>ERZ778028.1387-NODE-1387-length-27270-cov-8.160426_pt1 | contig 27270 bp, 29 predicted proteins | sample MGYA00375758_ERZ778028 | MGnify/ENA primary metagenome ERZ778028 (study PRJEB29350, sample SAMN05389828) | bioreactor metagenome | isolation source: Thiocyanate bioreactor | place: South Africa: University of Cape Town | collected 2014-03-17 ...
ACTTCCTCGTCGCGAACGCGCTGTACTGGCTCGAGGAGTTCCACGTCGACGGGCTTCGGGTCGACGCCGTCGCCTCGATGCTCTACCTCGACTACTCCCGGCAGCCCGGGCAGTGGCGGCCGAACCGCCACGGCGGGCGGGAGCACCTGGAGGCGATCGGCCTGCTGCAGGAGGTCACCGCGACGGCGCACCGGCGCGCGCCCGGCGTCGTGCTGATCGCCGAGGAGTCGACGGCGTGGCCGGGGGTCACCGCGCCGACCGAGGAGGGCGGCCTCGGCTTCGACCTGAAGTGGAACATGGGCTGGATGCACGACACGCTCGAGTACCTGCGCCAGGAGCCGGTGCATCGCGCCTACCACCACGACGAGCTGACCTTCGCGATGCAGTACGCCTACTCGGAGCGCTACCTGCTGCCGCTCAGCCACGACGAGGTCGTGCACGGCAAGGGGTCGCTGCTGACGAAGATGCCCGGGACGCGGCCGGAGCAGTTCGCGAACCTCCGCGCCTGCCTCGCGCTGCAGTGGGCGCACCCGGGCAGGCCGCTGCTGTTCATGGGCGGCGAGTTCGGCCAGTCCTCCGAGTGGAGCGACGAGCACGGGCTCGAGTGGTGGCTCGCCGACCACCCGGAGCACGCCGGCGTGCGGCAGCTGGTGCGCGAGCTGAACCGCTGCTACCGCGAGCACGAGGCGCTCTGGGAGCTCGACGACGACCCCGCCGGGTTCGCCTGGATCGACGAGCGGGACGCCGCGCAGAACGTCATCGCCTTCCTGCGCCGCTCCCCGGCCGGCCGGCCGGTCGCCGCCGCATTCAACTTCTCCGGGATCGGGATCGACTACCGGCTCGCGCTGCCGAGCGGCGGGCGATGGCTCGAGCTGCTCAACACGGACGCGCGCGAGTTCGGCGGCGCGGGCGCCGGCAACCTCGGCGCGGTGGAGGCGGACGCCGGCGAGCACTTCGGCCGGCCGGCCTCCGCCGTGGTCCACCTGCCGGCGCTCAGCGCCGTCTGGTTCGCTCCCGCCTGACGCGGTTCGGGCGGCCGCCGGGATCCCGGACGGGTCAGAGCAGCCGGGAGGCCAGCGCGCGACGCGCCGGGCCGACCCGCGGGTCGTCCCCGAGGATCTCGAAGTACTCCAGCAGCCGGGTGCGCACCCGGTCGCGCTCCTCGGCGTCGCCCGCGTCGAAGGCGGCGAGCAGCAGCGAGAACGCGGTCTCCGGGTCCCCGGCCGCGAACGCCCGGTCGGCCTCGTCGGCGTCCCCGCCGAGCCGCGCGAGCAGACGCACCTGCGCGAGGCCGGCGACCGCCTCGGCGTCGCGCGGGTTCTCCCGGATCGCCTGCTCGTAGGCGGCGATCGCCGCCGCGTAGTCGCCCGTCTCGATCGCGTCGTAGGCGGTCTGGTGCAGCGGGGGCAGCGGCGCCGGCTCGGGCTCGCCCTCGGGTCCCTCCTGGCCGACGGTCCCGGCGACGCCCTGCTGCGCGGCGACCTGCAGCACCTGCTCGAGCAGGTCCCGCAGCTCCGGCTCCGGCAGCGAGCCGGCGAACAGCGGCAGCGGGCGGCCGGCGATGACCGCGGCGACGAGCGGCACCTGCTGCACCTGGAAGGCCTGGACGAGCTGCGGGTTCGCGAGCGCGTCGACGCGGGCGAGCGCGAGCCGGCCGCCGTAGGACGCGATGACCGCGTCGACGCCGCTGCCGGGCAGCCGGTCGTCGACGAACTCGACGATGACCGGGACCCGCTGCGACAGCTCGACGACCTGGCCGAAGCTCGCGTCGTCCGCCGAGAAGGCGCCGGAGTCGGGGTCGATCGGGGCCCCCTCGGGCATGCTCGCCCGGCGCACCAGGCCGGAGAGGTCGACGGCGCCGCGCAGGGCCGCGGTCCCCGGGTCGCTCACGACCGCTCCTTCGAGGAGACGATGCCGCCCGCGTAGCCGAGCACCACGATCGGGTCCTTGCTGTCCAGCGGCGGCACATAGAACAGCAGCTGGCCCGCGTAGACGGAGGTGTACCCCTTGTCGCTGCGCTCGACGCCGCTGAGCAGCTGGATGTCGCCCTGGCCGATCACCTTCGCCCCGCTCTCCGCGGGCGTGACGTCGACCGTCTGCCGGACGGTGCCGGTGACGATCGCCCCGCCCGAGGTGGTCGCGAGCGCGATGAGCGGGTCGTCCCCGCTGATCGTGGAGAACACCATGTTGTTCGGCGATTCCTGCCCCTGCTGCTGCGCCTGCTGCTCCTGCTGCTTGGCCAGGCCCCAGCCGAGGACGAAGCGATCCGAGGCGATGTCGAAGTTCGGGTAGCTCGTGCTCTTCGCGTCGTTGACGAGGATGTCCGCGTAGGCGGACGCGACGCCCGTGAGCGGGAAGGAGACGAGGGGGCTCTCCGGCGGCATCGGCGCGGCGCCGTCCTCGGCGGCCGGGACCTCCGGGATGTCCGCCTGGAGCGCCACCAGGTAGGCGACCTGGTAGGGGGCCCTCGGGTCCTCCTGGGTGAGCAGCATCGCCACCGGCGGCAGCACGCTCGGATGGGCGGGGTCCGCCGTCCCGGACGGGGAGGGGGTGGGGGTCGAGGTCGGCGCGTTCCCCTCGAGCGCCTGCGGCTGGGCGACGACGACGAAGAGCCGCCGCGGCCAGGCGTCGGAGTCGGTCGGCACCTGCTGCGGCAGGCTGAGCGCGAGCTCGCCGTCCTGCGGGATGACCGGCGAGGCGGGCTCCTGGGCGGCGTCCTTGCTGCGCAGTGCGTAATCCGCGAGCTTGAGCTCGAGCGCGGGGCCCGTCACGCGGGTCGCGACGAGCGTCGCGTCGTTCGCCTCGTCCGCCGAGGCGATCGTCGTGGTGACCCGGTCGACGACGCGGCGGATCTGCCGTGCGTCGAGCGCGGGGATCGCCCGAGCGGCCTCGCCGGTCCCGGGACTCGGCGTCGGCTGCGGCGTCGGCTCCGCGGTCGCGGCGGTGCCGCCGGCCGTGAGCGCGACGATCGCGAGCGCGACGAAGGCGACGCCGGCGCCGGCGCGCTCGGCCGCCCGGGGGGATCGGACGCTCTTGATGGTGGGCCGCTTCGGCACCTTCGGCATGCGCCGGCGGGGGCCGCCGCGGTTGCGCATGCGGTGGATGGCGGTCAGCAGCAGGACGAGGCCGATCACGCCGATCGTCGCCCCGCCGATGATGAGCCACGCGGCGATGTCCCGCGAGGCGGCCGGGGGCGTCGGCCAGGCGATCGCGATCGCGCTCGGCGCCGGCTCGCTGCCGTCCGAGGCGAGGACGTAGGTCATGTCCGCGGGGAAGGTCTCGGTCATCGCGAGCGAGCCGTGATCCCGGAAGTCCTCGACCCAGATGTCGGCGCCGTACGGATCGGGCACCGTGCTCTCGGTGCCGCGGTGCGCCACGGACGCGAGCGCGCAGAGCTCGGGCTGCTGCGGGTCGGGCGTGCAGGCCTGGCCGTCGGCGTCCTGGAAGACGACCTCGTTGTACGAGGCCGGACCGATCCAGGCGAGGACGTCGGCGCGGCGGGCGTAGGCCGCGACGACGTCGCCCCGGCCGGTCACGGTCAGCGTCTGCCGGCCCTCGAGGGCGTTCAGCGTCGCGCCGTCGATGATCGTCAGCGGGGCGTCACCGGTGGACTCGACCTGGTAGTCGTACTTCGCGGCCGGCGCCGGCGCCGCGCGCACCACGATCCCGACCGCCAGCAGGACGGAGGCGAGGGCGAAGGTGATGATGGCGAATACGAGGCGCAATGTCTGTGAACTCCGGGAAAACGACAGTCCACGGTACCGGAGGAGTCCCGTCGAGGGCCAACCGGATCGGTCGCGAGCGGCCAACTCCCACTAAACTCGGAGGGTTGCCAGCGACCCGCCGGGAGGCCAGCTTGCCGGAAGAGAGCCGATTCGGCACCGAGATGCGCGGCTACCGGCGCGAGGACGTCGACCGCTCCATCGCGGCGCTGCGCGCCGAGCTCGACCGCGCCGCCGCCGAGCGCACGAACGCGCAGCGGGAGGTCCAGCGCCTGCTCGCGGTCAACGAGGACCTCCAGGCGGAGCTCGACGAGATCGGGCGGCCCACCTACGCCGGGCTCGGATCCCGGCTCGAGAGCACCCTGCGGATCGCGGAGGAGCAGGCGACGAGGCTGATCGGCCAGGCCGACATCGACGCCGAGCGGCTGCGCGCGTCGGCGACTGCCGAGGCCGAGGCCGTCCGGAAGGAGGCCGAGCGGATCGCCGAGCGCCGGATCGCCGAGGCGACGAGCCGGGCCGAGGCGCTGGTCGCGACGGCGACCGCCGATGCCGAGGCGCTGCGCGGCGGCGCGCGGCACGACGCGGAGCTCGCGGTCGCCACCGCGCGGCAGGAGGCGGAGACGCGGCGCGGCGCGGCGGCGACGGAGGCGGCGGAGCTGCGGGCGACCGCGCAGCGCGAGGCCGCCGCCGGGATCGCCGCCGCGCAGCGCGAGGCCGCGGAGCTGCGCACCGCCGCCGAGCGGACCGCGGCCGAGGCCGCGCGCGACGCCGAGGCCTCCGCGCGGGAGGCCGAGCACGGGCGGGCGGCATTCGCGAGCGAGGACGCCGCGGCGCGGGGCACGCTCGGGCGGGACCTCGCGGTCGGGCGCGCCGAGCTCGAGCGGGAGCTGGCGGCCGGACGCGCCGAGCTCGCCGCCGAGCAGGAGCACGCGCGCCGCAGCGGCGCGGAGGAGCTGGCCGCGGCGCGCGGCGCGCACGACGCGGCGCTCGCCGCCGAGCGGGCCGTGCAGGACCGGGCGCTCGCCGCCGAGCGCACGCGGCTCGCCGACGAGCTCGCGGCGGAGCGCGCCCGCCTGGCCGCCGAGACCGCCGACGGACGCCGCCGACTGGAGACCGAGGTCGAGACGCGCACGGCGGCGCTCGCCGCCGAGGTCGCGGACGCCCGCGCGGCGCTCGCCGCCGAGCAGGACGCCGCCAGGGCCGCGGTCGAGCGCGAGCTCGCCGCGGCGCGCACCGCGGCCGAGACCCGGCTGGCGGACGAGCTCGCCGCACGCCGCGCGGCGGTCGACGCCGCGATCGAGACGGACCGGGCCGCGGTCGCGCAGGAGACCGCGACCGCCCGCGCCGAGCTCGCCCGGGAGTCGGAGGAGGCCCGCGCAGCGCTCGCGGCCGAGCTGGAGCGGATCCGGCAGGACCACGAGCTCGCGATCGCGACCCGCGCGGACGAGGCCGAGCAGGGGGCGCTCGGCCGGCACCGGGTCGCGCTCGAGGAGACGCAGGCGTTCCTGACCACCGCCGAGGCGCGGCTGCAGGAGGCGACCACCCGCGCCGAGGAGCAGCGCGCCGAGGCGCTCCGGCTCCAGCAGGAGTCGACGGAGCACGCGACGGCGACGCGGCAGCGGGCCGACGCGGTGGCCGCTGAGGTGCTCGGCAACGCCGAGGCGCGCGCCCTGGCGATCGTGTCGGCGGCCGAGGAGCGGGCCGCCGCGATCATCGGCGACGCCGAGGCGCGGCTGGCCGCGCTGCGCACCGAGCGCGACGCCGTCGCCGCCTTCCTGGAGAACCTCCGGGGCGCGATCTCGCAGGCAGAGTCGTTCAGTGCGGAAACCGGCTCGGCCAGGGCAGACTAGGCGTCGTGAGGATCCTCAACCCGTTCCGAGCCGGCCTGTTCGCCGGACTCGGCGTGCTGGTCGCGATCATGATCGGGGCGGCGATCGGCTCGATCGGCACCATCCTCACCTACGTCGGCGCGGCGCTCTTCCTCGCGCTCGGCCTGGATCCGATCATCACCTGGCTCGAGACGCGGAAGGTGCCGCGCTGGGCCGCCATCATCATCGTGCTCGTCGCGTTCGCGGGCCTGCTCGCGGGCCTGGTGTTCGCGATCATCCCGGTCGTCGTCGACCAGGTGTCGACCGCGGTCGACGCCTTCCCGGAGCTCGTCGCCCGATTCCGGGCGGACGGCGACATCGGGCAGTGGATCACGCAGAACCTGCCCTGGCTGCAGACCGACCAGGTCGTCAGCCAGGTCGAGGCCTGGCTGAAGAACCTCGACTACTCGCAGATCGGCCTCGGCGTCGTCAACTTCGCCTTCGCGATCCTCACCGGGCTCGGCGGCGCGCTCATCATCCTGATCCTGACGATCTACTTCACCGCCTCGGTCACCAGCATCAAGCGGGCGATCTACCGCCTGGTGCCGGCGAGCAAGCGGCCGATCTTCATCGAGATCGCCGAGGAGGTCAGCGTCTCGGTCGGCCGCTTCGTCATGGGCCAGGGCGCGCTCGGCCTGCTCAACGGCGTGCTGACCTCCCTGATGCTCGGGGTCGTCTTCCCGCTGTTCGGCCTGCCGGTCGACTACTGGGCGCTGCTCGCCTTCCTCGCCATGCTCGGCTCGATGATCCCGCTGGTGGGCACGATCACCGCGACCATCCTCAACACGCTGCTCGTGCTGCTGTTCAACGGCGGCCCGAGCGCGCTCGCGGTCGGCATCTACGCCGTCGTCTACATGCAGCTCGAGGCATACTTCGTGAGCCCCCGCATCATGACGGAGGCGGTCAAGGTGCCCGGGCCGGTCGTCGTCATCGCGGCGCTCGCCGGCGGCGTGCTGCTCGGCCTGCTCGGCGCGCTGGTCGCCATCCCGGTCGCCGCGGCGATCATCCTGATCATCAACAAGGTCCTGATCCCCAAGCAGGACACCATCTAGCCGCGCTCCCGGTCCCGCGGCGAAGGGCCTGAGCCACCCGCCCCGTCGGCGACCGCCCGGAAGCGTCCCGGGGGCTACGACGCGGGCCAGCGGGTCGGGAGGGGGAGGGCTGCGGGGTTCAGCCGGGCGACGATCTCGGTGAGCACGCGGTAGGTCTGCTCCTCGCCGACCCAGAGGTGACGGCCGCCGGCGACCTCGACGAGCTCGACGTTCGGCGCGACGGCGAACCGCTCGCGCGCCTCGGGCGGCCGCAGGAAGTCGTCGAGCTCCGGGATGATCGCGACCACCGGGACGGACGCGTCGGCCCAGCGGGCGAGCTCCTCCCGGCTGGTGCGCCGCAGCGGCGGCGAGAGCAGGATGCCGCCGGCGAGCCCGGAGTCGCGGCCGTGCTTCAGCAGCACCTCGGTGCCGAACGACCAGCCGAGCAGCCAGGGCGCCGGCAGGCCGCGCGTGCGGACGAACGCCATCGCGGAGTCGAGGTCGTGGCGCTCCGTCTCGCCGTCGCCGAAGGAGCCCTCGGAGGTGCCGCGCGGCGAGCCGACGCCGCGGAAGTTGAAGCGGAGCACGGCGATCCCGGCGAGCGCCGGCAGCCGCGCCGCCGCCTTGCGCAGGATGTGCGAGTCCATGTAGCCGCCGGCGGTCGGCAGCGGATGCAGCGTCACCAGCGTCGCGACCGGGTCGCCGGCGACCGGCAGCGCGAGCTCGCCGACGAGCGTCAGCCCGTCCGCGGTGCGCAGCTCGACGTCCTCCCGCCGTGCGGGCAGCTCCACCGGGCCACGGATCTCGACCCTCCCGTCCGCCGGCTGCGTCCCGCTCACGCGCGGATCTCCCAGCATCGGCGGTGCCAGTGGCGGCGCTGCGCGAGGGCGTCCGCGTCGCCGAGGATGCTGTCCGCGCGCCAGACGACGAGATGCGCGGTGCCCGGCTCGATCGTGCCGGAGCAGCCGGGGCAGGCGTACGCCTTCACCGAGTTCGACGCGGCCATCGGCTGGACCGTCCACTCGCCGTCACGCGCCGCGACGGTCCGCCTGGCGCCGCTCAGGATGCGCTCCGCGTCGAGCGGCGGCGCCTCCTCCTCGCGTCGGCGGTTCGTCCGGGGCATCGCCCCAGCGTATCCCGAGCGGGTCAGTACCAGCCGCGCTCCTCGGAGTGCTGCCAGGCCCCGCAGGGGGTCCCGTAGCGGCCGGTGATGTAGGCGATGCCCCAGCGGATCTGCGTCTCCGGGTTCGTCGCCCAGTCCTCCCCGGCGGAGGCCATCTTCTCCCCCGGGACGGCCTGCGGGATGCCGTAGGCGCCGCTGGACGGGTTGAAGGAGTACGCGTTCCAGTTCGACTCCCTGGTCCACAGCGCCGCGAGGCAGTTCCACTCGTTCTCGTCCCACCCCATGGCCATCACCATCTGGTAGCCGATCGCCTGCGCGGTGCCCGGGTCGGGGACGCCGACCGCGGGCGCCGACGCGAGCGCGGCGGCCGGCGCCGCCGGAGGCGCCTCCGCGGCGAAGCCGTCGCGCGCGACGGGGGCGCCGACCGCGGCGGCCTGGACGAGCTCGAGGGCCTGGCTGTCGGCCTGGCCGAGCGCGCCCTGCCAGGCGGGCGAGGCCTCGGCGGAGCGCTGCGGCGCGATCGCGGCGGCCGTGAGCAGGCCCGCGACGGCGACCACCGCGAGCCCCGGCAGCACCCGGCCCCAGCGGGCGCGGGCGCCGCGGCCGTCAGGACCGGCCGGGTCGCGTCGGGAGTGCAGGAGGCTCACAAACGCTCAAGTCTAGATTGAATGCCTGAACGCCGGAAGGCCGCCCGCCTCAGCGGACCGCGAGCATGACCTCGATGACGGCGTCGAGCACGGCGTCCACCTGCTGCTCCTGATAGCCGCCGCGGACCACCCGGAAGCTCGCCCGCCGCACCTCGTCCGGGCTCAGCGGCAGTCCGCTCTGGAAGTAGTCGACGATCCGGCCGCAGAAGTCGTCGACGTCCCGCAGGTGGTACCCGCGGGTGAACGCGCTCACCCGCTTGAACTTCTGCTTCGGGGGGCGCGCACTGCGGTCGAGGATCTCCTGCGCGAGGCTGCGCACGGAGCTGTACCATTGGTTCTCCCCGACCAGCGCGAGGGCCGTCTCCCGCTCGCGCTCCGCGAAGGCGTCCTCGAGCCGCTCCAGCGCCGCGTCGACGTGCTCGGTCGAGTAGCCCCCGGCGCGCAGCGGGAAGGCCGTGGCCCGGATCTGCTTCGCGGTGAGCACCGCCGGCGTGCCGGCCGGCGCCGAGTACGCGCGCTTCGCGTCGTCGAGGAAGTCCTCGACCTGCACCGGGTCGTAGCCCTTCGTCCCCCGACGCGCCTTCGGGAAGGTGTTCGAGCTCATGCAGACATGCTATCCGCGACCATCGCGCGGTCCCTGATCAGGCGGAGCGAGTCGGAGGCTCAGGCGAGCAGCGCGTAGAGGCCGAACGCGATGACCAGCGACGGCGCGATCGAGTCGAGCCGGTCGAGCACGCCGCCGTGGCCCGGCATCCAGCCGCTCATGTCCTTGATGCCGATGTCGCGCTTGACGAGCGACTCGGCGAGGTCGCCCATGGTCCCGCTGCCGAGGAACAGCAGCCCCGCGATGATGCCGACCCACCAGGGCTGCTGCCACATCAGCGTGGCGACCAGGACGCCGGCCACGAGCGAGGCGGCGATCCCGCCGGCGAACCCCTCCCAGGACTTCTTGGGGCTGATCGTCGGCGCCATCGGGTGCCGCCCCAGGGTGAGGCCGACCGCGTAGGCGCCGATGTCGTTCGCGATCACCACGATGAGGCAGCCGAGCAGCCACCACTCCCCGAGCGGCTGGGCGTGCAGGACCATCGACCAGGAGCAGAGGAAGGTGACGTAGAGGATGACCAGCGTCGAGGCGAGGACGTCGCGCACCAGCAGCGCGGCGCCGACGCGACGCGCGGGGGCGACCTGCTCGACGATCCGCCAGAGCGCGACGAACGCGATGCCGGCGAGCGTGGCCGCCCACAGCCCCGCGCTGCCGAGCCAGTAGCCCGCCGGGGGCCCGGCGATCGCGACCACGATGACCGGGATGCGGGGCACGCGACGGCCGGTGCCGCGCAGCGCGTTCGCGAGCTCGGAGGAGCCGGCGACCGTCGCCGCGACGGCGACGATGACCATGACCGGCTTGAAGAAGATGCCGGTCATGACGAGGCCGCCGAGCACCAGGCCGGTCAGGACGGCGGCGAGCAGCGGGCGCCCGCTGCGGCGGTTGATCTCCTCGTTGGCCTCCCGCAGCTGCGCTTCGAAGGTCTCGAAGTCGGCGGCCATCAGACCTCGAGGAGCTCGGCTTCCTTGTGCTTGAGCGCCGTGTCGATCGCGTCGACATGGGTCTTGGTGGCGGCGTCGAGCTCCTTCTCCGCCCGGCCGATCTCGTCGTCGCCGACGCCGTCGAGCCGGTCGAGCGCCTCGCGGGTGCTGCGGCGGAGGCTGCGCAGCACGACGCGCGCGGCCTCGGCCTTGTCGCGCGCGAGCTTCACGTACTCCTTGCGCCGGTCCTGGGTGAGCTCGGGGATCGTGGCCCGGATCACGGTGCCGTCGTTGCCGACGGTGGCGCCGAGGTGCGAGGCGCTCACCAGCGCCTTCTCGATCTCCTTGAGCGCGGACTTGTCGAACGGCGTGATGAGCAGGACGCGGGCCTCCTGGTTCTGCAGGGAGGCGAGCTGGGCGAGCGGCGTGGGGCTGCCGTAGTAGTCGACGAGGACCTTCTGGAAGAGCGCCGGGTTCGCGCGGCCGGCGGTGATCGTGCTGAAGTCGTCCTTGGCCACCTCGACGGCGAGGTCCATCTTCTCCCTGGCGTCGGCCAGGACGTCGCTGATCGTCATCGGGGCTCCTTCAGTTCGAGACCAGGGTACCGATGCGCTCCCCGCGCAGCGCCCTGGTGAGATTGCCCGCGGGCTCCATGCCGAACACGAGCATCGGCATGCCGTTGTCCATGCACAGCGAGAACGCGGTCGAGTCGACGACCTTGAGCCCGCGCACGAGCGCGTCCTGGTAGGTGACGTGATCGAGGCGCTCCGCGTTCACGTCCTTGCGCGGGTCGGCGGTGTAGACGCCGTCGACGCCGTTCTTGGCGACGAGCACCTCGTCGGCGAGGATCTCCAGCGCGCGCTGGGCGCTCACCGTGTCGGTCGAGAAGTACGGCAGGCCGGCGCCGGCGCCGAAGATGACGACGCGGCCCTTCTCCAGGTGGCGCACCGCGCGCAGCGGGATGTACGGCTCGGCGACCTGCGTCATCGTGATGGCGGACTGGACGCGCACCTGGGCGCCCGCCTGCTCGAGGAAGTCCTGCAGGGCGAGCGCGTTCATGACGGTGCCGAGCATGCCCATGTAGTCCGCGCGGCCGCGGTCCATGCCGCGCTGGCTGAGCTCGGCCCCGCGGAAGAAGTTGCCGCCGCCGACCACGACGGCGATCTCGACGCCCTCGGCGCTGGCGACGGCGATCTCCTTCGCGATCGCGCTCACCACGTCCGGGTTGACGCCGAGCTGCCCCGCGCCGAACGCCTCGCCGGAGAGCTTCAGGAGGACTCTGCGGCGGCGAGCGTCGGTCACGGCTCACAGCCTAGCGCGCGTCCCGCGCCGTCGACCCGGCGCGGAGCGGCCGGAGGAGGCGCCCCGGGCGATAGCCTCGGCGCGTGAGGGACGAGGGCGAGACGGCGCTGCGGCGCACGCTCGACGCGCTCGTCGACGGCGGGCCCGCCCCCGGGCTCGGCGCGGACGCCTGGGAGCTCGCGCTCGCCGCGTTCGCCGCGTCCTGGCGGCTCGAGCACGGGGAGGCGGCCGAGTCCGCCCGACGGGCCGCCGCGGCGCTCCCGGCCGAGCCCCGGGACGACCCCGCGACGACGGTCCTGGTCCGCGCGATGCTCGCGCTCGCCGCCGCCGGCACCGGCATCCGGGGCGGCTGGCGGGACACGGCGCCCGGGAGCACGCCGTCCGGCGACCCGCTCGAGGACGCCCTGCCGCTGCTGCCGCTCCTGGACGACTCGGACGGCGCCCGCTTCGCGCGGTACGCGCTCGGCGAGGCCGCGCTCGCCTGCGCGCGCGTCGGGCTGTCGGCGACGCTCGGCAGCGGACCCGCGACGTTCTCCGGGCCGCTCGCCGGCCACTCCTTCGAGACGATCATGGCGGTGCTGGCGGCCCGCGTCGCGGCGTTCTCCGGCCGCATCGACGAGGCCGGGGCGGTGCTCGACCGCGCCGCCCCGACCGACTCGCCGCGGCTGGGCGACCTGATGGCGGCGACCCGCTCGCTGGTGGCGGGCAACGCCGCCGAGCCGGCCGCCGTGCGGGCGATGGCGGCACGGGTCGGGCGCATCGATCCGGAGCGCGACGACCGGATCGAGTCCGGCATCGCGCTGCTGACCGCCTACGGCCTGATCGCGATCGACGACGTGCGCCGGGTCGCCGCGCTCGTCGCGGGCTTCAACTGGGACCGGGCCATGGTCATCGATCGCGCGCTGACGCTGGAGATGCTCGTGCACGCGGCGATCCGGGAGGACGACCAGGGCGCCGCCGAGGCCTGGCTGGCGCGGGTCGAGGCCTTCGCCGGCGACCCGATCGCGGACTCCACGGTGGCCCGCGCCCGCAGCCGGGTGCTGCTGTTCGAGGGCGACGCCGACGCGGCCGTCGAGGCGGCCGAGACCGCGATCCGCCTGGCCGACGCCGCCGGCCGCGGCATCGAGGCGGGCGAGGGCGAGATCCTCGCCGCCCGCGCCCGGATCGTCGCCGGCCGGCGCGGGGACGCCGCCCGGCGCCTGGAGACCGTCGTCGCCGGCGTCGGCGAGGACTACCGCGGGCTGCTGCGCGCCGCCGCCCGCGAGCTGCGCGGCACCGGGCGTCGGCTGCGCCCGCCGGCCGGCAGCGGCGCGACGGCGCTCTCGGCGCGCGAGCAGCAGGTCCTCGAGCTGCTGCTCGACGGACGGGAGAACGCCGAGATCGCCGAGGCCCTGCACATCTCGGTCAACACGGCGAGGATCCACGTCTCCCGGATCCTCGCCGCCTACGGCGCACCGACCCGCCTCGCGCTCGCGACCGGAATGCTCGCCGAGTCCGGCGCGGCGCCCTCCCGGGTCGACCCCGCCGACGTCGACGCCGCCGGCGAGCTGACCCCCCGTCAGCGCATGGTCGTCGCCGAGGCGATCACGGGGGCCGGCAACGTGGAGATCGCGCGGCGGCTCGGGATCGCGGTGCGCACGGTCGAGAAGCACCTCACCGAGGCGATGCGCCGCTCGGGCGTGACGACCCGCGTCGGCCTGGTCATGCACGTCGCCGGACGGCCGAGCGCCGCGGACGCCGAATGACCCGGGACCGCGACGTCGTCGCGCGCTCCCGCGGCCGGGAGTCGAGTCATGCACCGCTTCGTCCGTCGTTCCACGCCCCTCCTCGTCGCCGAGGTCGCGGCGGCGAATAATCCGAGACCGCACTACCTGCCGCGACGACGACTGACGAGGATCGGACCATGGCCCCCAGCTCTCGACGCCTCGTCCTGCCCGTCCTAGCCCTCGCGGCCCTGCTCGCCGGCTGCACGACCGCGCCCGCGGGGGGCGGGAGCTCCGACGGCGGCGGCTCGGCGCCCGCCGGGGGCGGCCAGGCGGCGGGACCGGACTGCGACGGCGTGACGACCGGCGGCTTCGAGCTGTTCCGCGAGCCGCGGCTGAGCGTCACGCCCGACGTCGCGGTCGCGCCGATGACCGAGGCCGGCGAGCGGCTCGAGTTCGTCGACTCGGAGTTCCAGGAGGGCACGACCTACAGCTACGAGTACGCCTACGTGGCCGACGGCAGCGCCTTCACGCAGACCGGCGCCCCGTTCTTCGACTCCGAGGGCATGAACGGCGTCGACGAGGGCGGCGGCAGGTTCCGGCTGGAGGGGCCGCTCGAGCTGACCACCGCGAGCGGCGGCCCCTACGCGGGCATCGTGACCATCACGGCCACGACCTCGAGCTCCAGCAAGGCGCTCGCGAACCTCTGCGTCCTGCTGCCCGCCGGCTGAGCCCGCCATCCGGGCCCGCACCGGGTGCACCGGCATCGCACGGCCCGACGGCGGCGGACGCGTCTCGTCGCGACCGGGCCGCCCACGCGTGACGAGAGGCCCCGACCCGTCCGGGTCGGGGCCTCTCGTGCGGAATGTTAGGCGCCGACCTTGAAGCGGGCGAAGCCCCCGACGGCGAGCCCGGCGTCCTTCAGGACCTGGGCCACCGTCTTCGAGTTGTCGCGGGCGTACTCCTGCTCGGCGAGCGCGACCTGCTTGGTGAAGGCGCCGAGGCGGCCCTCGACGATCTTCGGCAGCGCGGCCTCCGGCTTGCCCTCGTTGCGGGTGATCTCCGTCACGATGCGGCGCTCGTTCTCGATGACCGACTCCGGGATGTCCTCGCGGGTGAGGTACTGCGGGTCGGCGAACGAGATGTGCTGCGCGATCGAGCGCGCCGTCTCCGAGTCCTCGCCCGTGTAGGCGACGACGACGCCGATCTGCGGCGGCAGGTCCTTCGAGGTCTGGTGCAGGTAGACCGAGAAGCGCTCGCCCGGGATGCGGGCGACTCGGCGCAGCTCGATCTTCTCGCCGATGGTCGCCGCCTGGTCCTCGATGAGACCGGCGACGGTCGTGTCGTCCACGGGCACCGCGAGGGCCGCGTCGACCGTCTCCGCGCCGGAGTCGGCGAGGGCCGCGAGGATCCGGTCGGCGAGCGCGACGAACTTCTCGTTCTTCGCGACGAAGTCCGTCTCGCAGGCGAGCTCGATCATCGTGGTCGCCGTGGCGGACTCGACGACCGCGACCAGGCCCTCGCTCGTCGAGCGGTCCGCCCGCTTCGCGTTGCCCTTCGCGCCCTTGAGCCGCAGGATCTCGACGGCCTTCTCGATGTCGCCATCGGCCTCGACCAGCGCGTTCTTGGTGTCGACCATGCCGGTGCCGAGTCGGTCGCGGAGCGCCTTGATGTCGGCGAGGCTCACGTCAGCCATGTGTTGGTTCCTTCGCGTTCGCGGTCCGGGAGTCCTGGTCGCCGATCACTCGGCGGCGGGCTCCTCGGCCTTCTTGGTCGTCTTGCGCGCGGGCTTCGCCGGGGCGGGCTCCTCGGCCTGCTCGGCCTCGATGCGGGCCTCGGCCTCCGCGTCGGTCTCCGGGTGGTGCTCCGGCTTCAGATCCGGGTCCGCCGCGGCCTCGTGCTCGGCGACGAGCGCGTCCGCGTCGTTCTCCTCGGTCGGGGTCTCCGCGGCGATAACCTCGGCGACCTGCTCGGCCGCGTCGGCGCCCTGGTCGACCGCCTCGATCCGCTCGGCGACGCTCGCCGGGGCGCTCGAGGCCTCGAGCAGCTCGCGCTCCCACTCGGCGAGCGGCTCGACGTCGGTCACGGCGCTCACGTTGCCCTCGGCGGCCGGAGCCTGGTGCTTCTGGATGAGCCCCTCGGCCGCGGCGTCCGCAATGATGCGGGTGAGCAGAGCGACCGAGCGGATCGCGTCGTCGTTGCCCGGGATCGGGTACTGGACCTCGTCCGGGTCGCAGTTCGTGTCCAGGATGCCGATCACCGGGATGCCGAGCTTGGCGGCCTCGTCGATCGCGAGGTGCTCCTTCTTCGTGTCGACGACCCAGATCGCGCTCGGGGTGCGCGTCAGGTTGCGGATGCCGCCGAGCGACTTGTGGAGCTTGTCGAGCTCGCGCTTCTTGAGCAGCAGCTCCTTCTTGGTGAACCCGCTCGCAGTGTCCTCGAAGTCGATCTCCTCGAGCTCCTTCATCCGCGCGAGCCGCTTCGAGATGGTCTGGAAGTTGGTGAGCAGGCCGCCGAGCCAGCGCTCGTTGACATAGGGCTGGCCGACGCGCTGCGCCTGCTCCGCGATGACCTCCTGGGCCTGCTTCTTGGTGCCGACGAAGAGGATGGTCCCGCCGTGCGCGACGGTCTCCTTCACGAAGTCGTAGGCCTTGTCGATGTAGGCGAGCGACTGCTGCAGGTCGATGATGTAGATGCCCGAGCGCTCGGTGAAGATGAATCGCTTCATCTTCGGGTTCCAGCGGCGGGTCTGGTGCCCGAAGTGCACGCCGCTGTCGAGCAGCTGGCGGATGGTGACGACGGCCATGGCCGCACTCCCTTTCCTGCGGGCCGGCGATGCCGGTCCGCGTCTCCTCGCCGCACGACGCAGCCGGCGGCGGTTTCTCAGTTGTCCCGCCGGACTCGGATCGGTCCGGCGCCTGGCGTCCCGGAGTCCCCCGCCCCGGTGGCCTGCTGGCTCTCGGGGACCGATGGGTTCGGCCGTTCGCGGACGCGCGAAGTCATCCCTCGCGGAATGCGACGTCCATGGTAGCAGGAACCGGACCTCCGACGTCGGCCCCTCGCAGGACGGCTGCTCGGCGCGCTCTCCACACCTGCGGTCGTGATCGATCCCCCGCTCGGCCGCGACCGTCAGGATCGCGCGATGCGACGAGCTCGGAGCCCGCGACTCGCCCGCCTCGTGCGGACCGCGATCGTGACGACCCTGCTCGCGACGGCGGCGCCGACCGGGACGGCGGTCCCGGCCGAGGCGGCGACCGCCGCCGCCGAGGGTCGCGACCTCCGCCACGGTTCCTCGGACAGCCTCCCCTGGCTCTGGCCGGTCGAGTCCCCGAGGCGCCTGCTCCGGCCGTACTCCGCGCCGCCGCGACCGTGGATGCCCGGCCATCGCGGCATCGACATCGCCGCGACCGGGACGGTCGTGCTCGCGCCGGCCGACGGCGTCGTGCACTTCGCCGGCTGGGTCGTCGACCGCGGGGTGCTGTCGATCGACCACGGCGCCGGAGTGCGCTCGAGCTTCGAGCCGGTCACCACCGGTCTCTCGGCCGGCGATGCCGTCGTGCGGGGCCAGGCGATCGCGACGATCGTGCCGGGGCACTGCGACCTGCTCTGCCTGCACGTCGGGGTACGGCAGGACGGGGAGTACCGGAACCCGCTGCTCTGGCTCGGCGGCGCGCGCTGGCCGGTGCTGCTGCCGATGCAGGCGGTCGGCTGAGCCCGGACGGTCTGGCGGACTCCGGGCAGTGGGGCGAGCGGCCGGACGAGCGGGGGCCGGCGGCGACCCGTGACCCCCGGATCAGGCTCTCGGATGGGCGAGGCGGTAGCCCTCGCGGAGCTTCTCGATGCTCACATGGGTGTAGAGCTGCGTCGTCCCGAGGCTCGCATGCCCGAGGAACTCCTGGATGACGCGCAGGTCGGCACCCCCGTCGAGCAGGTGGGTCGCTGCCGCGTGCCGGAGCGAATGCGGTCCCCGGGGGCCGGTCGCCGCATCGTCCGGCAGCAGCCGCTCGACGAGCCGGTAGACCGCGCGGGTCCCGATCCGCGCACCCCGCGCGCCCAGGAACAGGGCCCCGCTCGATGCCGCTCCCCCGAGGAGCAGCGCCGGACGGGCGCGGAGCCAGCGGCCGAGCGCCGCGGCCGCGGGCGCGCCGAACGGCACCACCCGCTCCTTGGCGCCCTTGCCGAGCACGCGCACCGTCCGTCCTCCGAGGTCGAGATCGGGGAGGTCGAGCCCGGCCAGCTCGCTCGCCCGCAGCCCCGAGGCGTACAGCAGCTCGACGATCGCGAGGTCGCGGACGGCGAGCGGCTCGCCCTCCGAGGCCGCGGCTCCGAGGCGATCGAGGATGCCGTCGACCTGACCGAGCGTCGGCACCCGCGGCAGCCGCCGGCCGGGCTGCGGCGCGCGGAGCCGGGCCGCGGGGTCCACGGCGATCAGCTCCTCGCGGGCGAGCGCGGCGAAGAGGCCTCGAGCCGCCGCCGCGCGACGTGCCATCGTCGAGCGCGAGGCGCCGCCCCGCTCGAGCGACCAGAGCCAATCCCGCAGCAGCTCGAGATCGACGTCTCCGGGACCGTCGACGCCGCGCTCCCCCGCGAACGCCGCGAGATCGGCGAGGTCAATCCGATAGCCGCGGATCGTGTTCGCGCTCAGCCCGCGCTGGAGCGCGAGCCGGTCGAACCAGCTCTCGGTCACCGACGCCCAATCCATGAGACCATCGTCCCGCCCAGGCCGCACCTCGGCTCCGTGCGACACGGTGGCGCTCCGAGGTGCCGACCCGCCATGTATGCCGCTGCAGCCGCCCGGTTCATCGACGGAGATCAGCCTTCACCGGTCGGCAGCGCGCCGGCGGCGCCGTCCGCGGCCTCCCCGGCGAGCAGGTACTCGGCGGCGCGCGACAGCGAGTCCTTGCGGGAGAGCAGCTCGCGACGCTCCTCGGGCCGCAGGGCCGCGGCACGGGCGAGGGCGGCGGGAGGCAGACCGCTGAGCAGCTCGGCGTCGGTGATCGGCATGGTGGTGTGGACGATCCGGTCCTCGTAGACGCTGACGATGTCCATGGCCTGTGCAGCATCCACACCGGCCAGCAACCGGGGGCTGGCGAGCGCCATCGTGTAGCAGGTGGCGGAGGCCACCGACACCGGCACCCCGGCGAACGTCGAGTGGCTCGAGTAGTGCAGATGGCCGCCGAGGATGCCCCGCACGTCGCTGCCCGCGATGACCTCCGCGAGGGCGGGCTGATCGGCGAGCTCGAGCACCGCGAAGAGCGGGTCGAGCGGCATCGGCATCGGCGGATGGTGCATCGCGAGGAGCGTGCCGTGCGGCGCCGGCGAGGCGAGCTTGGCGGCGAGCCACTCGAGCTGGCCCGATTCGAGCGCTCCGTGGTGGTAGCCGGGCACGCTCGTGTCGAGCACGATGATCCGCAGGCCGCGGATGTCGTAGACGCGATCCTGCGGCGCCGTGGCACCGGCGCCCCCGGCTCCGTCGTCGCCGAACAGCACCCGGGCGTACGGAGCCCGCTCGTCGTGATTGCCCATGACCCAGACCAGCTGGGCCCCCATCCGCCCCGCGGCGGGCCCGACGAGCTCGTCGAGCCGCTCGTACGCCTCGTCCTCGCCGAGGTCGGTGAGATCGCCGGTGAACACGATCGCGTCGGGTCGGATCGTCGACGCCTCCAACAGGTCGAGCGCGGCACCGAGACGGGCGACGGTGTCGACCAGCCCATACAGCGTCTTCCCGCCCGCGAGCAGGTGCGGATCGGAGAAGTGCGCGATCGTATGCGACGGCGCCGGGTACTGGCCGAGCTGCATGGCCCCACGCTAGTGCCGCCCCTCGCCCGCTCCGCCGATGCGCGCGGAACTCCGGACCCAGCCGGACTCGATCCGTCGGATCGCCCCTTCGGCTTCGAGGGCGCCGAGCACGCCGAGCGTCGCGCCGACGGACATCCCGCTCGATCGCGCGATCTCGTCCGTGGAGCGTCCGCGGCGCGTCCCGAGCTCGTCGAGCACCCTCGTGACCTGTGGGTCGACCGACCGGTACGCCGGCGGGGCGGCGGGTCCGGTCCCGCCGACGAGCTCGACCACGTCGTCCGCGCAGGTGACGCAGACCACGTCCTCCTCGCGGAGCAGCCGATGGCAGCCGGCCGACATCGCGCTCGTGACGGGGCCCGGCACCGCTCCGAGCGGGCGGCCGATGCTCAGCGCGTGGTGGGCGGTGTTGAGCGAGCCGGACCGCGCGCCGGCCTCGACCACGACGGTCGCCGCGGTCGAGGCGGCGAGCAGGCGGTTCCGGCTGAGGAACCTGACTCTGGTGGGCGGCACTCCGGGCGGCACCTCGGCGAGCAGCATGCCGTGCTGCGCGACCCGGGCGAGGAGATCGGCGTTGCCCGCCGGGTAGGTCCGATCCAGCCCGCCGGCGAGGAACGCCATGGTGAGGCCGTCGGACGCGAGCGCCGATCGGTGGGCCGCGGCGTCGATCCCGTAGGCGCCTCCGGACACGATCGCGACGCCGCGGTCGACGAGCCCGCCGGCGAGCTCGACCGCCACGTGCTCGCCGTATCCGGTCGCGGCTCGCGCGCCGACGACCGCCACCGAACCGGCGAACGCCGCCAGGCGGTCGAGCCCGCCGCGGACCCACAGGGCGACCGGTTCGGCGGGTCCGAGCGCCGACAGCCCTGCCGGCCAGCCGGGGTCGGCCGGGACGGCGACCCGAAGCCCCAGCCGCGCCGCCTGCTCGATCGCCCGGACCACGGGACGCACGGCGAGCCGCAGCCGCCAGCGCTCGAAGGCCTCGACCGCGATCTGCATCGCGCTGCGCGGCTCCGTCCCGTCCTGCGTCCAGGCCTCGGCCGCGGCAGCGGCGTCGCCGGCGATGACGAGCTCCAGCGCACGGCGCGATCCCAGCGCCCCGATCAGCTGCCCGGCGACCTGATCCCCCGGCTCGATGAGCACGGTCCAGGCCACGCGCGCGAAGGCGTCGGCGGTCTCGTCGATCCCGGGCTGCGGACCCCGGACCGATGCGACCAGCTCGGCGACGGCCGGCAGCGGGAGGTCGAAGACGCTCATGCGGCCACCGCCGTCCGGTAGCCGAGCGCCTGACCGACCTCGGCGCCTCCCGGCGACGGCCTCCCCTCGAGGTCCGCGATGGACCATGCGACGCGGAGCACCCGGTCGTAGCCGCGCATGGTGACGGCGCCGCGCTCGAGCGCCCGGTCGAGGGCGGCGGTCGCGGATCGCGGGAGGCGGTGCGCTCGCTCGCGCAACCAGGGTCCGGGCACCTCCGCGTTGCGCCGCCAGGGGGTGTCCCGCAGCCGCTCGGACGCGAGCGCTCGCGCCGCGGCGACACGGGCCGCGGCGACCGCGCTGGTGAGCCGCCCGGATCGCTCGCCGGCCGCGCGCAGACCGCTCGCCGTGATCCGACGCAGGGTCAGCTGGAGGTCGACGCGATCCAGCAGCGGCCCGGACAGGCGGCCCAGGTAGCGACGGCGCGCCATCGGCGTGCAGGTGCACTCGCGCTCGCCGAGCCGCCCGCAGGGGCAGGGATTCGCGGCGAGCACCAGCTGGATCCCCGCCGGGAACGTCGCCGTGGCGTTCGCGCGCTGCACCGTGATGATCCCGGACTCGAGCGGCTGTCGGAGCGCGTCGAGCGCGACTCGGCTGAATTCCGGGCTCTCGTCGAGGAACAGAATTCCGTTCGCCGCCCTCGCGATGGCGCCCGGCCGGATGATCCCGCTGCCCCCGCCGACGATCGCCGGCGCCGAGGCCGTGTGGTGCGGCGCCTCGAACGGCGGGCGCGTCGGCAGCGACGCCACGGGCAGTCCGCTCAGCGATCGGACGGACGCGCACTCGATCGCCGCCTCGGCGTCGAGCGGAGGCAGGATGCCGGGCAGCCGCGTCGCGAGCATCGTCTTGCCGGCGCCGGGAGGGCCGAGCAGGAAGAGGTGATGCCCGCCCGCCGCGGCGACGACGAGCGCCTGGACGGCCTCCTCGTTCCCGATCACGTCCGCCAGATCGGCCGGCGGAGGCTCCTCGGCGGCCGCGGCCGCTCGATTCGCCGGAGCCTCGGAGCACTCCTCTGCGGCCTCGATCGCTGCGCCGTGCCAGATCGCCGCGGCGCGCAGCGATGGGACGCGGACCACGCGGATGCCGTCGACGAGCTCGGCCTCGTCGCCCGCCTCCTCCGGCACCATGACGGTGGCGCACCCCGCGCGCCTCGCCGCCAGCACGGCGGGCAGCACGCCGGGAACGCTGCGGAGCCGCCCGTCCAGCCCGAGCTCGCCGATGTGGACCACGCGCGCGACCGACTCGGCGGAGGCGGTGCCCGCGGCCGCGAGCATCGCCAGTGCGATGCCGAGATCGAACCCCGACCCGTGCTTCGGCAGCGCGGCGGGGGAGAGATTGATCGTGAACCGCCGGTTCGGCAGCTCGCACCCCGAATTGGCCGTCGCGGACCGCACCCGCTCGCGCGCCTCGCCGAGCGCCGCGTCCGGCAGGCCGATGAGGTTGAAGGACGGCACGCCGGCGGCGAGGTCGGCCTCGATGTCGACGACCTCGCCGCGGAGGCCGATGAGCGCGATCGCGCTGGTGCGCGCGACCGGCATCAGCGCACGCCCTCGAGATGCTCGATGACGGGCCGGCGACCGCTGGCCGTGATGACCGCGACCGCGTCGACCCGCAGCCGCGCCGCGGCCATCCCGTGCGCGGCGCACCAGTCCCAGCCGAGCCGGTAGACGCGCTCGAGCTTGCGCCGGTCGATCGCCTCGAACGGATGGCCGAGGGCGAGCGAGGTCCGGGTCTTGACCTCGACGGCGACCACCTCGCCCCGGTCGAGCGTCACGAGGTCGAGCTCGCCGCGAGGGCAGCGCCAGTTCCGGTCGAGGACGCGATGCCCGGCAGAGGTCAGGTAGTCGGCCGCGAGGCCCTCGCCTCGCCGTCCGAGGTCGATGTGTCGTGCCATCCCGGGAGCATCGCGCGGACCGCCGACGGCGCGTCAGGATGCGCGCCTGATCCGGGGAGAACCTCGGAGAACGCAGGCCTGTGGAGGCCGCGGCTCACTCGTCGAGCGCGAGCTCCTTCGGCAGCTCGAGCTCCCGAGCGGAGAGCTCCTCGATGTTGACGTCCTTGAACGTGAGCACGCGGACGGACTTCACGAACCGGTCCGAACGGTACACGTCCCAGACCCACACGTCGTGCATCGTCAGCTCGAAGTAGAAGTCGTGCTCGGTGTCCTTGCGCTCGAGCGCGACCTCGTTCGCGAGATAGAAGCGGCGCTCGGTCTCGATGACGTACCGGAACTGGCCGACGACGTCGCGGTACTCGCGATAGAGGGCGAGCTCGACCTCCCGATCGTAGTCCTCGAAGTCGTCGTCATCCATGCGCGTCAGTCTAGGTCCATTCCGGCAGGCCGCCGCCCGCCCCCTCCCGCGCGAGACGCCCGAGGAAGCTCAGCCGATGCAGCGGACTCGGCCCTGCGCCACGGATCGCCGCGAGGTGCTCCGGAGCGCCGTATCCCTTGTTCCTGGCCCATCCGTAGCCGGGGTGATCGATGTCGGAGGCGGCCATCAGTCTGTCCCGGTGGACCTTCGCCAGCACGCTCGCGGCCGACACCGACGCGCAGTCGCGGTCGGCCTTGACCCGGGTCCGCACCCGCGGCGCCCGCTCGAGCGCCGGGGTCAGCCAGTCATGGGAGCCGTCGAGCAGCACGACCGAGGCCGCGACCGCGATCCCCGCGCTGCCGAGCGCGACGAGCGCGCGCTCGCCGGCGAGGCCGAGCGCCGCCACGATGCCGAGGGCGTCGACCTCCTGGGAGGAGGCGAGGCCGATCGCGCGCGCGGTCCCCCAGACCGAGACGACCGGGTGCAGCGCCTCGCGGCGCGGCTCGGTCAGGAGCTTGGAGTCCCGCAGACCGTCGGGCACGACGACCAGCAGCGGATCGACCGCGACGACGCCGACCGCGACGGGTCCGGCGACGGCTCCGCGACCCACCTCGTCCATGCCGATCACGAGGCCGCCGATCGGGAGGTCGGCGGCCAGCTCGCGCTCGACCTCCAGGGTGGGGGCGGTGCTCATGGGGCGGGCCGGAGCGCGGTCGCGGTGCTTCCGGACGTCGGAGCGGTGCGCGCCTCGGCGACGCCGGCGAAGGTCAGCGGGTAGTTGCCGAGCACGCTCCAGCGCCCGATCGGCCAGCTGATGACGAGCGACTTGCCGACGACGGTCTGGATCGGCACGAACCCGCCGCCCGGGTCGTCGATGTGGCCGAGCGAGTCCCGGGAGTTGTACCGGTTGTCGCCCATGACCCAGAGCGAGCCGGCCGGCACCGTGACGTCGAACTCGCGCGGCGCCGCGTCCGCACCGGCGGGGATCTTGATGTACGGCTCGTCGAGCGGCACGCCGTTGACCGACAGGTTGCCGGTCGCGGTGCAGCACACGACGTGATCCCCGGAGAGTCCGATGACGCGCTTGATCAGGTGATCGTTCGAGTCCGAGGCGGTGAGGCCGACGAGCGAGCCGATCCAGTCGAGCGCGCCGAGGAGCCAGTTCGACTCGCGGACGGGCTGCGCGGTGAGCCAGCCGCCCGGATCGCGGAACACGATCACGTCGCCGTACTGCACGGGCATGACGTTCGGCACGAGCTCGTTGACGATGATGCGGTCGTTGATCTGGAGGGTGTCCTCCATCGACGAGGAGGGGATGTAGAACGAGCGGATCAGGAACGTCTTGAGGAGGAAGGAGACCAGGAACGCGACGACGAGGATCACCGCGAGATCCCGCAGGAACGTGACCCAGCCCGGTCGGCGCCGACCGTGCCTGCCCGCCGGCTGCATCGTCGGCAGCTCGGTCTCGCTCACACCCTTAGCCTGTCACTCCGATGCTGAAAAGCGGGGACGGCGCCCGGGGCGCGGGGCCTCAGCCCTCGCGCTTCTCCTTGATCTTCGCCTTCTTGCCGCGCAGGCCGCGCAGGTAGTAGAGCTTCGCGCGGCGCACGTCGCCCCGGGTGACCAGCTCGATGTGGTCGATCGACGGCGAGTGGACCGGGAAGGTGCGCTCGACGCCCACCTGGAAGCTGATCTTGCGGACCGTGAAGGTCTCGCGGACGCCCTCGCCGGAGCGCGCGATGACGACGCCCTGGAAGACCTGGATACGGGAGCGGCTGCCCTCGACGATGTTCACGTGCACCTTGACGGTGTCGCCGGGGCGGAAGTCGGGGATGTCCGCCTTGAGGCTGGCGGCGTCGATGTCGTCGAGGACGTGCATGAGGGTTCGCTTCCCGCGCCCGCCACAGGTCGGACGCTCCAGAGGATCGGAGCGTGCTCGCGTCCTTCGGCTCCCCTGGGGCAGAGCCCGCGCGGGCACGGTCATCCATTCTGCCACACCCGCACGGGCGCGTCGACCGCGGTGCGCCGGCCGTGTCCGGACCGCGGCGCCCGATGCCGCCGACCCGGACGGCACCCCGTAGCATCGAGCTGTGATCGAGCTGCGCACCCCGGCCGAGATCGAGGCGATGCGTCCGGCCGGCGCGTTCGTCGCCGAGGTCCTGCGGGCGACCGCCGCGGCCGCGGCGGTCGGCGTCGACCTGCTCGAGCTCGACGCGATCGCGCACGACCTGATCCGGGAGCGCGGGGCCCAGTCGTGCTACATCGACTACCACCCGTCGTTCGGCGCCAGCCCCTTCGGGAAGGTCATCTGCACCTCGGTCAACGACGCCGCGCTGCACGGCCTGCCGCACCGCTACCGGCTCGCCGACGGCGATCTGCTGACGCTCGACTTCGCGGCCTCGGTCGACGGCTGGGTCGCCGACGCCGCGGTGTCCCTCGTGGTCGGCACCCCCCGGCCCGAGGACGAGCGGCTGATCGCGATCTGCGAGGAGGCCCTCGCCGCCGGCATCGCGAAGGCGCGCGTCGGCAACCGGATGGGCGACGTCTCGCACGCGATCGGCGAGGTCGCGAAGCGGAACCGGCTGCGGGTGAACCTCGACTTCGGCGGCCACGGCGTCGGCCGCGAGATGCACGGCGAGCCGCACGTGCCGAACGACGGCCGCCCGGGACGCGGGTGGCCGCTGAAGGCCGGGCTGGTGTTCGCCGTCGAGCCGTGGTTCTGCCTGACCACCGACCGGATCTTCACCGACGAGGACGGCTGGACCCTGCGCTCGCGCGACGGCTCCCGAGCCGCGCACGTCGAGCACACCATCGCGATCACGGAGGACGGGCCCCTGATCCTGACCGCGGGGGCGAACCCGGTCTCCCTCTGAGGCCTCGATGCGCCCTTCGAGGCTGCTCGACCCGCGGGTCCGCCGACGCGCCCGGCGCTATTCGGCCGCTGCCTCCGGCGGCAGCAGGTCGGGACGGACGCGTCGCGTGCGCTCGACCCGCTGCTCGTGGCGCCATGCCTCGATGCGGGAGTGGTGCCCGGAGCGCAGGATCTCGGGCACCTCGAGACCGCGCCATTCCTGCGGCTTCGTGTAGCTCGGCGCCTCGAGCAGCCCGTCCTCGTGCGACTCGACGGCGAGCGATTCGGGATTCCCGATGACGCCCGGCACGAGCCGGCCGATCGCCTCGATCATCGCCATCGCGGCGACCTCGCCGCCGTTCAGCACGTAGTCGCCGAGCGAGAGCTCGCGCACCCGGGCGATCGTCGAGGCGTACTCCACGACGCGCTGGTCGATGCCCTCGTAGCGGCCGCAGGCGAAGAGCAGGTGCGGCTCGAGCGCGAGGTCCCTGGCGACCGCCTGCGTGAACGGCTCGCCGGCGGGCGTGGGGAACACGACGACGGGGCCGGCCACCGGGTCGCCCTCGCCCTGCGGTCGCGGCACCAGCGCGTCGAGCGCCTCGCCCCAGGGCTCCGGCCGCATGACCATGCCGGCGCCGCCGCCGTAGGGCGTGTCGTCGACCGTGCGATGACGGTCGTGGGCCCAGTCGCGCAGATCGTGCGCCTCGACCCGGAGCACCCCCGCCTCGCGCGCCCTGCCGATCAGCGACACGTCGAGCACGGCGAAGAACTCCGGGAAGATCGTGACGACGTCGATGCGCACGCATCCCAGGGTAGGACCGCACGGCGACTCCGTCCTCGCGATCGACGACGGCCGGCGGGGGTCGGCGGCGCAGGACGTCAGGGGGTCTCGCCGGCCGCCTCGGCCCCGGACTCCCCCGGCTCCTCGAAGAGGCCGCCGGGCGGGTCCACGGTGACCGTGCCGCCCGCGACGTCGACCTCGGTCACGATCGCCTTGACGAACGGGACGAGCACCTCGCCGTGCGCGGTCTCGACCGCGAGCAGGTCCTGCGCCGGGAGCTCGTCGACCCGGACCACCCGGCCGAGCTCGACGCCGTCGCGCAGCACGCGGAGGCCGACGAGCTGGTGGTAGTACCAGGCGTCCTCCTCCTGGGGCTCCTCCCCGACCTCGACCCAGAGCACCGCCTTGACGAGGCCCTCCGCCGCGGTGCGATCGGTCACGCCCGCGAAGAACCCGACGGGCACCCCGTTGAACCACTTCAGCTCGACGAGCTCGAGCCGCTGGCCGTGCCAGGGGCTCGAGTCCGGGACCTGGAGCGCGAACGTCGCGCCGGGCACGAAGCGCCGCGCCGGGTCGTCGGTGTACAGATCGAGCTTCAGCGCGCCCTTGAGCCCGTGCGCCTTCGTCAGCCGGCCGACGCGCAGCTCGGTCCCCGGCGGACGCTCGGGCCTGGCCACGGGCGATTCCTCGAGCGGGGCCGTCAGGCCCGCGACGAGGGACGGTCGGTGTCGACGACGTCCACGCGCACGCGGTCGCCGTCGGCGAGCGCGCCGACGATGGTGCGCAGCGCCTTCGCCGTCCGCCCGCCCCGGCCGATCACCCGGCCGAGGTCGTCCGGATGCACCCGCACCTCGAGGACCTCGCCGCGCCCCGAGTCGCTGGATGCGACCGCGACGTCGTCGGGGTGGTCGACGATGCCCTTGACGAGGTGCGTCAGCGCATCCGAGAGGCGGGTCATGCCGTGCTCAGGCGCCGGTCTCGGCGGGGATCTCGTCGGCCGCGGCCTCGACGGTCTCCTCGACCGCGTCGGCCTGCGCCTCGGCGGCCTCCTCCGCGACCTCGGCGTCGGTCTCCGGCGCCTCCGCGGGCTCGGCCGTCTCGACGGCCTCGGCCGGCTCGCTCGCCTCGACGGGCGCCTCGGCCACCGGCTCGACCTTCTTCTCCGCCTTGGGCAGCAGGACCGGCTTCTTCTTCTCGTCGACGACGAAGACGGTCTTCGCCTCGGCGGTGCGCACCGTCGAGACAGCGTCCTTGTCGCCCTTGAACTTCCCCCAGTCGCCGGTGAGCTTGAGGATCGCCGCGACCTGCTCGGTCGGCTGCGCGCCGACGGAGAGCCAGTACTGGGCGCGCTCCGAG
>ERZ778028.1389-NODE-1389-length-27170-cov-6.935497_pt1 | contig 27170 bp, 25 predicted proteins | sample MGYA00375758_ERZ778028 | MGnify/ENA primary metagenome ERZ778028 (study PRJEB29350, sample SAMN05389828) | bioreactor metagenome | isolation source: Thiocyanate bioreactor | place: South Africa: University of Cape Town | collected 2014-03-17 ...
GAGCTGCGAGTCGAGGTCCCAGCCGTCGGCCGCGTCGATCTCTTCCTGCAGCACGCCCATCTCGGCCAGCAGGGAATCGAAATCTGCGTCCGGGTCGGCCATCAGCGCCGAGATCTCGTTGAAGCGGTCGACCTTGGCCTTGATCGCCACGCCCTCCTGGATGTTCTCCAGGACCGTCTTGGTCTCGTCGAGCTCGGGCTCCTGCATCAGGATGCCGACAGTGAAGCCCGGCGTCAGCTTGGCCTCACCGTTGGACGGCGCGTCCAGACCGGCCATGATCTTCAGGATCGTCGACTTGCCGGCGCCGTTGGGGCCGACCATGCCGATCTTGGCCCCGGGGAGGAACGCCATCGTGACGTCGTCGAGGATGAGCTTCTCGCCCACCGCTTTGCGGGCACGGACCATGGAGTAGATGTATTCGGCCATAACGGGCCAAGTCTACGCGGCCGTGGTGACCTCCACGGCGTGCGGGCGGCTGGTCACCAGTCGATCGGGCGTGTCTGTCCGACCAGGCACGTGCCCTCCGGCACGAGCGGAAGCACGCGCGCCTGCGGGCCGGGTACCGACGGGCCGACCTGTCCGACCAGGCACTCGCCCTTCCACTTGACGGAGAACTGGATCGAGTCGGCCTGATTTCCGACCGTCGTCAGATCCTGCGTGACTTCCATGGCCGACTTGTCGAAGCCGCCCGCAGTGAGCGCGTCGATGTATGCCCGCCCCTGCGCCGCCTGTGGACCGGACGCCACCGCGTCGACGATCGACGTGAAGTAGGGCAGATTCTGGGTGGCAGAGCCGTTCGGCATCAGCGCTGGTCCCGTCGGAGTCGGTGTGGGTGTCGCCGTGGGCGTGAGGGACACCGACAGTGTGGGTGTCGGGGTGGGGGCTGCGGTGGTGCAGCCGCTGAGCATGAGGACCACGCCGACGCATGCGGCGAGGGAGAAAGGGACCGCACGCTGACCGACGTTTCGCACGTCACGAGTCTAGGCGGCGTCAGAACGGGGTTGTGTCCTCGCCCGCTGTGGCCCACCCGCTGGCACTGACGAGGGCGACATCCGGTTCTTCGGGTGAGGAGGCCGCGTCGCTGGAAGCATCCGTGCTCTGTGGAATGTCGGAGGGGCCGTCGCCGGGCACGGCCCACCCCGTGCTTTGCGCCACAGTCGCGGACGCCGACGGTGTGGTTCCCTTCTGGAAGCTCGTGGTGCCGAACATGAGGTCATGGCCGAGTCCGTCGGCGTCGATCTCGGCGGAGGATCCGCTCTTTCCTCCCGACTCCCATTGCTTGACGCGGAACCGTCCGGTGACGATGACCCGCTGCCCCTTCTCCAACGATGCCAGGGCGTGATCGGCCAGCTTCCTGTATGCCGAAACCCAGTACCAATTGGTGTGACTGTCGACCCACTGACCGTTCTCGAGGCGTCGTTCGCTGCTCGCGAGTCGAAAACTGATGGCGGGGATGCCGCCCGGCAGTTCCCGACGCTCGGGCTGGGACGCGACGTTGCCGATGACGGTGATGCGATCGCTCATGATGACTCTCCTTGTCTTCGATGCCCGGACGATCCGGCTGGCGCCGCGACCGGCGTATCCTTCGTGCGCCGCGGCACCCCCAGCGTCCTTCTCGTCGCAGAGCGTCGACGCGAGGCGCGAGCAGATTGTGGAGACGGCGCCGAAGCGCAGAGATGGGGAGGAGGCCTCGATCGGTCGTCCGACGGCGGGGCCCGGGGGTGCCGACGATGTCGGAGGGAGAACGTATCTTCGAAAGTGGCGGTGTCAGTGACGGTGACGGGAGTGGCGACATGATCAGTGCGGCAACGGCCCTACCTCGGTCCGTGCGCGGGTGTTCCTTGCGAGCGGTGTCCGACCGTCGGTGGAGGGTCATCGACAGACGCGGCGTCGTGATCGGACACGTCCGGCGCGAGCAGTCGGCGCAGGGGACGCGTTTTCACGCGGAGCGCTTCGAACTCGCCCGAGCCAGAATGCGCGAGCTGGGCTCGTTCTGCAGGCTCGACGAGGCGGTCGAGTGCCTGGCGTATCTGCGCTGACGAGCAAGCCGCGCTCGTCACACCACCGCGTCGAGGATCTCGCCGCCGTGCACGGGGGCGGCGGCTCGCACCGAGGGCCACGCGTCGGCGAGCGTGTCGACGGCGCGTCGGAGCTCCTCGGGTGGTGCCGTGAAAGGCAGGCGGAGATGACGGTCGTGCGTCCCGTCGACCCCGAATCGCGACCCGGACGAGAGAGAAACGCCATGGGCGCGGGCTGCGAGGACGAGCCCCGTGCTCAGAGGAGCATCCAGCTCCACCCAGAGCGCCACGCCGCCGTGCACCTGCGGGATCTTCCACTCCGGCAGGCGGCGGGTGAGCGCATCGACGAGAGCGTCTCGGCCCGATCTGAGCAGCAGAGAACGCTGCGTGAGAATCTCCGGCAGGTGGCTGAAGAGACGAGCGGCGACCGCCTGCTCGAAATCCGGTGTGCCCAGTTCCCTGGCGGGGCGCGCCGCGACGATTCGCTGCACGAGTTCCCCGTCCGCGCGGATCCACCCGATGCGCAGACCACCCCAGACGATCTTGCCGAGCGAGCCGACGCGCACCACGGCATCGTGGCCGAACGCCGGTGATGCGGCGGGAACGTCGATGGTCAGATCGGCGGTGGTCTCGTCGATGACGAGAGTGGCGCGCGAGGCGCGGGCAGCGTGTGCGAAGGCTGCCTCTTCCTCGTCCGTCATCGAGCGGCCCGTCGGGTTCTGGAAGCGTGGCATCAGATAGGCCATCCGTGGCTGCGTTCGTGTGAACACTTGAGCCGCGCGATCGAGGTCCCAGCCTCCGCCGATCGTGACCGGCACAGCTACCAGTCGCGCGCCGGCGGCACGAATCGCCTCGGCCGCATGGGGGTACGTCGGCCTCTCGATGACCACCCGATCCCCACGACCGACGAGAACGGTCGACAGGAGGTGGATCGCCGCCTGCGCACCTGTCGTCACGACGATCTGGCTCGGGTCGGTCGGGATGCCGCGTGCGCTGTATCGGTCTGCGATCGCTTCTCGGAGTTCGATGGCGCCCCGGATGTCATAGCCCGACCGAGCGACGATGCGTGCGGCATCCGCCGCGGCCTCCGCGATGATGCCGGCGAGCCCCGGCCACGCGGCGGGACTGGCCTGTTGCAAATCGATGGCGCCGGTCGTGGCCGCTGCGCCTCCGATGTCACGGCTCGGCCGCGCCGTCGTCACGCTTCCCGATCCGCGAAGGCTTGCGATATGACCGGTGTCGCGCAGGCTGCGATATGCCGCAGCGACCGTCGTTCGGCTCACCGAGAGTGCAGCGGCGAGTTCTCGTTCGGCGGGAAGAGCGGTGTGCGCGGCGATGCGGTTGTCGAGGCACAGGATGCGGATGCTGTCGGCGAGGGCCTCATACGCCGGCTCCCGCGTGCGCCACCCGCCCAGCATCCCGGCGAACGTCCGCGCCCCGATCCTCGAGTCCATGGTGGCCACAGTATCCGAATTGGACTGGTAGTAGATGTCCAATTGTGAGATTGGATTGCTGCATGACTGCACGTCTTGCTCGCCTGCTCATCGGTCTCATCCTCTACGGCGTTGGTTGCGGCGTCATGGTGCAGGCCCAGATCGGCGTGGATCCTTGGACGGTCTTCGCGCAGGGACTGTCGGTGCAGACGGGGGCGGGCATCGGATGGATCACGAACCTCGTCGGCCTGCTCGTGCTGCTGCTGTGGATTCCGCTGCGCCAACGGCCGGGCATCGGCACCCTTGCCAACATCCTCCTCGTCGGAACCAGCATGCAGCTGACGATCTTGGCGCTTCCGGCGATGAATGGATTCGTGACGCAAGTGATCGTGTTCCTCGGCGGGATGGCGCTGGTCGCGCTGGCCTCGGGAATCTACATCGGAGCGCGTTTGGGGCCGGGGCCGCGCGATGGCCTCATGACCGGCATGAACTCCCGGCTCGGGTGGCCGGTGTGGGCATGTCGACTCACGATCGAGGCGACCGTGCTTCTGTTCGGGTGGCTCCTCGGCGGCACCGTGGGCCTCGGCACGGTGCTGTTCGCAGCCGGCATCGGTCCCCTGGTCCACGTCGGTCTGCGACTGCTCGACGTGTCACGTCGCGGGGCCGCGGCCCAGGTCGACCCCGGTCGAGACCCGGTCGCGGCGGCGGGCGCCCCGCGCGTGGGCTGATCCGATCGCGCAGGGACGCGCGCCGTGGCGGTGCGGGCTGCGCAGCAGAGCGCCTAGTGCTGGCGGAACTGCGGCCAGTCGGACCCGGGAGCAAGGTGGCTGTGGAGGGCGCTCTTCGCGACCTCCATGGACGGATACGTGCCGACACTCGCGGTGGCGCCGGCGACCGTGGGCGTGTAGCCCTCCTCGCTCTTTCTCACCGTGCCGACGACGTTGCCGTCAGTGCCGTATGCGACCCACAAGGTGGATGATGCCGAGGTCATGATGACTCCTCTCGTCACCGCCGACGGTACGCGCTCGCGGCGGAACTATCGAGGGGTCGGCTCACCGTCATCCGACGAGCGACACTCCGAAGCCGGCCACCACCTGGCGCAGTTCGGTGAGGTAGCGCTGGGCCTGGTCGGTCAACGGCACCGCCGTGCGCCCGATCCATCCGATCTCGATCTGCTCGTCGACGTCGAGCGCAACGGCCACGATCTCGGGATCGAGGTCGTCGCTGATGATGCCCGTCGAGATGGTGTAACCGTTCAAGCCGATCATCAGGTTGAAGATCGTGGCGCGATCCGAGACGCGGATCTCGCGCGAGCTCGACAGCGTCGACAGGATCTCTTCGGCGAAGTAGAACGAGTTGTTCGCACCCTGATCGAACGTGAGTCGAGGCAACGATGAGAGGTCTTCGAGACTCACGCTCCGCTGCAGCGAGAGCGGGTTTCGGCGCGAGACGAAGACGTGCGGTGCAGCGACGAAGAGCGCGTGAAATGCCAACCCCGAGTCGCGCAGGAGCTTTCCGATGACGTTGCGGTTGAACTCATTGCGAAACAGGATGCCGAGTTCGCTGCGCAGCGTGCGCACATCCTCGATGATGTCGAAGGTGCGCGTCTCCCGCAGCGAGAACTCGTACTCGGCGGCATCAGTTGCTCTGACCATGCGGACGAACGCGTCGACGGCGAAGGAGTAGTGCTGGGTGGAGACGCCCAGCAGGCGCCGCGAGGGAGCAGCGCCGAGGTAGCGCTGTTCGAGCAGTGCAGCCTGCTCGACGACCTGGCGGGCGTATCCGAGAAACTCGATGCCGTCGGTGGTCAGGCTCACTCCGCGGGCGGTTCGCAGCAGCAGGTCGCGTCCGATCTTCTTCTCGAGGTCGCGCATCGCAGCGGACATCGTCGGCTGTGACACGAACAGCAGGTCGGCCGCCGCACTGATCGACCCCTCCGCAGCGACCTCGATAAAGTACTGGAGCTGCTGCAATGTGATTCCCATCGGGGGCCGAGACATAGCCACAGACTATATGGGCTCATAGTTTGAGCGCATTACTCGATGACAGCGCTCGTCCCGCATGCTCGGATCAGCATCATTCGCGGCCGTACCGGCCCCTGCCCAGGATTGGCCCTCGCATGGCGAACGACATCGCTTTCAGCATCACGACCACTCGTTTCGACGAGGATTACGCACCCGCCGCACATTCGCGTGTGACGACGAACTTCGCGAATCTGGCGCGTGGCGCCGGGCGCCGCCAGAACCTCCGCAACGCGCTCGCGATGATCGACCGTCGGTTCAACGAGCTCGCCGCCGGCGACGATCAGGGCGCCGAGCGCTATCGGGTCGAACTCGACATCGTAACGGTGCAGCTGCAATTCGACGACACGGCCGAGGCCGAGCGCTTCCCCATCATCGAGGTTCTCGACGTCGGCATCCTGGATCACCGCACGGGTGAGCGCCACCGCGGCATCGTCGGGAACAACTTCTCCTCATATCTGCGCGACTACGATTTCAGCGTCGTGCTGCCGGCAGCGACAGCCGCCGCGGGAACGTTCACCGTTCCGGAGGATTTCGGCATCCTGCACGGTGAGCTCTTCCAACGGTTCTTGGCGTCGGATGCCTACCGGCAGCGCTTCGCGGGTTCGCCGGTGATCTGCATCAGCGTGTCGACCAGCCGCGCGTACCGTCGCACGGGCCTCGTGCACCCGGTGCTCGGCACCGAGTACGTTCAGGATGCCTTCTCTCTCACCGACGATTACTTCGCGCGGATGGGTCTGCAGGTGCGCTACTTCATGCCGCGCGGCTCCGTCGCGCCACTGGCGTTCTACTTCCGCGGCGACCTGCTGAACGACTTCTCCGATCTGCAACTGATCGGCACGATCGCGACGATGGAGACGTTCCAGAAGATCTATCGTCCCGAGGTGTACAACGCACTCACCCCCGCCGGCGAGGTCTACCGTCCCACCCTGGATCATGTCGACTTCGTCCGCACCGAGATCGACTACGACCGTGAGGAGCGCAGCCAGCTAGCCGTCACCCAGGGCCGCTACGCCGAGGAGTACTTCGTGAAGCCCCACCTCCAGACCCTGGAACAGTGGATCGCCGGCGTGGCGGAGCCCGTCGCATGACCGGCGACGGCACCGTCCATCAGGCTCCTCTGCTGCCGGTGACGACGGTCGGCAGCCTCCCCAAGCCCGCCTGGCTCGCCGAGCCCGAGGTGCTCTGGTCGCCGTGGCAGCTGCACGGCGACGTGCTCGCCGATGGCAAACGCGACGCGCTGCGCGCCGTGGTGCACGAGCAGCAGCGGCGCGGCGTCGACATCATCACCGATGGCGAACAGACCCGTCAGCACTTCGTCACGACCTTCATCGAGCACCTCGACGGCGTCGACTTCGACAACCGCGAGACGGTGCGTATCCGCAACCGCTACGACGCCAGCGTGCCGACGGTGGTCGGCGCGGTCGGTCGTCGCGCGTCCGTCTTCGTCGAGGATGCGGCGTTCTTGCGCGGGCAGACCGATCTGCCCATCAAATGGGCTCTGCCAGGACCGATGACGATGATCGACACGTTGGCGGATCGGCACTATGGCAGCCGTGAAAGGCTCGCGTGGGAGTTCGCGACGATCCTCAATGAGGAGGCTCGCGAACTCGAAGCCGCCGGAGTGGACATCATCCAGTTCGACGAGCCGGCGTTCAACGTCTTCTTCGACGAGTTGAAGGACTGGGGAATCGCTGCGCTCGAACGCGCCGCGGAGGGCCTGCGCGTCGAGACCGCGGTGCACATCTGCTACGGGTACGGCATCAAGGCGAACACCGATTGGAAGGCGACACTCGGATCCGAGTGGCGTCAGTACGAGGAGTCCTTCCCTCTTCTGCAGCGCTCGCGTATCGATATCGTCTCGCTGGAGAGCCAGCACTCGAATGTGCCGATCGAGCTCATCGAACTCATCCGCGGCAAGAAGGTCATGCTCGGCGCCCTCGACGTGGCCAGCGCGCACGTCGAGACCCCGGAAGAGGTCGCGGCGGTGCTGCGGCGGGCGTTGCCGTTCGTCGACGCCGACAAGCTGATTCCGAGTTCGAACTGCGGGATGGCCCCGCTGTCACGGGAGGTCGCATTCGGCAAACTGAGCGCACTGTCCGCCGGAGCAGCACTCGTACGCGCCGAGCTGGCAGGCGCAGACTCGTGACGCGCGGCTCGATGCGGTGCCCCCGGCAGGATTCGAACCTGCGACCAACGGATTAGAAGGCCGTCGCTCTTCCACTGAGCTACGGAGGCGCTCTCCCAGCGTACTGTGGTCGCCGGCCCGTCGCTGATCGTGACGCATCGGTGCCGAGGTCGCAGGCCCTCATTAGGATGAACGCATGGTGAATGCCGCGGAGAACGATCGTCTCGTCTGGATCGATTGCGAGATGACCGGTCTCGACCTCGACGTCGACGAACTCGTCGAGATCGCGATCGTGGTCACCGACTTCGAGCTCAACGTCCTCGACCCCGGCTTCCAGGTGGTGATCAAACCTGACGCCTCGGCGCTGGCGAACATGAACGATTTCGTCACCCGTATGCACGAGACATCCGGGCTCCTCGCCGAGATCCCGGACGGTATCAGCCTGGCCGAGGCGGAGTTCGAAGCTCTCGAGTACATCCAGAGGTTCGCTCCTGAGGGCAAGGCGCCGCTTGCGGGAAACACGATCGGCACCGACCGGATGTTCCTTGCAAAGTACATGCCGCGTGTCGACCGCTGGCTCCATTACCGCAGCGTCGACGTCTCCAGCATCAAAGAGCTGTCTCGTCGCTGGTACCCGCGGGCGTACTTCAACGCGCCGGCGAAGGACGGTGGCCACCGGGCACTGGCCGACATCCTCGAGTCGATTCGTGAGCTGGCGTACTACCGGCAGGCCGTCTTCGTTCCGGAGCCGGGGCCCTCCAGCGACCAGGCACGCGACGCGGCGGCCGCCGTCGTGTCGTCGTATGCCTCCGGTGTGTAATACAATCGTCTGGTTGCCTGGAAGCAGGCGCATGGTGGCTATAGCTCAGTTGGTAGAGCACCGCGTTGTGGTCGCGGGGGTCGCGGGTTCAAGCCCCGTTAGCCACCCCACTTCTCCCCGATCGGGATGTCGACATGATCGAGATGGACGCCGACGCGTTCGAAGCTCTCGTCTCCGACGAACTCGATCTGCTGCCCGAGCGCATGCTCGTCGGACTCGACAACGTCGTCTTCGTCGTCGAGGACCGGCCCGAGGACGGTTCCCTCGACCTGCTCGGTCTCTACGACGGTCTGGCGTTGACAGAGCGCGACCGTTACGGCACCGGGGAGCTGCCCGACCGGATCATCCTCTACCGTGAGCCGCATTTGCACGCCTGCGGCTCGATCGTGGAGCTCCGGGACGAAGTGCACACCACACTGGTGCACGAGATCGCGCACTTCTACGGGATCGACGACGAGCGCCTGCACGAGTTGGGTTGGGCATGACGATTCCCCTCGAGGATGTCCGCCTGGAGGAGCGCTCGGAGGTGACCGGTCCCTGGCAGACGGTGGTCTGGAACGATCCGGTCAACTTGATGAGCTACGTCGTGCATGTCTTCCGCACCTACTTCGGTTACACCCGCGAGCACGCCGAGCGTCTGATGCTGCTGGTGCACCACGAGGGCCACGCGGTCGTCGCGGAGGGCGCGCGTGAGCAGATGGAGTTCCACGTCCAGGCGATGCACGACTACGGCCTCTGGGCGACCGTCAGGAGGGCCGACACATGACGAGGGTGCGGATGACGGTGTCCGCGCTGGAAGCCGCGCATCTCACGGACATCGTCCTGCAGTTCACGGATCTGCTCGCCGAGGCCATCGACGGAGTCGATGATCCGGGCGTCGCGCGCCTCGTTCCCGACGGCTACCGGGACGCTGCGGAGGATGCCGCGGAGTTTCGTCGTCTGACCCAGGACGACCTCCTCGATCGGCGTCGTGATGATGCGGCGCTGGTGCTGGCGACGCTGCAACGCGATGGCCAGACGCGGCGTCCGCAAGACCTGGACCGCGCAGACGCCGAGGCCGAGGTGATCGTCGAACTGGATGCCGGTGCTGTCGCGGCATGGTTGCGAACGTTGACCGCGGTGCGGCTGGTGATCGCGACACGCCTCGGGATCACCACAGAAGAGGAGCAGGACGACGACCCCCGCTTCGGTGTCTACAACTGGCTGGGCTTCCGCCTCGAAGGCCTGCTCCAGGCGATCGAGGACTGACCGCCCCCAGCCCTCACGGGACGTCGATGACGATCGTTGCGAGCGATTGCGGGCGATGCGCGCGCAGGTGCTCCTCTTCCTGGTCGGCCCAGCGACGCCAGTGCGGACGGTAGGTGTCGCCGTCTCGAGCGAGCGCGCGATCGCGCCGCGCACTCTCGGGCGATTCCACCCACACGCGCACGTGCGCCAGAGGCGCGGTGCTCGGGGTGAGCACCCCTGCTCCCTCGAGGATCAGGGGGACGTCGGCGGGCGTCTCCACCTCGGCCCCCGGACGATCGGCTGCCCAGTCCCACCGTCGCCACACGGCCGCCCTTGCCTCGCTGACGGGGATCAGGATGAACTCCCGCGCCAGAGTTGAACCGGCCGAGAGCCCGTCCCACCCCGGATACAGCTCGTCGAGGCCGATCATGCTGACGGGGCGCCCCCACCGCTCGCGCACCCGTCGCGCGAGGGTCGATTTGCCCGCGCCGGAACGTCCGTCGATCAGGACGATCGGTGTGATCTCCGGCTCCAAGGCCGCAATGGCGGACTCGATGCGGTCGACCCCGCTCGTGAGCGCCGCATCGACCTCGTCAGCGCTTGAGGGCACGGATGATGCGGCTGAGCGTGCGTCCCGCAACCCACACGAAGGGGATCGCCACCGCGACCAGCGACACGAGGTTCGGCTCGAAACGCAGATCGTCGCCCTTGCGGATGTAGGCACCGAGGGGAACCGCGAAGCCGCCGCCGCCCCCGCCGTTGTTGCCGCTCTCATCCTCGCCGGCGCCGAAGCCCGACCACGACAGAGCCACGGGGATGAGGCGAATGCCGTCGACGTCCTGCTGCTCGCCGTAGACGCTGTTGACGCCGAGCGATGCCGACTGCTTGCCGAGTTCGAGTGCGAGATTGGGCATGTTCCCACCGTAGCCGGGAAGCTCACTCGGTGCGAGGGAGCCGCGGATTCGTCGGCAGAGCATTCACATCACGGCGCGGGCCGAGGACGCTCGCCCGGGTGACCGCTCCCCCACCGAAACGCTCACGCGCGTCGTCCAAGGCCGCGTCGACCCGTCGCCACTCGGCATCCTCATCCCAGAGCGGCACGGATCCACCGTCACCGCCGCGCAGCTTCTCCGCGCGCACGCCGATCAGGCGCACCGGCTGGGTCAGCTCCAGGGCCTCGAACAAGCCGATCGCGACGTCGCCGATCCGCTGGCCGACGTCCGACGGCTCCGCGAGCGACAGCGAGCGCGAAAGCGTGGTGAAGTCGGCATAGCGCAGCTTCAACGCGACGGTTCCGGCTCGCCAGCCTCCGTCGCGGAGACGTGCCGCGACGCGATCGGAGAGCCGGCGAAGCTCGCTGCGAAGAACCGCCGCATCGGCGACGTCGGTGAGGAAGGTCTCCTCATGCCCGATGCTCTTCTCCGTGCGTTCCGTCTCGACGGCTCGGGGGTCGATGCCGTGCGCGAGTTGCCAGATGCGCTCCCCGCCGGCGGGTCCGAGTGCGCGATCCAGGACGGCCCGCGGCGAGGCGAGGATGTCGGAGACGAGCCGGATGCCGCGACCCTCCAGCGTCTCCGCGGCCTTCGGCCCCACCCCCCACAGCGCCGAGACGGGCAGCGCGGCGAGGAAGGCGGCGGTGTCGGGTTCGCTGACGATGAGCAGCCCGTCGGGCTTCGAGCGCGTGGAGGCGATCTTCGCCACATGCTTCGTGGCCGCCACCCCGACGCTGCAGACAAGCCCCGTCTCCGCTTTGACGCGGGCCCGGAGCATCCGGGCGATCTCCCCCGGAGTTCCCCAGAGCCGCCGTGCGCCGGACACGTCGAGGAACGCCTCATCGATCGAGAGCGGCTCCACGAGGGGGGTGATGTCGTGGAAGATCGCCATCACCTGACGTGACAGGCTCGCATACCGCTCGAAGTGCGGAGTGACCACGACGGCCTGCGGACACAACCGGAGAGCCTGTGCGACGCCCATTGCCGACCGCACGCCGAATCGACGAGCCTCGTAGGAGGCGCTGGAGACCACACCGCGTCCCTCCATACCGCCGACGATCAGCGGCTTGCCGGCCAGGGAGGGATCGTGGAGGACTTCGACCGACGCATAGAAGGCGTCCATGTCCACGTGAAGAATCCGCGTGCCGGTGTCGTCGGCACCGGGCGGCGAGACGACCCGCCCCGACCCGTCACCCCGTCCCATGAGTCCATTCTCGGTGACGCCGCCGACATTGCGGCGCCACCGAGAAGGCAGCGTGTGCGACTACTGCGCCGCGCGCTCGAGAACGAGCTCGCGGACGCGTGCGGCGTCGGCCTGACCCTTCATCGCTTTCATCACGGCGCCGATGACGGCACCGGCGGCCTGCACCTTGCCGTCGCGGATCTTCTCCAGCACGTCGGGCTGCGCGGCGAGAGCATCGTCGATCGCGGCGATCAGCGCGCCGTCGTCTGAGACGACTGCAAGACCGCGTGCGTCGACGACCTGCTGCGGCGTGCCTTCGCCGGCGATGACGCCCTCGAGCACCTGACGCGCCAGCTTGTCGGTGAGCGTGCCGGCGTCCACGAGCTGCTGCAGCGCGGCCACCGACGCGGGGGTGACGAGCGATGAAGCTTCGACTCCCTGAGCGTTGGCGATGCGAGAGATCTCGCTCATCCACCACTTGCGCGCGGCCGCAGGCGCAGCGCCCGCTGCGACGGTCGCGTCCACCTCGGCGAGCAGGCCCGCGTTCACGATTCCCTGGAAATCGATGTCGGCGAAGCCCCACTCGGCCTTCAGACGTCGCCGACGCGCGGCGGGCGGCTCCGGAAGAGCAGCACGCAACGACTCGACCAGCGCGGAGGACGGCGCGACGGGCAGGAGGTCGGGCTCCGGGAAGTAACGGTAGTCGTCGGCATCCGACTTCGGACGCCCCGGAGAGGTCGTGCCGGTGTCTTCGTGCCAGTGCCGCGTCTCCTGCGTGATCGTCCCGCCCGCGGCGAGGATCGCCGCTTGACGCTGGATCTCGTAACGCACGGCGCGTTCGACCGAGCGCATCGAGTTGACGTTCTTCGTCTCGGTGCGCGTGCCGAGCTTCTCCTGCCCGCGTGGGCGCAGGGACACGTTCGCATCGCAGCGGAGGTTTCCGCGTTCCATGCGCGCCTCCGAGATGCCGAGCGAGAGCACCACGTCGCGAATCGCCCGCACGTACGCGGCGGCCAGCTCGGGTGCACGGTGTTCCGCGCCGAAGATCGGCTTCGTCACGATCTCCACGAGCGGGACGCCGGCGCGGTTGTAATCCACGAGCGAGTACTCCGCGCCCTGAATGCGGCCGGTGGAGCCGCCGACGTGCGTGAGCTTGCCGGCATCCTCCTCCATATGCGCCCGCTCGATGGGCACCTCGAAGACCGTCCCGTCGGTCAGTTCCACCTCGATCTGGCCCTCGAAGGCGATGGGCTCGTCGTACTGCGAGATCTGATAGTTCTTGCCGAGGTCGGGGTAGAAGTAGTTCTTCCGGGCGAAGCGGCTCGACGGGGCAATCTGGCAGCCGAGGGCGAGCCCCAGACTGATCGAGAAACGCACCGCGGTCTCGTTGACCACCGGGAGCGAACCCGGAAGGCCCATATCGACGGGCGCCACGAGCGTGTTGGGGGCAGCATCGTGGTTCGCGGCGTGCGCCGGGTTGCCCGCCGGCGAGAACATCTTCGTCTCGGTGTTGAGTTCGACGTGCACCTCGAAGCCGAGCACCGGCTCGTACAGCTTCAGCGCGTCGTCGAAGTCCATCAGTGCGGCCTTAGCCATCAGCGGTTCCCTCCCAGCAGCGGGGCGCGGTCCAGCAAGGGACCACCCCATGAGTCGACGAGCAGGGCCTCGGCGGCCGCACCCACGCGATACAACCGGGCATCCTGGCGCGCCGGCGCGATGAATTGGATGCCGACGGGCAGCCCGTCCTCCTCTGCCAGACCCGACGGAATCGAGATGCCGGGGACGCCGGCCAGGTTCACCGGAATCGTGGTGACATCGTTGAGGTACATCTGCAGCGGGTCATCGATCTTCTCGCCGAGCTTGAACGCCGTGGTGGGAGCCGACGGCGTCGCGATGACATCGACCTGAGCGAACGCCGCGTCGAAGTCGCGCTGGATGAGCGTACGCACCTTCTGGGCGCTGCCGTAGTAGGCGTCGTAGTATCCGGCCGACAGCGCGTAGGTGCCGAGAATGATGCGACGCTTCACCTCCTCGCCGAAGCCGGCGTCTCGAGTGGCAGCCATGACGTCTTCGACCGTGCCGCCCGGAACGTCGACTCGCAGGCCGAAACGGACGGAGTCGAATTTGGCGAGGTTGCTCGACGCCTCCGCGGGAAGGATCAGGTAATACGCGGCGACGCCGTACTCGAAGTGCGGGGCGCTGACCTCAACGATCTCCGCGCCCTGCGCCTCCAGGAGAGCCAACGCTGCCCGGAAGGACGCCGACACGCCCGCCTGGAAGCCGCTGTCGGGCAGCTCGCGGATGACGCCGATCTTCAGGCCCGCCAGACCGGCGCCGGCGGCGCCTTCGCGTGCGGCCGCCGCAAAGGAGGGCCAGCTGTCGGTCAGCGACGTCGCATCGTGCGGGTCGTGGCCGCCGATGACGTCGTGCAGGAGCGCCGAGTCGAGCACGGTGCGCGAGACCGGACCGACCTGGTCGAGTGAGGACGCCAGCGCGATGGCGCCGAACCGGCTCACCCCGCCGTAGGTCGGCTTCATGCCGACGGTTCCCGTGACGTGCGCCGGCTGGCGGATCGATCCGCCCGTGTCCGAGCCGAGAGCCAGCGGAGCCTCGAAGGCGGCGACGGCGGCCGCCGATCCGCCCCCGGAGCCTCCGGGGATGCGATCGAGGTCCCACGGGTTGTGGGTGGGACCGTACGCCGAATGCTCCGTCGACGATCCCATGGCGAACTCATCCATGTTCGTCTTGCCGAGCGGCACCAGGCCGGCGGCGCGCGAACGCGCGACGACGGTGGCGTCGTAGGGCGAGAGGAAGCCTTCGAGGATCTTGGATCCGCTGGTGGAGGGCATGTCCGTCGTGACGAGCACGTCCTTGATCGCGAGCGGGACGCCCGCGAGCTCGCCCAGGGACTCACCGGCGGCGCGGCGACGGTCGATGTCGGCCGCCACGTCGAGGGCGTGTTCGCTCACGTGGAGGAAGGCGTGCACATCGCCGTCGACGGCGGCGATCCGGTCGAGGTGGGCCTGCGTCGCTTCGACGCTGGACACGTCACCGGAGGCCAGTCGTGCGGCCAGGTCTGCGGCGTTCAGCCGTGTGAGATCGGTCACTGCTCCTCCCCCAGAATCGCCGTGACACGGAAGCGCCCGTCGGCGGCGTCCGGCGCGTTCTGCAGCACCTGCTCCACCGTCAGCATCTGGCCGACGACGTCGGGACGGAAGACGTTCTCGAGCGGGAGGGGATGGCTCGTCGCGGGGACGTCGGGCGTTGCCACCTCGGACACCTTCGCGATGTTGTCGACGATCACCGAGAGCTGCCCCGTCAGGCGCTGCACCTCGTGCTCGTCGAGCTGAATCCGGGCCAGAACGCCGAGATGGCGAACGAGTTCAGGGGTGATTTCAGACACCCGTCGATTCTAGTCGGCCCCCTTCGGCCCGCTTCTCACGGCCGATAGGCTGGCCCGCGTGAGTGCCGCTGCCCCGTACGACCCGCCCCGCCCGTGGATCGCCAGCTACGCCGCCGGAGTCCCCGATGATCTCGAACCGGTCACCGGCTCGCTCCTGGACATCGTCACGGCGTCGGCGCGTGACTACCCGGATGCGCCCGCGCTGCAATTCTTCGGTCGCACGACCTCGTACCGCGACCTCGTCGAGGCGATCGATCGCGTGGCGGCGGGTCTCCGAGAGCGTGGGGTCGGCAAAGGCGACACGGTCGCGATCGTACTGCCCAACTGTCCCCAGCACATCATCGCCTTCTACGCGATTCTGCGCCTCGGCGCCATCGCGGTGGAGCACAATCCGCTCTACACTCCACGGGAGCTGCGCAAGCAGTTCGAAGACCACGGGGCGCGCACGGCCATCGTCTGGAGCAAGGTCGCCGCCACCGTGCAGGCGTTCCCCGCCGATCTCGCCGTCACCACGCTGGTCAGCGTCGACATCACGACCGCCATGCCGCTCTCGCTGCGTCTCGCGCTGCGGCTTCCCGTCGCGAAGGCCCGTCAGTCGCGCGACGCGCTCACCACGCGCGTGTCGCAAGCCGTGCCCTGGGAACACCTGGCACGCAGCGAAGCACTGGCGGCATCCTTCCCCGGTCCGGTCACCGACGACGTCGCCATCATCCAGTACACGAGCGGAACGACGGGAACGCCGAAAGGCGCGGTGCTCACCCACCGCAACCTCCTGGCCAACGCCCGGCAGGCTCAAGCGTGGGTCCCGTCGATCCAGCCCGGTAAGGGATGCGTCGTGTACGCGGTGCTGCCGATGTTCCACGCCTACGGGCTGACCCTGTGCCTCACTTTCGCGATGTCGATGGGTGCCCGTCTGGTGCTGTTTCCCCGCTTCGAACCCGCGATGGTCCTCGAAGTGACGAAGAAGCACCCGGCGACGTTCTTGCCGCTGGTGCCGCCGATCGCCGATCGACTGCTCGCCGCGGCGCGCGCCGAAGGCGTCTCCTTGGCCGGCACGGAGGTCGCCATCTCCGGAGCGATGGCATTGCCGCATGATCTCGTCGTGCCGTTCGAGCAGGCAACGGGTGGCTACCTCGTCGAGGGCTACGGGCTGTCCGAGTGCTCGCCGGTTCTCATGGCGAACCCGGTCGCCGACAATCGCAAGGCGGGAACGGTCGGACTCCCCCTCCCCGGCACCGAGTGTCGCGTGGTCGATCCGGACGATCCCACCGTGGACATGCCCTCCGGTGAGCGGGGCGAGCTGATCGTGCGGGGCCCGCAGGTCTTCCAGGGCTACTACGGCAAGCCGGAAGCCACCGAGGAGGTCTTCGTGGACGGGTGGTTCCGTACCGGCGACATCGTCCAGATCGACGACGAGGGGTTCGTGCGCATCGTGGATCGCATCAAGGAGCTCATCATCACCGGCGGGTTCAATGTGGCGCCCACCGAAGTCGAGAACGCACTGAGGCAGCACCCGCGCGTGGTGGATGCCGCTGTCGTGGGCCTGCCAAGCGAGCATTCGGGCGAAGAGGTCGTCGCCGCCGTGGTGCTCGACGGGTCCGGAGCCGACGTCGACACGGACTCCATCCGGGACTACGCCCGCAGCATCCTCACGCCCTACAAGGTGCCCCGCCGGATCTTCATCGTCGACGAGCTGCCGACGTCGCTGATCGGAAAGGTGCTGCGTCGCCAGGTGCGTGAGTCCTTGCTCGAGCTCACGCATCCCGGAGGAGACTGAACCGATCAGCCCGCGTCGGGATCGAGTGCCCCGAGCGCGGCGGGCCCCTGCTCGACGAGGATGCGAAACTGCGCGGCATCGATGATGCGGATGCCGAGTTCCTCCGCCTTGGCGAGTTTCGAGCCCGCGCCCGGGCCTGCGGCGACGAAGTCGGTCTTCTTCGACACGGAAGAGGCTGCTTTCCCGCCAGCGGCAATGATCGCCTCCTGCGCGCCCTCTCGGGTGTAGCCCTCCAGCGTGCCGGTCGCAACGACCGTGACACCCTCGAGCACGCCGCCGGCGGCGACGGCAGCTCCCGGGCCGGGGTGACCTGGAATCTCCAAGACCGCGCCCGCCGCCGCCCAGCGTTCCACGATCTCCTGATGCCAGTCGACGGCGAACCATTCCAGGAGCGAGTCCGCGATGATGCCGCCGACGCCGTCGACGTCGGCGAGAGCGTCGCGCTCGGCCGCGCGGATCGCGTCCAGCGAACCGAACCACTGCGCGAGTGCCCGCGCGGCGACCGGGCCGACGTGGCGGATGTTCAACGCGACCAGAAACCGCCACAGGTCCTTCGTCTTGGCCTTCTCGAGTTCCTCGAGAAGGGTGAGCGCCTGGGCCGACGGCTGGGGACCTGTGAGTCCCTCCTTCTTCTCCGCCGACGAGGGCTGGCGACGGAAGGGCGCGCGGGTGATCGGTTCGCCGCTGTCGTCATCGAGTTTGGCCTCCCCCGTTTCGCTGTCGCGGACGATCACCTCGATCGGGACGAGCTGTTCGAGTGTGAGGTCGAACAGACCGGCCTCGGTGATCAGCGGGGGCACGGCGGGAACCGACGGCTGCGTCAAGGCCGCTGCGGTGACCTCGCCGAGGGCTTCGATGTCGAGGGCGCCACGGGAGCCGATGTGCTCGACGCGTCCCCGCACCTGGGCGGGACAGGCGCGCGTGTTGGGGCAGCGCAGGTCGATGTCGCCGTCTTTCGCGGGTGCCAGCGTCGAGCCGCATTCCGGGCACCGGGTCGGCATGACGAATGCCCGCTCCGTGCCGTCGCGCAGCTCGACCACGGGACCGAGCACCTCGGGAATGACATCGCCGGCTTTGCGCAGCACGACGGTGTCACCGATGAGAACTCCTTTGGACACGACGACGTCCTGGTTGTGAAGCGTCGCCTGCCGGACGACCGAGCCCGCGACGCGGGCGGGGGCCATCACGGCGAAGGGTGTCGCCCGGCCGGTGCGGCCGACCGAGACGACGATGTCCAGCAGCTTCGTGTTGACCTGCTCCGGCGGGTACTTGTACGCGATGGCCCATCGCGGGGCACGACTGGTCGCGCCCAGCTCACCGTGCAGCGCCAGCTCATCGACCTTGACCACGACGCCGTCGATCTCGTGCTCGACGTCGTGGCGATGCTCGCCGTAGTACGCGACGAACGCCGCCACGCCGTCGATGTCGTCCGCGGTGCGGAAAGACGTGCTCGTCGGCAGCCCCCACGTCGCGAGCAGGGCGTAGACCTCGCTCTGCGAGGACACGGGCGGCTCCGGCCACGCCCCGATCCCATGGACGAGCAGCCGCAGCGATGCGAGCCGGGCGCGTCCGGCTTCGAGCTCCATGCCGCTTTTCTTGTCGAGTTGCTGGCGAAGGCCGCCGCTGGCCGCGTTTCGCGGGTTCGCGAATGCCGGGAATCGGCGGGCGGCGCTTCGGGTGAGCTTCTCCTCGTCGCCTCCGCGCTCACGACCGTCCGTGATGACACGCTCGCGCAACCGGGCCTGGAGAGCGTTGAGTTCGTCGAAGGCCGCGACGGGGATGTAGACCTCGCCGCGCACCTCCACGATCGGAGGATGCCCTTCACCCGCGAGTCGTGCAGGAATGCCCGCGACCTGGAGCGCATTGACGGTGACGTCCTCGCCCACCCGGCCGTCGCCGCGGGTGGCGGCCGACACGAGAACGCCGTGCTCGTAGCGGAGATTGATGGCCAGGCCGTCGATCTTCAGCTCCAGCAGCCAACGGACGTGTCGTCCCGCGGCAGCCGATGTCTTCGTGCACCAGTCTCGCAGCTCGTCCGCGCTGAAGACGTTGTCGAGGCTGAGCATGCGCTCGGCGTGTTCGACGGGCGCGAACATCGAGCTCTGCGCCGCGCCCACCGACTGCGTCGGCGAATCCTGTCCCTGCACCTCGGGGAAGGCGCGCTCCACTGCTTCGAGCCGCCGCACCCACCCGTCGTAGGTCGCGTCGTCGACGATCTCGGCGTCGCGCCCGTAGTACGCGTCGCGGGCGCCGAGGATGAGGTCGGTCAATCGCTCCGCGTCGAGGCGGGCGTCGTCGAGGTTCGTCGGAAGGGAGACTTCATCATCCGTCACTCGGCCAGTGTAGGTGGGGCAGCCGACATCGCCCTGCCCCTTGCGCGCCGCGCGTGGCCCGGTGCCCGCGGTCGCACGCTGACGGGGGTCGAGCTCAACCGGCGATGGGGACGGCCGAGACCGTGCGGTCGACCGTGAATTGCCCGATCACCCGCGTGCCGTCGTACAGCACCGCGGTCTGACCCGGCGCGACGCCGTCGAAGGGCGTCTCGGGACGCACCGTCACGGTGCTCTCGCGGACCACCGCGGACGCCGGCACCGGTTCGGCGTGAGCACGGATCTGCACATGGCAGAAGAACTCGGCATCCTGCGGCGCTCGGCCGGCCCAGCTGTGGCGAGAGCCTGAGATCTCCGCCGTGGCCAGCGCCTCCTTCGGACCGACGACGACCGTGTTCGAGACGGGACGGACCTCGAGGACGAATCGCGGCTTGCCATCGGACGCGGGAACGCCCAGCTGCAGACCGCGACGCTGTCCGACCGTGTACCCGTGCGCGCCGTCGTGGCTTCCCACAACCGCGCCGTCACGGTCGATGATGTCGCCGTGCGCGGTGCCGACCTTTTCGGCGAGCCACCCGCGGGTATCGCCGTCGGGGATGAAGCAGATGTCGTGACTGTCCGGCTTCTGGGCGACCGTCAACCCGCGCTCGGCCGCTTCGGCGCGCACGAGGGCTTTGGACGGCGTCGATCCGAGCGGGAAGTACGTGTGCGCGAGCTGGGGCGCGGTGAGCACACCGAGCACGTAGGACTGGTCTTTCGCCTCGTCGCTCGCCCGATGCAGCTCGCGCCCGTCCGGCCCGTCGACAAGGATCGCGTAGTGACCGGTGCAGACGGCGTCGAAGCCGAGCTCGAGCGCCCGTTCGAGCAGGGCCGCGAACTTGATCTTCTCGTTGCAGCGCATGCACGGGTTCGGCGTACGGCCCGCGCGGTACTCGGCGATGAAGTCGTCGATGACGTCGTCGCGGAAGCGTTCGGAGAAGTCCCAGACGTAGAAGGGGATGCCGAGCCGGTCTGCCGCACGGCGCGCATCCATCGCGTCTTCGATCGTGCAGCAGCCGCGGCTTCCGGTGCGCAGCGTCCCCCCCGCTCGCGAGAGCGCGAGGTGGACGCCGACGACGTCGTGACCGGCGTCGACCGCGCGGGCCGCGGCGACAGCGGAGTCGACTCCGCCGCTCATGGCCGCCAGGATACGCATCGGTCCAGTCTACGAGGGCTGCACGCCGTCGGCGCCGAGCCGACGCGGCCGGGCGGCACTCGTCGCCCGGGCGTACGCACGTGGGAGAGCCGCGAGCAGCGCATCGACATCACTGGGGACGGTGGTGCGCCCGAGCGTGAGCCGCAGTACCGACCGTGCCACGTCCTGGTCGCGCCCGAGAGCGAGCACGACGTGCGAGGGCTCCGCGACACCGGCTTGGCACGCTGATCCGGTCGAGACCGAGATCCCCTCCTGATCGAGCAAGAACAGCATCGTCTCCCCCACCGCCCCCGGCAGGTGGACGTGCACGTTGCCGGCGAGGCGGTCTCGAGCATCGCCCAGCAGCTCGGCAGCCGGGATCGCGGCGCGGATGCCGGACCAGAGCCGATCGCCGAGCGCCACCAGCCGCTTCTGCTCGCCGACGCGTTCGGCCTCGGCATCTTCGAGGGCGACAGCCAGCGCCGCGGCGCCGGCGATGTCCTGCGTGCCCGAGCGCAGTCCGCGTTGCTGACCGCCGCCGTGCAAGAGCGCCGCGATGCGGGCGTGACGCGACACGACGACGGCGCCCGTGCCGACGGGCGCTCCGACCTTGTGCCCCGAGACGCTGAGCGCGACGAGACCGACGCCGGGCGCGGCGCCTCCGCGCCAGGCGGAGAACGACACCGGCAGGTGACCCATCGCCGCAACGGCGTCGAGGTGAAGCGGAACGTCGGCAGCGGCGGCGGCGGCCGCCAGCTGAGCGGCATCCTGAACGGTTCCGACCTCGTTGTTGGCGACCAGGGCGGTCGCCAACGCCGCGGGAGCGGGGGCGGTCAGCGCCGTCCGGAATCCGTCGAGGGGAATGCGGCCGACCGGGTCGAGCGCGACGGCGCGCACGCGCGCGCCCCGCGCGCGCAGCCAGTCGACGGTGTCGATGCTCGCATGATGCTCGCCGTCGGGCAGCAGCACGGCCTCACGGTCGCCGGCTTTGCCCCACCACAGACCCTTCAGCGCCAGGTTGATGCTCTCGGTCCCGCCGGAGGTGAGCACGACCTCGATCGGGTCGCAGTCCAGCACCGCGGCGATACGCTCGCGCGAGTGCTCCAGCAGCCGTCGAGCCGCCTGCCCGGCACCGTGCACCGACGACGCATTGCCCGTCAGCGTCGCCGCTGCCAGCCATGCCTCGCGGGCGCTCTCGCGCAGGGGCGTCGACGCCGCATGGTCGAGATAGATCGACATGACGCTCCCGCACTCGTGACGACGCGGACTCACCGCGTCACTACTCTAGAGCGCATGGCCAGCCCGAAGCCGTCCCGTATCGTCGATGCCCACCCCGCCCCGCCCGCACCGTTCCTCGGGCCTGCCTATGACCGGCTCGGCGTCACCCTCGGGCCCGACGGCGGGACCCTTCGTGTGTGGTCGGAGGACGCGACTGGGATCGATCTGGTCGTCTTCGACGCGGACGATCTCGACTGGATCACCGCGAGCATCCCGCTGACCCCCGCGGGCGACGACGTCTGGGAGGTGACGACGCCGCACCTGCGCGTCGGCGCGTGCTACGCGCTTCGCGTCACGGGTCCGGCCGGCCCCGGGCAGACCTTCAACCCCGAGAGCCTGCTCCTCGATCCCTACGCGCGAGGCCTGGTGCCGGTGCGTATCGGCCAGTGGCGCGCGACCGTCGTCGACGACGAGTTCGACTGGAACGGGATCGCGCGTCCGCAGACGCCGATGGACCGGACGGTGATCTACGAAGCCCACGTGAAGGGGCTCACCAAACGGCACCCCGACATCCCGCCGGCGCTGCACGGCACGTACGCGGGACTCGGGCATCCGGCGATGATCGCGCACCTGCGCGGGCTGGGTGTGACCGCGGTCGAACTCCTGCCGATCCACGCGTTCGAGACCGAGCCGCGCCTTCTCAATCAGGGGCTGACGAACTACTGGGGCTACAACACCCTCAACTTCTTCAGCGCGCATGCCCCCTACGCGACCGCTGACGCCGTCGCCGCCGGCCCTGACGCGGTGCTGCGCGAGGTCAAGACGATGGTTCGCGATCTCCACGCCGCGGGCATCGAGGTCATCCTCGACGTGGTGTACAACCACACGTCCGAGCTCGGTCTGGGCGGACCGCGATCCAGCTTCCGTGGTATCGACAACCGCGGCTACTACCGACAGCAGGACGACGGCGCCTACATCGACGTTACCGGGTGCGGTAATGCCGTCAACACGGCGACGCGCGCCGCCGCGCGTCTCGTGCTGGACTCCCTGAGGTACTGGGCCGACAACGTGCAGATCGACGGTTTCCGCTTCGACCTGGCGGTGACCCTGGGGCGTGGTGGCGACAACGCGTTCGATCCTGAGCACCCGCTGCTTCGGGCGATCGTCGAGGATCCGTCGCTCGCGGGCCTGAAGATGATCGCCGAGCCCTGGGACGTCGGTATGGGCGGCTGGCAGACGGGCAACTTCGGCACGGGCTGGGCCGAGTGGAACGACCGCTACCGCGACCGCGTTCGCAACTTCTGGCTGAGCGATATCGACTACGCCCGCCGCGCCTCGACGTCGCCCGTCGGCATCGGGGGTTTCGCCACCCGGCTCGCCGGCTCGTCGAACACGTTCAGCGCCGAGCGCGGACCGCTCGCGAGCGTCAACTTCGTCACCGCGCACGACGGGTTCACCCTGCGTGATCTCGTCTCCTACGACGTCAAGCACAACCTCGGCAACGGCGAGCAGAACCGCGACGGCGCCGACACGAACCGTTCCTTCAACCATGGTGCCGAAGGGCGCACCGACGACGAGGCGATCCTGGCGACGCGCCGAAAGGCGATGCGCAACCTCATGGGAACGCTGCTGTTGTCGGCCGGTGTGCCGATGATGACCGCGGGCGATGAGTTCGGGCGGACGCAGCGAGGAAACAACAACGCCTACTGCCACGACTCGCCTCTGACCTGGCTCAACTGGGAGCACGCTCCGTGGCAGGACGACCTACTGGCTCACGTGCGTCGGCTCATCCAGTTGCGCCGCGACAACCCCGCTCTGCGACCGCGTCGTTTCGCGCGTGACGCGCACGTCGTGCCCAGCGCATCGGTCATTGATTGGTACGACGAGAACGGCGAGACGATGTCGATCGAGCGATGGACCGATCCCGTTCACCGGACCCTGCAGTACGACGCGGCATCCACACCGGAAGAGGAGGATCCGAACCGGATCCTGCTGGTCGTGCACGGCACCGAGAGCGCGGTGGACGTCACCCTCCCCACGATCGACGGCGTGGCCGGTTACGTGTCGCTCTGGTCGAGCGTGCCGGATCGTCCCGACACGACCGAGCCGGTGTTCGCCCCGGGCGATGTCCTCACCCTGCCGGGCACCGCGCTCCACCTGTTCCGGATGCAATGACGCGAACCGGACTCCCGATGGTGTGCCCGTTCGGGGTTCGGCGGTAGGTTCGAGTCGTGGCTTCGACGACGCGCTCCGCTTCTTCCGTTCCTCCTCGCGCGACGACGCTGCGCAGCGCTGCACCGATTCCGGTACGCCCGGCCACGGCGTGGCGCGGCGTGACCGACACGCGGGCAGGACGGATCCCGATGGCGCTGCCGCACCCGTCCGTCCCGGACGCGCTGTTTCTACCGTCCGCATTCTCCGGCGAGGCGGTTCCGTTCGTGGTCACCGCCTTCCGCGAGGGTCACGACCGGATCGGCGTGCACGTGCGGCTCTTCTCCCCCTCGGGAGAGGAGTCTCTGCATCGGCTGTCTCCGCTCGGTGACGGTTTCGATCGCTGGAGCGTCGACATCGCGCCGCTCGAAGAGGGAATCTGGCGGTTTCGCTTCGAGGCCTTCGGCGACGATGTCGCGACGTGGGATCACGCAGCGCAGCTCAAGATCGCGGCCGGCGTCGATGCGCCGCTTATGCGCGAGATGGGCGCCAGACTGTTCACCGACGCGGCCCGGGAGAAGGACCGCCCCACCGCCGAGCGCACTGCCCTGAACGCTGCCGCCCGCGCACTGCGCGAGCAGAGTACGAGCGACGACGAGGCGTTGGCGGTCATGCGCGATCCTGCGATCCGCGCCGCCTTTCGCGCCCGACCGGTTCAGTCGCTCCTCACGACAGGTCCCGACCTCGAGTTGCGGGTGGAGCGGGAGCGCGCGGGCGTCGGCGCCTGGTACGAGTTCTTCCCCCGGTCGGAGGGCGCGAAGCGGCTGAAGGACGGGTCGATCAAGAGCGGCACCTTCCGCACGGCGATCAAGCGCCTGCCCGCCGTCGCCGCGATGGGCTTCGACGTGCTATACCTGCCGCCGATCCACCCGATCGGCGAGGTCAACCGCAAGGGACCCAACAACACGCTGACCGCGGGTCCGAGCGACCCCGGCTCCCCCTGGGCCATCGGGTCGGCCGCCGGCGGCCACGACACCGTGCACCCCGATCTCGGCACGCTCGCCGACTTCCGCGCTTTCGTGCGTGCGGCGCGCGCCGAGGGACTCGAGGTCGCGCTCGACCTCGCGCTTCAGGCGGCCCCCGACCATCCGTGGGTGGCGGCTCATCCGGAGTGGTTCACCACGCTTCCGGACGGCACGATCGCCTACGCGGAGAATCCGCCGAAGAAGTATCAGGACATCTACCCGATCAACTTCGACAACGACCCCGCCGGTATCCGCGCCGAAGTCCTCCGCATCGTGCGGCATTGGATCGCGCAGGGCGTGAAGATCTTCCGCGTGGACAACCCGCACACCAAGCCGCTGCAGTTCTGGGAGTGGCTCATCGCCACGGTGAACGCCGAACACCCCGACGTGGTCTTCCTGGCCGAAGCCTTCACCCGTCCGGCCCCCCTGCAGGCGCTTGCGCAAGCCGGGTTCCAGCAGAGTTACTCGTACTTCACGTGGCGCAACACGAAGGCGGAGCTGGAGGAGTTCCTCCACTGGATCTCCCACGACACCGCGGACTTCATGCGGCCCAACCTCTTCGTCAACACGCCCGACATCCTCACCGAGTACCTCCAGTACGGCGGCCGTCCCGCCTACAAGATCCGCGCAGCCCTGGCCGCCACCGCAGGCGCCTCCTACGGCGTGTACGCCGGCTACGAGCTGATCGAGAACGTGGCCCGGCCCGGGTCCGAGGAGAACCTCGACAACGAGAAGTACGAGTACAAGCTGCGCGACTGGGATGCCGCGGCATCCCAGGGACTGACCATCGCTCCCTACCTGACGCGCCTCAACGAGATCCGCCGCGCTCACCCGGCGCTGCGACAGCTGCGCGACATCTCGATCCATTGGAGCGACGACGACGCGATCCTCGTCTTCGTCAAGCACCTGCCCGCGGCGCTGAGCGTCGACGGGGTCGACGACACGATCATCGTCGTCGCGAACGTCGACCCGCATTCGACTCGCCAGACCACGGTGCACATCGACTCCACCGTGTTCGGCGTGGCGCGCGGCGCCGACTACGTCGTCGAAGATCTCGTGACGGGCGCGACGTGGACCTGGAACCAGGACAACTTCGTCCGTCTGGACGCGTTCGACGAACCCGTCCACATCCTGCACGTGAAGGAGACCCGATGAGCGACATCTCCGACCAAGTCCTGGACACGGTCGCGACCGGCTCCTACCACGCCCCGCACGACATCCTCGGCCCGCATCGACGCACCGACGGGTCGTGGGTGATCCGCGCACGCCGGCCGATGGCATCATCGGTCACGGCCGTGGCGGACGACGGCACCGAGATCCCGCTCGAGCACGTGCGCGCCGGAATCTGGGAGGGCCAGAGCCCCACGCAGCCCCGCGCGTACGAACTGGTGGCCACTTACGAGGGCGGCGCCGACTACCGCGTCGACGATCCGTACCGTCATCTTCCGACCCTGGGTGACGTCGATCGTCATCTGATCGCCGAGGGTCGCCATGAGCAGCTCTGGCAGGCACTCGGTGCCCACGTTCGCCATTACGACGCGGTCAGCGGCGTGTCGTTCGCTGTCTGGGCGCCGAATGCGCGCGCTGTGCGTGTCGTCGGCGACTTCAACGCGTGGGACGGCCAGGGGCACGCGTTGCGCAGCCTCGGCTCCAGCGGCGTCTGGGAGTTGTTCGTGCCCGGGCTCTCTTCCGGCGCGGTCTACAAGTACGAGATCCTCACACGCCACGGCGGGTGGATTCTCAAGGCCGACCCGATGGCACAGCGTGCCGAACTTCCTCCGGCGACCGGGTCCATCGTGACCGAGAGCGCGTACCGCTGGGGCGATGAGGAGTGGATGACCTCACGCGCCGGACGAGACGTGCTTTCGCAGCCGATGTCGACGTACGAGTTGCACCTGGGATCCTGGCGACCGGGGCTCGGGTATCGAGACGTCGTGGAGCCGCTGATCGCGTACCTCACCGAGACCGGATACACCCATGTCGAGTTCCTGCCCCTGGCCGAGCATCCGTTCGGTGGCTCGTGGGGGTATCAGGTCAGCGGGTACTACGCTCCGACGAGCCGTTTCGGCAGTCCCGACGACCTGCGCCACCTGATTGACCGACTGCACCAGGCCGGCTTCGGCGTCATCATGGACTGGGTTCCGGGCCATTTCCCGAAGGACGCGTTCGCGCTGGCCCGTTTCGACGGCGACCCCCTGTACGAGCATCCCGATCCCCGCCGCGGCGAGCACAAGGACTGGGGCACGCTCATCTTCGACTACGGCCGCAAC
>ERZ778028.1410-NODE-1410-length-26608-cov-6.447746_pt1 | contig 26608 bp, 27 predicted proteins | sample MGYA00375758_ERZ778028 | MGnify/ENA primary metagenome ERZ778028 (study PRJEB29350, sample SAMN05389828) | bioreactor metagenome | isolation source: Thiocyanate bioreactor | place: South Africa: University of Cape Town | collected 2014-03-17 ...
GCTTCCCCAGCATCGTGCTGGAATCAGCGTGTCCAAGATCAGGGGTCAAGCCCCTGGAGCGCAACTGGGATCGGTGGCTGCGGAGCATCTGGAGGATACCGAGGCCGACGCCGATTCCGATGAAGATGTCGGCGAGGTTTCCAATGAAGAGGTTGCCATAGGCGAGGAAGTCGGTGACGTGGCCGTGACCGAATCCGGGAGGGGCGAATAGGCGGTCGATGAGGTTGCCGACCGCTCCACCCCAGACGAATCCGATCGCGATCGCCCACGCCATGGAGGTCGCCCGCCAGGCGGCATAGAACAGCACGATCGCTGCCGCGATTCCGATCACGGTGAACACCCATGTGCTGTTTGATCCGAGAGACATGATCGTGCCGGGGTTGAATGCCAGTTGCAGGCCCAGCAGGTCGCCGATCAGCGGAATGCGTTGTTCCTCGCTCAGCTGCCCGAGCGCCATGGCCTTCGTGCCCTGGTCTACGAGAGCCATGGTGAGCGCGACTAGGCACGCGACGGCTAGCCTCCGGCTCCGACTGCGCATCATTGTGCGCCTCGGCCCACGGAGGGGAGACTTTGGCAACGCCGCCAGGTGCAGTCCATTTGCACAGACGGCCATGGGGAGATATTGCGAAGCTCCGAAACGAGCAACGGTGTGGGCATGCGGTAATCCTGTCAAGTGGTAGAGGTCAGGTGAGGCCGGAGTAGGCGTGCAGGCCTTTGAAGAACATGTTGACGATGGTGAAGTTGAACAGGACGGCGGTGAAGCCGATAATCGACAGCCATGCGGATCGGGTTCCCCGCCAGCCACGGGTTGCGCGGGCGTGGATGTAGCCGGCGTAAAGAACCCAGATCACGAAGGTCCAGACTTCCTTAGTGTCGAATCCCCAGTAGCGACCCCAGGAGTCGTTGGCCCAGATTGATCCGGCGATCAGGGTGAAGGTCCAGAAGATGAACCCGACGATCGCGAACCGGTACGCCAGAGACTCCAGTGCCTCCGCGGTGGGAAGCGTGCGCAGATACCCCAGGCCGGACCGCTTCGCGTCCTCACCACCCTTTCCTGACGCCCGTCGTTCTCGTCGGGCTTGCAGGAGTTGCGTGGCGGAGAGACCGCAGGAGATCGCGAACAGGGCCGTGCCGAGCGAGGCTACGAAGACGTGGATGATGAGCCACACGCTTTTGAGCGGGTCCATCAGCGGGGTGACTTCGACATAGAACGCAAGAGTCGCCCCGCCGAGGAGCAACGCGACCATGCCGATGAGGAAGGAGCCCAGGAAGCGTAAGTCGTATCTGCGGAGCACGATCAGGTAGACGGCGACGATCAGTAATGTCCCGGTGAGCGCGAACTCGTACATGTTGGCCCACGGGACCCGTTCCGCGGCGAGCCCTCGCCCGATGGTCCCAGCAAGGTGGAAGACGAACGCGAACCCGGTCAGGACGGTGCCGATGCGCGCCCAGAGCAGACGCTGCCGCTGCTCCGGACGGGTGCGGACCTCATTCAGCGCGGTGCGTCCAACGCCCGCTCCGCTGTGTGTGTCTCCGCCGCCCGCGGTCACGAGTGCGCGGGCCCGCTGGACCTCGTCGCGGCGCACCGATCGTTGCGCGAGGTCGATGGCGTAGGCCACGAACGCGAGGAGGTACACGGCGATTGCCGTCCACACCACCAGCAGGGAGATGCTGTCGAAGGTAAGGGATTCGGGGTCAGGCATCGGTCGCTCCTCGTGCGGTTTGGGGTCGGTAGTGATAGCGCCGGTGTCTGAATCCAGCGATGGTTAAACCCGTGATCGCACTGAGGGCGATCAGGGCGGTGAGAGCACCGCCGAGCATGACGGCGGGGGTGAGGCCCTCGCGCAGCGGAACGCGGGTGATCGCCGCAGCCGCCTGGTCGACCCCGGCACCGTCGATGATCTGCCCGTCCGGGGCGATGACTTGGCTGGTGCCGACGGTGGAGACGTTCACCACGGCACGGCCGGTCTCGATCGCACGCATCCGGGCGAACGCGAGCTGTTGAAGATTCTCGTCGGTGCCGCGGAAATCGGCGTTGTTGGTCTGAAACACGTAGACCTGAGCGCCCTGGCGGGCGCCGTCCCAGATGACGGCGTCGTAGATGACGTCGAAGCAGATCGCCAGTCCGACTTTCACCCCGTCGACGGTCACGAACGGGGGGTTCTGTCCGGGGGTGTATTCGCGTTGGATCATTCCGATCAGGTCGGGCGCGATCCGCTCGTAGAACCACCGGTCCGGGACGTACTCGCCAAACGGGACGGGGTTGACCTTGTCATGCAACTGCGGGGTGCCCTGCCCGTCCCACAGCATCGAGGTGTTGAACACGTCACCGCCGCGCGCGGTGGCGGCGTTGGTCAGTAGCGGGGCGCCGACCCGGGCGACGAGATTGTTGAGGCGTCGAGCGGTGGCCGGGTCGGTAAGGGGGTCGCTGTCGACGGCACCCTCGGGCCACACCAGCAGATCCATGCGTTCTCCCACCAGGGGTTCGGTCGCGGCCGTCTGCGCGGCAAGCACATCCCCTGGGGCACGGTCGTCGAAGTACCCGGAGGGCCCGTTGCCCTGCACCCATCCGATGTCCAACCGGCCGACATCCCCGGTCGGGAACTGCGGGACGATCACCAGGGCGGTCACGATTCCCGCGGCGGGGAGGATGCCGCGCAGGCGCCCGAACCCGCCGTACCGCCACCACTGCACGAGGCACGCGCACGCGGTGACGATCAGGAAGGTCAGCCCGGTCACCCCGACCCAGGACGCCGCCTCCGGCATTGGGCCGTTCGCCTGGGTCATCCCGATCCGCGCCCACGGGAACCCTGAGTATGGCCAGGACCCCATCGCGAGCTCCCGCACGCTCCACAACCCCGCCACGAGCAACGGCACCCCGAGACACCACAGGCCGCTACGTCCGTGGTCGCGGTCGCGGTCGGTCCACCGGTACGCGAGGGCGAGAGGGATCGCACCGACCCCGAATAGTACCGTTTCCAGGCCTGCCAACGCCACCCAGGGGACGGGTCCGAGGAAGGTCCCAACCCACATCAGGTGGGTGAAGTAGAACGCGGAACCGAAGGCCGTGCCGACCAGGAATGCGCCACCGATGCTGCGGCCGATCATCGTGCACAGCGCGATCGTGATGCTCACGAACGCGAGCGGCCACCACCCCACGGCGGGGAAGGACAGGTCCAGGAGCCCACCAGCGGCCGCGGCGACGAGGATCGCCGCCCACAACGGCACCCCCCTTCGTGCGGAGGGGGCGGCGTCTGTCGGCGTGTCAGTCAGCGAGGGCGCGGTCGAGAGCATCGGTGAGATCCGTCAGCTGGGTGAGCTCGAGCTTTTCGCCGTCGAGGAAGAAGGTCGGCGTGCCCTGCACACCCATCTGCTGCCCTTCGGCGAAGTCTTCCTCGACCCGCTCCCGGGTGGCAGGGTCCGCGACAGCCTGATCGTAGGCGGCCATGTCCAGGCCTAGGTCCTCGGCGAAGCTGCGGAACAGGTCCGCTTTGGAGACTTGCTGCTCGCCCCACTCGGCTTGCGTCTCGAACATGCGGTGATACATGTCCTCGACCCGGTCCTGCTGGGCGGCCGCTTCCACCGCGAGGGCGGCGTTCATCGAGTTGTAGTGGCTGGGGATCGGGTAGTACCGGAACACATAGTTGATCTGTCCGTCGTACTGCTCTCGGATCTCTTCGACGTACGGGTAGAACGCCCCACAGGCCTCGCATTCGAAATCGAGGAATTCCACCAGGGTCGGCGCGTTCGGGCCGGCGCTGTCCAGGACGTGGGAGTTGCTGCGGGCACCCGGTAACGCGTCCGCGGCGTTGTCGCCTGCGGGCACTTGAGGGCGGGCGGAGACCGTGTAGATGATCGCGCCGATGACGAGCACGACCACGGCGCCGATCGCAATGAGGGTCACTTTCATGGGGGTCTTCATCGTGGGTTCCTTCGGCTGGGGGTCTGTGAGCTCGGGCGATCACGGGCGGCGAGGTGGGCGTTGCGGATGCCGGCGATCGCGTCGGGCAGCTGCGGGTCCTCCCCGCGCGCGAGACCGGCGTATTCCAGGCGCAGGGTGGGCTCGTCCGGGTCGCCGGTGACGGATGCTTTGATGAACACGCGGCGTCGGGGAACGAGAAGGCCGGTGATTAGACCCAGTGTGGCGAGGGTGGCGAAGGCGAGCACCCAAGGACCGCCGGTGTCGCGTTTGATGTCCAGCGACGCGAATCGCTTCACCGCCGCCAGGGGATTCGTGCCGCTGGACGCGTCCTCGAAGGTGACCGTGCCCCACCCATTGGGCAGGTCGGCGGTCTGCCCAGGAGTGAGCTGGATCGACTCGGCACCGCTCGTGCCGCCGGTGAGTTGGGTCATTCCGCTGGTGTCGAGGGTGTACACCGACCGGGGCACGCCGTCGTTGATGCCGAGGCTGCCGGAGAACACGTTGAAGGTGACGACCGGGTTCACCAGATCGGGATACACCGAGGTGAACGCCCCGGTGTCAAGAGCGCCCTGGGTGGGATAGAAGAAACCGACAAGCCCGACCTGTTCGGGAAGCCCGTCTGGAACCTTGATGATGCCGAGCGAGGTCATCATGCTGTCTTGCGGGAGGAACGGCTGAGACTCGCTGTACACGACCGCGCCCTCGGAGTTTCGGACGGTGATGGTGGGTGCGTAGCCGTTTCCGAGCAGGTAGACCCGGTCATTGCCGACGGTGATGGGGTAGTTCACGCGGACGCTTTCGGTGTCCTGTGTCCCGGTGCGGGCGTTGCGGATGGTGAGGTTCGCGGCGAAGTCGCCCGCTTGGCCGCCACCGGGTTCTCCCGGTGGCACGTAGCTGACGTCGAAGCTGTCGAGGGTCAGCGAGTACGGGTCCAGCTGGGTGCCGTCCACGAACCTGCCCGGGGTGAACGAGGAGTAGTCGTTGAGGGTGTTGACGAACGTGGTCCCTTCGACGATGACCCGCTGCCCGGTGTAGGAGAAGCCGCTGGCGGCGAGCACGGCGACCAACACCCCGACCAGGGAGGCATGAAAAACCAGGTTGCCGGTCTCCCGGAGGTATCCTCGCTCGGCCGACACCGACCAAGACCGTGCGGTGTCGTACCGCTCGATGCGGTATCCGCGGCGGCGCAGATCGGCGGCGGCGGCGGTGATCGCGTCCGCCGCTTCGGCTTCAGGGCTCTGGACTGATGCGGGGACGTCGACGACGAGGTGTGTGCTCAGCCGGCTGAGTCGTGCTGGCGTGCGGGGTGGCCGAGCGCGGAGGGCTTTCCAGTGGTGCCGGGTGCGAGGGATTATGCAGCCGATCAGCGAGATGAACAGCAGCAGGTAGATGGCGGAGAACCAGGCGGAGTTGTACAGGTCGAATACCTGAAGTCCGTCGAGGATCGGGGCCAGTTCCGGGTTGTTCTTGAAGTATTGGAGGACGCCGTTGGGGTCCGCGGTGCGCTGAGGAAAGATCGATCCCGGTACCGAGGCGATGGCGAGCAGCAGCAGCAGCAGCAGCGCTGTACGCATGCTGGTCAGTTGCCGCCATCCCCACCGCAGCCACTCGACGGGTCCCAGCGACGGGGAGGTGACGGTGTCCGGCTCGCCCTGATCGATGTGACCCTCGGGGCGGGAGGGATCAGTGTGCAGCTGATCAGAGAGGGAGCGTGACATTGAGCATCACCCCCTGTAGAACGGACATCAAGGCGCCCCAGATGCCTGTGACCATCAGCACGCCGAGGATGATGAGCAGGCTGCCGCCGATGATGTTAACCACGCGAATGTGTCGTCGAACGAAGCTGACGGATCTGGTAGCCCAGCCGAGCCCGAGAGCAAGCAGAAAGAACGGGATGCCCAATCCGAGAGAGTAAGCAAAACCGAGCAGGGCTGCCCGGCCGGGATCTCCGAGATTCCACGACACCGACATGATGGCCGCCAACGTGGGCCCGATGCAGGGAGTCCACCCGATCCCTAGCGCGATGCCCAGCAGCGGTGCGCTGAGCATACCCAGGTTGCCGCGGAAACGGGGTCGGAGGGTGCGTTGCGCGCGAGGAAATACCCCAATGAACGCCAGGCCCATTGCGATGACAACTACCCCGAGCACCCGGGTGAGGATGTTCGCGTATTCGAGGAAGAATAGCCCCGCCACTCCACCGAGTACCGTGACGGTCATGAATACCAGAGTGAACCCGGCGACGAATAAGGCCACCCCGCCGATCAGCCGTCCACGCCCAGCGGGGGTCTGTGCCGGGGAGCTGGAGACGGCGGACCCGAGGTAGCCGAAGTACCCAGGGACAAGCGGGAGGACGCAGGGCGAGACGAAGGAAATCAGTCCCGCGAGCACGGCAATGAGCACAGCCACCCCGAGCGCGCCGTCGAAGATCAAACTCCCGGCGCTCATTCGATCTCCGCCAACGCGTCCGAGACGAGCGTGGACAGGATCGATGCGGCTGGCAGCTGCCCGATGATTCGCGCGGCAACCCTGCCCTGACGATCCATCACCAGAGTCGTCGGGGTCGCCTGGATGGGAGTGACCGCGGCGAACGCGAGCTTGGTGTTCCCGTCGACGATGTCGATCACGCTCGGGTAGGTGATCCCGTAGTCCTCCGCGAACGATCGCGCGGTGGCGGGTTGGTCGTAAATGTTCACGCCGATGAAGCCCACCCCTTTGGGCTGGTAGGTTTGCCACACTTCTTCCAGCAGGGGCGCCTCGACCCGGCATGGGCCACACGCGGCATACCAGAAGTTCACGACGTACACCTTGCCTGCGAAGTCGCCGCTGCTGACCGCGTTGCCGTGCTCATCGACGCCGGCGAACACCACCGTCTCGCCACGCTTATCCGGGGAGATCTCGACGATGCGCTCGTCAACGCTGGTGGAACCGGTGCCGTTGTTTGCCGTGGCGGCCAGCCCGTCCTGGGATGTGCACCCTGCGACCGCGAGTACAGCGGTCGCGGCGAGCATCGCGGCGGCCGCACGGAACGCGCGCCAGGATCTCCGATGGGCAACCGGGGGGACGGCGCGGGTGACGGAAGTCACCCGGAATGGGTTTGCCACGACGTTCTCCAATACGAGGACTCAACAGGCGGCGGTCTGGCAGCGCCAGAATCCGCTCGCTCTCACGGGTGCAAGGGTGTTGAGTGGTGGATCAGGTTCGGAAAACGCGCAGCTGTGTAAGAGTGAGCACCGGATTTCGGGACGACGGGAACGCGATCCGTTCACGCACTATCCCTGCGACACGCTCGACGCTGAACGTGCGGGACGGTGCCCGCCAGGCCAGAACGACGAGCGCCAACGCACACGCCACTCCCAGCAGGCACAGGGCAACGCCCAGATCTTCCGCATTCTCTGCGTTTCCCCCTGCCGTCGTCACCGCCGCCGGAACGGCGCCCGACTGGTCGGCCACGATCGGCCCTGCGGTCGACGGGGCCGTGAGGCCATCGGTTTCCGAGTGCGTCTCCACCCATGACCCCATCAGGAGCACCAGGACCAGCCCCAAGCCAGCAAGCAGCCGGGGCACCGACAATCCCATGCGCGCAGCGAAAGTGCAGTGCGCCGGGGCGGAGCGGATCATTTTGCGACGGTCCTCTTGTTCATGGACGCGGAGGAAATCGGACTATTCGACGATATAACACTATCAGATGTATAATCAGCGCATGCTGACTCTTACGTCCCGTGTTGATGTGATGAATCGGCTCGGGCGCGCGATGGCGGACCCGACCCGTTCCCGGATTCTCCTCGAGCTTCTCGACGCCCCCGGTTACCCAGTCCGGTTGTCGGACTCGCTGGGCCTGACGCGCACGAACGTCTCCAACCACCTCGCCTGCCTGCGTGGCTGCGGGATCGTGGTCGCGACCGCGGAAGGACGCCAAACCCGATATGAGATGCGTGGACCCGCATCTGACCCGCGCCATTTCAATGCTCGTAGACACAGTGCTTGCCTGCGACGACGGTGCACGCTGTACCGCGAACACGACGGGAGCCGCACCGTGAGCGAGGAAGCTGCGGACCGGAGGGGGCACGCAAGGCCAACACTGTGCGCCGGCTCGAACTGACCCGCCCGCTCACCACCGGTGACGCCTGGTGTGGCCCGATTGTACCCACAGGACGGCCGACACACACAGCTACACGAAAGCATGCAGACGGCACCACCGCCGCATTGAGTGTTGTCGAAGAGACAGGCCACGGCAGATCCCACGCGGCCTCATCGGACGCCAAGGCTCATCCAGTGCTCTCTTGACCCGGGCCCGCGACGGAATCACACACAACGAACAAGGACAACCGACATGAAATGCCCCACCGACGGCACTACTCTGGTGATGACAGAGAGGTCCGGCATCGAGATCGACTACTGCCCCACATGCCGTGGGGTCTGGTTGGACCGCGGCGAGCTGGACAAGATCATCGAGCGCGCGACGTCCAGGAATACCCGGTCACCCTATCTCCAGGAGGAGGATGACCGACGCGACGACAGCGACGGCTACCGGGACTACGACGGACGATCCCGTCGGCGTCGCGGCGGGTGGCTTGGAGAGCTCTTCGATTGATTCGAGCCAGGTTGCGACGGCGCGGCTGAGTCGCCGATTGGGAACGGGGCCGTGCCACATCGTGCCATCCACGCCGGCGCGGTGTCGCTCGGCTATGTCGGCGTGCTGGCGTTCCTGTTCTTACTCGCGCAATCCCGGCCGCCGATGTCCGCGAGCTGGACGTCCTCGTCATTGGCGCCGGTGAACAGATTGCAACAGATGGCAGCGTCGTCGACGGTCGGTCAAGGGCTGGATACCTCCGCGATCACCCGCGAATCCATCCCGGTCGAGGTCGGGGCCCGCCGATGGGGTGATCGCCGGCTCGGTGAACGGGTCGGGAACCCTCCGGATCGCGATGCCCGTCACGGTCATCAGCGCGATCGGTGCGGCGTCCAAGCTCGGGGTCGTGGTCAAGTCGCAGCAGGGCGATGGCCCGCGAGCTGCGCCGTCATGACATGGTCGGATCGATGGGTCGCGTCGGCGCCGCCGGAGACAACGCCGCCATGGAGTCGTTCTGGTCGCTGCTGCAGACGAACGTCCTCAACCAGCAGCGGTGGACGACCCGGCAGGAACTCCGGCTCGCGATTGTCGTGTGGATCGAGCGGAAGTATCACCGCCAGCGCGCCCAAGACACCCTCGGCGGCTTGACGCCCATCGAGTTCGAAGCCAAGCTAGCCGAGCCGCACACACTGGCGGCCTAAACCGAACCTGTCACCAGTTCGTTCCTCACGCCCTTCCTCACGCCCAGGGCTAAGTGACTCAACCTCTGAGTCTGTAGACCGTCTCACCCGTGTTGACATCGACCACACGGCCGTCATCGCGCACGCGAAACCGTGTCTCGCCGGAATTGGCATCCACCACTCTGCCGTCGTCGCGGACACGGAATGATGTCTCCCCAGTGTGCGCGTCAACCATCCGGTTGCCGCGCACGCGAAACCGTGTTATCACCCGAACTCGCACTGACCGCCCGGCGGCCGTCCCAAGTTTCATCACTCATACGAAGAGCCTGCCAGAGACGTCCGACATTCCTCCGTACGCGGCAGAGGTTCGACCTGCACGGCTCGTACGTGCGCGCGGACGCCCAGGAGCGCCACGCATGCTCTCATGGCGGCGTTGACTCACCTCGACGCTATGAGGAAGCCCGAGCCTGAGCCCGTCCCGGTGTCCATTCCGCTCGTCGTGCTCGATGTGCGCGAGGACGGCACCGTGACCGTCACCGTCGACGGGAAACGGTTGGACCCTGACCCTTTCGCGCCGCCGTGGCGGCGCTCCTCGTTCGGGCAGATCATCGACCGCGCCACGAACGACCGGACGACACCGGCGAGGGTCGAGGTCCGCGAAGCGGACGGCACGACGTTCACCGACATCGTCGCCGCCCGCCGCCGGCGTTCCCGCCCCGAGCCCGAACCGGAACCGGCGGCGCAGGCCGGGCCGGTGTTTCACACCGTCGAGGGCAAGGGGTTCGTTCCGGGCGAGGACGTGGCGGTCGCAGTCGTCACCGGGCACACCGACGCCGCCCACTCCGGCACCGCGCGCGCCCTCATCGACCCAGCCGGGAACGGCGCCGACCGGACCGACGAGGTCATCGAGGTCATCCTGTTCGGCCGGGTCTCCGGCACCACGATCATCCGGCGAGTGCCGTGAACGAGCAGGGCCGGCAGACCGGCTCGTTCGGGGACGAGCTGACCAACGCCGCGATGATCGGGCTGGTCGTCCTGTTCGGCGTCGCGCTGATCCTGCGCGCCGCGGGATCGGTGGCCGCGTTCCTGACCGGCACGCCCCAGCCGGCCGGCGATCCCGCTTCCGGGGTCGGTGTGCTGTTCCACCCTGGTGATCCCGGCGCGGCGCTCGACGCGGACGGCCTGAACCCGGTCGTCTACTGGATCGTCGCCGGGCTGCTGCTCGCCGGCCTCGTGACCGGCGGGCTATGGGCGTGGCTGCGGTTGCGCCGCCACACCCACCGGATCGAGACCGACCCGCGCCGCATGGCCGGGATCGCCACACGGCACGAAGTCGCCGCCGCTGCGTCTGAGAAGGCGCTGCTGCGCCGCGCGGGAAACCTGCGCCCCGGCCTGGCTGACCCGAAGCCGGCGGACGTGGGCTACCGGCTCGGCACCTCCAAGGGCACCGGCGTGTGGGCGTCGGTCGAGGACTCGATCATGGTGATCGGGCCGCCCCGCTCCGGGAAGGGCCTGCATCTGGTGATCCCGGCGATCCTCGACGCGCCCGGCGCCGTCGTCGTCACCTCGACCAGGCCGGACAACCTCACCGCGACCATGCGCGCCCGTCGCAGGATCGGCCCCGTCGCGATCTTCGACCCGCAACACTTGGCCGAGGGTCTGCCCGCCGGTCTGCGCTGGTCACCGATCCGGGGCTGCGAGTCGCCGCAGACGGCGATGATCCGCGCCACCGGGCTCGCCGCCGGCACCGGCCTGTCCGCAGGCGGCGTCGACGGCGGAGGCTTCTGGGAGGGCAAGACACGGGCCGCGCTCCAAGCCCTGCTGCACGCGGCAGCGATCGACCATCGGCCGCCCGCCGAGCTGGTCAGGTGGACTCGCGATCCGACCGCGGCCGCTGACGCGGTGGCGATCCTGACCGGCTCCACGCAGGCTGCGACCGGGTGGGCCGAGTCTCTGGAAGCGATGATCGACTCCGACCCCCGCACCCGCGACTCGATCTGGCAGGGCGTCTCCTTGGCTCTCGGCTCCCTCGCGGACCCGCGCGTGCTCGACGCCGTATCGCCCGGCCCCGGTGAGGGCTTCGATCCCGAAGCGTTCATCCGCGACCGCGGCACGTTGTTCCTGCTGGCAACCGGGTCCGGTGCGGGAGCCAGCGCCGCGCTGGTCGCCGCGCTCGTGGAAGACCTCATCGAGACCGCCCGCCGCCTGGCCGCACGGTCGGCCGGTGCCCGGCTCGATCCGCCGATGCTGCTGGCCTTGGATGAGATAGCCAACCTCTCGCCGTTGCCGTCGCTGCCGACGCTGATGGCCGAAGGCGGCGGGTCGGGGATCACGACCATGCCGGTGCTCCAATCGCTCGCGCAGGCGCGGGACAATTGGAACGAGCACCAGGCGAACGCGATCTGGGACGCCTCGATCGTCAAGGTCATCCTCGGCGGGGCTTCCAACAGCCGGGACCTGCAAGACCTGAGCGCCTTGGTCGGCGAACGCGACGAATACACCGACTCCGTGACGCTGGGCGACCACGGCACCCGCTCCAACCAGCGGTCCGTGCGCCGGGTGCCGATCTTCCCGCCCGACCGCATCCGCCGGCTCCCGTTCGGGACCGGGATCGTGCTGCTGCGCTCCGCGGCCCCGATCGTCACCGACCTGCACCCCTGGCCCAAGCGTCCCGACGCCGGCCAGCTCGCCGCCGACCGTGCCGAGATCGAAGCCCTGCTCCGTCGTTCCGGCACCTGAACGCCGGTCGCGGCACGGAGCACCTGCCCGCCACAACGGCCCGGCACGAACCGGCGCCGGAGAGCAGACAGGAGCCCAGCATGTCCGACGAACCCGGTGGCGACGCCACGACGAACGATGTTCCCGACTCGGATGTGGACCAGATGGACGACGACGGCTACGACGAGCCGCTGATCGCCGAGCCGCCGCACCCGATCAACTGGAACCTGCTGAGTGCCGAGGACGCCGAGGCCGAGTGGTTGGAGCTCAACCGCTGGGTGGACTGGCTACGCCACACCTACGGGCTCCCCGCCTCCGTGATCCCGCCCGCCTGGCACATGCACCCGGAGCTGCTGTGGGAGCTGAGCGCGCTGCACCTTCACTGGCTCTGCGCCTACGACCCGGACCAGAACGGCAGCGCACCGCTCGGCTGGCACCGCGACTTCGCCGACGCCCGCCAGCGGCTCCGCGAATGGGTCGCCGCCTGCGGCACCCGGCTCGACCACGACCGTCCCACCCGGCAGACTGTCTGGCCCGGCGAGGAACCCGGCGACCCGATCGAGGACATCCCGATCACCGACCGCGACGCCGAGTTCGTGGAGTTCGTCATGGCCGACGTCCAGGCCCGCCGCGAGGCAGAGGAAGCGTTCTACCGCGACCTCGACCCGGACACCGGAGAAGTGTCGTGAGCGACAAGACCGAGGCACTCGTCTCGCCCCTGCTGGACAGCCGTGAGGTCGCCGCGTACTTGAAGGTCTCGGAGTCCACCCTGTCGCGGTGGCGCTCGGCCGGCACGGGGCCGCCGTTCCTGCGGCTTGGCGGGATCGCCCGGTACCGGCTCGACGCCGTGGACCGCTGGCTGAGCGAGCTGGAACACGACCGTGCCCCGCAGAGCTGAACCGCAGCCGACCGCCGAGCCCAAGCCGGTCCCGCCGATCGGCGTGAAGGTCTCCACAGACATGGAGCGCCGCTCCTACGGCATCCGCGCCCGAGCCCGGTGGACCGACCCGACCACCAAGCGGCGTGTCATCCGCTCGGAAATCGTGCGAGACGAAGCGGCCGCGCACGCGTTCTTCGACCAGCTCCGCAACTCATCGACCAAGGGCATGGACGTGTCCATGACGCTGCTGGAGTTCGTCACCTCCATCGGCGACCGGTGGGCGCGGGGCCTGGACCCGACCTCCACCGGCGAGACCTACGGGTACGGGCTGAAACTGCGCGTGCTGCCCGCGCTCGGGCACCTGCCGGTCACCCAGATCACCGCCGGGATCATCGACCGCACCATTGATGAGTGGGAGCAGCGTCACGGCGCGTCGACCATCAAGAACACCATCGCCCCGCTCGTGCGGGTGCTCGATGAGGCCGTGCGGGACGGGCTGATCCAGATCAATCCTGCGAAGAACCGCGCCAAGCGGAGCCTGAACCGCAACGCCTTCCGCGGCCAGTCCGCCGAACACACCTCCCCACGGGCGCACGCAATCCCGGACATGAAGACCCTCAACCGCCTCGCCAGGGCGTGCGGCAAGGTGCATCAGTCCTACAGCGACTTCGTGATGCTCGCCGCGCTACTCGCCGCACGGTCCTCGGAGGTCTCCGGGTTGCAGGTCGGGGACGTGGACTACGGCAAGAACCTCGTCGTGATCCGCCGGCAGGTTTTCCCCGGCAAAGGCGGCCTGGTTACAAAACCGACCAAGAGCCGCAAAGAACGCCGCGTGCCGATCCTCGAACCACTCCGGCCAGTGCTCGAACGCCTCACCGACGGGAAGGAGCCCGAGGACTCGTTGCTGGTCGGCCCGAAGGGCGGCTATCTCACCACCGCGACCGTCCGCGACGCCACCAACTGGGACGGCATCGTCGCGAAGCTCGGACTGCCCGACCTCACCCGGCACGGCCTACGCCACACCGGGGCAACCTGGATGGCCGACGCGGGCATCCCGCTGCACGTACTGCAAGACATCCTCGGGCACGCCTCGATGGAGACCACGCGCGGCTATCTCCACCCCGACGACCGCCACCTCGCCTCCGCCGCCGAGCAGGCCAACGCCTTCCTCTCCACCGCCGGACAACGCAAGAACGCCCGGCGCAGCAGCCCCGCGACCAGGGGCCTGTGATGCGCTCCGACGCCCGCGGGAGTGCTCCCGGAAGCGTTCTGGTCCCCTTTTGGTCCCCATATCCACAGGACGCGGGTTCTGGGCGATCAGTTCGTCCACAGGCGACCACCGGCGAGAGCGCCGGGGGACCAGAGGGGGACCACAGAGAACGACCCCCGGACATGATGAAGCCCAGGCGAGAAACCTACTCTCACCTGGGCTTTTACGTCGGGCTGACAGGATTTGAACCTGCGACCCCCTGACCCCCAGTCAGGTGCGCTACCAAGCTGCGCCACAGCCCGTGGCATGGATTTTCAGTTGTTCGGGCCGACCAGAGCGGGGTAAACCCACTTAACCCCCAGTCAAGTGCGCTACCAAGCTGCGCCACATCCCGGTCTGCTGTCCACTCGCGGACAACTCCCCTATCCTACCGGTTTCGTGGAGCACTCGCGAACGCGTGTCGCAAGTCAGGAGTACGGTCTGCTCATGAGCCAGATCGAGATCCTCCCGGCATCCGTCGATCGCTTCGCCGACGCGGAGCACGCTCTCACCGGCGGAGGCGACGGCGCCTCGTGCTGGTGCCAGTGGTGGATGCTGCGCAACAAGGACTTCCAAGCCGCCACGACCGACGAGCGTCGCGAACTGCTGCGGGGCGACCTCGCCACTTCCCCGGCCTCCGCGCTCATCGCGTACCTCGACGGCGTCGCCGCCGGGTGGGTCAAGGTGTCACCACGACCGGATCAGCCGCGTCTGGCCGCCACGCGCGCTTTCCAGCAATCGCCAGAGCCGTTCGACGACGAGTCCGTCTGGGCGATCACGTGCTTCGTGGTCCGGAAGGAGTTCCGTGGGCAGGGTCTGGCGGGGCGCCTGCTCGACGCCGCCGTCGACCACGCGCGTACGCACGGCGCACGGGTCGTCGAGGGCTATCCCGTCGACACCAGCGCCGGCAAGACCTCCTCGAACGATCTCTATCACGGCGCGCTCTCGAGCTTCGTCGACGCGGGCTTCGTCGAGGTGGCCAGACCCGGCCCCACACGACCGATCGTCTCGCTCACGGTGGCGTGACTGGACACGAGATCGACACGGCAGAATCGAGGGATGAGCGAGCCGTCCGTCCGCATCGACAGCTGGCTGTGGGCCGTGCGCGTTTACAAGACCCGTTCCGCCGCAACCACGGCATGCCGCGCCGGCCACGTGCGCATCGGCGGAGAGAAGGCGAAAGCCTCACAACCCGTGCGCATCGGCGATGAGATCCGCGTACGCATCGCCGGCTTCGACCGGATGCTGGTCGTGCGACAACTGCTGACGAAACGTGTGGGAGCGCCGATCGCCGCCCTCGCCGCCGAAGACCGCACGCCGCCACGCGAGCGCGTGGCGCTGCTCGCCGTCCGCGACCGCGGCGCAGGAAGGCCCACCAAACGCGAGCGCCGCGACATCGATCGGCTGCGCGGACGCGACGCTGTCACCGGCTACGCGACCGACGACGACTGACCGCCCGGCGACCTCAGTCGAGGTCGAGCCACGACGGCCCGTGCGCCGCCGCACCGAGCGCGCCCACGCGCGCCCGCAGTTCCCGATCGCTCGTTACCACGACCACACGCCGCCCCGCAGCAGTGAGCGCGGCCACTTCCGCGACGATCGCGTCGTCACCCTCAGCGTCCGCGCGCACCACCGCGACGCCCGGAACCTCCTCGACAGCCCGCGCCTGCCCCTCGACCACGACGCGCACCTCGGGAAACCACACATCCGCGCGAAGATCCAGCCGCCCGGCATCCATCCCTCGCACCGCCCGTACGCGCAGCCGCTCCAGCAGCCGTGCGGTCGCACCGGCCCGATCCTTCCACCAGCCATCGGGCACCGAACCGACCACGTTCGCCGCGTCCACCACCACGACCGGGTGCACCTGAAGCAGCGACCGCAACAGCGGCCACGACGCGGCGAAGCCGGGATGCAGCGGATACGAGTCGACGGCATCCACCGGCACCCACGCCAGCTCACGGCTCTCCGGATCGCTGATGACCGCCTGGAACGGCTCGATGACATCCGCGACAACGGTCGCGTAGCTCCACACGCCGACGTCGTACAGGCTGATCAGCCGGGGCCGGACAGCGGATGCCGGCACTCCCGCCTCTTCAGCCGACTCCCGCAACGCTCCCTCGCACGCAGACTCGTCCTGATGGCGCGCACCACCCGGCAGCCCCCACGTGTCGCCGAAGTGGCTCCACGCCACGCGATGCTGCAGCAGCACCCCGCGCTCGGGGTCGAACGCGAGAAGACCTGCCGCGCCGAAGCGACCCCAGTACTTCGTGCCGTCGTCTGCGATCACCCAGGCATCACCGGGATCGCGCGGCCCATCGGGGCGGCGCGGCTCTCCGGGGGCGGGAGACACGATCGTCACCCGCCCAGCCTGTCACACCGCGGTGCAAGCGAGAGCAGCGAGGCGCGTTTTTGCACGGCGCATGACTCCGCGACACGCCCATATCTGGGCGAGACAGCAATTCGGACCCCCACATATTGTGGTCAGACCAACCTCACCTCCCTACATATCGAAGGCAGGATCATCATGACCTCCCCCCGTTCCGTCTCCGTCGCCGAGACCATCGATGAGTACCTTGCCCGCGCGGACTGGCGGGTCAACGCAAACGCGAACCAGGGATACTCGCTGGGCGGCATGATCCTGAACGCGGCGGGAAAGCTCATCGCCAACTACTGGCTCGACGAGGTCTACGCGCCCGAGGCGGGCACCGCGCCCCGCGAAGGCGCCCTCCACATCCACGCCCTCGACGTCTTCGCCGGCTACTGCGCCGGGTGGTCGCTGCGGATGGTGCTCGAACAGGGCTTCAACGGCGTGCCCGGAAAGATCGCTTCCGCTCCGCCCCGCCACTTCTCCAGCGCGCTCGGCCAGCTCGTCAACTTCCTGGGAACGCTGCAGAACGAGTGGGCCGGCGCGCAGGCGTTCAGCTCGTTCGACACCTACCTCGCCCCCTACGTGCGCATCGACGACCTGAGCTACGACGAGGTGCGCCAGGCGATGCAGGAGTTCATCTTCAACCTCAACGTGCCCTCGCGCTGGGGCACGCAGACCCCGTTCACCAACCTGACGTTCGACTGGGTGTGCCCCGACGACCTCGCCGATCAGCACCCCCTCGTCGGCGGTCAGGTGCAGGTGTTCGCGTACGGCGACCTGGCCGAGGAGATGGCCGTCATCAACCGCGCCTTCATCGACGTGATGACCGATGGTGACCAGGACGGGCGCGCCTTCACGTTCCCGATCCCGACATACAACATCACGAAGGACTTCGACTGGCACGGCGCCAACACCGACGCCCTCTTCGGGATGACGGCGAAGTACGGCCTGCCCTACTTCCAGAACTTCGTGACCTCCGACCTCGACCCGCACATGATCCGCTCGATGTGCTGCCGCCTGCAGCTCGACCTCACCGAACTGCTCAAGCGCGGCAACGGGCTTTTCGGCTCGGCCGAGCAGACCGGGTCGATCGGCGTCGTGACCGTCAACTGCGCGCGCCTCGGGTTCGTGCACTCCGGCGACGAGGATGCCGTCATCGCCCGCCTCGACGAGCTTCTCGAGATCGCTCGAGACAGCCTCGTCGCCAAGCGCGCCGTCATCGCCCACCACCTCGACGGCGGCCTCTTCCCCTACACGCAGCGCTACCTCGGTACGCTCGACAACCACTTCTCGACCATCGGCGTCAACGGCCTCAACGAGTACGTCCGCAACTTCACGCGCGACGCCGACGACATCACCACCGCACGCGGCATGAGCCTGGCGACGCGCCTGCTCGACCACGTCCGCGAGCGCATGGTCGAGTTCCAGGAGCAGACCGGGCACATGTTCAACCTCGAGGCGACGCCCGCCGAAGGAACCACCTACCGGTTCGCGAAGGAAGACATCGCGCGGCTTCCCGGCATCCGCCACGCCGGCACCGCCGACAACCCGTACTACACGAACTCGTCGCAGCTGCCCGTCGGCTACACGAGCGACCCCTTCCTCGCCATGCAGATGCAAGAGGCGCTGCAGGCGAAGTACACCGGCGGAACGGTGCTGCACCTCTACATGGGAGAAGCGATGCCGTCCGCCGAGGCCTGCCGCGAACTCGTCCGCCGATCACTGTCGCGCTTCCGGCTGCCGTACATCACGGTGACGCCGACCTTCTCGATCTGTCCCCGTCACGGCTACCGGTCCGGCCACCACGAGCAGTGCCCCGACTGCGGCGCCGCGTGCGAGGTGTGGACCCGCGTGATGGGTTACTTCCGGCCGATCGCGAGCTTCAACATCGGCAAGAAGGGCGAAGCTGAAGAGCGGGAGTACTTCTCCGCTGCCCTTCCCGCCGAGGAGGCGACATGGTCCGCACCGCTGCAGCCTGTGAACTGAACATTGCGGGGGTCACGCCGTTCTCGACCGTGGACTGGCCCGACATGATGACCGCGACGGTCTTCCTGCAAGGCTGCCCGTGGAGCTGCTTCTACTGCCACAATCCCGCGCTCATCGATCCGCGGGCCGAGGGCGCGGTGTCGTGGGCGGACGTCACCGATCTGCTGTGCGACCGGATGGGGCTGCTCGACGGCGTCGTGTTCTCCGGCGGCGAGCCCACGCTGCAGCACGCACTCGTTCCGGCGATGCAGATGGTGCGCTCGCTCGGCTTCCGCGTGGGCCTGCACACCGCGGGCGCCTACCCGGGGCTGCTGGCCCAGGCGCTGCCGTTCGTCGACTGGGTGGGCCTGGACATCAAAGCCACGCCCGACGACTACGCCAACGTCACCGGTCGCGCTCCCAGTGGAGCCCATGCGTGGCGATCGTTGGAGCTCGTGCTCGGCAACCGGCTGCTGCGCGCGGGGTCGGATCACCCGCTCGACTACGAGGTGCGCACGACCGTGCACCCGGCGGCGATCGACGACGCGGCACTCCGCGAGCTCGGATGCCGTCTCGCCGACGCGGGCGTCGACACGTGGGCCGTGCAGCGGTTCCGCGAGACGGGAGCGCGACAGCCGCTGCCCCGCGTGAGCACGACGGATGCCGAGGCTGCTCCCCTGCGCTTGGACGACCTGCCGGTGGAGCGGTTCCGCTCGCTGGTCATCCGCTGACGCCGGCGCGTGTCGACTCGCGGCTGCGCCGCTCGCTCAACGACCGGGACCGGGGCGAGCGCGCGTGGCGCCGTCGCGCTGGCCACTGCCCGAACTACAAGCCCTCCGCCCGGCCGCCCACCCACCCGAACTGCAAGGGATGCGGGGCGACACGCCGCGGCATCCGCGCACCACACCGCATGTCGGCGCTGAGGCCTTGCAGTTCGGGTGACACCGGCCGGCGCCATTCGCTCGACGACCGGGACGAAGCACCTGGCGTGACCAACCCCCCGCGAGCCGACAGACCAGCCGGCTCGGCCGAGCCCGCTCGGCGCGCGGCCCGGCCGGCCACCCACCCACCCGAACTGCAAGGGATGCGGGGCGACACGCCGCTGCATCCGCGCATCACACCGCGTGTCGGCGCAGAGGCCTTGCAGTTCGGTCAGCGGCGCGCCGCCGCCACAGCCCGCGCCGGCACCACAGACGGCCCGCCACGGCGACAGCGGGACTCAGCGCTGGCGACGCTCGCGCACCCGCATGTTGACGACGATCGGGGTGCCCTCGAAGCCGAAGATCTCGCGCAGGCGCCGCTGGATGAACCGGCGGTAGCCCGGGTCGAGGAACCCGGTGGTGAACAGCACGAACGTCGGCGGACGGGTGCCCGCCTGCGTGCCGAACAGGATGCGCGGCTGCTTGCCTCCGCGCAGCGGATGCGGGTGCTCCGCGATGAGCTCGGCGAGGAACGCGTTGAACTTTCCGGTCGGAATGCGCTGATCCCACGACTCCAGCGCCGTCTCCAGCGCCGGGACGAGCTTGTCGAGGTGACGACCGGTGCGCGCGGAGATGTTCACGCGCGGAGCCCACGCGACGTGTGCGAGGTCCTGCTCGATCTCGCGCTCGAGGTAGCGGCGCCGGTCGGAGTTCTCCATGTCGTCGTCGTTCAGGCGGTCCCACTTGTTGAAGGCGAGCACGAGCGCACGGCCCGACTCGAGCACCAGGTCGATGATGTTGAGGTCCTGCACGCTGATCGACTGCGAGACGTCGAGCACGACGACGGCCACTTCGGCCTTCTCGAGCGCGGCGGAGGTGCGAAGCGACGCGTAGAAGTCGGCGCCCTGCTGCAGGTGCACACGGCGGCGGATGCCGGCGGTGTCGACGAAGCGCCACAGCTTGCCGCCGAGCTCGACGATCTCGTCCACCGGGTCGCGGGTGGTGCCGGCGAGCTCGTTGACGACGACGCGCTCCTCACCGGCGGCCTTGTTCAGCAGCGAGGACTTGCCGACGTTCGGGCGGCCGAGGATCGCGACGCGACGCGGGCCGCCGAGCTCGCCCTTGGCGACGGCCGAGACCTCCGGGAGTACCTTCATGACCTCGTCGAGCAGGTCGGCGACCCCGCGACCGTGAATGGCCGACACGGGGTGCGGCTCGCCCAGGCCCAGGTTCCACAGCGCCGCAGCCTCGGGCTCCTGGCGGGCGTCGTCGATCTTGTTGGCGACGAGGAAGACGGGCTTCTTGGTCGTGCGCAGCAGCTTCACGACGGCCTCGTCGGTCGCGGTGGCGCCGACCATGGCGTCGACGACGAACAGCACGACGTCGCAGAGGTCGATGGCGACCTCTGCCTGCGCGGCGACGGAGCGGTCGATGCCGCGGGCGTCGGGCTCCCACCCGCCGGTGTCGACGAGCGAGAAACGGCGGTCCATCCACTCGGCCTTGTAGGTGACGCGGTCCCGCGTCACGCCCGGGGTGTCTTCGACGACCGCTTCGCGGCGGCCGAGGATGCGGTTCACGAGCGCCGACTTGCCGACGTTCGGCCGTCCGACGATCGCAACGACGGGCAGCGCGGGCAGCATCTCGACGACCTCGCCGCCGGCGGTGAAGCCCGCGAGCAGGTCGTCGTCCTCATCATCCAGGTCGTAATCGGCGAGCGAGGCGCGCAGCGCCGCCGCCCGCTGTTCCGCGAGTTCCTCGTCGAGGTTCGCGAGCTTCTCCTCGATCTGGTCGGGACCGGCCTCGTACTCGTCTTCAGCGGCCATCGTGGTTCTCCTGTGGGGTGGGGTCAGTCGCAGAGATCACGTCGAGGACGGCCTCCACGGTCTGAGCGAAATCGAGTTCGGTCGAATCGACGACCGTGACGCCGTCGGCGGCGGTGAGGAAGTCGACGACGGTGCTGTCGGCGGCATCCCGGCGGTGAAGTGCCGCGGCGACGGCATCGGCATCCTCGCCGGACAGCTCGGCGCTGCGCCGGGCGGCGCGCACCTCGGGTGCGGCGGTGAGGAGGATCCGCACCGGCGCGTCGGGGGCGACAACGGTGGTGATGTCGCGGCCTTCCACGACGACCCCGGGCCGGCCCGAGTTGCGGACGAGCCGGCGGAACAGCTCGTTGACCTGCGCACGCACGGCGGGAACGCGGGCGACGCCGCTGACGGCGGCGGTCACCCGCGGCTCGCGGATCGCGGCGGTGACGTCGGTCTCCCCCACCCGCACCCAGTAGTCGTCGGGGTCGAGCGAGATGGCGTAGGGGAAGTCGGATGCCGCGGCCACCACGACCGCCTCGTCCGCCGTGTCGGATGCGGCACCGGCGCCCCGCGCCAGCACGTGCCATGCGAGGGCTCGGTAGGCGGCGCCGGTGTCGAGGTAGCCGTAGCCGAGGGCGCGCGCCACCTGCTTGGACACGCTGGACTTGCCCGAGCCCGCGGGCCCGTCGATGGCGATCGTGACGGTCATGAGGGCAGGCTCGCGATCTTCCAGCCGCGCGCCGTCAGGCCGTCCTCGGCGTGACGGAGGATCGTCGGGTCGACACTGATCTCGGCCAGACCGAACTGCGCACCGGGCGAATGCTCCAGGCGCAGGTCTTCGACGTTGACCCCCAGCTCCCCGAGCTCGCCGAACAGGCGGCCGAGCTGACCCGGCGTGTCGTCGACCATGACGACGAGGCTCTCGTACCGGCGGTTCTGCCCGTGCTTGCCGGGCAGGCGCTCCACACCGTCGTTGCCGCGGCGGATGGTGTCGGCGACGGCGCGGCGCGCGCCGGGGGCCTCGGGGGCGCGCAGGGCGTCCGCGACGGCACGCAGGTCGTCGGAGAGAGCGTCGAGCACGTCGACGACGGGGGCGGAGTTCGCACCGAGGATCTGCACCCACAGCTCCGGCGCGGAGGCCGCGATACGGGTCGTGTCGCGCACGCCCTGTCCGGCCAGCCGCAGCGAGCCGTCGGGCGCGTCGACGAACCGGCCCGCGAGCAGCGACGCCACCAGCTGCGGCACGTGCGACACGAGCGCGACCGCGCGGTCGTGCTCGTCGGGCGTCATCTCGATGGGCGTCGCGCCGAGGTCGAGCGCGAGCCCTTCGACGAGTGCGAGATCGGATGCCGGGGTCTCCTCGTCGCGGCACACGACCCAGGGGCGGCCCACGAAGATGTCGGCGCGCGCCGAGATGGCGCCGCCGCGCTCGCGCCCGGCCATCGGATGCGAGCCGATGTAGTGCGTGAGGTCGACGCCGCGTCGGCGCAGTTCGCGGAGCGGATCGAGCTTCACGCTCGCGACATCGGTGACGACGGCATCCGGGAACGCGGCCAGTTCGCGCTCGACGACGTCGGCGACGACGTCCGGCGGGACGGCGACGACCACGAGCAGCGGGCGGTCACCGTCGGCGGCCGCGCGACCCGCGCCGTAGTCGACGGCGAGCCGCAGTTGCGCGGGCGACGCGTCGGCGAGCGCGACGTCGACGCCGATCGCGCGCAACGCATGGCCGATGCTGGCACCGAGCAGCCCGGCACCGACGATCCGGACCGTGCCGGAGGTGCGAGCCGCACGCGCGCGTGCATCGGCAACGGCCTGTTCGGTCACTGTTCTTCCGCCTCAGCTGTCCCCGGGCGGCGTGGGCGCCGCCTGGCGCGCCACGGTGAGCAGCGCGCCGCGTTCCACTGTAGTCAACTCGCGGGCCCGCCCCGCCGGGAGGGTTCCCAGGTGCAGCGGCCCGAACTGACGCCGCACGAGGTCGACGACGGGGTGGCCCACGGCCGCCATCATGCGCCGGACGATGCGGTTGCGCCCGGAGTGCAGCGTGAGCTCGACCAGCGAGGTGCCGCCGGAGGTGTCAAGCAGGCGCGCCTTGTCGGCTGCGATGGGTCCGTCCTCCAGGTCGACGCCCGTCGTCAGCTGCGCGATCGTCTGGGCCGTCACGCGACCGGTGACCTTCGCGATGTAGACCTTCGTCACCCCGAACGAGGGGTGCGCCAGCACATGGGCGAGCTCGCCGTCGTTGGTCAGCACGAGCAGTCCCGAGGTCTCGGCATCCAGCCGGCCGACGTTGTAGAGCCGCTCGTCCCAGTCCTTCGTGAAACGGCGCAGGTCGGGGCGGCCCTGCTCGTCCTTCATCGACGAGACGACGCCGGTCGGCTTGTTGAGCATGACGTAGCGCTTGGTGGTGTCGAGTTGGATCGCCGTGCCGTCCACGTCGACGAGGTCGGATGCCGGGTCGATGCGGCGCCCGAGCTCGGTGACGACCTCTCCGTTCACCCGGATGCGGCCTTCGACGATGTACTGCTCGCAGACGCGGCGCGAGGCCACCCCCGCGTTGGCGAGCACCTTCTGCAGGCGCACGCCCTCGGCATCCGCTGTGTTCGTCATCGCAGCACCTCCGCGTCGAAACCGTCCGAGCCGTCGTCGAGCAGCGGCGAGATGTGCGGCAGCTCGTCGAGGGAGTTGATGCCCAGGTTCACCAGCAGCGCATCGGTCGTGCCGTAGTTGATCGCCCCGGTCTCGGGGTCGGTGAACAGCTCGGTGATGAGACCGCGCGCAAGCAGCGTGCGCACCACCGAGTCGACGTTCACGGCGCGGATCGAGGCGACCTGACTGCGGGTCACCGGCTGCTTGTACGCGATCACCGCGAGCGTTTCCAGCGCCGCCTGTGACAGGCGCGACGGGGCCTGGCCGCCGACGTACTCGGCGATGAGGTCGTCGTGCTCATCGCGCACGTACAGCCGCCAGCCGCCACCCACTTCGCGAAGCTCGAAGCCGCGGCGAGGGCCGCCCGTCTCGCCGTCGTAGTCGGCGACGAGTCCCTCGACGGCCTGACGCACGGCCGGCACCGGGGCGCCGACGGCGGCGGCGAGGGCGACGAGGCTCTGCGGCTCGTCGACGATCAGCAGGATGGCCTCGATGCGGCGCGCGACGTCAGCGGGCGCCGGCGAGCGCACCGGTGGGGCGGTGTCGCTGTCGGTCTCAGTGGTCATAGTCGGCTCCCAAGGTGGCGAGGTTCTCTTCGGACCACCGCTCGGCGGTCCAGCGCAGGGTCAGCTCGCCGAGCGGCTCGAGCTGCTCGAACGAGAGGGCGGCGTGACGGTAGAGCTCGAGCACCGCGAGGAAGCGGGCGACGACGACGCCGGTCTGTGCGACCCCGGCGACGAGCTCCCGGAAGTTGAGGGTTCCCGCGTCGCGCAGCAGCGTCACGACGATCGCGGCCTGCTCGCGGATGGACACGAGCGGCGCGTGGAGGTGGTCGAGTCCGACGTGCGGAATCTCCTTCGGTGCGAAGGCGAGCATCGCGAGGGCTGCGAAGTCCTCCTTGGACAGCGTCCAGACGAGCTCCGGAACGGCACGACGGTACTTCTCGTCGAGGCGCACCGCACGCACGTGCCGCCGGTCTTCGCGACGCAGGCTCCGTTCGAACCAGGCCGACACCTCTTTGAACGCCCGATACTGCAGCAGCCGCGCGAACAGCAGGTCGCGCGCCTCCAGCAGGGCGACGGACTCGGCATCCACCAGCTCGCCCTGCGGCAGCAGGCCCGCGACCTTCATGTCCAGCAGGGTCGCGGCGACGACGAGGAACTCGGATGCCTGGTCGAGCTCGTCGTCGGATTCGAGGCCCTTCAGGTACGAGATGAACTCGTCGGTGACTTTGCTGAGCGAGATCTCGGTGATGTCCAACTCGTGCGTGCCGAGCAACGTCAGCAGCAGATCGAACGGACCGTCGAAGTTGCCCAGCGAGACCCGGAACCCGGTCGGCTCGCCCTCCGGGGCGGTCGGAGTCTCGGCGGTGATGACCTCGGGGTCCTCAGGCGACGGCGCCACGAGCCACCAGCTCCCGCGCGAGGCGCAGGTAGGCCTGGGCGGCGGCGTGCTCCGGGGCGAACGTGGTGATGGGAACGCCCGACACCGACGCGTCCGGGAACTTCACCGTGCGCCCGATCACCGTCTCCAGGACGTCGTCGCCGAACGCTTCCACGACCCGCTCGAGCACCTCGCGCGAGTGGAGCGTCCGCGGGTCGTACATCGTCGCGAGCACACCGTCCAGCTCGATCGCCGGGTTGAGCCGGTCGCGCACCTTGTCGATCGTCTCGATGAGCAGCGCGACGCCGCGCAGGGCGAAGAACTCGCACTCCAGCGGGATGAGCACACCATGGCTCGCCGTGAGGGCGTTGACCGTGAGCAGTCCCAGCGACGGCTGGCAGTCGATGAGGATGACGTCGTACTCCCCCGCGACCTTGCGCAGCACGCGCGCGAGGATCGTCTCGCGGGCGACCTCGTTGACGAGGTGCACCTCCGCCGCCGACAGGTCGATGTTGGCCGGGATGACATCGAGACCCTCGACCGAGGTGTGCACGATCGTCTCGTGCGGATCGCGCTTCGTGTCCAGGAGCAGGTCGTAGATCGTGGGGATGTCGTGGGTCTGGATGCCCAGGCCCGCCGACAGCGCACCCTGGGGGTCGAAGTCGATGGCGAGCACGCGACGCCCGTACTGGGCGAGCGAGGCGGCCAGGTTGATCGTGGTCGTCGTCTTGCCGACGCCGCCCTTCTGGTTGCAGAGGGCGATGATGCGCGCGGGGCCGTGCGCCGACAGCGGCGGCGGGGTCGGGAAGCCCTGGTACGGCCGACCGGTGGGACCGATGGGCACGTCCTCCGAGAGGGCCTTCTTCGTCCCCCGCGTCTTATCCGCCACCGACACTCCTGCTTCCTGATGCCCTTCCCAGGGCCTGGCGGACCTGCGCCGCCGTGTTCCTCGATTCTCGCACAGGGTGGCGGCGGCTCAGCCGAGGCCCCGCAGGGTGTCGACGTCGACGAGCCCGGCGTGAAGCCCTCCACCGGCGATCAGCGACGGGATCGATACGGTCCGGATCTCGTTCTCGACGACGTCGCGTGCGTGCTGGAGGGATGCCGCAACCTCCGGCGATCCGGTGAGGGCGACGATCCGCGCGATGTCGTCCGCGGTGTAGCCGTCGTCGCTCAGCCACTGCTGCAGACGCAGGGTGGCGTCGGCGGCGCTCGCGCGGTTCATCCACTCCTGGGTCGTGGTGCCGTCGGCCGCCTGCGTCGTGAACAGCTGCTCGAGGATGAACCAGTCACCGGTCTCGGCGGCGGCGTTCGTCGAGCCGGCCGGCGCGCGCTCGGCCTCGAACACACGGATCGCGGTGAGGTAGGTGGCGATCAGCTGCGAGTTGGCGAACTTGTCGCCGACGCCGGCGCGGATCGGATAGGCGAGGTAGGTCACATTGTGGGCTCTTCGGACATTCGGTGGGGGTCATGGGGTGAGTCCGCCGGCGGCGAGGAGC
>ERZ778028.1415-NODE-1415-length-26505-cov-19.533233_pt1 | contig 26505 bp, 35 predicted proteins | sample MGYA00375758_ERZ778028 | MGnify/ENA primary metagenome ERZ778028 (study PRJEB29350, sample SAMN05389828) | bioreactor metagenome | isolation source: Thiocyanate bioreactor | place: South Africa: University of Cape Town | collected 2014-03-17 ...
GAAATCAGACGGGTCCATAAACCTCGAAGGGCGCGACGGCGTATTTCCGCTCTCATCGAACGCCATCCTTTTTGCTCAGTCAAAAGCTCACGATGTGCTTGTAAAAGTATGCGCAGGTCTACTTGCCGCAGACTTTCCCTATCTGCTCGTTCCAATTCGCTCCACCGATGGCTGGGTAGCGGCCGGAAAGATTCAACCCAAATTGCAAGCCATCCTCGACCAGTTGTCGGTACCGGTAATGCCTTCCATCGATCCCTATTGAAAAGACCGAGGCTCATACCGCCTCCGGGGAGTTGGAGGACGCTTTGGCCCGGTCAAAGTATTCCTTGTGGTCCAGGAGAACCTTCGGAGGGATACCGCGAATGCGCCAGTTGTGAACACGCTGCACGCCGCTGTCCGGGTTAAATCCAAGATCACGCGAAATTTGTGCCGGACCACCAAGGGCATCGATGATCTCGGAGTGTTTTAGGGGTTTATTCATAGTGAGGTAAAGTCTAAACGCTGTGTTTAGTTTTGTCAAACAATATGTTTAACATAGGCGTGCCTGCTACACATAAACTAAACAAGATGAGAGAAAGCTACGCGCGCCTGCTACAAGCGGCCAAAGAACTGAACAAAGCTGATAATCCGGCCGACGTGGCGCGCCTGCTCGGGAAAACCGATCAAGTTGTTCAGAATTGGAAAACCAGAGGTGTCCCACCTGGGGAATTGATCAACATCGAGGAAAAAATAGGAGCCTTGGCGAGATGGGTGGCTACCGGTCGAGGGGCAATGACCATCAAACTAGCGAACTCAACGCTTACAGCAGATCAGCAGCAAATTTTGACGGTAATGGAGGATATAAATCCGGAAGCCAGAAACGCCCTACTCCATGGGCTATCTCTTCTCTCCAAATCGCATCAGTCAGCAGTGGCTGATCCATCAAACCCACAACGAGAATATGGTGTAAAAGCCGATGGCGGCTCGGTAGAATTGCCATATATCGATACCGACACTTACCACGGCCCGGATCGGCGCCACCAGGATTCCGGCCATACACCTGAGAGAAGACGCGTTTTTGGTCCAACTGGGAAAATGGTGAAAGACGAGTTGAAGAACCAGCTGAAAAAGTCTTGATGGCGAACCTCCCTCCTCCTATGAGGCTCGTTCGACGCACGACATCCCATGACACGGTAAGGACACTTGAAACCTTTCTCGAAAAGGCCAGGCGTGGTGATGTGGTCGGGCTTGCCTACGGGGTTGTTTTCGGGGGAAAAGAGGGCTTCGAGGTTGGTAATGTCGGCGAATGCGAACGAAACCCTGGATTCGCGCGCCAAATTATTCTGGAACTGGATGATTATCTGAGCGAGCAGACGAAGAACTGATCCACGGCGCCATTAATGACCAATGGGACAAATAAGCGATACATAAAGTGGGTCGGCCTTGGTTTTTTATATGTTTGGCTCTGCGCGTTCGTCGCATGGATGAGCCTCTGGAATTCGGGCAATACATTGGCGCAGGTCATCGCGTTCGTAGGAATATCACTTGTAACGGTTAGCTGCATTGCCTTAGCGTTTTATATGTCCGCCCTGGAAGAGAAAGTCAAAACCCTCAGCAGCAGTCTTGCTGTGGCAAAACAAGATGCTGCGCATTGGGAATCTCAAGCAAACCTGGCTTTCGACCGAATTGAAAGTTTGAACAAAGAGCTGCCCCCTCGGGCTGAAAAATAACACTGTTTCTCTTCCGGTGTACTTCGGTCCAATGGGAATCTCATCGACGTCCAGCGACAATTCCAGGGCGCATACGGCAGCGTTCGATGCCGAGACCAGAGGCCATTACCGATGACAATAACAAGATTTGCCGCGATCATTCTTTTTTCGATCATGCTTACCAGTTGCTCAGTTTTTATGGCGGCAAAACAGCCAGACAAGAAGAATGTCGAACTATTCAAGGTTGGCACACCCAGGAGTATGCTGCTTGCTGAGTTTGGCATGCCCACGGTGAGCGAATCGCGCGAAGGAAAGAAATATGAAATCTATAAATTTGTTCAGGGATACAGCGCCGGCGCGAAAGCTGGTAGAGCCGTCTTTCACGGTGCGGCTGACGTGCTGACTCTGGGTCTATGGGAGGTTGTCGGGACACCGGTTGAAGGGACCTTCAGCGGTGATGAGATGGCTTACGAGGTGCGTTACGACGATGAAAGCCGCGTCGATCAAGTAATTGCGCTGAAAAAATAATGGTCTGGCAGTAATTCTATCCAAGCGCAAACCCGGAATGCTCTCTGCGCTCTTCCTTGCCACGGTAATCGGTATCTCCGATGGCGATACCATCACCGTCCTGAAAGAGAACAAGCAGCAGGTCAAGATACGGCTGTCCGAGATCGATGCGCCAGAAAAGCGGCAGCCGTTTGGCGCAAAATCGAAGCAATCCCTTTCCGATCTTTGTTTCGGCAAGAAAGCTGAGGTTCGGCCCCGCGTGAAGGATCGCTATGGGCGCATAGTCGCGAGGGTGAATTGCGCTGGCGTTGACGCCAATGCCGAGCAAGTGAACCGCGGCATGGCCTGGGTATATCGGCAATACGCCAAAGATCACAATCTATTTGCCCTCCAGCACGAAGCACGCCGCTTTAAACGCGGTCTTTGGTCCGAGCCCTCCCCTACTCCACCATGGGAATGGCGGAAAAGACTACGGCAAATTTAGAACCCTATGATGCGCTATGCCTGATTTACAGAAACTGCAGCAATACATGATTCTCGTCGATCAGCTGGTTGAGGTTGCCGAGAAAGAAGATATTGCCGAGTGCGCCCGGCTGCTGGCGATGAACGTGGCGCACTACAAAAAGCGATACGGCGAATTGCCGCTGGAAGATCACCTGGCTATGGTGACTTCCGACGAGATAAGTGACCAGCAGGCCGAGCTGGTAATCGATGGCATGGAAACTCTGGCGGGAACGTTGAGAAGTGTTATAGACGGATCGGATCAGAAAATTGAACACTAACGAGACCGACCACCATCTCGAACTCGGAAAAGCCATATCAGCGATTGAGACCATTGCAATGGTGCTGCCAGGTGTTGGCAAGCGCTCAGAGCTCAAGGTGATGCAAGAGGAAATGTACAGATTGATCACCCTGGCAAGGAAACATGCTGACGCACTGGAAAAAGAACTGATCAGCCTGAAGTACGAGTGGCCAACAGACCGGTTCAAAAGGGTAAAGGGAGTGAAGCGGGGATAAAGTATTGGCGGGATGTGAGGTTATTGTCGAGTATGAACATATTGACCGGATATTCGTCTAATGGCTGACGATACAGGAGATTTAAAGCCCATACACTCAAAAGTTTTCCTCATTGCCAAATTAATCGAATTAGCAAAGGAATTCATAAAATATGGAGCGTATGTCTGGGGAGCTTATTTCGCAGCGGAAGTTTTGATAGCTTGGTCCGGGAAAAAAACCGAAGCCTCATTAGTATTTAAATATATTACATCTGAGGAAAACGGATATGCCGCGCCCTGGATAGTGGCAACCATAGCCGTTCTATATGCTATATTTGAAAGAAACCTCAGAAAGAGAAAAACGCAATATTTTGAAAAGTATATTCTGCAACTTGAATCAAAGATCGATCCCGAACGAACCTCAAGCCAACTATTACCGACTGGCGAGACTAATCCGAAGGATAAAATATGATGAGTGATTCAGGATTCGCGCATGGGTTAGAATTAATTGCCAGCGTTATTTTTCTGATCTGGTTTTTCTATGGCCCATGGAATCGATTTTTGGTCGACTTGGCCAGGCAAAATCTTTTTGAGATTCGGAACGACATTTTTCTTATGGCGGCAGATGGAGACATTAAGTTTTCCTCTGACATATATAAGATGGTACGCGACCGCTTAAACAGAATGATCCGTTATTGCGACGGAATTACGATGTTTGGAATTGTCGTAGCATTTGTTTTCGCAAAAAAAGATCAGCAACCTGATTTGGTTGATCCGATCGCTCTTATTCGCTCTCTCCCAGATAAAGAAACGTCCAAAGAATTGGAGCTTAAATACAATCAAGCTTTCCGCGTAATGCTGGGAACAACGATACTTCGTTCCGCTATCCTGATTTTGGTAATCACCTTGCTTTCTCCATTACTGATGATTATTTTTTTCATGATAAATTCATCAAGACAACTCAGATTTATTCAAGCTACTAGGCAGGCTGTTGAGTATGACTTGGAGCACGAAGTTGGAGCTCAGAACGCCACTTGAACTATAGAATCCCAGAAAGCCCGCCTCGAGCGGGCTTTCTTATGCTCCCTCCCCCGCCCTCATCCGAGGTTTTTTTGCTTGCTAGGTTACTTGGTTTCTATACCATAGACCTCATGCATCGTTCTCCTATAATTCGTTTGCTATGGTGTGCGTTCGGCGCCGCAGCAGGCATTGGTTTAGCGCTGCTTCTATCTTCTCCGCCGGCCTCGCCGCTTTTCTTCGCTTCCCTCGGGGGTTCCGCGGTCTTCCTGTTCGGTCTTACGCGCGCTCCCGCAGCACAGCCCCGCGCCCTGCTCGGAGGCCACCTCGGTGGCGCCCTCATTGGCATTGCCTGCTATCAGTTCTTCGGTGATGCGCTGTGGGTTTACATATTGGCTCAGGTTTTAGTCTTGTGGTATATGCTTTTCACCGGAACTGTACATCCTCCCGCGGGAGCCAATCCCATCTCATGATTCATGGACGTTGCAGTGTCCTGGCGCTTTGGGAGCCTGTTCCTCGTCGGCGTGCTGAGCCTCGCCTTGGTGGCGGCTATATGGAGCCGCCTTTATCCAGGCCTCTCACATTATCCCGTTGCCTGGCTCGATCGATCTCCTCCCTCATTGTTCTGGGGCGGATGGGATAAATAAGCACCAAGCCCGCTTCGGCGGCTTTCTTTTTTTCAGCCTCATCCGAAAGATTTTTACCGGACTACCCAAAGCCATACCGCTCTTCCCACTAGTGTCCAGCCGAAATAACAAAGCAAAACCCCCCCGATCCACAGCAATACCTTGTACTCCATACTCTCTCCGTCTGGACCATTTCTACTGGTTGACGGTCAATAGGGCTCATAATTTACTGAATAACGATGTTGCTGACCTCCACTCTTCCGCAATACCCACACCGAACCTCTGGTGTACGTTAGTCCAATTCCAAGCTCATCTTTGATGACGTATGGTCCGGTTAGTATCAGTGGCGGCATTTGATACATCTGCGATTTATTCTTATAACGACAAAAAGGTTAATGTATGGATATTCGATATGTCCCTAATTTGAGGTGGAAACGAGGAGAAAAAAACGCGTTGCGAGATCTTTCAGTGGCTGGAAGGGAAAATGTTCTGCCATTATTCCTGATTGGTTCGGACCAGTTTAAACCCAAGAAGGCGACGACGAAAAAGGCGGAAGTCCCAGCGCCTTTGGTATTTGCTCAAGAAATTTTTAACTGCTGGGGTGCTTCGCCTTTCTATCTTGATGCCTCATCGATCCCAGACACACCTGGGCACGATCATCGATTGTATGAAATTGCCAATCATTGCCGCGCCATGGAGCTGGAATTAATATCGGTGATTAGACCCGAGGCAACAGCTTCCTATTTGAATACAGTGAAAAAAGTAGTAGCTCATGATAACCGGGGGGTCTGTTTGCGAATTTCGTTACAAGAGATGTCAGAAATTCCAAAATGGATCGGGAGTTGGCCCTTTTCGTTAAAAGAAACAGACCTCGTCATCGACTACTTAAATCAAGCAGAAAGCCTCCTGTCTTTTGGCGAGGTTGTGCTAGCCGAGGCTTTTCGGGCGCTGCATAAAGGCGATAAATGGCGATCTGTGACTATTGTGGGAACCTCGATACCAGATAATTTCGCAGGGCTAACGAGTGGTCTCTATAAAATACCTCGCCATGAGAAGGTCATCTGGAACCAATTACAAAGCGCTCCACTTCCCTATCAACTTCATTTTGGCGATTACGCAACTGTAAGTACGACCGCCCCAGCGCCGGGTATTGCTTGGGGCTTTCCCATTACTGCCAAATATACTCTGCAAGAGGAATTTCTGATCTGCCGGGGCGTGAGGACAACTGGGCTTGGTGCAGAAGATGCAGACGTACAACTTGTCAAACATGCAAAATCCATCGCCTCTCATCCAGATCGACATGTTTTGTCTCACTGCTGGGCAGATGGAGAAATTGATAAAATTGAAACAGGATTAAATGGGCCGAGAAATTTAGAACACTGGGTCCGCCTCGGGGTAAATCGCCACATCGAGCTCGTTCGGTCGATGCTGCCTTAGCCAACCGACACGTGTTTTGAGAGCCTTTCGAACACTAGATTTCAGTATGTCGAACGGGAGGTTCTCTGCCAATCTTTGATGTAGAAGGCGAATCCTTTTCGCTCTCCAGCCGCGGTCAAGTTCATGTTCAGCTAAAAGAGCAATCGCTTCTTCCTTGCACAAAAGTTCAGCTACTAATATAGCATCCTGCTCAGAATTGAGATTGCTCTCGCGCTCAAGAGAAAGTGAGATATGACCAAGTCGATCATTAGCTATAAGTACCGACCACCACTCCGGGATTAATGGCAGTGCTTTTCTAACATGCCTGGCCCCCACGACTAATGTTACTCGATCAAATACCTTGCTATAAACTTTGGCCTGGAGAGGTAAGCGATCGAGCTTGTCGCGATCGCTCTTCAATTCGAAACCAGAAAGCTCTCCGTTTATTACCGCTATATCTATTCGTACCGTACCGGACCAAACACCCATTTCTTCAACGATAAGTGTTTCACGATCGGCTTTATGAGCATCATAAAGATAAGCTCGTACCGCCTCTCGTACATCCCTATCGCGCATCACTGTCCTCCCGTGTAAACCTGCCAGTATTTGTATTGTAACGCGACCGTTACTTACTTAGGTCGTTACGTTTGCGTAACGTCGCTTTCTTGTCTTTGATATCAGTCATGTTTTGCAGTGCGTGACGTTGATATTTCAGGTCCCTTCTGCGTTTCCTTTAATCCCTTCCGATTTTCCAGCGTACCCAAATTGTACCAAAAAACTAAACATTTTGTTTGACAATGCTAAACAGCTTGTTTATAGTGGCTACACGCTTACCCAAGCGCCGAACAAAAGAAGGGCTCGCGCATAAGTCGATCCGCAGCGGAGCAAGACTCAGGAGACAACCATGAAAGAGAGATTGATCGCAGCAGTACTGATTTACGCCTTCGCCGTCGCGGCATGGGGGCAGTATCCGGGTCACTTTGACCCATCGATCCAGGAGCGCACGAACGAGATGCTGTACCAGCAGCAGATGCAGCAGGAAATGCAGCGCCAGCAGCTTCAGGAGCAGATGTACCAGCAGCAGCGCCACCAGGACATGGAACGGATGATTCAACAGCAGAACATGCAGATGAGGAACAACCGGCCGCTGTACCACCCGTTCGGGTACTGAAAGAAAACACCCGCCGAAGCGGGTGGAAAAGGGGTACTACGATGGGAGATGAGGCCCCAATGACAAAGCCTCACTTATATAGACGAATGAGAATCTATCTCATCTAACTAAAAGGAGAAACGATGAACGCACCGCAACCAGATTTCCGCGCCATGACTGCTGGGAGCATTGGCAAGAACATCCTCCAGGCCTTGGTCACGGAGATAAAGCTTCTCCAAGACCCCTGGCCGAAGCTATCCAAGGAAAAGCAGGATTTTGTCATTGACCGCTTGCGCCACTGCGTAGAAACCAACGTGCGCATGGCCGTGCATCTTCTCGCCAGCGAAGGCCGCACGGTAGTGGTCGGCGATCTCGCTCAGATAACCATCAAGGATGGCGTCAAGGCGGTGATCGAGTTCAACAGCAAGGCCGAGAATCTATCGGAGCTCTATGACTCGACCGGCAGCGCGGTGCTTGTGGTTGTTGCCGCTGCCGCGGCACATCTCGATGGTATGGATAAGGTTCAAGGTGAAGCGGACCAGCGCGCAATGGACCTGGGGCGCGAGTACCAAGATAACGACGGCGGCGGAATGGAAAAGACTGTCGACGGAGAAGTTCTTGGTCTTCCTTCTCCCGACGATGTTCCCCCTTCTGCAAAGGAATTGAAGGAAGCATTTGATGCCGGGTACGAGGCTGCAGCCGATGGGATGGGCAAGCAAAACTGCCCGATCATGCGCGCTGCTCTAGTGGCAGAGTGGATCAAGGGATGGATGGAATATCACGAGGACAACGCTTCCGAAGAGTAATCGGCACCACTCTCCGTCGTCGCGCCGACGCTAAACAGGCCGTAGCAGCAAAAGAAGACTGGAAGCTTCGATGCCTTGAGAAAGCTGGCAGCCTGGAAAGACAGGCAAAGAACAATAACAGGAGGCGACATGGAACTGCTCTATTTCATTTGCTGGATTCTGATCGGCCTGATCGTGGGACCGATATTTCATGCGGGGCATGGCGATGAGTGAGCGCGAAAGGTTTGAGAAGTGGGCGAAGAGAATGGGATATGCAAATGAGTTTGACGTGCCCCTTATGAAGCATGCCGCCTGGGAAGGTTGGCAAGCCGCTCTCTCTACCCGCAAGCCGTATGGGTTCGGGATAGTAGATAAGGATGGAAATGCTGAATCGGAAATAATTATGTCTGAATCTGGCGCTAATTCATTTCAGAAAGCTATGACCGAGCATACCGGAGAGTGGTCTGCAAGAGGACCTTTCCGCGTCGTAGAACTCTTTTACGAGGATAGCGAATCATGAGTAAGCATACGGAAGGGAAGATATACATTGATCCAACATTTCCATGTTTCCTCCATGACGAAGAGGGGTTTCATTTTGCAGACCTACATGCCGCAAATAACTCCCCTGAGGTAAACGAGGCAAACGCTCTGCGCATGGAAAGGTGCTGGAATGAGCATGATGATCTGGTTAAAGAGCGGGATGAGCTGGTGGTGACGCTGCGTGAATTTTTCGAAAAAGGATATTCGTCATCTCGGTCCGAGCGCATCAAAAAGCTGCTCAAAAAATACCCGGAGGCATCATGACCTATCCAGCAGAACTGTTGCAATGGTATGACGGAAGAGTCGGCGAGCGTTCCGACGAGCTTGTAATTGCCGAGAACAAACGGTTCGAGCTTGTCGAGAAGCGCCCTGTCCCGCTCAATCTCACCGACACAGAAATTCTGGACTTTCTGGGCGAGTATTGCACAGGTTACAGGTACGAATCAGCCTGCTCAATGCTGCCAGGACGATTTGTAATTCAATGCTATGGAATGGATGACACAAGCGGGAAAACGCTGCGCGAATCCGCGTGTTTGGCCGCGGCGAAATGGGAGGAATGCAACTCATGAAAATCCTACGAATTGACGTGCAGGACGGCTACGGAATTATAGATATCGTGGTTCGAGATGAAATCGTAGAGGCCCGTCTTAGCGCTTTTATAAGGGAAGCATGGGCGGCGATAGAAGAAAAGGAAGAGCGCGAAACGGCGGTTGCATCATGAATTCCTCAATAGCGCTGCATGGAATCGAAAAAGTAATCGTGGGAAAAGCATCAGGGATCGGGCCGGACATGAAATGCCAGGAAATCGTGTTCGTTGGGCTCGATGGCAGCCGTGTCACCGTGACTGCTTATTTGCCGCAGAAAGAAAACAAACAATAAGGAGAACAGTATGACTACAGCAATCGCAACCCGCGAGGGTTTCAGCGAAACCCATCACACCTTGCAGGTTCAGGAAACCGCTTCAACCGCTATTGCCGCGCAATCGAAGGCAATGGTTGAGTCCCGCTACATCATGGCGATGCGCAACCCACGCAATTGGGATCAGGTTCGCCTGGATCTCATCAAGGAATGTCGTCGCCCCTCTTTCGCCAACAACAAGAGCGCCTATTACATCAAGCCGATTGGAAACGGTGTGGAGGGCCTTGGTATCCGCTTCGTCGAAGTCGCGCTGCGCTGCATGAAGAATGTCCTAGTCGAGACAACTATGATTTTCGAGGATGAGGTCAAGGAAGTGCATCGCGTTTCCGTCACCGACCTCGAAGCGAATATCACCTATCCGCTTGATGTGCGGGTTTCCAAGACGGTCGAGCGCGCAAAGCCGAACAGCGATGGCTCCTACATCAGTGTGCGCAAGAACAGCTATGGCAAGGACACCTACACCATCCTCGGGACCGACGACGACCTGCTTAACAAGCGCGGGGCACTGATCTCAAAGGCCATCCGCACTATCGGGCTGCGCATCATTCCCGGCGACTTGTGCGACGAGGCAGAGGAAATCATCAAGCGTATTCGCCTGGACGACGCGGCCAAGGACCCGGATGCAGAGCGCCGGCGGATTGTGGATGCGTTCGCCGCAATTGGCGTTACCGCTACCGATCTCACCAGTTACCTAGGTCACGACCTTGGAAGGTGCTCGCCCGCCCAGCTCGTAACTCTCCGTGGGATCTACGGGGCAATCAAGGACGGCGAGGCTACATGGAAGTCGGTCATGGACAATAAGGCCGAGCAGGAAGGATCGGGTGGATCTGGCAATACTGGCGGCGCCACCAAACCGACTTGCACGTCGGAGAGCTTTGACAAGCAGAAGGCAGGATGGAAAGCCGTCATCGAGTCTGGCAAAAAAACCGCCAATGCCCTTATTGCAACGATCCAGACCAAGGAAACGCTGAGCGAAGATCAGAAGGTCGAGATCGCCTCATGGACTCCTGCGAAGGGAGCGGAATAGCCATGCAAACCCACGATCTGCAGCAAGGCTCACCTGAGTGGCATGCACACCGCTCCAATTATTGGAACGCCAGCGACGCCCCGGCGATGATGGGGGTATCGAAGTACAAGACCCGTGCTGAACTTCTGCACGAGAAGCACACGGGGATTGCTCCCGATGTCGACTCGGCAACTCAGCGCCGATTTGATGAAGGGCACCGTTTTGAAGCGCTAGCCCGCTCGCTGGCGGAAGAAATAATCGGTGAATCGCTGTATCCGGTCACCGGAACGGAAGGCAAGCTATCTGCCAGTTTTGACGGCCTGACCATGCTCGAGGATGTTGTCTATGAGCACAAGCGCCTGAACGATTCCATTCGCTCGGCCACCACAGTCGACGACATTGACCAGATGTATCACGTCCAAATGGAGCAACAGTGCTTGGTATCTGGTGCTGGGAAGGTTCTGTTCCTGGCCTCCAATTGGGATGATCAGGGGAATCTGATCGAAGCAAAGCATTTCTGGTACGAGCCGAATTTGGAGTTGCGCGAACGCATTGTTCAAGGATGGTCCCAGTTCGAGCGTGACCTCGCCGAGTACGTTCCAGTAGTCCATGCCGATAAGCCCCAGGCTGCCGCCATCATGCAGCTTCCCGCCCTGGCGGTACGAATCCGCGGGGAAGTGCTGGCCAGCAATCTCCCTGATTTCGAGCATGCTGCCGCCCGTTTCCTGACCGGCATCAATACCGACCTGCAAAGTGATGAGGATTTCGCCAACGCGGAAGCCACTGTGAAGTTCTGCGATGAGGTTGAGAAGAATCTCGCGGTCACAAAAAAGGCTGTCATTGCCCAGGCGTCAGATATTGACGATGTCGTACGCCGCATCGATCTAGTATGCGAGGAAGTGCGCGGTAAGCGCCTGACGCTCGATAAGCTGGTGAAGAGCCAGAAGGAAACGATCAAGAACGGCATCGTAGCCGAAGGCAGGCTGAAATTCGCTGAGAATGTTGCCGCCCTCGAAGCCGAGATCAAGCCGATACGGCTGGTCTACCAGCAGCCCGACTTCCAGGGAGCAATCAAGAACAAGCGCACCCTGGCCAGCCTTCATGATGCTGTGAATTCCACCCTGGCCAACGCAAAGATCGCCACCGATGCGATAGCAAAGGATGTGCGCGCGAAGCTGGCCTGGTACGGCGAGTACGCAAAAGGTCATGCATTCCTGTTCGCCGATCTGCAATCGATCCTCTACAAGCCTGAGGATGATTTTCAGCTTCTGGTGAAAAACCGGATCGATCAGCACAAGCTGGACGAGAAGCGGAAGCAGGAAGCCGAGCAGGAGCGCATTCGCGCAGAAGAGCAGAAGAAGGCCGAAGAGAAGGTGCGGGCCGAGCAGGCTGAAGCTGCAAGGAAAATTGCAGCGGAAGCGCAAAAGTCGGCACCAGAAGTTATCAAGCCCGTGCTGGTCAAGTCCACGGAAAAGACACCATACAGCCCAGCGCTGATGCTTCTCGCCCGGCACGATCTGGCGCACATCCGCAAGAAGTATGCATCCATTCCAGAACTCGCTGGCGTAATGCGGGAGATCGATGCGTTCCTAGCATCCATAGACCAACAAGAAATGGTGGGGGCATGATCATGACCGACCTCAAACATTTCGGAAATCGCCGCGGTATTCCCTGGGCATCCATCATCAAGTTCGTTGTCATAGCCCTAGCCTTGATCTGGATGGGGGAGAGAGACCGGCAGCATGTCATCGAGAAAAATGCGCTGACTGATGTCGTGCACACACAAGCTCGCATCATCGACACGATGCCGTGCGCCGGCCTTGAAATGAGTATTCCGATTGGAAGGGTTGAGTCGTGAAAAGAAGGACCATCAACCCTTGAACGGCGGAAGAGGAAAGGATTATGCGGACGATGTACGGAACGATTACGTACAGAGAAATAGCAAAAATTCTTGGGAGATCCATGAGTTCAGTAGAGGGAAAGGCAAAAGATATGCAGTTGGCTTTTTTAGAAAATGAGATCCCGCAATTGTTCAAAGCGAATATACGGATTAACAAGCTCGGCAAGCACGAACACATCCCGCCAATGCCCGGATTGTTTGATCTCTTGAATAGCATGTCAGGGTGTATGGACATCATTTACCAGCAAGCCGCTCCAAAAAAGAAATGGAAAGACACTTATGAAAAACGGCATCAGATCAAAAGAATGTTAGATAACGGGATGACGGGATGCGATATTGGACATGAAATGGGTATACCGAAAAGCACGATTTACCGGCATATAAAAGCGATGAGGGCGGCATGAAAGATTTTTCAACAAAATGAACCAACTAGCTGACTTCCTGGTATGGATGCAGATCGAGGAACCCAATATGCCACTCGATTACAACGAGCGTGAAGGGTACTTCTACCATGACATAGTTGAAAAGATGTGGAAGTCATGGAAAGTAAGTCACATGCATTGGACGCCATTAGCCAATCGGATCTCAGCAGAGACAAAACGCTCATTTCGGGAAGATGATTTTCCAGACACCTTGGTTGACCGGTTGAAAGGTGTCTGGACCAGCGCCATGAGTGCTCAAAAACCCTCAAAACTGGAATTGGAAGCTGCGCGAGAAATTGAAAGGCTGCGGGTTGAGAGGGATGCATTTATTAATGAGATGAGATGGCGCAGCGGTACTGATAACTCACAAAAAGGAGGATGAATGCGATAAGTAACTATGGATCGATTGGGCCCGGTTTAGGGATAAGTACCGGGCTCTTCGGCAGGGATTCTGTAGTGCAAGGGAGAAATTGGGCAAACTCCGCTCGACCAGCCAAGTATCCTGAGCAGCGGACAACAGAATCCCTCCCGAAGAGTGTGAATGCGTAGGCTGATACGCAAAATGGAGAGGTTGTTGCGGGGTTCGTCGGTGGCCTTACACAAAAGACCGCATGCAGGAGATCAGCGCCTGCCACACTCACCCGTACCTGATACTAAAGGAGAGTGAGATGAGCGGGATACCACCTGAATGGGAAAGAAAGTGTAAATTTGCGGAGCTGATGGCGAAATATCCCGGCAATGCCGGAATGGCAGCCGGCGCATATCAATCATGGTTTGCAAGACGTTGGGCGGAACGTATTTCTATATGGAAAAGGATGGAAACAAAATGAACCTACCCGAAGGATGGCCGACAAAGGAAATGGTTGATAAAGCCGTAATTGTTTTGCGTGATCGAGCTTATATACCTCTAGAGGACGGCAGACGGTTAGCTAATCTCATGATTAGAGCCGCTTTCGCCGCCGCTCCGACACCGCCAACGCAGGAGGATGAGCCTGTAGCGTATATGGACGTTCACTACAATTGCGATTTGTATAAGAACAAGCCGGAGCAGATTGACGTTATCCCGCTCTACACCCGCCCGGACGGCAAGCTATGGAAACTAGCGAATGAGTATGTCGAGTATATGTATCCAGGGGCTGACGTGGATCGTAGCACTGTGCAAATCATGTCCTTCTTATACTATTACGGAAAGAACCTCCGCGCCGCGTTGGATAAATAAGTGTTCCTCACGCTTGAAGAGAAAAAATGAGTGATATTTCAGATCTTGTAAAAGTGATCGAGCGGGCAATAGATAGACCAGCGGTTCCACTTGATCTGGCCCTATGGTCAGGCGACGATATTGCGGTCTATCTGCGAAGAGACAGGCGCACGGTTATGGAAAGACTTGCTTGCTTGCCAGACTTCCCTAAAGCGATTAAACTCCCGTCTCCTTCTGGCGGTAAGGGGCAACCTTTGTGGGTGGCAAAAGAAATAATGGAGTGGGCCAGAAGCTACCAGGAAGCCTGACATTTTTTCTCTATCTGACAAATTCCTGACAAAAAATGCTGAAACGCCCTATCCATGAGGATTTTGTGTGCCTCTTCTGGGCACCACGGTAGATTTTCGCAATGCCTCAATAATCACCCAAACCCCCCATATATCAGCAGTTTAACGCCTTCCTTCATTAGTTGTTTTTACGCTTCTCACCATAAGTTTCCTCATAAATACTATAATCATCCTGACAGATTCCTGACACGGACGCCGAAATGGCAACCTTTCGCAAGCGCGGTGATTCATGGCAAGCAATAGTGGATCGCAAAGGGGTATTCAAGTCAGCATCCTTCCCGACAAAAGCCAGAGCCCAAGCGTGGGCCACACAAACCGAAGCGGATATAGTAGCAGGAATACAAGGTATAGCAGAGGAACATACCCTTGGCGAACTGCTCACAAAATACTCTGACGAAAAATCTCCGAACAAGGAGGGCGCTCGCTGGGAGCAAATACGGATAAAGATGTATTTGCGAGAGTTTCCGGATTTGATGAAAGTAAGCGTCTCCCGGCTAGATGGCAGGAATTTGTCAGGATGGAGGGACGCCAGACTGAAGGATGTTTCAGCGGCCACTGTGCGCCGTGAATGGAATCTGTTGTCAAAGGCGATCAATACCGCCGTGCGCGAGTGGAAGTGGATGGTGTCAAACCCCCTGAAGGAGATTGACCGCCCCCCTCCATCCGAACCAAGAGACAGGCGCATTTCGGTTGACGAAATTGAACGGTTGACACTCGCCCTTGGTTACAACCGCGAGAGCGCGCCTGAGACCGTCAGCGCAAGAGTTGGGGCAATGTTCCTGTTCGCCATAGAAACGGCTATGCGCTGCAAGGAAATGTGCCTGATGCGGCCAGGATGGATAGACTTCGATAATCGGGTATGCACCATACCAAAGCGAGGCGTGGTGCATACCAAAACGGGCGGCCGGGATGTTCCGTTATCGAGAGAGGCAATCAGAATTGTGCGCCAAATGCCGACAGATGAAACTGTCTTCGGATTAAAGGAAAGCCAGGTTGACGCGCTTTTTAGGAAGGCGCGGGACAAGACGGGAATAGTTGACCTTCACTTCCACGATACCAAGCATGAGGCTGTCACACGGTTGGCCCGCAAAATGGAACCGTATGATCTGGCCCGATCTGTCGGAACCAGAAATCTCAAGCTGCTCATGATCTATTACAACCGCTCGGCTGAAGATATAGCGCGCGGGCTGGATTGAATTTATACCGCCAATGTTCGAAGCTTTATTTGTTGTCCTATTCGTCGCCTTCCTCGCATTCGTTGGCACTGCACCGCAGGAAGCGATACAGTTATTCCTCTTCCTCACCTGGTCGGCGATGGGCTTGACAGTCCTTTGGACGCTAGCGAGCGGCCTGCTGAAGCTGCTGTAGCTCCTTCACGTTCTTGTTGAATCCTGTCATCAGGTTCGTAATCCGATCCTCCACTGCCTTGACCTCTGTCCGGGGCGCATCCTTCTCTATCAGTTCCGACTTGATCTTGCGCTGCTTCGATACGATCCGCTCCACCAGGTTGGCGCGCGCCACCAGTTGATACTCTGGATGCTCCGCCTTGAACTCATCCAGCGGCAACCCATCTTTCCTTCTTCCCTTCAACTCAGCCTCGATCTCGTTGATGCTCTTCAGGTTGGAGTAGAAGGCATTCCCCTGACTGGACTGATTCTCGGCATTTCCATAAAATCGGCCGAGCAGCGGAACCTTATGAGGCGGTAGATCCTCACCAGTCGCCATGGCTGAAATGGTCTGCTGCGTCTTGCCTGCCTCCCGCCCTACCCCGCCGGTAAGCTGACCCGCAAGGTAGTCAATCTGGTCCGCTGTCGGGCTGAACACGCCGGGCACGTACTTGTTTCCACCGGAAATGGCATTGATCGCTTCGGCAATCCATTTGGATGGAAGGCTGGCAGTATCCTTGTTGCGGGAGAATCCGGGCGTGGGAGACAGCTTGTTGAAATCCTCCTTGGCTATCGGCTTGCCGGTCCAGTCCTTATTTTCAGCAAGGGCAACTAGCGGATCGATTGCCGTCGGCGCGATGGTCTGGATGGAGAATCCAGCGTTGCCAATCGGGTTGAAAGCCTCAGCAAAGACCGAGAACAGTTTGGCCGTATAGTCGGCCGGCTTCTTGAATCCGCCCAAGGCATATTCGGTACTCAGGCGGCCTATGTTCGGAATGGCATGGAAACCCAGGGGCATGGGAATCGTGACATACTTCTTGTCTCCGATAGGAATTATCAGGCTGCGCTCGCGCACGAACTCCGGTGGCTCATCATCACCGAAACCGGCCGCAGCAAGGGCCAACGCTTGCAGGGCACCGAGCGTGATGCCGCCGATCATAATTGTCTTCCCGGCACGGTTTAGCCGCAGCGTCTTGACATCGCCCTTGTCCATGTCGAACATGGTCTCGCCGATCCTCGCGGTACCCTGCATGGCGGCATTGAAGAAGGCATATAGGGCACCCGCTTGCTGGCCGGACTGCCCCTTCCGGTTGAAGTTGACCGAGATGTTCTTGGCAATGCTGGCGGCGCGCTGCTTGCTGATTCCGTTGTCGATCGCGGTCTTGTAAACAGAGAGGCGCATTGCCCCTTCCAGCGTCTGGTTGTAATCGGAGAGCCAGTCGAAGATCCACTTCGCCTTTTGTTGCGCGACGGCCAGCGGTACCTTGAGCATACCTCCTGCGGTAAATACCTTACCCAGAGGATTGTTCATCCAGGCAGTCGGATCCAGTTCGCGCTTGATTGCCTTGGCCCGGTCCTCGCTGGTCCTGAACAGATCCCGGTATCCAGTCATGCCGCCTTCCTGCTGCATCTCATCCCACAGAACAGCCATAGGGGAAGTGGCCTGTTTGCCTTTCCTGTCACCCCGGGAGGATACGTAAATTGCACCAATCGCCGGCAGGACATTCTTCAGCACCTCTGCCTTGTGCCCGGCAATAGGCGTGGAGGAAAGGTTGAGCAATGACCCCTGCAGATCGCGTGTGAGATTGACGATGCCAAATACCGGGTTGTACTGGGTATTAATCGCGGCGAAATAGCGCGTGATTGCCGCGGATACCCCAAGCAGGCCGCCGAGCTGATCGGCATCCAGATTCTTCAGGGCTTGGGTCATGCGCATTGCGCGCTCGTCATTCTCGTTGAAGATCACAGCGCGCTCGATCACATTGCCCTTGCCGTCCTTGATCTTGGCGACGACCACATTATCGCGGCTCTTGAAGTTCGGAACCAGGCGCTCTTCCACCTGGTTGGTGACTTCATTCAGCACCTTCTCAGTGGGCACTTTATCGAACGTCCAGAAATCGGGATTGGGATTGAGCTTTGCGAGTCCCGCAAGGGATACGGCTACCCGATTCTTTTCCCCGCGCACGATCGCTCTCTCTCGCTGCAGCGCGATGTTGGCCAGAATGTCCACCACTTTCCGCCTTGATCCGGTGCGGTGCTTGACCTCCTTTCCTTTAATCGAGAAGCCCTGGCCAATCCCCATGCCGCCATCGTGATCCTCGCGCATCAAGGGAACGTAGTGCTGGAACATGTTCTTCCATGAGTCGGCGGTCGCCTGGTCGATCAGTCCGTAGGAAAGATACAGGTCGCGAGTCTTCGCGATCACTGCATCGACCAGTTTTGCCACATTCTCCAGGCGCTGCTTCTTGTCCGCCGGCAGGCCGGCGAGATAGGCCTTGGCGTCCTTCGTGGTCATGCCGGAGCCGCCGTCTGGCATATTGGGATCGCGCTGCGCTATCAGCTTGTTCGCCTCTTCCGCGTGCCGGGCATGCAAGTACTGGTCCAGTTCATCCACCGTCAGCCCGCGCAGTTTCATTCCCTGGATAACTGGCCGCAGCTCATCGTTCACGAAATCCTGAACGCGCTTCGCGGCCCGGCCGTGGAACAACTCTTCCTGAAGGTAGGCGTTCCACTTGTCGGCGATCTGCGCACCGGTTGCCTTGACGGCCTCGACCACGCGCTTGAGATCGATGTGCTTGTTCTGAAGCTTGTATATCAGGTCATCCATCATGGAAGGCTCAGGTGCGTCCCAGGAGGCGGTGTTGCCGGGGGTGGAGCGGCTGAACGCCGGCGCCAACCCTTCCTGTTCCGCAGCCTTCCCCTCCTGCACGAACCGGCGGGCCGGGATCAGAAACCGATGGATGATCTCCGCATCCGTCATCTTCAGGTTCGCCAGCGCGGGAACATTCTTCCTGAGCCAGGCGCGAATGATGGCGATTGCGCGCTGCACCATCCCTATCTGTGGATTGGTTTGTGCCAGTTCAGCCAGCACCTCCTCGGCTGCGATGAGCCGATCTTTCTCGATCGACATATCCAACCCGTATTGCTCGGCCTTCGCCTCAACCTTCGAACGCCATCCAACCGCGACCTGCTTGAGGATGGGTTTCAGTTCATCGCCAAACGCGCCCCGCAGGCCGAAATGCCCCAGCGTTTCATGGAACAGCACGCGTACTACATCGTCCGGACTGCGCATCTCTGAGGCAACGATATACACCTTGCCCTTGTAGAAGAAGCCCTCCGGCTGCCCGATCGCTCCCTGGGACATTTGCCGGTCGTTCTCACTTCGCACACGTTCAGGAATGGCCGGATCCGACATATTCGAGACCACGACCATCTCAGGCGCATTCTTCCATTCCGAGCGGATCGAATCTACCAGGGACTGAACACTCGCTTTCCGGTCCCCAGAAACAGAAAGGCCACCGCTATGGGTGGCCTGTTTTGCTCTGTCTTCCGCCGCTTTTAATCGATGACGGACCGATGCTATTCGGTCGGATTCAGCGCTCGCTCGCTGTTTCTCTTTATAAGCAGCAAGCCTAGTCTTGAATGATCTGGTATCTAGGCGGGTAAAGTAGACCTTTGCTCCGTACTTCCTTGCCTCGAAGGAGACCCTGATCGTCTCACGTAATCGCTCCAGTTCGGCTCTTTCCCCGTCTTGAGCGCCGTTTCCATTCCTGTTGCCATTTGATCCACCTGCCCCGTGTTCGCGCACCAGCGGAGAAGACCTTCTGGAAAAGGACCAAACGCTTCGTGATATTTCTCCGCTAACTGGGTGAGCTGAAGACCTGAATATTCCATTGAATGCTCCATAAGCTATTGGTAGATGACGCTGCATGCTTGCAGGATCACCAAAATATAATACTGCAAGACGGGCGAAAAGTTCGGCCTTTTTGACTGAATCCGTTAGATCATTTTCAATTAATGGATAAGCAAAAAATTTAGCAAATATTCCTTTCCCACGGAAGTCTTTAAAAACCTCCTGCGCTATATCCCCCGTCTTCAAATCCAGTCGTTTGCTGGATGCGCTCAGTGTGTAATTTTCTGATAATGAGTCAACAGCATGGAATAACTCTTCGGCGATGTATTGGGCGCCCTCAGCCCGCGCGTAGTTCCAATCCTTGGAAACCTCTATCGTTCGACTTCCAGGTATGAAACGAGCCGGATTATTCGGCGGCAGCTTTACAAAAACAACCTGCAGCCCGAGACGCAATCCCGTTATCTCTTCCGCGTCAGCAACTGCCTGCTCCGCGGTTCCAATCTCGTCACCAAGCGCGGCATATCTCTCGAACGATTTATTTCCAGGCTGAGTATTCAGGGCATTCGGAGCCTTCACCGTCTCCCCGATGCGCTTCAATATTTCAGCCGTATCGGGATCAGACTTCTTCATCCCGGCAGCCTGCACGCGGAACCACTTCGATTCGAGTTCGGTATCGGTACGTTTGCCATCCATCACCTCTTTTGCACGAGTAATGGCGCTGTTCAGGCTGCGCTCCTTGCCGGATTCCTTTGCCGCAGCCCGGCGTTTGATGAGGGATTCGACGAGGGGACGAAGATTGCCTTGCCGACCATTTTCGGCTACATTGGCCTTGGCAACCGGCTGAACGTTCGGCAAATCAGCTTCCGCGTGAGACGCTTCGGTATCAACAGGATGAGGGGAATTACCGTTAGGTAGCCGCTGTCCCTCCGGCCGTTTGCTTACTTCCCCTGCAGGAGATTGCGCCTCACCCCCAGCAACGACTCTATCTATTGCTGGCCGCACCGCGTTAATCAGATCCTTTTCTGCTATTTTTCTTCCGTCGCTTGTTTCTGTGAATGCCAACCCTTCCACCGCAGCATCGTACGCTTTCTGCTCTTCTGGCTTCAGATTAAGGACCATTGACTGCAGATTGTTTGCCGTGCCAACGTTGGCGACGACTCGAACGTTCCCGCGTTCATCTCGTGATGAGCTTATGCGCGGCTTGTTCCCTGCATCTAAATGCGCTTTGAGAGCCTTGATTGCGTCGACTCCCGGCTCCTGAGGTTGAGAAACTGCCGCCCCACGCTCCGCCATCGCCTCCTGAACCGGCCTGACTTCCACTGATCCACCCGGGCCTGCCACGGTAGCCGTTGCTTGCTGTACCTGCGGATTCCCATCGGTCGCCACATCCTGAATCACAGTCCCGTTCGGATCGCGAGCAGTGACAACCTGAGTAGCGCCGCCCGGTTTCTCATCGATCCCATAGCCCAACGCCGTACCCATCTGGCCGTTCAGTGCGGCTTGCAGGGTGGCGTCATCGCGATACAGCAGCATTCCCCGATTCGGAACCATCGCTATTCTCACATCCGGCGGCAGCGTAGCAGGTAGCGGTTCCCCGGGTGTCAGCAGCACCCCAGGCTTCCGGCCTTCGGCCAGCGCATTCAGTTGCGCGTTGAGAGTTTCAACCGGCTCCGGAGTCGGGTTATCGGTGACAGCCCCTCCCGTTCCTTCTCCAACCATATTGGTGGCGTCAACAATATGGTCCGGCTCGTCGAATATGCCGCTCTGGATCGCGTCGGGCTCGCTGGCCGCGTTCGCCCGAATCTCATCAGCCTTATCCTTGCCCGTGGCTATGATGCGCTCCACGGCTTCAGAAGTTGATTCTGGCTGATCCGCAACAGCGGGATCGACACCCTGCGCGGCGCGCCGGGCCAGCTCGGCCTGAGCAGCAGCTTTGGCGCGGTTACTTCCACGAGCAGCGGTGTAATTCAAAACGCCATTGGATATTTCAGTGACTGGCTTGCCCAGTATGGTTGGCGTCGGATTCTGCCGAGCAATGGTACCCGTTCCACCACCCAGCACGCCGCCGCCGATCGCGCCCATAGCTCCGCCGAAAGCCGTCTCCTTCAGGTTTTCGGGAGTCGTCGGATTGTCGAACGAGGCAAGCTGCTCGATGGGATTCTGAGCGAGCTCTTCTGAGCCTTCGATACCAGCACCTTTGGCAATTCCCTTTCCAATTGCCCCAGGCAGAGTCGTAGCAGCGAATTTCTCCGCGAGTTGCGCCCTGCCCTCTCTCGTGAGCGCGGCCATTGCCCATTGCTGGGGGCCGAATGCCTGTTCGATTGCACCGACTGCGCCGGCTCCAAGCAACGCTATCGCCTTGGCCTTACCCAATTCCTGATTCTTCGGATCGTTCAGAATCTGCTTATCCCGGATTCCGCTGTAGGACGGCAGAGAGGCAATTGCAGCCGGGCCCAGCCAGGACACAACCTGACCGACAGCGGCAACCAATGGTGCAGCAGGGCCAGCAAAAGGTGACAGCGCAGTGATGCCCTGCCCTACCGCCCGGGCGCCAACCATTCCAGCCATGGAAGGCGCGGCGTTGCCGGTTGCTTCCGTTACTGCGGTGCCCGGCTTGTTTGCAATATCCTCAAGAGAATTTACCGCGGTGGGATTCGCATCGATGACAGCCTGCCCATAGCGCTTTACTGCGTTGTCCTGCTCTACCCCAGGAATAAAATCAGCGGCGATCTGCCCGGCACCCTTGATATTCTGGCCGATGGTGCGCCCGGCAGAATTGATGAATCCGCCCTCTTCCGGCACCGGTTCATTGGAAACAAACGCCTTCGCTACGACACGCTTGCCCTTCTGGGATTCGGTATCCTGTACGGCAGCGTTGCGGGTACGAGCCACGATTCCAGTGCCGGGCGTGACTTGACCTTTCGGAGTCTCCGCAACCATCCGATTGTAGAAGTCCTGGCGGACCGGCACGCCATTTACCTGGGGTGCTGCGAGACCTGCGGTAGAGGCGGAACGCTCCTGTGCCTGATTGGCAATGCTCTTTTTGGGTGTAAGCATGGATAGGCCAGCGTCTACCCCTCTGGATACGAAAGACTTTGCTTTGGTTGAGGCGGAAGCATTCGGGTTTAAGTGGACTTCGTTTTCCAGGATTGCCGATGCCATATCCTCATCGCTCATCCCATCCGGGAATTCCAGTACATTGCCCCAGGCCTCGACACGTTGAACCATTAATCAGTCTCCAGAAATGAAAAAGCCGCCCGGAGGCGGCTTTGATGTTCCAGTTTTGGTAAAGGTTATGCTTTACAGTCGTTTCCCTTGAAGGTTGACCCCACGACTATACCTTGGTTGATTTCGAAAGTTATCTGGCACGATCTGGTGTTGCCAATACTGCCAGAAGCAGTAGGCACCATCACAAATCGCGATGATGAATAGGTGAGAAACTTTGCACCTTCTGTCTCGTATACCTGCTGCGGCGTTCCCATTGATCTGACCAGATCGGTTTCAGACAAGCCGTTTATCCCATCCAGCTTCGTTCTCAACCCGGCTGAGGTCGCGCATCCAACCAATGTCGCAACCATCACTACACACATCAAACGAGCAATCATTGCACCCTCCTGTCGAGCCTGATTTATTCTATCAAACCCGAGGTGAGATTTAATCAAATTGCCCAGTTTGTGGGTTGAACTTGCGTACCTTTCCAGTTGATGCCGGCGCGGGCGCCGGTCCCGTTTTTGTGCCTCTCAACTGATTGGTCAAAGCGTTGACCTTGCCAGCAATCTCCCCGGTATCGCTCATCGGATCGATAGTTTTACCGATCAAACCCGCCGCAGTCTTTAAGCCAGAAGTGCCGAACATCGGATTGCCCTGGTCATCAGCAATAACCCGCTTGGAACCGTCCGACATGATTGCAACGATACCTTGATCGGTTTCCACGGTCTTGCGAACCGTGGGGGATAGCCCAGCACCTCCATTATTGGAGCGTCGGCCAGCACCAAGGCTGCCTAAACCATACGCCTTCGCCATTGCACGATCTTTCTCGGCACCAGCTTTTTGATTATCGATCTGCGCGTCCGTCAAGCGTGACTTGTCCACTGCGCCTTGGCGGTCAAGAAGGAATTTTGAATACTTCTCAGGATCCAGCGTGGAGGTTGCCCAATCATCCAGATTTATCGTTTGCTCGCCGGTCCCGGAAATGTTTACCTTCCACTTGCTGTTGTCATTTGGGTCAACCCTCGACGGGCGACCTTCCAACTGAATGCCGCCGCGCTTCAGGTTATCCATGGCCCCATCTATGTTCCCCTGCTTCAAGCTCATGGCAGCATCAAAAATACCGCTTTTCTTCGAAGCTACGAGGGAATCCAGCCACGGATCAACCTCCTTTCCCATGCCGTGCATTGCGGCTGCGGCCCGGATGGCGTTGAGTTTGTCGGGTTGATTCGCAAGATCGCCAACATAAATTTGCTTCACTATTTCATGTACCGGATTGAAATCTTCGTCCTGCTGAACCGGCTGCGCTTGGTTCTTTGCTGCTGATGTACTGGCGAGGCTCGGCGATTGATATGCTCCAGCAGCATTGCCGGATAATGCGCCAACGTCGGTAAGCGTGTCCGGGCCCAATCCTGGTTGGCTTGTCATCGTAGGACGCTGCGGGGCGGGAGCCGTGTTATTTGCCTTGAATATCGGCATTAAGGAACCCTTGAACCCTTCTCGATCCGGACCTTTGGCACCACCGCCTTCCGTCTTTGCGGCAAGCTGCTGAGCCTTAAGATCATCTTGATTTGCCCTGTGCTCACTGAGGCTGTCGTAATATTTTTTTTGCATGCTGAGCTGCATCATGTTGTTGAATCCATCCGATAATCCAGCAGCAAACGCTCCAATTCCAGATGCGGCCATTATTAAGCCCTCCCATTCGATAATCCGGCCAAACCGTTGACAGCTCCAGGAACTGGTTGCGCTGGTTTTTTGCCACTCAACATCGCCAGTCCCGCGGCATTGATATTATGGACAAACGGCTCCCCAACTATTTGCACGGCACCTTCATTGAGAACTGCCTCTCCGTTCGATACCTGAATTGGCGTTTGCCCTTCTATCGTTGCGGGGATGGAATCACTTGTGCCGGTTCCAGGACCCACAATCATTCCGCCTTCAGCATAACCTTTGCGACGCAATCCATAATCAGTCAATCTGGGCCGGTAACCAGATGAGAGGCCATATGCTCGGTTGTGCTTGATTACGCCACCGGTTTTTAATTTACTCAAGATTGCCGCTCCACCCAATGATCCGGCAAGACTTCCCAAGCCCCCGATCATGTTTGCGGTATTCTGCTGCTGCTGTGACCAAGCGTTGAGCTGATTCTGGTATTGATTATTAAGGATACCCGCAGCCGAGTTATTCCCCGTCATCGCCCCGCCGAACCAATTTTGTGCGGTCGCAGCGTTGGCGTTGTTGATGTTGTTACCTTGGGCGATGTTGCCCACTGCGGAGTTACCGGCATTCAATGCGGTGGAGTCGGCCGCCAATCCGGTATTTGGCATGTTGCGCCCGAACTGTGCCACGCCCTGGCGTAGCGCCATGCCCTGGGTAATCGCATTGTTGCGCGCCGTGTTCATTGCTCCAGCAGTATCTGCAGCCTGAGCAAGACCTGCTTCGCTGCTGATCGCCTGGAACTTGCCAGAGTTGGGATTGATCCCCATGCGCTCCATGTTGCGCTGATTCTGATCCTGGGCGCCCTGGTAGCTCTTGGTGACATCCGCGCCGGCCTGAGAGGCGAGCATGGCCTGCCGCTCGGGCGAATCGAAGTTCATGGCATCGTCGACCATCTTCGACTCGACCGGTTGGAACAGGGTTTTGTACAAATTCCACTGTTCATCGGAACGCTGATTGTTGGTATCGGCGGTGTCGATCTGCTGCTGGGCTATTTTTTGGATTAGAGGTGTTTGCCAAGCGGATTCTTCTTTGTTATACGCCAATTGGTCTTTGGCGAGATCAAGTTGTTGGCGTGCAATGTCAGCATTCTGCAATGCTGCCTGCCCGATTGCTGGGTCAGGACGCGGAGGTTTTGAGCTACACATAGTATATTGATCCTTAAAGAATATTAGTAAACATGCCGCCAGATTTTATGTTGTTTTACTAGACCAATTATGGTTTTACCTACTCCCAATTCATCAGCGATCTGTCGAGCCGTTCGACAATCTTTCCGGATGCTTCTTACCAACTCGTCGTTCAATTTCGCATTCCACTTTTCCTCACCTTTTACACTTATCCGACGACCTTTCGCGTCCATATCTGCTACATTGTCAGCGTTTGTGCCTACAAATAAGTGATCTGGATTAACACAAATGCGGTTGTCGCACTTGTGGAGAACATGCATGCGGCTCTTGATAGAACCGTTTGCGGCCTCCCATGCTGCGCGGTGCGTAGACACGCTTTTTCTATTTATCGTTATGCTTCCGTAACCAGTTTCAGGGTGTCTTGTACCAGTCCATTCAACGCATCCAGTCTCAGGAATATATTGGCTGTGAAAATTCAGGCGATCCTGAATCGTTACACCAATAGCTCGTTTCCTAGAAATTATTCCTTTTTCCAGAGCACTTCGATAATGCCTGTTACACATACCCCGCTTTACCGCCTGCATGCCACACCCAATCACGCCGCACACTCCTACCTGCATTCTGAATCCTCCAGAATTTTGGTGAAACCAGTTTCAACTTGGCGGTAACCCAAGAATTGAAAAAACTTTCCAGCCTTGTTTACCATCTTGACCGTGATGCAAATTTCCTTCGCCCCTATTTGCTTCAGCGCATTCTCAACGTAAGCCACGAAGCGCATCGCCGTTCTACCCTTGCGTGCCTCCGGCAGTAAATAAAGAGTGTCCTCGGTCGCGATCAGGGTCTGCGTGTGCGCGCTTCTATCCAGGTACATCGCACAGTTTCCAAGCAGCACCCCATCCCTCCTGAGCGTGAACAGGACAT
>ERZ778028.1424-NODE-1424-length-26257-cov-7.216281_pt1 | contig 26257 bp, 26 predicted proteins | sample MGYA00375758_ERZ778028 | MGnify/ENA primary metagenome ERZ778028 (study PRJEB29350, sample SAMN05389828) | bioreactor metagenome | isolation source: Thiocyanate bioreactor | place: South Africa: University of Cape Town | collected 2014-03-17 ...
TGACACCATCGGAGAAGTTCACAGAACTCGTTGCGACCACCGGTTGAATCCGCCAGGTCTCGCAGCTGTTCGAGCTCTCCGTCGATCACGCCCGCTGCGCGTGCCTGGATCAGGACGTTGCCGGCCGACGCCCTGGCAGAGTTCTTCCGCGGCTACGTGCGGGGGTACGACCTCGACGCGCTCGAGCAGCTGCTCGACGCGCGCGCCGCCGAATCCCTCGCGAGCGGCGAGGGTTCCGGCCCGGCTGCCACGTCGTGAAGCGGGGTCCCTTCCGCGACGGCTGGACGTCGGCCCGAGCAGCGTGCACTCCGGGTGCACCCTGGGACGACGTCGTGTCGGAGTCGCTCGCGGGCCCGTCGCGTCTGACCCACGACGCGTGTGCGCTCGCCGTGGTGCGGGTCGTCGCAGGAGCGTCGACTGCTCGCTGACCTGTGCCCACCTCGCTCAGAACGGGGGCGGATCCTCGGTCGCGGGAACGAACCTCACCAGTGACGGTGGCCGGTCGGTGTAGCGGCGCCCCGTGGGGCCGGTCCACTCGAGTGTTCCGCCACCGAGATGGCGCACACGCCAGGCGGTGTGATGTTTCATCGTGTGGTGGCGTCGGCAGAGGTGCGCCAGGTTCTCGTGGGCGGTCGCGCCGCCGTCTGCCGCTGCGGTCGTATGGTCGCGGTCGCATCCGTGGGCCGGCCGGGTGCAACCGGGCGCGCGGCACCGTTCGTCGCGCGCGGCGAGGTAGCGGGAGAGTTCCGCGCTGGGGCGATAGCGGTCGACGGCGACCGGGATACCGGTGTGCGGATCGGTGAACACACGATCCCAGCCGGGCGCCAGTCCCGCGAGTCGGCGGGCGATCGCCGGGTCGATGGGGCCGTGACCTGCGAGCATGGCAGGTCCGCCCGCCGGGTCTCCGGCGAGGGTCAATGCGGGGACCGTCACCTGGATGCGGGCGCGGATGGCGTCCAGGCCCGCACCGGTGGCCGTCGTCGATGGTGCTGCGGTCAGCAGGAGGTCGCCGAAGACGTCGGCGCGGACCTGCGCGAGGGTGCGGCGCTCCGCGTCGGCGGATCGGCTGGTGACGACGGTGTCGGCATCGTCGCCTCGGGCTCGCCGGGGCTCGCCGCACGCATCCTTGGAAGTGTCGGTGTCGGTGTCGGTGTCGGTCCGGTCGACGATCGTCCGAGCGCGTGTCGTGAGCGAGTCGTAGATCGCGTACGCGATCGGCGCGGGCAGATCGGCGATGAGTCTAGCCATGCCGTCGTCGAGGTCGAACAGGCGCACGGATCGCTCGTCCGTTGCCCGGTGCACGGCGTCGTCGAACGCCGCCGGGTCGATGGTCGCCGCGATGGCTTTCGCCGCCTGGGTCATTCGCGAGGGAGATTCCGTCCGTGCCGCCTCGAGCGCGAGGGTTTCGAAGCGGGCGCGATCCTCGCTCGTCCGCAGCACCGCGCCCGCTCGCGCGATGGCCCAGGCATGGCTTGCGTCGATCTCGCCGTCGGCCCATGACGCGTGGGTGCGAGGAAACAGCGTGGTCAGCAGATACGCCTCGGACATCCGTCGCTGCACGCCCCGGTCTGAGGCGCGCATCGCCATGCCCAACTCCAGCGCCACTTCCCGAAGCGGCAGGTCCGCGTCGCTCGACCGGAGGGGTGAGCTGCCCCGCTGCTGAGCTTCTTGTCGCAGCAACGCGGTCCGATCCGCGACCAGTCCGACCGCGTCGGCGAGAAGTCGAGCTTCCTCGGCCTGGACTTCGGCTATCCGCCGCCGCGCATCCACCACATCGGCGACCAGCCGGTCCAGCGCCGGCCACGGCGTATCGAGCATGCGGCCGATGTCGGCCACGTCTTCCCGCTGCGCGCTCACGTGCATCATCCCCTCGCTCCGGACAGGCCGGAGCGCAGAACCCGCATCAGGATCGGGGGGATACGCGGGGCTTCTCTCCTTCGATAATAGAACAAAGATTCGAATACTGCAATGGACATTTCGCACACGTCGTGATCCGCGACGGGGTGCGATGCATGATGGGTGGCGGCAGAGGCCGATTCGTGGTGGTGCTACCGCCGTGTCGGATCGGGCAGCGAGATCGGCGTCGTTCCCGCCACCTCGTCGCTGAACTCCTCCGGGGTCACGATCGACAGGGGCCGGGTCTCGTCCAGCGAGAGGGCGAAGCGGCGCGACTCGTGACGGTGCAGGCGCCCCGACCACAGCAGCCATCCGAAGCCGCCGGCGAAGGCGACGAATGCCGCCGCGGCCCCCAGCAGGATGGCGGCACGCGCCCCGTACTCCGCGGCCACCCAGCCCACGATGGGCGCGCCGATCGGCGTTCCGCCCATGAGGATCGCCATGTACAGGGCGAGCACGCGCCCGCGCAGCGCCGGATCGGTCGTCGTCTGCACGTAGCCGTTCGCCGTCGTGAGCGTCGTGACGACCGAGAACCCGGTGAACATCAGCGTGATGGCGTACAGCCAGTAGTCCGGCATGAACGCCGAGACCGTTCCCGCGACCGCGAACATGCCGGTGCCCACGATCACGAGACGCATCCGCGCACGATCCCGCCGGGCGGCCAACAGGGCCCCGGCGAGTGAGCCGATGGCCAGGATCGAGCTCAGCAGCCCGTAGCCGTCGGCATCCCGTCCGAACTCCAGGGCCATCGTCGAGGCGAAGATCGGGAAGTTCATGCCGAACGCGCCGAGCAGGAACACCATCACGAACGTCACCATGAGGTCGGGGCGGCTGCCGACGTAGCGGAAGCCGTCGGCCAGACGCGATGCCCCGGGCGCCGTGATGCGCGGCACGAGTTCCTCGGAGCGGATCAGCCGCAGAGCCACGATCATCGCGAGGAACGTCACCGCGTTGATCAGGAACACCCAGCCGGTGCCGACCGCGACGATCACGACGCCGGCGGCGGCGGGCCCGATCATCCGGGCGCCGTTGAAGGATGCCGCGTTCAGTGCCACCGCGTTCGAGGCGTTCTCGCGGTCGACGAGATCCGACACGAACGCCTGGCGCGTCGGGTTGTCGAACGCCGCCACGAGACCCAGCGCGAAGGCGAAGACGTACATGAGGGGAAGCGTCATGACGCCGCTGAGGATCAGGATGCCGATGGTCGCCCCGAGCACGAGAAGCGAGCTCTGCGTCACCATCAGCAGCCGTCGCCGTTCGAAGCGGTCGGCGACCCAGCCCGTCACGCTCACCAGCAGCAGGGGAGGCGCGAACTGCAACGCCATCGTCACGCCCATCGCCCCCGCGTCGTTGTGCGTGAGCTGCGTGAGCACGACCCAGCTGAGCGCCGTGGCCTGCATCCACGCGCCGATGTTGGACACCAGTGCGCCGATGAACCAGACGCGGTAGTTGAAGACCGAGAAAGAGCGGAACATCGCATTCGACGCGCGGGTGGGCGAACTCATCGGGCTGCCACCTCCCGCATCAGCTCGGCGGCGGAGCGCAGCAGCTCGCGCTGCGACGCCGTCAATGCGGCCAGGGCGTCTTCGAGCCACGAGTCGCGGCGCCGGACGGTCTCCTCCACGACCGCGCGACCCGCGTCGGTGAGCGCGATGTTGACCTTGCGGCGGTCGTCGGCGTCGGTCGTGCGCGTGAGGTAGCCCGATTCCTCCAGGCCGTTCACCGTGCGGTTCATCGACGGCGCCGACACGCGCTCCCGGTCGGCGAGTTCGCCGAGGGTGTGCTGCCCGTGCACCGACAGAGCGGCCAGCACGGCGAACTGCGCGTCGCTCATGGTGTCGACCGCCCGCTGGGAGCGAAGTCGTCGCGCCAGACGGAAGGTCGCCATGCGCAGTTCGGCGGCGGGTGCGGAGAGGTCGGGTGCGGCGGGGGCGGGCGTCTCGGGGCTCATGCTGATACTTAGCATAGCTCATTAGTCATGCTAAGTATCGGGGATGCGGCTGTCGCCGCCGATCCTCAGCTCTGCACGGACGGCTGCGCCGCGTCGGTCTCGTCGCGCCGCCGCTCGCGGCCCAGCGGAATCGTCGCGAGCAGTCCCACCACGAGGAAGCCTCCGGCGGTGAACGCCGACAGCCGTGTCGCGTCGGAGAACGCCGCCTTCGCGTCGGCGGCGATCGGCGCGGTCGCCGGGTTCGCAGCGAGGACGGCGATGGCCCCGCCCGAGCTGTCGACCACCGCCGACACGATCTGATCGCGCTCCTGTGCCGGCAGTCCGCGATCGTCGAGGGATGACGACAGGATGCCGGCGGTGCCGGTGAACAGCACGGTTCCGAGGATCGCGATGCCCAGCGCCGATCCGACCTGACGGGCCGTCGACTGCGTCCCCGACCCCTGTCCGGACAGCTCGACCGGCACGTCCTGCAGGAGGACCCCCGTCAGCTGCGCCGTCGCGAGGCCCACGCCGAAGCCGTAGACGAACAGGGCGGGCAGCAGCCAGAGCCAGGCCGACTGCGTCCCGGCATCCCAGCCGACGACCAGGCCCGCTGCGACCACGCCCACGATCTCGGCGACGAGGCCGGCGCGGACGATGAGCACGGCGCTGATCTTGCCGCTGGATGCGCCCGCGAACCCGCTGGCCACGAACGAGCCCGCGGCCAGCGCGATGAGGATGAGGCCGGTCTGCAGGGCGTCGAATCCGAGCGCGAACTGCAGCCAGAGCGGCAGGGACAGGATGATTCCGAATTCGCCGAGTGCGACGACGAGGGCGGCGATGTTGCCGCTGCGGAAGGTCGCGATGGAGAAGAGGCGGGGATCGAGCAGGGTCGGACGTCCTCGATGTGCCTGGTGCCGCGACCACGTCACGAAGCCCATGGCCGCGAGCAGCGCCATCGCGAAGGCCACCGGCACGGGCGAGACGGAGAACGGCCAGCTCCAGCCGCCGATGGTGAAGGGGTCGTTGAGCTCCCACCATCCGAGGGTGCGGCCTTCGATCAGGCCGAAGACGAGGGCGCCGAAGAGGATGACAGACAGGACGGCGCCGATCGCGTCGATCACGGGAGCGTTCTTGGCGCGCGACTCGCCCACCGCCCACAGCACTCCGATCGCGATGATGACACCGAGCGGGATGTTGATGCCGAAAGCCCAGCGCCACGAGAACGAGGTGGTCAGCCAGCCGCCGAGCAGGGGGCCGACGGCCGCCATGCCGCCGATCGTCGATCCCCAGACGGCGAAGGCGATGCCGCGCTCGCGACCCTGGAAGGTCGCGTTCAGCAGCGACAGCGTGCTCGGCAGCATCATGGCACCGCCCACGCCCTGGATGAGACGCGCGAGGATCAGCAGGTCGCCCGTCGGTGCGAACGAGGCCAGCACCGATGCGCCCGCGAACAGGGCGCCGCCGATCAGCAGCAGCCGTCGCCGTCCGATGCGGTCGGCCAACGACCCGAACAGCAGCAGCAGCGAGGCGAAGACGAGGGTGTATGCCTCCTGCACCCACTGCACCTGGGTGGAGGTGATGCCCAGGTCGTCCACGATCGCCGGAATCGCGACGTTGACGATCGTCGAATCGACGATGATGAGCGCGACCGCGAGGCTGATGAAGACCAGACCGATCCAGCGGCGTGACGTGACGTCCTTCATGAATGGCTAGCTTATCTAGCAATATCCGGAATGCCAACCACCGGTCCTAGACTCGGGCCATGGCAGCAGCGCGGCGCGAGGAACGTTCCTTCATCGATCCTCACGGCATCCGCATCGTCTACGACCTCTACGAGCCCGACGGCGGCGCCCCGCCCGTGCGCGGCGCCGTGCAGATCCTCCACGGCGTCGGGGAGCACGCCGGCCGCTACACGCACGTCGCCGAGGCCCTCACAGCCGCAGGATTCCTCGTCTACGCCGACGATCACCGCGGACACGGGCGCACCGGCCTGGAGCAGCACGGCGGTGATGCGAGCCGGCTCGGTCGACTCGGCCCCGGTGGGCTGAGGGCTGCCGTCGCGGCCTGCGCACAGCTGAGCGGCATCATCCGCGCCGACCACCCCGAGCTGCCCCTCATCCTCATCGGGCATTCGTGGGGCTCGTTCCTCGCGCAGATGCTGCTCGACCGGCATCCGCGGGACTACGACGCGCTCGTCCTCACCGGCTCGGCGCTGCGCTGGCCGGGATCCCTGAACTCGGGTGACCTCAACGCGCCGTGGGCGGGGCCCGAAGCGATGGGCTCAGAGTGGCTGTCCTCCGACCTCTCGGTCGGCCGCGCATTCCTCGACGACCCGCTGACCACCTCGGAACCGCTGGCGAGGCTTTTCGGGCCGCTGGACACGCTGCGGCTGATCGGCAAGCCCGCGAAGAACCTTCCCCGCGACGTCTCCGTCCTGCTCATGGTCGGCCGCGACGACACGGTCGGCGGCCCCCGCAGCATCCATTGCCTCGCCGAGGCCTACCGACGGCGCTCCGGGCTGACCGACGTGACGACGCTCGTCTACCCCGACATCCGTCACGAGGTCTTCAACGACGTGACCCGCGACCAGGTGATCGCCGACGTGATCGCATGGATCGACCGGCACCTCCCGCCCTCGGGATAACGCCGCGCAGCGATCTTCGTGCGCGTCGACGCGTGGGGGAAACGGATGATTTCCGCATCGCGTGGGGTCTCCCCGTTTCGCGGCGCGCGCTCCCGTGTCAAGATTCCGGCAGAATCCGGCGTGACCGCCGGTCAGTGCGGAGGAATGCGCGCGGTGGCGAGGAGCACGGACCGCGACCGTGAGCAGGCTCGGGTCGCTCTGGATGCGACGCTCGTGAGCGTCTTCTCCGGCGACGCTGCGGATCATCTGTCCCGCCTGCAGGGCATGCTCGACACCGTGGGCGCCGACCCCGATGCGGCCGAGTCGCGAACCCGGCTCGCCGTCGCTGCCGCGATGGCCGCGGTCATCGCCTGTCGGTTCGACGTCGCCGCGGACTATGCCGCGTGCGCGACCGATGCGGCCGTCGGCCTGTCGGCGGAGCTGACGCGCATGGTGGGCGCCCTCGTGCTGATGACCGACGCGATGGCGGGGACGGCGAATGCGTCTCGACGGGGGATCACGCTGCCCGCGCTCCTGCCCGGCGACTCCGGTCCGCGCCGCACGAGCGTGCGTGCCCGCCGCGATGACCTGCTGACGCGGTATCTCCTCGCCGAAGCCGCGCTCAGCGTCGCCGAATTCGACGTCGCCGAGCAGCTGATCGAGGGTGCCGGGCTCGCGCCGGGGCAGGTGAGCGCCCCTACAGGCGACGGCGAACCCGATGCGACGGGCGCGCCGCCGGCGCGCATCGACGGCGCCGCGCTGACCCTCCAGCTTCTGCGAGCGCGGCTCAGCGCGTTCCGGGGGCGCGCCGCCGCGGAGGTGCTCGCCCGTGCGCGCGACGACGCGAACTATCTGAGCGTCGGCTCCTGCCTCTACGTCGGTTAGGGCATGCGCACGCTCGGCCAGCTCCAGGCCTCCGCCGCGCTGCTCACCGCGATCGGCGGTCCCGGCCTCGCGCGCTGCAAGCTGTGGGATCGCGCCTTCGCGTCCGAGATCATCATCACCGCCGCTGCTCAGCGCGGTGATCTCTTGCGCGCAGAGGAGTTGCTCGCCGAGGCGACAGCCCTCAGTTCGCACCTCGTCGCAGCCTCCGCGGTCACCCGTGCGCGCGGAGCGATCGCGGCGATGCGCGGACGGCTCGAGGAGGCGAGAGCCCACGCCGTCGCGTCGGTCCATCTCGACGAAGCGGTGGGTTCCGACATCGAGGCTCTGCGCGGGCGGCACCTGCACGCGAGTCTCGACCCCGACACCCGCCGCGCTGCCGCAGCCTTGCGCCGCATCGCGTCCGAGGCCGATCGGTTGGGGATCGAGTCGGTGAGGGCGCTCGCGGCCCGCGACTGGCGGCGCCTGTCGGCGAACGATCCCTCGATCGTCGGGGACATCAGCGTTCTCAGCTCACGGGAGCGCGAGATCGCGGCGCTGATGGCGGAAGGGCACAGCAACCCCGCGATCGCGAGGTTGCGATTTCTGTCGCTGGGCACCGTGAAGTCCCACGCCGCCGAGGTGCTGGCCGTCCTGGGGTTGCGCTCGCGTGTCCACCTCGCTGCCCTGCTCGCGCCGGTCGGCGACGAGGATGCCGCGGCGCATCTCAGCCCGCGCCAGGCACAGGTCGCCCGGCTGATCGCGGCCGGATTGCGCAATGCCGAGATCGCCAGTCGGCTCGGGCTCAGCGAGCGTACCGTCGAGAAGCACGTGTCCGCCGTGCTGGACCGTCTGGATGTGACCTCACGCGCCGCCGTCGCGGCGCGTGTGCCGCACGAGGCGGCGTCGCGTGAGAAGGACGCCGCCTCCGGCGAGCAGCATCACTCCGACGCCGAGGACGGGGCCGTTCACCGCACCGCCGCTGTCCGCGAGGCGGTGTGAGTCGCTCTCACCGTTCGCGGGCGCGGGCGCGGCCGCGGCCGGTGCGGCGCCGACGGCGATAGTCCACGTGGTCGTCGCCGCCGCCCCGTCGGACGATGAGGCCGTGATCGTGTAGGCCGTCGCGGGGCCCTCGAGGCTCGGTGTGCCCGAGACCGAGCCGGTTGCCGGATCGAGCGTCAGAACGGCCGGCAGGGCCGGCGTCGCGGCGTAGGTCACCGGCAGGTCGAACCCGGATGCCGTGAGCATCGCGGAGAACATCGCGCCGACGGTCGCATTCGCCGCGGGAGCCGTCACCGCGGGGTCCGCGAGCATGGCGATGCCTCCCGGCACGTGCGCGTCGGCGACCCACACGCGTGCGCCGGACGGCGAGACGGCGATCGCCGCCGCGCTCGTCTCGTCGATGGCGAACGACGTCTCTGCGGTACCGGTGACCGGGTCGACGACGGTGACGGTGTTCGCGCCGACCACGTAGAGCGCGGATCCGTCGGGGCTGTACGCGACCCGCGTCGCGGGCACGGCGGACACCGTTGCGCTGACGCTGCCGAAGCCGGGCGAGGTGGGATCGACGTCCACGAGGAAGACCAGCCCGTCGATGGGGGAGGTGACCGCGGCCTGCGCGCCGTCGGGAGACAGCGCGACGTCGTACGCGCCGGAGCTTGCCGGCAGGGTGATCGCCGTCGTCGGCCCGGTGGGGGCGAACGGGCCGTCGAACAGGTACAGAACGCCCACCGCGCCGGCCGTGCCTGCGAGCAGGAGCGGGTTGTCGTTGCCGTTTCCCGCTCCGACGGCGACGCGGCCGAGCGTCGAGGGCGTCGCGGTCCCGAGGGGGATCGGGCTGATGGTGCCCGCCCCGACGTTGACGCGGTAGATCGCGCTCGGGCTCACCGCGCTCGGCACGACCACGATGCTCGGCCCGTTCGCAACCGCCGCCAGCGCCCCGAAACCGGTACCGAGAAGTGCGCTGACCGCGTCGACGCTGCCGTCGCCGTGAACGAGCGAAACCCAACCGTCGTCGGTGACCACGTAGGCGCCGGTGTCGTCGGGAGCTGTGGCGAGATCCGTCGGCACGCCGAGCCATGCCGGCGGCGACGAGGTCGCTCCTGTCATCGCGTTGGTCGCGGTGTCGATCAGGCCGACGGCATCCGACCCGTCGACGACGAACGCCACGCCGCCCGATGTCGACAGCGTCATCGCCGTCACCCCTCCCGCGGCGCCGCTCACGGACGCGACGACGTGCACCGCGGACGAGCTCGCCGCCGCCGGGGCCCCGCCGAGGGTCACGGCCACCCCCACCGAGAACAGGGCGGCGGTCACGGCGGCGAGCGGTGCGACGGCGCGCCGGGCCGGGCGGGGCGAGAGGGCGGGGCGGACCGAGAGAGGGGGCACCCCGTCATCATCGGGTGGAGCGTGCGGCGCGTATATGGGTGGACGGAGTGATTCCGGCGTGCGCCGGAGGGCTGTCCCGACCTCGTACGCTGGAGTCATGCACGGGGAGTACAAGGTTCCGGGCGGCAAGCTCGTGGTCGTCGACCTCGAGGTCGACAACGGACGCATCGCCGATTTCCACCTCGCGGGCGACTTCTTCCTCGAGCCCGATGACGCCCTCGCCGACATCGACGCCGCCGTCACCGGGCTTCCCGTGGAGACGGATGCCGCGGGCATCGCGGCCGCCGTCCGCGGGGCCCTGCCCGAGGGTGCGCAGCTGCTCGGATTCACGCCGGAGTCGGTCGGTACGGCCGTGCGCCGGGCGCTCGTGACCGCTCCCGGTTGGCGCGATTTCCCGTGGGAGGTCGTGCACGAGAAGGCGGTCTCGCCCGCCATGAACCTCGCCCTCGACGAGGTGCTCACGACGCGCGTGGGCGATGGCCGACGCAAGCCGACCCTGCGCATCTGGGAGTGGAACGAGTCGGCCGTCGTGATCGGCTCGTTCCAGTCGTACCGCAACGAGGTCGACCCCGACGGCGCGGCACGGCACGGATTCGACGTCGTGCGGCGCATCTCGGGCGGCGGCGCCATGCTGATGGCCGCCGGTTCGATCGTCACCTACTCGCTCTATGTGCCCGCATCGCTCGTCGCCGGCCTCACCTTCGCGGACTCCTACGCGTTCCTCGACGACTGGGCCCTGCAGGCGCTGCGCTCGCTCGGCGTGGATGCCGTGTACCAGCCGCTCAACGACATCGCCTCGCCGGCCGGAAAGATCGGCGGCGCCGCGCAGAAGCGGCTCGCGAACGGCGGCGTGCTGCATCACGCGACGCTGTCCTACGACATGGACGGTCAGGTGATGACCGAGGTTCTGCGCATCGGCCGCGAGAAGCTCAGCGACAAGGGCACCGTCTCTGCGGCCAAGCGCGTCGACCCGCTGCGGAGCCAGACGGGACTGCCGCGCGAGGCGATCATCGAGCGATTCATGCAGACGTTCTCCACGCTCTACGGCGCCGAGCCCGGTCATATCACCGAAGAGGAATACGCCGAGGCCGAGGCCCTCGTCGAGGAGAAGTTCTCCACCGACGCCTGGCTGCACCGCGTTCCGTGACCCACGCACCGGCACCCGGCACCGTCGACGTTCCCGGCGCCGTCGAGATCCACCACGGCGACAACCTCGCGGTCGCGCATGCTCTGCCGGATGCCGCGTTCACCCTGATCTATCTCGACCCACCGTTCAACACGGGGCGTCTGCAAGGCAAGGCGATCGAGTCCGCGGACCGCAGCGGCGTGCGCGGCGAGGTCAAGACCGGCTTCCGGGGCACGAGCTACGCGCGCCTGCGCGGCGATCTGCGCCGCTACGACGACCGGTTCGACGACTACTGGGAGTTCCTCGAGCCGCGCCTGCGCGAGGCGTGGCGGCTGCTGGCCGACGACGGCACGCTGTACGTGCACCTCGACTACCGCGAGGCGCACTACGCGAAGGTGCTCCTCGACGCGCTGTTCGGCAGGGAGTCGTTCCTCAACGAGCTCATCTGGGCCTACGACTACGGCGCCAAGAGCCGCCGCCGGTGGCCCACGAAGCACGACACGATACTGGTCTACGTGAAGGATCCACGCGGGTACTGGTTCGACTCGGATGCCGTCGACCGAGAGCCTTACATGGCCCCCGGGCTCGTCACGGCCGAGAAGGCGGCCCGGGGCAAACTCCCGACCGACGTGTGGTGGCACACGATCGTGCCGACCAGCGGCCGCGAGAAGACGGGCTACCCCACGCAGAAGCCCGAAGGCATCCTTCGTCGGATCGTCCAGGCGTCCAGCCGACCCGGTGACCGCGTGCTGGATCTGTTCGCCGGCAGCGGCACCACGGGGGCGGTGTGCAGCGCACTGGGGCGAGACGCCGTGCTCGTCGACGACAACCCCGAGTCCATCGCGGTGATGCGCCGGCGCATGCCGCATGCGCGCATCGTGACGGCCGAGCCGCGACCGCCCGTGCCGTGATCGACTCCGGCCCCGATCGGGCCGTGCCATGATCCGACCGTGCAGAGCGATCCCGAGATCCTGATCACCGCCGGACGTGTGCGCGGTCGCTGGCGGACGGCGGCGGACGGGAGCCGTTCGGCCGCGTTCCTCGGCATCCCGTTCGCGGAGCCGCCGGTGGGAGAGCGGCGCCACGGCGCAACGCGGTGACCCCGGGATCACCCTCATCCCCGAGCCCAGCATCCCCGACGACGGCACGCTCAACGTCAATGTCGTCACGCCCGACCCGGGAGCCGCCGGGCTTCCGGTGCTCGTGTGGATCCACGGCGGAGGCTTCTTCTCCGGCTCGCCCGCCAGCCCCTGGTACGACGGCCGTGCCTTCGCGCGCGACGGCGCCGCGACCGTGACCATCTCGTACCGCCTCGGCGTGGACGGTTTCGGTCACATCGACGGGGCGCCGTCCAACCGCGGCGTGCGCGACTGGCTCGCGGCGCTGGAGTGGGTACAGGAGAACATCGCCGCCTTCGGGGGCGATCTGGCCCGCGTGACGATCGCCGGCCAGTCGGCCGGAGGTGGTGCGGTGCTGACCCTCCTCGGGATGCCGTCGGCACAACACCTGTTCCACCGGGTGTGGTCGCTGTCTGCCGCTCTCGGCGATGTGGAGCCCGAGCGCGCTCGGGCGCTCACCGCCGCGGTGCGGCGCCCACCTGGATGTACCGATTCTCGTGGCCGTCGGGGCGCTTCGGATTCGCGGAGCACTGCCTCGACGTGTCCTTCTTCTTCGACTGTCTGGATGCCGAGGGCATCGCGTCGCTGGCGGGCGATGCGCCGCCCCCGCAGCTCGCCGACGCGGTGCACGCCGACGCGGTCGCGTTCGTCGCCGGCGGCGATCCCGGACGGACCCGGTGGAGTGCGGCGCAGGCGGCGCGGATCTACGACGTACCGGTCTCGGAGCGGGTCGGCGCCTACGCCTCGGTGGCGCCCCTGCGCTGAGCACCCGAGACGGCGTCCTCGCCGGCGCGCACGCCGATGACCGCTCGGTTCGCGACGGCCATGGCGGCGGCGCGGCCGGCCGAGCGCGCCGCGACGAAATCGTAGAAGGTGAGCGCGAGTCGCAGGGGGCCGAGCTCGAGCGGGCGGAAGTCGCGGGTGCGGCGAAGACGCGCCCACAGGTGCGGATCGAGCTCGCGCAGGTAGCCGCGGGCGCGGTGGGCGTGCGCCGTGTTCGAGGCGATGCGGATGGTGCGGGCCTCCCGCAGCCACGGCAGGCTGAACGACAGGTTCTCCCGTGTGCTCTCGGCCGCCGACTCGATGGCGACGGCATCCGGCGGCACGCCCAGACGAACAGTCGCGTGACGCGCCATCACCGCCGCCTCCGGTTCGGTTCCGCGTACGGTGCCGCCGGAGAAGACGAAGAGTGCGTCGGGCGGTGCCGAGCGCACCGCGATGCGCGTCCGCCATGCCTGCAGGGCGTTCAGTCGACCGTCCGCCCGCGAGCGGAAGCCGAGCACGAGCACGACGTCGCGCCCGCTGGCGGGGCCGGCGGTGGGGGCCGTGGGGGAGTCCGCGCGCGAGGTACGCCACGCCTGCACCTCACCGAACGCGAGCACCGCCGCACCCGCCGCGGCGACCCACGGCATCCATCCGAGGGCTCTCACGTGCTCAGGAAGGCGAGCAGCGCCTCGTTCACCTCGGCGCCGTGGGTGCGCAACAGCCCGTGCGGGGCGCCGTCGATCTCGACGTAGGTGAGCGAGGCCACGAGTGCTCCTTCCGGGATGCCGCGGATCGACCTCCCGCCCTCGACGCTACCCGTCCCGGCGCGCGCCGTCCGAGGGATGCACGGTGAACACGTGCGCAGCGCCGAAGCCCGCGGCGGCGAACGCCGCGGCGACACGGGCGGTCGCCTCCTCGACCAGTTCGCGGTCGATGAGCGCGATCGCGGCGCCGCCGAAGCCGCCGCCGGTCATGCGGGCGCCGACGGCCCCTGCTGCGCGCGCGGTCTCCACGGCCAGGTCGAGCTCGGGCGTGGAGATCTCGAAGTCGTCGCGCATCGACGCGTGCGACGCGTCGAGAAGCGCGCCGATCGCCCGCGGTCCCTCCGCGCGCAGCAGGCGCACGGCGTCGAGCACACGCTGGTCCTCCGTGACGACGTGGCGGACGCGCCGAAAGGTCACGTCGTCCATCAGCGCACGGGCGCGGTCCAGGTCGGCCGGCACGAGGTCGCGCAGGGCCGCGACGCCCATGATCTCGGCTCCGCGTTCGCAGGCCTCGCGGCGCTCGCCGTAGCCGCCGGTGGAGTGCGCGTGGCTCACGCGGGTGTCGATGACGAGCACCTCCAGACCGGCGTCGGCGAACCCGAGCGGCACGACATCGACCTCCAGCGACCGGCAGTCGAGGAAGATGCCGGCGTCGGCGCGGCCGAGCATCGACGCCATCTGGTCCATGATCCCGGTGGGGGCTCCCACCGCCAGGTTCTCAGCGCGGCGACCGGCCTGGGCGAGATCCACCGGCGAGAGGGAGAGCTGCCATACGTCGTTGAGAGCGGATGCCGTGGCGCCCTCGATCGCCGCCGATGACGAGAGCCCTGCGCCGACGGGGACGTCGGAGGCCAGAGCGATGTCGACCCCGGTGAGGGCGTCGGCGTCGCGGCCGGCGGCACGCGCGGCATCCCGCAGCGCCCACGCCACCCCGAGCGGATAGCGCGCCCACTCGACGATCTCGTCGCGGCGGGCGGGGAACAGCGCGTCGAGGTCGGCGAGGGCGACCTCCACCGGCACCGGATCGAACGTCGACACGACGCGGATGCGCCCGTCGCCGCGCGTGCCCAGCGCCGCGATCGTGCGGCCGTCGATCGCGAAGGGGAAGACGAAGCCGTCGTTGTAGTCCGTGTGCTCGCCGATCAGGTTCACCCGTCCCGGAGCCGACCAGTATCCCGCGGGCTCCGCACCGGTGAGCTCGCCGAACAGGTCGTGCGCGTCGGTGCGTGGTGTGGCCGTGGTCGTCACAGCTGGACTCCTTCGATGGCGGATCGCAGCCGATCGGCGGCGGTCTCGGGGGGGACGTCGCCGATCCAGGCGCCCATGGCCGCTTCGGATCCGGCGAGGAACTTGAGCTTGTCGGCGGCGCGACGCGGGCTCGTGATCTGCAGGTTCAGGCGTACCGTGTCGCGACCGACGTGGACGGGTGCCTGATGCCAGGCGGCGATGTAGGGGGTCGGGTCGCCGTAGAGGGCGTCGATGCCGCGCAGCAGCCGCAGATAGATCGGTGCGAGTTCGTCGCGCTCGGCGTCGTCGAGGGCGGCGAAGTCCGGCACGTGACGGTGGGGGAGCAGGTGCACCTCGATCGGCCAGCGCGCGGCGAACGGCACGAAGGCGGTCCAGTGCTCGCCCCGCAGCAGCACGCGGGGGCCTGCCTGCTCGAACGCGAGGATACGAGCGAAGAGGTCCGGTGCCGTCCGGTCGATCGCGTCGAGGAGTCGGGTCGTGCGCGCGGTGATGTACGGATACGAGTAGATCTGGCCGTGGGGGTGCTGCAGCGTGACACCGATCGCCTCGCCGCGGTTCTCGAACGGGAACACCTGCTGCACGCCGGGCAGCGCCGACAGGGCCGCCGTGCGGTCGGCCCACGCCTCGATCACCGTGCGTGCGCGTGTCGGCGTCTGCGTGCCGAACGAGCCGCTGCGCGCCGGTGAGAAGCACACGACCTCGCAGCGGCCGACGCTGGTGCGGGTGCGACCGAGGCCCAGGTGCGCGAGGTCGTCGAGCCCGCGCGGGGGATCGGATGCCGCGGGGGCGTCTCCGGTCGCCTCGGACAGTGCCGGACCGAAGGAGGGCGAGCGGTTCTCGAAGACGGCGACGTCGTAGTGCGAGGGGATCTCGGACGGGTTGGTCGGGGTCTGCGGGGCGAGCGGATCGAGTTCGGCGGGCGGCAGGAAGGCGCGGTTCTGTCGGGCGGCGGCGACGGAGATCCAGTCTCCCGTGAGGATGTCCTGGCGCATGGTCGCCGTCGCCGGGCGGGGGTCGAGGCTGCGCGTGTCGAGGGCGCGATCGGGGCCGAGGGTCGTGTCGGGGTCGTCGAAGTAGATGAGGTCGCGCCCGTCGGCGAGGCGGGTGGGGCGCTTGACGACGCCCGCGCCGAGCGGCGTCGCGGGGGCCGTCGGCGGTGTCGCGGGGGCGAGGTGAGGAGGCGGCTCCGGCATGTTCACGATAACACGATACGGCCATGTGCGTGCTATCGTCAACACGGAGGTCGGGATGGCACACAAACGCGCGTCGATGGCGGATGTCGCACGGATCGCGGGGGTGTCGGCGCAGACCGTCTCTCGTGTCGTCAACGCCAGCCCGCGGGTCGACCCCGCCACCCGCGCCCGCGTCGAGGAGGCGATGGCACGCAGCGGCTACCGCATCCACCGCGCCGCCCGGGCCCTGCGCACGGGGAGGTCCGGCACGATCGGCGTCGTCGTCTCCACGCTCGCGACTGTCGGAAACTCGCTCATGCTCGAGGCGGTGACCGATGCCGCCGCCGAACGCGAGCACGACGTCGCGGTGGTCACCATCGGCTCCGGAGACGCCGCCGAAGCGCTCCAGCGGATCAACGAGCAGGGAGTCGACGGCGTGGTCGTCATCAACGAAGCCTCCGCTCTCGTCCGCTCGGCGGATCTGCCGACCGCTCTTCGACTCGTCGTCGTCGACTCGCCGCCCGACGACCGATTCGCCGGCGTGGAGACCGATCATGCCGGGGGAGCGGCCGGCGCGACCGCGCACCTGCTCGCACTCGGGCACGCCACGGTCGCGCACATCGCCGGGCCGGCGACCTCGTACGCGGCCGCCGAGCGCGAGCGCGGATGGCGCGACACCCTCGAGGCGGCGGGGCGTCCCGTCGGCGCGCTCGTGCGCGGCTCGTGGAGCTCGGCATCCGGCTACGAGGCAGCCCAGACGCTCATCGGCGACGGCGCCGTCGGCACCGCCCTGTTCGTCGCCAACGACCAGATGGCCCTCGGGGCGCTGCGCGCCCTCGCCGAGCACGGTGCGCGGGTGCCCGAAGACGTCAGCGTCGTCGGCTTCGACGACGTCGACGACGCGGCCAACTACCGGCCTCCTCTCACGACGGTGCGCCAGCACTTCGACCGGCTCGGCGCCCAGGCCGTCGCCGCTCTTCTCGACGAGGGCGACGCGCCCGACTCCGCGGTAGCGAAAGCCGCGACCCGCGCGGTGATGCCTGCCCCGCTCATCGTGCGCGACAGCACCGGCCCCGCGCCGGTCTGAGCGCGGCGCCTGCGCCGAGGTCAGTCGACGGCGACGGCGCGGATCAGTGCGGCGGCCTGCGGCTGCAGCACCGGGGGCCGGAGCCCGGCGGTCCCGCGCGGCGCCAGACGACTTTCTACCCCTTCTCGCTCACGTCCCGCCTCGGCTGCGGCACCGCGCGGCGGGTCGAGATCGACGGCGCGCCGCGCGTGCAGAGCGCGCGCTTCGGCGACGTCTCCGCCGTCAACGCGGTCGCCACGACCGACGACGCCGGCACGAGCGTGTTCTTCGTGAACCGCTCGGTGTCGGATGCCGCGGAGCTCGTGATCGATCTGCGCGAACTCGACGCGGCATCCCTCGCCGTCGTCGAGTCGTGGATGATCACCGATGCCGATTACCGGGTGAGGCCGCAGTCGCTGGAGGTCATCCGTCAGGGCGACGAGCTGCGCGTGTCACTGCCGGACGTCTCGTGGGCGGTCATCCGCTTGACCGCCTGAGACGGCGTTTCGACTCGTCGCTGCGCTCCTCGCTCAACGACCGGAAAGCACCGCTTCCCGCGTTCGTTGAGCGAGCGCCGGTCGTTGAGCGAGCGCCGCGAGTCGAAACGCAGAGTCGAAACGCAGCGCCGCGCCGGGATCAGTGGGCGGCGCGGCGCGCCTCCCAGCCGGTGCGCACCATCTCGTCGACGGTGTAGCGGTTGGTCCAGTCCAGGTCGCGGGCGGCCAGCTCCCCGGTGGCGACGATGCGGTCGGGGTCGCCCGGGCGGCGCGGACCGATCCTCGGCGTGAAGTCGATGCCGGTCACGCGGGCCATGGCATCCATGATCTCGCGCACGCTCAGGCCGTTCTGCGACCCCAGGTTGTACGCGGCCTCGATGGGCTCACCCGCCTCGAGTCGCTGCGCCGCGACGACGTGCGCGGCCGCGATGTCGCCGACGTGCACGTAGTCGCGCACGTTGGTGCCGTCGGGGGTGTCGTAGTCGTCGCCGTTGATCTGCGGGGTCTCGCCGGCGAGCAGCTTCTCGAACACGATCGGGAAGAGGTTGTGGGGGCTCGTGTCGTACACCGACGGGTCGGCCGAGCCGACCACGTTGAAGTAGCGCAGCGACGTGTGGCGGAGGGGCTGCTCGTCGGATGCCGTCGCCACGCCCTGATCGCGCAGCAGCCATTCGCCGATGAGCTTCGACTCGCCGTAGGGCGACGCGGGGCGCTTGGGCAGGTCCTCGGTCACCAGGGGCACGTCGGGGGTGCCATAGACCGCGGCTGAGGAGGAGAAGACGATGTTGTGCACACCGGCATCCGCCATGGCCGCCAGCACGACGCGGGTGCCCTCGACGTTCTGCTCGTAGGTGTGCAGCGGGCGCTGCACCGAGACGCCGGCGTACTTGAATCCGGCGACGTGGATCACGCCCGTGACGCCGTGTTCGCGCATCGTGTCGGCCAACAGCGCGCGATGCAGGATCGTGCCCTCCACGAACGGCACGCCCTTGGGCACGAACGACGCGTGGCCGCTCGAAAGGTCGTCCACGACGACCGGGGCGATGCCCGCCGCCTGCAGGGCGCGCACCACGTGCGCACCGATGTATCCCGCTCCGCCGGTCACAAGCCACGTCATGTGTCCATCCTGCCCGATGCGAGCCGGTGCCCGATGCCGCGGGCCGGTGAACGCGTAGCATCGCGCCCATGACCCGCGTCGTGCTCGCCCCCGACAGCTTCAAGGGCTCGATCCCCGCTGCCGCGGCCGCCGCCGCACTGCGCGACGGGTGGCGGTCGGTGCGACCGGCCGACGACGTGGTGCTGCGGCCGATGGCCGACGGGGGAGAGGGGACGTTGGACGCGTTCGCCGCTGCCGTCCCGGGCGCGACGCGGATGCCGCTCACGGTCACCGGGCCCGCGGGAACGCCCGTTGACACCGCATGGCTGCTGCTGCCGGACAGTACCGCGGTCGTCGAGCTCGCGGCGACGAGCGGGATCGAACTGCTCGGCGGCCGGTTGCGTCCCTGGGACGCGTCGACGCGCGGGTTCGGCGAGGCGATCGCCGCCGCGCTCGAGCACGGTGTGGAGCGCCTCGTCCTCGGCATCGGATCGAGCGCGTCCACCGATCTCGGCGTCGGTATGCTCTCGGCGCTCGGTGCCGGGTTCGTCGACGGCGCCGGAGCCGCGGTGCCCGACGGCGCCGGCGGGCTGGCGGCGATCGCCCACGTCGACACCGCTGCGCTGCGACAGCCTCCTGCCGGCGGCATCGTCGTGCTCTCCGATGTGACCACTCCGCTGCTCGGTCCCTCGGGTGCGGCCGCGGTCTTCGGTCCGCAGAAGGGCATCGACGACGTCGCCCGCGCAGAGGCGGGTCTCGCGCACGCCGCGTCGCTGTTCCCGCTCGATCCGATGGTGGCGGGCGCGGGCGCGGCGGGAGGCACCGGCTTCGCCCTGCTGACCTGGGGGGCGCGGCTCGTCTCGGGCGCTGAGGAGATCGCCCGCCTCGTGGGGCTGGTCGAGGCCGCCGCGACCGCCGATCTCGTCGTCACGGGTGAGGGGGCCTACGACGATCAGTCCGCTGCCGGAAAGGCCCCCTCCGTGGTCGCCGCGGCGGCCGGTGCGGCCGGAGTGCCGACGGCGCTCGTCGCCGGACGGGTCGCCCCCGCGGCGGATGCGACCGCGTTCTGCGCGGCGATCGCGCTCACCGACCTCGCCGGGTCGGCGGACGCCGCGCTCGCCGATCCCGCACGGTGGCTGCGCGCCGCTGGGGCGCGGCTCGCAGCGGGCGTCGCACGCGTGGCCTGATGAGGGGGCGCCGCCGCGCCGCGCACGTCGCGTGTTGACGTCAACATCGCGACGGCAGCGGCATCCGCGCCTCCCACGGTGACGATCACCCCCAACCCCGCCTACGCCTCCGAGCCCTTCGAAGGGTGGGGGACCAGCCTGGTCTGGTTCGCGAACGCCACCGGTGGCTACCCGGAGGCGGTTCGCCAGGACCTCCTGGACAAGGTGTTCGGCGAGAAGGGGCTCAACCTCAACATCGCCCGCTACAACATCGGCGGCTGTTCTCGACGCCGCGAGCCCTCGGCACCGCAACCGTCTCGGCAGCGGGAACGATCGCCGTGACCGTTCCGACGGATGCTCCGGCGGGCGCGCACCGCCTCGCGGTGACCGACGCCTCCGGAGCGGTGATCGGGTGGTACGCGGTCACGGTGACGGCAGCGCCGACGGCGCTGGCGACGTCCGGCGCCACGGCCCCGTTCGGTGTGGCTCTGGCCATCGCCATGCTCCTGGTCCTCGCCGGCGCGGCGCTGGTCCTGCGTCGGCGTCCCGCGCGAGGCTGAGTGAGCGGAAGCGGCCCCGGTCCCTCTCTGTGAGGGGCCGGGGCCGCTTCCGTTCGTGCGGTCAGCGATCGGTGCGTGTCACGCGTCGCCCAGCGCGGCCGCGACGACGGCGCGGGCTTCGGCCTGCACGTCGCGCAGGTGTTCCTCGCCGCGCAGCGACTCGGCGTACAGCTTGTAGACGTCCTCCGTGCCGGAGGGGCGTGCGGCGAACCAGGCGTGTGCGGTCTGCACCTTGAGGCCACCGATCGCGGCGCCGTTGCCGGGCGCGTGCGACAGTTTCGCGGTGATCGGCTCGCCGGCGAGCTCGGTCGCGGTGACCGCCTCCGGGGCGAGCTTGGACAGGGCGGACTTCTGCGCCGGCGTCGCCGGGGCGTCCACGCGCTGATAGGCGGAGGCGCCGAACTGGGCCTCCAGCTCGGCATAGCGCTGCGACGGCGTCTTGCCGGTGACCGCGAGGATCTCCGCGGCGAGAAGGCACAGGAGGATGCCGTCCTTGTCGGTCGTCCACACCGAGCCATCGAAACGCAGGAAGGAGGCTCCCGCCGACTCCTCGCCGCCGAACGCGACCGACCCGTCGAGAAGGCCGGGAACGAACCACTTGAACCCGACCGGCACTTCGAGCAGGCGCCGACCGAGCGCCGCAGCGACCCGGTCGATGATCATCGACGAGACGAGGGTCTTGCCGACGGCGGCGTCGGCCGCCCACTGTGGGCGGTGCGCGTACAGGTAGTCGATCGCCACTGCCAGGTAGTGGTTGGGGTTCATCAGCCCGGCATCCGGCGTCACGATGCCGTGGCGGTCGGCGTCGGCGTCGTTGCCCGTGAGGATGTCGTACTCATGGCGTCGCGCCACGAGAGCGGCCATCGCGGACGGCGACGACGGGTCCATGCGGATCTTCTCGTCCCAGTCCAGTGTCATGAAGCGCCATGTCGGGTCGACCTCGGGGTTCACGACGGTGAGATCGAGGCCGTAGCGCTCGCCGATCAGCTGCCAGTACTCGACCGAGGCGCCGCCCAGGGGGTCCGCGCCGATGCGCACGCCCGCCTTCGCGATGGCGGCGACGTCGATGATGCTGCCGAGGTCGGCGACATAGCCCTCACGGAAGTCGTACGAACCGAGGGTGTCGGCGTCGATGTCCTTGAAGGGCGTGCGCCGCACGCCCTCGAGGCCGGCGGCGATGAGGGCATTGGCGCGGTCGGCGATCCAGCCGGTGGCATCGGTGTCGGCCGGGCCGCCGTGGGGCGGGTTGTACTTGAAGCCTCCGTCTCGCGGCGGGTTGTGCGAGGGGGTGACCACGATGCCGTCGGCGCGAGCGGGGTCGTCGGCGGCCAGATCGCGGTTGTAGGTGAGGATGGCGTGGCTGAGGGCCGGTGTCGGCACCCACGAATCGCGGGAGTCGGTACGGACGTCCACACCGTTGGCGACCAGGACCTCCACCGCCGTCCGCTCTGCCGGAAGCGACAGGCCGTGCGTGTCGCGACCGAGGAAGAGCGGACCGCTGATGCCCTGCGCCGTGCGGTAGTCGACGATCGCCTGGGTGGTCGCGAGGATATGGTCCTCGTTGAAGCTCGTGCTCAGCGACGAGCCGCGGTGGCCGCTCGTGCCGAAGGCGACACGCTGTTCGGCGACGGCCGGATCGGGCTTGAGGTCGTAGTAGGCGGCGATGAGCTCATCGATGTCGACGAGGTCGGAGGCTTCGGCTGGCTGTCCTGCGCGGCTCATGTCCACAGTCTGTCACTGCCGCGGCGCCCGTGCTCACTCTCGGTGCAGGACCGATGTCGCCGTGCTGTCGGACAGCTTGTTGATGAGCGTGAGCGTGTCGGGCTTGCACCCGTACTTCGCGTCGCTGATCGGCGCGACCGAGATCTGCTGGCTGATGGCGCCGGCATCCGTGCCCTTGCCGTCGATCGTCGCGACGATCTCCAAGCCCGACGTGTCCTGGGTCTGGCTGCCGATCCCGTTGCCGGTGACCGTGTAGGTTCCCGTGATCGAGCCCTTGAAGTTGATGAGGATGGTCGTTCCCGACACGTTCGCGGTGACCTGCTCGGCCGGGGTCCACGTGTAGGTCCCGTCCTTGCGGAGGATGAGATCCGCGGTGCCGACGGGAGTGAACTTCGCACCGGATCCCGCCATGAGCGAGTTCACGTCGTTGTAGAACGCGGTGACCTGGTCCTGGCCCATGTGCCACGCGCCGACGAGGCAGGCGAGGTCGGCCGTGGGCGACGGCGAGGGCGTCGCTGTCGGAGTGGGCGTCGGCGTCGGGGTTGCGCTCGCAGAACCGGTCGGCGTGGGCTGGGTCGCCGGCTTCTCCTCGACGGGGGCGCATGCGCTCAACCCGAGCGCGAGGACGGCGGCGGTGACGACGGCGAGGGGGGAGAATCGGCGGATCACCCCTTCAGCGTAGGCTGTCACCCGTGACTTCCGCGCCTTCGTCGACCGGGGCGTCTGCGGCATCCGTGCCCGCGCGCCGTACCTACAGCTATCTCGGACCGGCCGGAACCTTCACCGAAGCGGCGCTGGCGCAGGTGCCCGAAGCGCGCGATCAGATCTGGCGTCCGGTGCGCAATGTCGCCGAAGCGCTCGCCGATGTCGTCGAGGGCCGGTCGGATGCCGCGATGATCGCGATCGAGAATTCGGTCGACGGCGGAGTGTCCACGGCGCAGGATGCGCTGGCCACGATGCCCGGGCTGAGAATCATCGGTGAGTATCTGGTCCGCGTGAACTTCGTGCTCGTCGCCCGCCCGGGAACCCGCATCGAAGACGTCACCCTCGTGGCCGCGCACCCGGTCGCCTACGCGCAGTGCCTGCGGTGGCTGTCGGCGCATCTGCCCGACCATGCGCACCTGCCGGCGTCGAGCAATGTCGCCTCGGCCGTGGACATGCTGGAGGGTGTGAGCGACGCGGATGCCGCGGTGGCGCCGCCCGCGATCCTCGAACACCACGACCTTCAGCTGCTCGCCGAGGAGATCGGCGACAATGCCAACGCCGTCACCCGTTTCGTGCTGGTGGGCCGCACCGTGGCGCCGCCCGCGCCGACCGGCGCCGACAAGACCTCGCTGATCGTCGAGCTGCCCGAGGAGTACCCGGGCGCGTTGATGGAGATGCTCGAGCAGTTCGCCACGCGCGGGATCAACCTGTCGCTGCTCGCCTCGCGACCGATCGGCGACGCCCTGGGGCGCTACCGGTTCGTCATCGACGCGGACGGGCACATCCAAGACGAGCGCATGGCCGACGCGCTGCTGGGCCTGCGGCGGTTCAGCCCGAAGATGATCTATCTGGGCTCCTATCCGCGTGCCGACCGCGCGATCGTGCACTATCCGGAGCGCTATTCGGATGAGGTGTTCGTCGAGGCCCGCGACTGGCTGCGCGCGCTCATCTCCGGCGCACCGGAGGCCTGAGCCTCCCGCCGCGCGCCTCAGGCCGCGAGCAGCTCGAGGGTCTGGATACGGCCCGCGGCGGCATCCATCGCCTCCTCGTCGTACGCACCCGACACGGGCGAGACCATGACCTCGTCGACGCCGTGGCGATCGGCGAAGGCCGAAATCGCCCCGCGCGCGTCGTCGCCGGTGCCGACGAACCAGCGCCGCCGCAGCGCGTCGAGAAGAGGGCCGGCGAGACGGTCCTCCGCCTCCGCCGCCGCGGCCTGCTCGACGCTCTCCAGAGCCGTGAGCGGGCGCCCGCCGCGCAGACGCGCCATCATCCGTGCCTGCGGCAGCATGCGCTCCTCGGCCTCGGCGGTGGTGGGGGCGACGACCGCGTTGGCGGTGAGGAAGGTGCGGGGCGCGTCGAGGTGCGCCGAGGGCTGGAACTGGCCGCGATAGAGGTCTAGTGCCCGCTCGAGGCCCTCGCCCGAGAAGTGGTTGGCGAACACGTAGGGCAGCCCGAATGCGGCCGCGAGCTGCGCCGAGTAGTCACTCGATCCGAGCAGCCACACCTCGGGCGCGCCCGTCGCCGCCGGCGTCGCGTGGATGCCGTAGCGGTCGTCGTCGCCGGCGCGGCCCGTGAGGCGCACCGTCGCACCCTCGGGCGACATGAGTGCGCCGATGTCGCGCACGTGATCGGGGAAGCGGTCGACGTCGCTGGAGGTGCCGCTCATGCGCAGCAACTGGGTGATGACCGGGTCGCTTCCCGGAGCCCGCCCGAGGCCCAGGTCGATGCGGCCGGGAGCGATGGCTTCGAGGGCGGCGAACTGCTCCGCGACGACGAGGGGCGCATGGTTCGGCAGCATCACGCCGCCGGAGCCGACCCGGATGCGCGACGTGCGTGCGGCGGCGGCGGCGATCAGCACGGGCGGGGTGGTCGACGCGACAGCCGGCATGTTGTGGTGCTCCGCGAACCAGTAGCGGCGGTAGCCCAGATCATCGGCGCGCTGTGCCAGAGCCAGCGAGGCGGCGACCGCCTGCGTGCTGGTCTGGCCGGTACGGACGGGTACGAGGTCGAGAACAGAGAGCGCGGGAGACATCGACGGAGACAACCCCGCGACCGCCCGCCGCATTCCACAGCCGGGATTCACCGGGCGTTCTTGACGGCCTCGTAGGCCGCCAGCGCGGCGTCGCGCGATGCCTTCAGATCGACGAGGGGCTCCCTGTCCGCGGCATCCGGCGCCCACTCGCGGACGTACCGTCCGTCGGGGTCGAACTTCTTCGCCTGCAGCTCCGGGTTGAAGATGCGGAAGTAGGGGGCGGCATCGGCTCCCGAGCCGGCGACCCACTGCCAGTTGAAGGGGTTGCTCGCGGCATCCGCGTCGACGAGGGTGTCCCAGAACCACTCCTCGCCGCGGCGCCAGTCGATGAGGAGGTTCTTGATGAGGAAGGATGCCGTCACCATCCGCACCCGGTTGTGCATGAAGCCCGACACCCAGAGCTCGCGCATCCCGGCATCCACGAGGGGCACGCCCGTCTCGCCCCGTTGCCACGCCCGCAGCAGGGAGGGCTTGAGCCGGGGCCAGGGGAAGGCGTCGTACGCGGACTTCAGGTTCTTCGCCGCGAGGTCGGGGGCATGGAAAAGGGTGTGCCAGGCGAACTCGCGCCAGCCGACCTCGGAGAGGAAGCCTCCGACGTGGGCTCCCGACGCCACCGCGGCGTGCCAGACCTGGTGGGGGCTGAGTTCTCCCCAGCGCAGCCGCGGCGACAGCATCGAGGTCGCGCCTCCGGCGGGTTCGTCGCGGGCGCGGTCGTAGTCGGCGACATCCTCGGCGAGGAACTCCCGCAGGCGGCGGCGCGCGGCCAGCTCGCCGGGTGTCCAGCGTTCGCGCAGCCCGCCCGCCCAGTCCGGTCTCGTCGGCAGGAGGCCCCAGTCGTCGAGGTCGTCGGATGCCGGGTAGCTCGACACCCCGCGCAGCTCGCGCGGCTCCGGCAGGGGCTCGCGCGGAGCGGGCAGCTGCCGGCACGCCTTCCAGAACGGCGTGAACACCCCGTAGGGGGTGTCCGCGCCGGTGCGGACGGTCCATGGCTCGAACAGCAGCGACGCCGCGAACGAGCTCACCTCGAGGCCGCCCGCTCGCAGCGACGTCTTGAGCCCGGCATCCACCTCGCGCTCGGGCGCGCTGTACCGCCGGTTCCAGAACACCGCGCCGGCGCCGACCTCGCGGGCGAGTGAAGGGATGACCTCGGATGCGGCGCCGCGGCGCAGGACGAGGCGGGTGCCCTTCTCGCGCAGGCGCTCGCCGAGCGCGGTGAGGGAGTGATGCAGCCACCACCGGGCGGCGCCGCCGAGGGGGCGCATGCCCGGCGACTCCTCGTCGAGCACATAGACCGCGATCACGGGCTCGGCGCGATCGACGCCCGCATGCAGCGCGGGATTGTCCGCGAGGCGGAGGTCGTCGCGGAACCAGACGAGGCTCGGGGATGCCGGCATGGCTCCATCGTGCCGGGTGCGTCGGGCTGCGGCGAGCCCTTGCGTATGCGGTGTCCGGCGGGCTAGATGTACTGACCCGGATCGTTGTTGACGTAGGAGAGACCTCCGTAGTCGAGTTGGAG
>ERZ778028.1436-NODE-1436-length-25966-cov-8.480452_pt1 | contig 25966 bp, 24 predicted proteins | sample MGYA00375758_ERZ778028 | MGnify/ENA primary metagenome ERZ778028 (study PRJEB29350, sample SAMN05389828) | bioreactor metagenome | isolation source: Thiocyanate bioreactor | place: South Africa: University of Cape Town | collected 2014-03-17 ...
GGATCTGGCTCTTCTTCGCGATGATGTGCAGCACGTCGGCGTCGTCCTGCGACGGGACCGCGACGCGGACGATGTCGCAGCCGGAGGCCGTGAGCTCGGCGATCTGCTGCAGCGTGCCGTTGATGTCGGTCGTCTTCGTCGTCGTCATCGACTGGACCGAGACCGGCGCGCCGCCCCCGACCAGCACCTTGCCGACCCGGATCTGCCGGGAGGCGCGACGCGGCGCGAGCGTCAGGGGCTCGGGCCGTCCGAGGTTCACCGCGGGCACGGCTCCAGCGTACGCGTCGCCGCCCGGAGCTCGTCCCAGCTGCGCCGCGGGACGCGCCGAGCGCCGTCGGCTACAGGATGCTGATCGGCTTGATGATGTCGGCGAGGATCACGAACGCGCCGAGCGCGAGCAGCAGCACCGTCACCGCGAGCGTCAGCGGCGCGAGCTTCTGGATGTCGATCGGCCCCGGGTCCGGCCGGCGGCGCAGCCGCGCGAACCACCGCCGCAGCCCCTCCCACAGCGCGCCGAACACGTGGCCACCGTCGAGCGGCACCAGCGGGATGAGGTTGAAGAGGAACAGCGCGACGTTCAGCGAGCCGAGCAGGCCGACGATCGAGGAGGCCCGATCGGCGACGCTCGCGGTCTGGTAGCTCGTGATCTCGCCCGCCAGGCGCCCGATCCCGACCACGCCGACGAGGCCGTTCGGGTCCCGCTCGCCCCCGCCGAACATCGCGACGCCGAGGTCCCACACCCGCTGCGGCAGCGTGGCGATCGCGCCGACCACGGCGCCGACGTTCTCCCCGACGGCGGGGAGCACCGCCAGCGGCGACTGCCGGACGTTCTCGGTGCCGGGCCGGATGCCGAGCACCCCGACGTCGACGACCTCCGGCTCGCCGTCCGCGCCGACGATCACGGCGCCCTCGTCGTCGAGCGCGTAGTTCTGCGAGAGCAGCGGGGTCGCGGTGAGCCCCACCTGCTCGCCGGCCCGCTCGACGGTCAGGTCGATCGGCTGCCCGGGGTGCACTCGGATCGCCTCGGCCACGTCGACCCAGGCGGTCGTCGCGACCCCGTCGATCGCGACGATCCGATCCCCCGGCTCGATGCCGGCGACGACGGCCGGCGCCGGATCGTCGGTCGCGGCGCACTCGGTCCGGTCGCTGCCGACCGGGATGACGCAGGTCGACACGCTGCCGACGACGTTCGTGACCTGCGGGATGCCGAAGCCGCAGAGCACGATCGCGAAGCAGACCACCGCGAGGAGGAGGTTCATCGCCGGGCCGCCGAGCATGATGACGATCCGCTTCCAGATGGGCAGCCGGTAGAACGCGCGGGCCGGGTCCTCGCTCGGCCCGGCCTCCTGCACCGCGGCGTCGAAGAAGCTGGTCGTCGAGTCGCGCATCGGATCGCCGTCGTGCCTCGGCGGGTACATGCCGGCCATCGCGATGTAGCCGCCGAGCGGGAGCAGCTTGATGCCGTACTCGGTCTCGCCGCGCCGGCGCGACCACAGCGTCGGGCCGAAGCCGATCATGTACCTGCTCACGTACACGCCGAAGCGCTTGGCGGGGACGAGATGCCCGAGCTCGTGCAGCCCGATCGAGATCGCGAGGCCGATGAGGACGAGCACGATGCCGAGCACGTACAGCAGCACGGTCTCCAGGTTCACGCGACCCTCCTCGGCGACAACCGTATCGGCGACCACTGATCGCGGAGCGTGAGAACGCTGTGCCCCCCCCCCGCTATCGCGCTTCCCGTCAATACCTAGAACTGCAATGTATAGTTCTGGCAGGTATCGAGGAGGGAGGCGCCGTGCGGATCGACAAGGACCTCGTCGCGGCGGTCGCGACGCCGCTCGTGCTCGCGATCCTCGCCGAGGGGCGCAGCTACGGCTACGCGATCCTCGCCCGGGTCCGGGAGCTGTCCGGCGGCGAGCTCGAGTGGAGCGACGGCATGCTCTACCCGCTGCTCCACCGGCTCCAGGCGCTCGGCCTGCTCGCCGCGGAATGGGGCTCGTCGCCCGAGGGGCGGCGGCGCAAGTACTACGCGATCACCGAGGCCGGGCGCCGCGAGCTCGCCGAGCAGCGCAGCCAGTGGGCCGCGGTGACGCAGACGCTCGACCGGCTCTGGGAGCGGGGCGGACCCGCGCCCCTGCTCGGGGGCACCTGATGGCCGGCGCGGCGCTCGAGGCGCGCATCGCGGAGTGGCGCGGCTACGTCGACCGCGCGAGGACGATCGAGCCGGCCGAGGCCGAGGAGCTCGAGACGCACCTGCGCGACCGCGTCGACGAGCTCCGCGCGGCGGGCCTCGACGACGACGAGGCCTTCCTCGTCGCGGTCAAGCGGCTCGGGGCGATCGACGCGATCTCCCGCGAGTTCGCCCGGACGAACAGCGCCCGGCTGTGGAAGCAGCTCGTCGCGGCGCCCGCCCCAGCGGAGCGCGGCGGCGGGGCCGGCGGCCTCCGCTCGGCGCTGCTGATCGGCCTCGCGGCGGCCGCCGTCCTCCAGCTCATCCGCGTGCTGTCGATCGCGACCTCCACCCGCAAGCTCGACACGCAGCTCTTCGGCCTCCCCGCCGACCCGACCTGGCTGCTGCGCAACGCCGGGATGATCCCGGTCGCCGCGGTCGCCGCTTGGCTGCTCGTGCGCCGCCGACCGGGCCTGCGCATCGTGCTCGCGACGGCGATCCCCTTCGGGCTCGTCGCGCTCGCGGTCAACCTGATGCCGTCCCAGCTCCTGCTGAGCGGGGACGGCATCGGCGCGCAGACCCTCGTCCTCACCGCGCTGCACGCCCCGATCGCCTGCTGGCTGTTCGTCGGCCTCGCCTACACCGCGACCGGGTGGCGCGACACCGGGCGGCGGATGGATCTCGTGCGCTTCACGGGCGAGGGCCTCGTCTACTACGTCCTCATCGCGCTCGGCGGTCAGCTGCTCTTCGGGCTCACCGTCGCGATCCTCATGCCGCTCGCGCCCGGGGTCGTCACGCCGCTCCTGGAGTGGGGCGTCCTGTCCCTCGCGGTCATCGCGTTCCCCTTCGCCGCCTGGCTCGTCGAGCTCAAGCAGTCGGTCATCGAGAACATCGCGCCCGTCCTCGCCCGCACCTTCACCCCGCTCTTCGCGATCGTCACCGTCGCGAGCGCGGCCGTCTACCTCGTGCTCGGCGCGACGCAGCCCTTCAACCGCGAGCTCATGATCGTCTTCGACGCGATCCTCGTGCTCGCCCTCGCGCTCGTCCTCTACAATCTCTCGGCGCGCACCGAGGGCCGGGCGACCCGGTTCTTCGACATCGCGGGGCTCGTCGCCGTCGTCGGCGCGCTCGGGCTCGACGCCTTCGTCCTCGTCGACCTCGTCGGCCGGATCGGCGAGCACGGCTGGACGCCGAACCGGGTCGCGGCGGCGGGGCTCAACGTGCTGCTCTTCGCCGTCCTCGCGGTCGCGGCCGTGCTCTCGGCGCTCCAGCTCGCGGGCCGGCGCCCCGTCGCGGCGCTCGAGCGCTGGCTGATGGGGACGCTGCCGGCCTACTCGCTGTGGGCGGCGTTCGTCGCGATCGGGCTGCCGCTGCTCTTCGCGTCCGGCTGAGTCCGGCCGCGTCAGGGCAGCCGGCGCCCGGCGGCTGCGCGCGCCCAGGCGTCGGCGGCGAGGACCGAGTCGAGGCTCGGCGCGCCGGCCTCGGGCTCGTGCGCGTCGACGACGCGCTCGATCGTGCCGACGATGTCGAGGAACCCGATCCGGCCGTCATGGAAGGCGTCGACGGCGACCTCGTTCGCCGCGTTGAAGACCGCGGGGAACGTGCCGCCGGCGCTCCCGACCCGCTTCGCGAGCGCGACCGCCGGGAACGCCGCGTGGTCGAGCGGCTCGAACGTCCACTGCGCGGCCCGGGTCCAGTCCAGCGGCGCGCCGGCGCCGGGCACCCGGTCCGGCCAGCCGAGGCCGAGCGAGATCGGCAGCCGCATGTCCGGCGGGGACGCCTGCGCGATCGTCGAGCCGTCGACGAACTCGACCATCGAGTGCACGACCGACTGGGGGTGCACGACGACCTCGATCCGCTCGTACGGCACGCCGAACAGCAGATGCGCCTCGATCACCTCAAGGCCCTTGTTCACCAGCGTCGCGGAGTTCGTCGTGATGACCCGGCCCATGTCCCAGGTCGGATGCGCGAGCGCCTCCGCCGGGGTCGCCGCCGTCAGCGACTCGCGGCTGCGGCCCCGGAACGGACCGCCGCTCGCGGTCAGCACCAGGCGGCGGACCTCCGCCGGCGCGCCGGACCGGAGGGCCTGCGCGACGGCGCTGTGCTCGGAGTCGACCGGGACGATCTGGCCCGGCGCCGCCGCGGCCGTCACGAGCGGGCCGCCGACGATGAGCGACTCCTTGTTCGCGAGCGCGAGCGTCGCGCCGGTTGCGAGCGCCACGAGCGTCGGGGCGAGGCCGACGGCGCCGGTGATGCCGTTCAGCACGACGTCCGCCTCGACGTCGCCGATCAGCCGCACCGCGTCCTCCGCGCCGATCGCGGTCGCCGAGCGCGGCACGCCGAGCGCCGCGGCCTGCTCGGCGAGCAGCGCCGCGTTGCTGCCCGCGGCGAGCCCGACCACCCGGAACCGGTCCGGCGCGGACCGCACCACGTCGAGCGCCTGGGTGCCGATCGAGCCGGTGCTGCCGAGGATCAGGACGCGGCGCATGGCATCACGCTAGCGCGAGCGGCTACTGCGCCGCCTCGATGTGGATGAGGAACACCAGCGTCTGCCCGCCCAGTTCGTGCTTCGCCGGGTCGGTGCCGTAGGCGAGGTCCGGCGGGATCGAGACGAGCACCGTCGAGCCGACCTTCTGGCCGACGATCGCCGCGGCGAAGCCGGTGATCACGCCGCCGGTGGAGAACGTCGCCGGCGTGCCGCGCGCGTAGCTGCTGTCGAAGACCTCCTTGGTGTCCCAGCTCAGCCCGTGGTAGTCGATGGTCACCGTGGCGGGGTTCGGCACGACCGCGCCGTCGCCCTCCTCGAGCACCGTCAGCACCAGATCGGTCGGTGCGGGTGCGTCGGGAATGGTCACGGTCGGCGGGCTGGTCGTCAGGTCCACCGCGGGGATGTCGGTCGTCCACGCGGACGGGGTGGGCAGCGGCGTCGCGCTCGGCTCGCTCGTGGTCGGCGTCTCCTCCAGGGAGAGGATGTCCGCCACCAGCAGCAAGGACTGGCCGGCCTGGAGGCCGACGTCCGGCAGGCCGTCCGCGCCGAAGCCCTCGGCCGGCGGGATGACCGCGACCACGCGCGAGCCCGCGGTCGAGCAGCGCAGCGCGGACTCCATGCCGGGGATCGCGCTCCCGCTCTCGTACACGAACGGCACCGGGTCGGTGCTGATGTCGTGCGAGTCCTCGATCAGCTCGCCGGTCGCGCCGTTGTAGATCGCGTAGAAGAGGTTCGCGGTCCAGCCGTCGTCGAGCGCCTGGCCGGATCCGTCGACGAGGACGGACCGCTCGGTGCGGTCGGTCTGCAGCGGGAAGGACGCGTCGACGGCGAGCGCGCCGCCGAGGTCGCCCCGGACGGTCACCGAGGCGGAGGCGTCGCCCGGCGCGGCCGGCTGGCAGTCGGCGGCCGACGAGGTCGAGGTCGGCGCCGGCGCGGTCGAGCCGCAGGCGGTGAGCGCGACGGCCGCGAGCGCGGCGGTCAGCGAGACGGACAGGACGGCGGTGAGGCTCCGAGGCACGTCGCGACGATAGCCGACGAGGCTATGCGGGACCTGTGCCGCGGCCGCTCGTCACCCGATCGTGACGGTCGGCTCGTGGCGCACCGCGAAGTTCACCGAGCTGGCGATGAAGCAGAGCCGCTGCGCCTCCTCGTGCGCCTCGATCGCCTCAGCCGGGTCGCCGGCGGCGATCGTCACCCGGGGCCGCAGCGTGACCGAGGTGAACCGGCCGCCGTCGCCCTGCTGCCGCATGGTGCCGATCGCGTCGTCCTGGTAGGCGGTGACGACGATGCCGCGCTTCGTCGCGACGTGCAGGTAGGAGAGCATGTGGCACTGGCTGAGCGCGGCGAGCAGCAGCTCCTCCGGGTTCCACCGCTCGGCGTCCCCGTGGAACGGCCGGTCGCTGCTGCCCTCGATGGGGTGCGCGTTGCCCTCCGCCGTGACGACGTGGGCGCGCGAGTAGTCGCGGTAGCCGCTGGTGCCGGTGCCGCGGTCCCCCTGCCAGACGACTCGGACGGCGTAGTGGTGGTCGAGCTCCACTCAGGGCACCAGCACGATCTTCCCGCCGGCGTGCCCCTCGGCCAGCAGTGCGAAGGCCGCCCGGAAGTCGTCGAACGGGCGGGCGGCGACGACCGGGAGGTCGAGCTCCCCCGCGGCGGCGAGCCGGACCAGCTCGGCGCGCGCGGCGTCGCGCACCGCGTCGGAGCGCGGGTTGCCGCCGCCGATCGCGGTGCCGCCGGCGGCGAGGATCGCCGGCGAGCCGGTGATGGTGACGATCCGGGTCGGATCCGCGACCAGGGCGACGGAGGTCTCCCCCGCCTCCGCGGTGCCGATCGTGTCCACCGCGGCCGCATAGGGGCCGAGCGGCTCGAGCCGGACGAGGAGCCCGTCGCCGTAGCGCACCGGCTCGACGCCGAGCGCGCGCAGCTCCTCGTGGCGATGCGCTGCGGCGGTGCCGACGACGCGCGCGCCGCGATGCCGCGCGAGCTGTGCGGTCGCCCGTCCGACGCTGCCCGCGACCCCGTGCACGAGCACCGTCTCGCCGGCCGCGAGGCGGACGGTCTGCAGCGCGTCCTCCGCCGTCGCCGCGGCGAGCAGCAGGCCCGCGGCCTGCTCGAAGGAGAGCTCGGCGGGCTTCTGCAGCACGTCGCGCGCCGGCACGGTGAGCTCGGTCGCATGCGCGCCGGGGACGCGGAAGGCCAGCACCTCGTCGCCGACCGCGATCGGCGCGCCGTCGGCGCCGGTCAGGCCGTCCGAGCCGACGGCGGCGACCACGCCGGCCGCCTCGAAGCCGATCCGCAGCGGCAGCCGGGCGGGGTCGTCGCCGCGGTAGCCCGAGCCGAGCTTGAGGTCGACGGGGTTCAGCCCGGAGGCGCGGACCGTGATGACCACCTCGTCGGGCGCGGGCCCGCGGGACGGGACGTCGATGATCCCGAGATGCTCGGGGCCGCCGTAGGCGGCGAATGCGATGGCTCGAGGCATGGCCTCAGGCTACTCCGGCGCCCTACCGCGTGATCCCGAGCCGCTTGCGGCGGGCGGCGGCGGCGACCTGCACGACCACGACCGCGACGATCGCGAGGACGAAGATCGCCGACGCGATGACGTTCGCCTCCGCCGGCGGGGTCTTCTTGGTGTAGATCCAGAGCGGGAACGTGGTCACCTGGCCGGCGTTGAACTTCGTGATGATGAAGTCGTCGAAGCTCAGCGCGAAGGACAGCAGCGCCGCCGCGACGATGCCGGGGGTCAGCAGCGGCAGCGTCACCCGGAAGAACACCTGCGGCCCCGAGCCGTAGAGGTCGCGCCCGGCCTCCTCGAGCGCCGGGTCGAGCGAGGCGACGCGCGCCTTGACCGTCACCACGACGAAGGACAGGCAGAACAGCGCGTGCACGATGACGATCGTCCAGAACCCCTTCGGCATGCCGACGGCGAGGAACTGCGCCGCCAGGCCCGCGCCGAGCACGACCTCGGGCGTCGCCATCGGCAGGAACAGCAGCAGGCTCGTCGAGCCGCGCCCGCGGAAGCGGTAGCGGCCGAGCGCGATCGCCAGCAGCGTGCCGAGCACGGTCGCGATCAGGGTGGCGACGACGCCGACCGCGACGCTGGTGCCGAACGCCTCGCAGACGCCCTGCTGGTCGCAGACGTTGAGCCACTTGTCGAGCGTCCAGCCGCCCCAGATGGTGTTGTTCCGCCGGGAGTCGTTGAAGCTGTAGATGATGACCTGGACGATCGGCGTCACGAGGAAGACGACCGCGAGGGCGACGTAGAGCGGCAGCAGCCACTTCCCGAGCGAGAGCCTCCTCACAGCAGCTCCTCCGTCCCGCTGCGCCGGACGTAGATCGCGACGATGACGAGCACGATGCCCATCAGCAGCACGGACAGCGCGGCGGCGATCGGGTACTGCTGGCTCTCCAGGAAGGTCCGGTCGATGACGTTCCCGACCATCGCCGTCTGCGGACTGCCGAGGTAGATCTGCGAGGCGTTGATGTAGTCGCCCGCCGCGGGGATGAAGGTGAGCAGCGTGCCGGAGACGACGCCGGCCATCGACAGCGGCAGCGTGACCTTCCGGAACGTCGTCGCCGGCGAGGCGTAGAGGTCGCTGCCGGCCTCCAGGTAGCGGCGGTCGAGCCGCTCCAGCGAGGTGTAGATCGGCAGCACCATGAACGGCAGGAAGTTGTAGGTGAGGCCGAAGATGACGGAGAACGGCGTGCCGACGATGGTCTGGTCGGAGGGCAGCCAGCCGAGGCCGTGCAGCGTCTGCGCGATCCAGCTGTTCTCGCCGAGGAGCTGCTTCCAGGCCAGCGTGCGCAGCAGGAAGGAGATGAAGAACGGCGCGATGACGAGGGTGAGGGCGAGCGCCTGGATCATCGGCCAGCGCCTGGCCGTCACCCCGATGAAGTAGGCGATCGGGTAGCCGATCACGAGCGCCGCGAGCGTCGCGATGAGCGCGTAGCCGAAGGAGCGGAGGATGTGCGGCCAGTAGCTCGCGATCGCCTCGGCGTAGTTGCCCCAGTTGAAGGCCTGCACGTACTCGCCCTTGCCGGCGCCCTCCGGCGCGATCTGCAGGCTGGTGAGCACCAGCGAGACGAGCGGCGCGAGGAAGAACAGCGCGAGATAGGCCAGGCCCGGTGCGAGCAGCCCGATCGCGACCCAGCTCCGCTTCAGCGCGACCGGCTCGGCCACCGCCGCGCCGGCGCCGCCCCCGCCGAACGCCGCGAAGGCCATCAGGCCTCTCCGAGCTCTTCGAGCAGCTCTTCCCTGGTCTGCCGCGCGAGCGAGCCGGTCGAGGTGTCGTCGGCGAACCGCTCGTCGCCCTCCGGCCCCTCGTCGGCGAGCCCGAAGCCGTGCTCGACGCCCCAGGAGACCCAGACCTCGGCGCCGGCGTTGACGACGGGGCCGAACACCATGTTCTGCGCGAACACGATGACGTCGCCGATGCCGGGGATCGCGACCGTGTACTGCGTGCTCACCCCGCTGAACGACACGTCGACGACCCGGCCGGGGCCGAGCACGTTGACGCCGGCCGCCGGCTCCGGGGCGGCCGGATGCAGCAGCAGCTTCTCCGGGCGGATGCCGATCGTGACCCGTCCGCGGTGGCGCTGCGCCCTGGCCTTCGGCACCGCCACCCCGACCCCGGCGACGTCGACCACGACGACCTCGCCGCTGTCGCCGCGCACCTCGCCGGTGAACAGGTTCGACTGGCCGAGGAAGTTCGCGACGAAGACGGTCCGCGGCAGCTCGTAGAGCTCCTCGGGCGAGCCCATCTGCTCGATCTCGCCCTTGTTCATGACCGCGACCGTGTCGGCCATCGTCATGGCCTCCTCCTGGTCGTGCGTGACGTGCAGGAACGTGAGGCCGACCTCCTGCTGGATCGTCTTCAGCTCGAGCTGCATCTGGCGGCGCAGCTTCAGGTCGAGCGCCCCGAGCGGCTCGTCGAGCAGCAGCAGCGCCGGCCGGTTGACGATCGCCCGGGCGAGCGCGACGCGCTGCTGCTGGCCGCCGGACAGCTGCTGCGGCTTCCGCTGGGCGAGGTGGTCGAGCTCGACCAGCTGCAGGGCCTCGTGCGCCTTCCCGGAGGGATCGGCGATCCGGCGCCGTCGGAGGCCGAACGCGACGTTCTCCAGCACGGTCATGTGCGGGAACAGCGCATAGGACTGGAACACGGTGTTGACCGGGCGCCGGAAGGGCTTCACGTCGGTGACGTCCTTGCCGCCGATCAGGATCCGGCCGCTGGTCGGCTGCTCGAGCCCGGCGACCAGCCGCAGCGTCGTCGTCTTCCCGCAGCCGGAGGGGCCGAGCAGCGCGAAGAAGGAGCCGGCCGGGATGGTCAGGTCCAGCGACTCGATCGCGGTGAACCCCGGGAAGCGCTTGTGGATGCCGACCAGCTCGAGGTCGGCTCCGGCCTCGGCGAACGCGCCCGCTGCGGCCATCAGGCCCCCACGTTCACGGCGACCCAGGCCTCCGAGAACTCCTTGGACTCGGTCGGGCTGAGCGTGCGGAACATCTTGACCTTGGCGAGGTCCTCCTCGGTCGGGAAGATGAGCGGGTCGTCGGCGAGCTCCGGGGCGATCGAGCGCATCGCCTCCTGGGCGCCCATCACCGGGGTGATGTAGTTGACCCAGGCGGCCAGCTCGGCGGCGACCTCCGGGTCGTAGTAGTAGTTGATGAGCTGGGCGGTCTTGTCGTTCTTCTTCGAGCCGAGCAGCGAGATGAAGTTGTCCGACCAGAGCGTGCCGCCGGTGTCCGGGATGACGAACTTGAAGCGGGCCTGCTCGCCGGCCGCCTCCAGCTCGGCGTTCAGGATGGACTTGACGTCGCCGGACCAGACGATGCCGACGACGGCGTCGCCGTTCAGCAGGTCGTCGGTGTAGGAGTTGCCCTTGATCGAGGCGATCTGGCCGTTGGAGACCTCGCGCTGGACGACGTCGAGCGCCGCGTAGAAGTCGTCGGAGCCCCAGTTCGAGGCGATGTCGACGCCCTGGCTCGCCATGATGACCCCGATCGTGTCCCGCAGCTCCGACAGGACGACGACCTTCCCCTTGAAGGCCGGGTCCCACAGCTCCTCGACGGTGGAGATGCCGCCGGGCACGGCCTTCTCGTCGTAGACCAGGCCGGCGTAGCCGGACTGCCAGGTGAGCGAGTACTTCCGGCCCGGGTCGTAGTCGACGTCCTCGAGGCTCGGGTTGAGGTTCTTCCGGTTCGGGATGCTCGCCGCGTCGAGCTCGAGCGCATAGCCGGACTCGATCATCTGGGCGACCATCCAGTCGGTCAGGCAGGCCACGTCGTAGCCGGTGAACTGGCCGAGCGCGAGCTGGTCCTTGATGGAGGCGTAGAACGTGTCGTTGTCGTCGATGTCGACCCGGTACTTGACCGTGATGCCGGTCTGCTTCTGGAACGCGTCGAGCGTCGGGTAGTTCCCGGCGTCGTCGGTGTCCATGTAGCCGTCCCAGTTGGCCCAGACCAGCTCGTCGCCGGGGGCGCAGGCCGCGAGGCTCAGCGCGCCGGCGCTCGCCGCGGTGACGCCGACGCCCTGCAGGAATCGTCGGCGGTTGAACTGGAACGAGCGCGCCCGGACGACGAGCTCGCGGAGCATGGGGTCTTCGGGCAGTGGACGGACCATGGTTATCGTTCCCTCGCCGAGCGGCCGAACGGCCGGAGATTGCGGATTGCACCGTTGCAGGCGAGAACGATCGTGGCACAAGCGGGGGCCCGGGACGAGTACCTGGACGAGGCGGGATCGATCCGTAACACGGATTTCACACGCGCGGCCGCGACCTCAGCGGGCGCCGCGCGACCGTCCGACCTGCTCGCGCGCCCACCGCTCGGCCTCGGCGAGGCCGACGAGGCGGGACAGCACCGGCGTCGGCGGGGAGCCGTCGCGGCGGTCGAGCACGATCCGCTCGGGTCCGATCCGCACCACCGCGCCGCACCGGTCGCCGAGCTCGGCCTCCCGCTCGGCGACCAGGATGCGCGCGACGAGGCGCTCCGCCGCCGCCGCGTGCGGCCCGAGCCGGACGCCGACCGAGATCGCGAGCTCGAGGCCGGGCGGCAGCGGGGCCGGCCGGTATCGGGCGGCGCAGCGGGCGAGCCAGGCGAGCTCGGCCTCGGCGCCGGCCGCCTGGAGGGCGAGCCGTTCGGGCTCGGCGTGCCGGATGGACTCGATCGCGATGCCGCGCGCGACGGCGAGCCCCATCGGCGGCACGCCGGCGACGCCGATGCCGTGCCGGGCGATCGCGACGACGTTCACGGGGCCATCCCAGCGGACGCCCGCGAGCGGCGTCCCGGGCCGGGACGCGGCCGTGGAGGGCCGGCCGGCGGCGCGCCCTGTGAGGGGCATCGGAGCCGGGCTGGACCGCTACCAGACGTCGATCGCCTGGCGCCCGAGCAGCAGCCGGCTCCCCCGCCGCACCGGCTGGGGCTGGCCCGGCGTGCAGCGCACCGCCGCCTCGCCCGGCGTCTCGACGATCGTGCCGTTGCCGGACGAGAGATCGATGACGAGCAGCTCGTCGGCGACGACCAGCAGCTCGGCGTGCGACTTCGAGACGGTCTTCCCGGGGTCGACGACCACGAGCACCGCCTCGTAGGCGACGCCGGCCGGGGGCGCGGGATTGCGCCCGAGCAGGCTCCTGCCGGTGACCTCGAAGCGCTGGCCGGTCGTCGAGACCAGCACGAACGGCCGCGAAGCCGGCTGCGTCAGCTGCAGGCCCGCCGTCTCGTCGACCGGGTCCCCCGCCTCGTCGAGGGGCTCGGGATCCGGCGCCGCCTCGGCGGGCGCGGCGAAGCGCGGCGCCGCGCCCTCCTCGGCGACCCGGCGTCCGCAGTCCGGGCAGAAGAACGTCCCCGGTGCGAGCAGTGCGCCGCAGTAGAAGCAGTTCATCGCCGAGCCTCCCTCGGGGCTCAGTATGCGCCGGTGTCGGCGAGCGCGCGAGCCGGCGGTCCGCCCGCCTCCGGCAGGCTCGGCGCCGCGAGGACGTCGATGACCGCGACCGTGACGTTGTCCCGCCCGCCCGCGCCGACGGCGGCGTTCACCAGCGAGCGCGCCGTCTCCTCCGGGCCGCTGCCGACGCCGAGCAGGATGCCGATCGTCGAGTCGGTGAGCTCGCGGGTCAGCCCGTCGGAGCAGGCCAGGATCCGGGTGCCCGGCAGCGGATGGAGCACCCAGCGGTCGACCTCCGGGAGGTCGCCGAAGCCGAGCGCCCGCGTGATGATGTTCGCGTCGGGGTGGACCTCCGCCTCCTCCGGCGTGATCTGCCCGCTCGCGACGAGGTCCTGCACGTAGGAGTGGTCGACGGTCACCTGCTCGAGGTCGTGGTCGCGGAACCGGTAGACCCGCGAGTCGCCGATGTTGAAGACCTGGAGCGCCGGGACGCCGACGTGCTCGACGACGGCGACGCCGGTGACGGTCGTGCCGCTGCCGTAGGCGATCCCGCGGCTGGCGCCGGCGATGTCCGCCCCAGCGGCGGCGAGCGCCTCGACGACGTCCCGCGGCTGCAGGATCCCGCCGCGGCGGGCGCGCGACCTCGCCGCCTGACCGAGCCGGCCGACGGCCGCGTCGCTCGCGACGTCGCCCGCGGCGTGCCCGCCGAGGCCGTCGGCGACGGCGAACATGCCGGGCACCGCGATGACGCTGTCCTCGTTCACCGTCCGGCGCAGGCCGATGTCGGTCGCCGCGCCCCAGGCGAGCTCGAGCGGCTGCCCGGGGGCCCCCGGCAGCGAGAACACCCGGCTGCGGTGCCGACTGACGATCTCCGTCACCCGCTCAGCCTACCCGCGGCCGTCGGGTCGCCTCGGCGGCGGCGGTCGCGGTCAGGCGATGTAGACGAGCTTCTTGTTGATGAACTCCTCGATGCCGACGGCGCCCATCTCGCGGCCGGTGCCGGATCGCTTGGTGCCGCCGAACGGCAGCTCGGGCGAGTCGGCGAGCACGGTGTTGACGTAGACCATGCCGGTCTCCAGCCGGTCGGCGACGCGCAGCGCCTGCGCGGGGTCCGTCGTCCAGACGTAGGAGCCGAGGCCGAAGTCGGTCGCGTTCGCGAGCGCGATCGCCTCCTGCTCGCCGGAGACCCGGTAGAGCGAGGCGACCGGGCCGAAGAACTCCTCGCGATAGGCCGGGTTGTCGGCGGAGATGCCCTCGAGCACGACCGGCGAGAACCGCGCGCCGTCGCGCGGCCTCGGCGCGAGCCTGGCGGTCGCGCCGGCCGCGAGCGCGCGCCGCACCTGGTCCTCGATCCGGATCGCGGCCGGCTCGCTGGAGAGCGGGCCGAGCACGGTGTCGTCGTCCTTCGGGTCGCCGGGCTCGACGGCCGCCATCCGCTCGGTCAGCTTCGAGGCGAACGCGTCGTAGAGCGCGTCGACGACGATGAACCGCTTCGGGGCGTTGCAGGACTGGCCGTTGTTGTCGAAGCGGGCCGCGAACGCCGCCTCGACGACCGCGTCCAGGTCGTCGGTCGAGAGCACGATGAACGGGTCCGAGCCGCCGAGCTCGAGCACCACCTTCTTCAGGTTGCGGCCGGCGATCTCGGCGACCGCGGTGCCCGCGCGCTCGGATCCGGTCAGCGACACCCCGCGGATCCGCCGGTCGGCGATCACCCCGGCGATCTGCTCCTCGTCGGCGATGAGGTTCGTGTAGCCGCCGAGCGGGATGCCCGCGTCCCGGAAGACCGCCTCGATCAGCCGCGCCGAGTCGGGGCACTGGGGCGCGTGCTTGAGCAGGATCGGGTTGCCGACGATGATGTTCGGCCCTGCGAAGCGAGCGACCTGGTAGTAGGGGAAGTTCCACGGCATGATCCCGAGCAGCGGACCGGTCGGCGACTTCCGGATGTAGGCCGTCGCCGCCGCGCCCTCGATCGGCTCGTCGGCGAGCAGCCGCTCGGCGTGCCCGGCGTACCAGCGGTAGATGGCGGCGGCGAACTCGACCTCGCCGACCGCCTGCGGCCGGGGCTTGCCCATCTCCCGGACGATCGCGTCGGCGAGCGCGTCGACCCGCTCCTCGTGCAGCTCGGCGACGCGCGCGATGAGCGCCGCGCGCTCCGCGACGGTCGTGGCGGGCACCCAGTCGGTCCACGCCGACCACACCGAGGCGAGCGCGGCCTCGACCTCGGCGGCGCTGAAGTACGGCACCTCCTCGACCCGCTCGAGCGTATAGGGGTCGACGACGGCGAATCCGGACATGTTGGGCCTTCCTCTCCAGCGAGGCGGACGCGGACGCTGCCGCCATTGTAGCCACGCCGGAGACGATGGATTCCGTTGTCGTTTCCCATCTTTGCCACGGAATCCGTTTGAGATCACGACGTTCACCTGTCAGGATGGCGGTATGCCGCGCTCCCCCGCCGTGCTCGACGACATCGCGAAGTCGCTCGTCGAGCAGCTCCAGGCCGACGGCCGGCGCTCGTACGCTGACCTCGGCAAGGCGGTCGGGCTCTCCGAGGCCGCCGTGCGCCAGCGCGTGCAGCGGCTCATCGAGTCCGGCGTCGTGCAGATCGTCGGCGTGACCGACCCGACGCAGCTCGGCTTCACCCGGCAGGCGATGATCGGCGTGCGCGCGAGCGGCGACACCACCGAGCTCGCGCGGCGCATCTCCGAGCTGCGGGAGGTCGACTACGTCGTGCTGACGGCGGGCAGCTTCGACCTGCTCGCCGAGTGCGTGGTCGAGGACGACGACGCGCTCATCGAGCTGCTCAACGCGAAGATCCGCCGGCTCGACGGCGTGCTCGGCACCGAGACCTTCGTCTACCTCCGCCTCGTCAAGCAGCGCTACGACTGGGGCACCAGATGACCGTCCGCCGTTCCGAACCGATCCGCACGAGAGCAGCCGCCTAGGAGCTGATAGCCATGTCCACGCCCGAAGAACTCAAGCAGCAGGCGAGGGACCACCTCTGGATGCACTTCTCCCGTCAGCAGGCGCTGGCGGACGGCACCGCCCCGCTCATCGTCCGCGGCGAGGGCCATCGCATCTGGGACTCGGAGGGCCGGCGCTACTTCGACGGCATCTCGGGGCTGTTCACCGTCAACCTGGGCCACGGCCGGCGTCGCCTCGGGGAGGCTGCGGCCGCGCAGGCCGGCACGCTCGGCTACTTCCCGATCTGGGGCTATCTGCACCCGAACGCGGTCGAGCTCGCCGACCGGCTCGCCGACGAGGCGCCCGGCGACCTGAACCGGGTGTTCTTCACCACCGGCGGCGGCGAGGCCGTGGAGACCGCCTTCAAGCTCGCGAAGCAGTACTTCAAGCTGGTCGGCCGACCGCTCAAGCACAAGGTGATCTCACGCGCGATCGCGTACCACGGCACGCCGCAGGGCGCGCTCGCGATCACCGGGATCCCCGGCTACAAGGCGCCGTTCGAGCCGCTCGTGCCCGGCTCCGTCCGGGTCGCGAACACGAACTGGTACCGGCGCGACGAGGCCGGCTTCGCATGGGACGGCCGGGGCGACGAGGCCGAGGCCTTCGGCCGCTGGGCCGCCGACCGGATCGAGCAGGCGATCCTGTTCGAGGGCCCGGAGACCGTCGCCGCCGTCTTCATCGAGCCGGTGCAGAACGGCGGCGGCTGCTTCGTGCCCCCGCCCGGCTACCTGCGCCGGGTGCGCGAGATCTGCGACGCGCACGAGGTGCTGCTGGTCGCCGACGAGACGATCACCGGCTTCGGCCGGATCGGCGAGACCTTCGCCTCGACCCGCTACGGCCTGACCCCGGACATCATCACCTGCGCCAAGGGCATGACCTCCGGCTACGCGCCGCTCGGCGCGGCGATCGTCAGCGACCGGCTGCACGAGCCGTTCGCGAGCGGCACCGCGACCTTCCTGCACGGCTTCACGTTCGGCGGCCACCCGCTGTCCACGGCGGTCGCGCTCGAGGCGCTGCGGATCTACGACGAGGAGGGGCTGAACGGCCGGGTGCGGGAGCTGTCTCCGGTGTTCCGCGCGACGCTCGAGCGGCTGCACGACCTGCCGATCGTCGGCGACGTGCGCGGCGACGGCTACTTCTTCGGCATCGAGCTGGTGAAGGACAAGGCGAGCCGGGAGACGTTCGACGACGCCGAGTCGGAGCGGCTGCTGCGCGGCTTCCTGTCGAAGGCGCTCTGGGACGCCGGGCTCTACTGCCGCTCCGACGACCGCGGCGACCCGGTGGTCCAGGTCGCGCCGCCGCTGACCTGCGGCCCGGACGAGTTCGACGAGATCGAGGGCATCCTGCGCGCGGTGCTCACCGAGGCCTGGTCCCGCCTCTAGTGGCCGCCGCGGTGCGGGAGCCGAGCAGCGCCGGGGAGGCGTTCCGGAGCCTCTCCTTCTGGCACGACAGCTGCGGCGACGACCTGACCCCGCGTCCGCCGCTGCCCGGCGACGCGGACGTGGACGTCGCGATCGTCGGCGGCGGCCTCACCGGCCTGTGGACGGCCTGGTACCTGCTGCAGCGCGAGCCGGACGCGCGGATCGCGATCCTGGAGCGCGAGATCGCGGGCTTCGGGGCCTCCGGCCGCAACGGCGGCTGGTGCTCGGCGCTCTTCCCGCAGTCGACCGCGGCCCTCGCCCGGCGGCACGGACGCGACGCGGCGATGCGGATGCGCCGGGCTATGGTCGACGCGGTCGACGAGGTGGCCAGAGCCGGGGAGGCGGCCGGCGTCGCGTTCGACTACGCGAAGGGCGGCACGGTGACGTTCGCCCGGAACCGCGCGCAGCTGCGGGCCGCCGAGGCCAAGGTCGCGGCCGCCGAGGCCTACGGCGTCGACGCGCTCGAGCTGTGGGGGCCGGAGCGGGTGCGGGCCGCGGGGACGGCGCGCGCGACGCCGGCGCTCGGCGCCGCGTTCGACCCCGCCTGCGCGCGCATCCACCCGGCGAGGCTCGTCCGCGGCCTCGCCCGGGCGCTCGAGGCGCGCGGCGTCGCGATCCACGAGCGGACGCGGGTGCGCTCCTGGTCCGGCGCCGCCTCCGGTCCCACGGCCCCGCCCGGCACCCGGCGCGCGACCGTCGTCACCGACCGCGGCCGGGTGCGCGCCGACCGCGTCGTGCTGGCGACCGAAGGCTACGGCCCGACGCTCGGCGCGACGCATCGCCGGCAGCTGCCGATGTACTCGCTGATGATCGCGACCGAGCCGCTGCCGGCCGCGGTCTGGGACGAGATCGGCATCGCGCACGGGCAGACCTTCGCCGATCATCGGCACCTCGTCGTCTACGGGCAGCGCACCGCGGACGACCGCCTCGCCTTCGGCGGGCGCGGCGCGCCGTACCACCTCGGCTCGGCGATCCGCGACCGCTACGACCGGGTGCCCCGGGTGTTCCGGCACCTCCGGGCGGCGCTGCGCGAGCTGTTCCCGCAGCTGCCGCCGTTCGAGACGACGCACGCCTGGGGCGGCCCGCTCGGCGTGCCGCGGGACTGGCACCCGCACGTCGCCTTCGACGCCGTGTCGGGGATCGCCGACGCCGGCGGCTACGTCGGGGACGGCCTGTCGACGACGAACCTCGCCGGGCGCACGCTCGCCGACCTGCTGAGCGGCACCGAGTCCGAGCTGACCGGACTGCCCTGGGTCGGCCACCGCTCGCCCGACTGGGAGGTCGAGCCGCTGCGCTGGGCGGCGGCGAACGCGGGCACCCTCGCGATGGGCCTCGCCGACCGCGAGGAGCGGCTGACCGGCCGGCCGTCCCGGATCGCGCGGCTGGTCGCCCCGCTCATCGGGGGCTGACGCGCCGCCGGTCGGCTCAGGCGAGCGCCGGGACGACCTCGCGCTCGAAGAGCTCGACGCCGGAGCGGTCGTAGGCCGACTCGGCAAAGTAGACGATCGCGTACGCCAGCCCGGCCGACTCGCGCTCGCGCAGCGCCGCCACGATCTGCTCCGGCGTGCCCCGCAGCTGCGGGTTGGCCGGGTTGCCGGCGTATCTCCGCGCGCGCTCGGGCCCGACCCGCTCGGCGAGGCGCGCGACCCAGTCCTCGAACCGCTGCTCGGCGGCGGCCTCGGTCTCGCCGATGAACACGCCGAAGTTCGACGAGCGCGTGATCGCCTCGAACGAGGTGCCGAGCGCCGCGCAGTGCGCGCGCAGCGCCTCGCTCTTGCGGTGCCACTCGTCGAGGTCGCCGGCGCCGAAGTTCGTGTACCGCGCGTACTGCGCCGCGATCTTCAGCGTCACCTGCTCCCCGCCGCCGGCGACCCAGATCGGGATGCCGCCCGGCTGCACCGGCAGCGGACGGACGATCGCGCCGTCCACCTGGTAGTACCGCCCGTCGAGCGTCGCGACGCCCTGCTGCCACGCCTGGCGGAAGATCTCGACGCCCTCGCGCAGCCGCCCGAGCCGCTCGCGCACCTCCGGGAACCCGTAGCCGTAGGCGCGCCACTCGTGCTCGTACCAGCCGCCGCCGATGCCCATCTCGACGCGCCCGCCGGAGACGTGGTCGACCGTGGCCGCGACCTTCGCGAGGTAGGCGGGGTCCCGGTAGCTCATGCAGGTGCACATCTGCCCGAGCCGGATGCGCTCGGTCGAGGCGGCGAACGCGCTCATCAGCGTCCAGGCCTCGTGCGTCGACTCCTCGGTCGGCACCGGCACGGTGTGGAAGTGGTCGTAGACCCACAGCGACTCCCACGGGCCGGCGTCGGCCTGCTGCGCGAGCCGGCGCATGGTGGGCCAGTCGTCCTCGGGATCGATGCCGACGAGGTCGAGCCGCCAGCCCTGCGGGATGAAGATGCCGAATCGCATGGGGTCACCCTATCCCCGCGCCGTCACGGCGCTCACCCGGCTGCCGCCCGGACCGCGTGCCTCCTCAGGTCTCGTCGAGCGCCCCCGCGAACTGCGAGCGGTACAGCCGGGCGTAGGCGCCGTCGGCCGCGAGCAGCTGCGCGTGGTCGCCCTGCTCGACGATCCGGCCCGACTCCATCACCAGGATGAGGTGCGCGTCGCGGATGGTGGAGAGCCGGTGCGCGATCACGAACGCCGTGCGGTCGGTGCGCAGCTGCGCCATCGCGTGCTGGATGAGCAGCTCGGTCCTGGTGTCCACCGAGGACGTCGCCTCGTCGAGGATCAGCACGCGCGGGTCCGCGAGCACCGCGCGGGCGATCGTGATGAGCTGCTTCTGGCCGGCGCTGACATTGTCGCCCTCGTCGGCGAGCACCGTGTCGTAGCCGTCCGGCAGCGAGGCGACGAAACGGTCGACGTACGCCGCCCGCGCCGCGGCGAGCACCTCCTCGTCGGTGGCGTCCGGACGGCCGTAGCGGATGTTCTCCCGGATCGTGCCGGCGAACAGCCAGGTGTCCTGCAGCACCATGCCGGTGCGCCCGCGGAGGTCATCCCTGGTCATCGCCGCGGTGTCCACCCCGCCGAGCGTGATCCGCCCGTCGGTGACCTCGTAGAAGCGCATCAGCAGGTTCACCAGCGTCGTCTTGCCCGCGCCGGTCGGCCCGACGATCGCGACCGTGTGGCCCGGCTCCGCCGTCAGCGAGAGGTCGCGGATGAGCGGCTTCTCCGGGTCGTAGTCGAAGTCGACGCGCTCGAACGCGAGGTCCGCCGCGTCCGCGCCGGGCGAGAGCGGAGCGACCGGGTCGGGGCGCTGCTCCTCGGCGTCCATCAGCTCGAACACCCGCTCGGCCGAGGCGACCCCGGACTGCAGCAGGTTCGCCATCGAGCCGAGCTGGGACAGCGGCTGGCCGAGCTGGCGGGAGTACTGGATGAACGCCTGCACGCCGCCGAGGCTCATCGTCCCGCCCGCGACGAACACGCCGCCGACCACCGCGATCACGACGTAGACCAGGTTCCCGACGAACATCGTCGCCGGCATGATGATGCCGCTGACGAACTGCGCGCCGAACGAGGCCCGGTACATCGCCTCGTTCTCCTCCCGGAAGCGCTCGACCACCTCGCGCTGCCGGCCGAACACCTTCACCAGCGCGTGCCCGGTGTAGGCCTCCTCGATCTGCGCGTTCAGCCGGCCGGTGCGGGTCCACTGCGCGACGAACATCGGCTGCGAGCGCTTCGCGATGAGCATCGCGACGACCGCGGTCAGCGGCACCGTCACGAGCGAGATGAGCGCGAGCACCCAGGAGATGGAGAACATCATGATGAGCACGCCGACGACCATCAGCAGCGAGTTGAGCAGCTGGGAGAGGGTCTGGTTCAGGCTCTGCTGGACGTTGTCGACGTCGTTGGTGACGCGGCTGAGCAGCTCGCCGCGGGGCATGCCGTCGAAGTACTTCAGCGGCAGTCGGTGCAGCTTCTCCTCGACCTCCTCGCGGAGCCGGTAGACGACGCGCTGGATGACCTCGTTCAGGATGAGCGCCTGCACCCAGCCGAGCACGGAGCCGAACACGTAGACGCCGAGCGCGAGCAGCAGCCAGGTGCGCAGCGCCTCGAAGTCGATGCCGTAGCCCGGGTTCAGGTCCATCGCCGCGACCATGTCGGCGAGCTGGCCCTGCCCGCCGGCGCGCATCGACTCGATGAGCTGCTCCTTGGTCGTGCCCGCCGGGATCTGCGCCGAGACGGCGCCGGAGAAGATGACGTTCGTCGCCTCCCCGAGCAGCTTCGGACCGGTGACCATGAGCGCCGTGCTGACGGCCGCGAGCAGCACCGTGACGCCGATCGCCAGCCGGTGCGGACGCAGCCTCGACAGCAGGCGCCGCGCCGACGGCCAGAACGTCATCGCCTTCTCGGCGGGCATCCCCATGCCGCCGAACGGCCCGGGGCCGGCGCTGCGACGGCCGGCCTGGATGGTGCGGGAGGACGCGCCCGAGGCGGGCCGGTCGGCGCTCATGCCGCCTCCTCGTCCACGCGCAGCTGACTGTCGACGATCTCGCGATACGTCTCGCTCGACTCGAGGAGCTCCTCGTGCGTCCCGCGCGCGACGATGCGGCCGTCGTCGACGACGAGGATCTCGTCGGCGTCGAGGATGGTGGACACCCGCTGCGCGACGACGATGCGCGTCACGTCCGCCTCGGCGACCGCGAGCGCGGCCCGCAGCCGCGCGTCGGTCGCGGTGTCCAGCGCGCTGAACGAATCGTCGAAGACCAGCACCGGGGCGCGCTTGACGAGCGCCCGCGCGATCGCGAGGCGCTGCCGCTGGCCGCCGGACACGTTCGTCCCGCCCTGCGCGATCGGCGAGTCCAGGCCCTCCGGCATCGCGCGGACGAAGTCCTCCGCCTGCGCGGTGCGCAGCGCCGCCCACAGCTCCTCGTCGGTCGCGTCCGGCTTGCCGAAGCGCAGGTTCGAGGCGACCGTGCCGGAGAACAGGTAGGCGCGCTGCGGGACCAGCCCGACGCGCCCCCAGAGCAGGTCGGGGTCGATCTCGCGCACGTCGACGCCGTCGATCAGCACGGCGCCGCCGGTCGCGTCGAAGAGCCGCGGGACGAGGCCGACCAGCGTCGTCTTGCCGGAGCCGGTGCTGCCGATGATCGCCGTCGTGGTGCCGGGCCGCGCGCGGAACGAGATGCCGGAGAGCACCGGCTCCTCGGCGCCCGGGTAGCGGAACTCGACGTCGCGGAACTCGACCGAGCCCTCGCCGCTCAGCTCCTTCACCGGAGCGCTCGGCGGCACGACGCTGCTCTCGGTGTCGAGCACCTCGCCGATGCGCTCGGCGGCGACGGCCGCGCGCGGCACCATCATCGACATCATCACGGCCATCATCACGGCCATCAGGATCTGGATGAGGTACTGCAGGAAGGCGGTGAGCGCGCCGATCTGGGTGGTCCCCGCGTCGACCCCGGCGGCGCCGAACCAGAGCACCGCGACCGAGGTGCCGTTCATCATGAGCATCACCAGCGGGAAGACGATCGCGAACAGCCGGCCGACCCGCAGCGCGGTGTCCGCGAGCTCCGCGTTCGCGACGGCGAAGCGCTCGGCCTCGTGCCGCTCGCGGACGAAGGCGCGGATCACCCGAATGCCGGTCAGCTGCTCCCGGAGGATCCGGTTGACGCTGTCGATGCGGCTCTGCATGCGGCGGAACTGCGGCACCATGCGCACGACGATGAAGCCGATCACCACCAGCAGCACCGGCACGGCGACCGCCATCAGCCAGGAGAGGCCGACGTCCTGCTGCAGCGCCATGATGATGCCGCCGATCGCGGTGATCGGGGCGGAGATGATCAGCGCCATGAACATGAAGACGAGCATCTGGATCTGCTGCACGTCGTTCGTCGTCCGGGTGATCAGGCTCGGCGCGCCGAAGCGCCCGACCTCCCGCTCGGAGAACTCGGCGACCCGGACGAAGATCCGCTCGCGCATGTCGCGTCCGAGCCGCATGGCGGCGCCGGCGCCGAACCACACCGCCGCGATCGCCGCGGCGATCTGCACCAGCGTCCCGCCGAGCATGATCGCGCCGATCGTCAGGATGCGGCCGATGTCGCCCTTGGCGATGCCGTTGTCGATGATGTCGGCGTTCAGGCTGGGCAGCAGCAGGTTGGCGATCGCCTGCACGAGCTGGAACACGACGACGCCGACCACGAGCCCGGCGTAGGGGCGCAGGAAGCGCGTGATGATGCGGATGAGCCTCACTCGGAAGATCCTTGCATCAGGTCAACCACCTCGTCGACGCGTTCGCCCTGGGCGTAGCGATCCTCCTCGGCGGCGCCCCGGGCTCGGACGGCCTCCCGTGTCGGAGGCGCCCGGTAGCGTCGTCGGCATGCACCGCATCGTGGTCGACTCCCCCGTCGGGGCGATCGAGATCGTCGGCGACGGCGAGGCCGTCACGGAGATCACGATCGCGCGCGGCGGGCGGCTGCGGCGCCCCGGGCTCGGCGTCGAGTCCGACCCGGTGCTCGAGCGGGCCGCCGAGCAGCTCGCGGAGTACTTCGCCGGCGAGCGGCTCGACTTCGACCTGCCGCTCGCGCCGGCCGGCACCGGCTTCCAGCGCGACGTCTGGCAGCGCATCTCCGCGATCCCGTACGGCACCGCGGCCACGTACTCCCGGGTCGGGGCCGACCTCGGGTTCCCCGCGGCCGCGAGCCGGGCGATCGGCGCGGCGGTCGGCGCGAACCCGATCACGATCGTCATCCCCTGCCACCGCGTGCTCGCGGCCGACGGCCGCATCACCGGCTACAGCGGCGGCGAGGGCATCCCGACCAAGCGGTTCCTGCTCGACCTCGAGGGGATCCCCTACCGATGACCGACGGACCCGCCCCCGCCAGGACGCTCGCCACGGGCCCCGACTCCCGCGCGCGCTGCGGGTGGGTCGGCGACGACCCGGAGTACCGCCGCTACCACGACGAGGAGTGGGGCCGGCCGCTGCACGGCGACCGCGCGCTCTACGAGAAGCTCTCGCTGGAGGGCTTCCAGGCCGGCCTGTCCTGGATCACGATCCTGCGCCGCCGCGCCGGCTTCCGTGCGGCGTTCCTCGGCTTCGAGCCCGCCGCGGTCGCGGCGCTCGGACCGGACGACGTCGAGCGGCTCATGCAGGACACCCGGATCATCCGCAACCGCGCGAAGATCGAGGCGACGATCGGCAACGCCCGCGCGCTGCTCGCCCTGCAGGAGGCCGACGGCGACGGCGCCCTCGACCGGCTCGTCTGGTCCTTCGCCCCGGCCGGCTCCGGCACCGACGAGGCTCCCCGCGGGCCGAGTGCCGGCGGGGCCGGCGCATCGAGGCCCCGCCCCCGCTCCTTCGCCGACGTCCCCGCCGTCAGCCCGGAGTCGACCGCGCTCTCCAAGGCGCTCAAGCGCGCCGGGTTCCGCTTCGTGGGCGCGACCACGATGTACGCGCTGATGCAGAGCGCCGGCCTCGTCGACGACCACATCGAGGGCTGCTGGCGCGCGGCCTAGCCGCTCCGCTCCGCAGCGCCCCTAGACCACCAGGTCGAGCTCGCGGTCCCCGACGCGCTCCAGGCGGACGCCGGCGACGTCCGCCCAGGCGAGCAGCGAGCCGATCCCGCGCACGCGGGGGCGGTCGCGCACCAGCGCGGCGGCGAGGACGCCCTTGTGATGCTTGTTCCAGTGCGAGATGGCGAGGCGACGACCGGCGACGTCCTCCGAGACGACGCGGAGCGAGAACGCGGTCGCCGGCGGCGGGATCAGGCGGACGTACTCCTTGGAACGGGCGTCGACGAGGAGGTCCGCCTCGGCGAACGGGACCGGATCCCAGGAGGCGGCCGAGACGATGCCGGCGTCCTGGTCGTGGACGAGCAGGTGCGCGAGGGCCCAGCGGCGCTCGGCGGCCGACCAGCCGGGGGCGCCGAGCGCCTTGTAGAGCGTGCCGGTGTACCAGTCGATCGGGACGGGCCTCGACCCGCCGGCTCCGCCGGCGCTCGACCCGCGGGAGGGTTCCCCGGCGCTCGACCCGCGGGACGACGCGACGGTCGTCCGCGAGGGCGGCAGCAGCAGTCTCAGCTCAGTGGAAGGTCGGCGTCGCCGACTCGGCGATCGAGGCGTCCGGAGCGACGATCGTCACCGTGTCGTGGTCGAAGGAGATGAACCCCTCCTCGGCGGTGACGATGATCTTCTCGCCCGACTCGGTCGTGACCCGGACGGTGCCGGAGGCGAGCAGGCCGAGCACCGGCTCGTGCCCGGCCAGGATGCCGATCTCGCCGATGCGCGTGCGCGCCGAGACCTGCACCGCCTGGCCGGACCAGACCGCGCTGGTGGCCGAGACGATGTCGACCTGGATGAGCTTCGCCATCAGCCCTCCGCCTGGATCTTCGCCCACTTCTCCTCGACGTCGGAGATGCCGCCGACGTTGAAGAAGGCCTGCTCGGCGACGTGGTCGAACTCGCCCTTGACGATCGCGTCGAACGACTCGACGGTCTCCTTGAGCGGCACCGTGGAGCCCTCGACGCCGGTGAACTTCGTCGCCATGTACGTGTTCTGCGAGAGGAACTGCTGGATGCGGCGCGCGCGCGCGACGGTGATCTTGTCCTCCTCGGAGAGCTCGTCGACGCCGAGGATCGCGATGATCTCCTGGAGCTCCTTGTTCTTCTGGAGGATCTGCTTGACCTCGGTCGCGACCCGGTAGTGGTCCTCGCCCAGGTAGCGCGGGTCGAGGATGCGGGAGGTCGAGGTCAGCGGGTCGACCGCCGGGTAGAGGCCGCGCGAGGCGATCTCGCGGGAGAGCTCGGTGGTCGCGTCGAGGTGCGCGAACGTCGTCGCCGGCGCCGGGTCGGTGTAGTCGTCCGCGGGGACGTAGATCGCCTGCAGCGAGGTGATCGAGTGGCCGCGGGTCGAGGTGATGCGCTCCTGCAGGATGCCCATCTCGTCGGCGAGGTTCGGCTGGTAGCCGACCGCGCTCGGCATGCGGCCGAGCAGCGTGGAGACCTCGGAGCCGGCCTGGGTGAACCGGAAGATGTTGTCGATGAAGAGCAGCACGTCCTGGTTCTGCACGTCGCGGAAGTACTCCGCCATCGTCAGAGCCGAGAGGGCGACGCGC
>ERZ778028.1437-NODE-1437-length-25965-cov-7.798495_pt1 | contig 25965 bp, 15 predicted proteins | sample MGYA00375758_ERZ778028 | MGnify/ENA primary metagenome ERZ778028 (study PRJEB29350, sample SAMN05389828) | bioreactor metagenome | isolation source: Thiocyanate bioreactor | place: South Africa: University of Cape Town | collected 2014-03-17 ...
AGCCCGCGAGCGGGAGCAGTTTGTGCGGGAGGCGATCGGACGCTTACCGAAATTGGAAGCCCTGGTCGTCACCTTGTATTATATGAACGACAGTACCATCGAAGAAATCGAACAGATAACCGGACTTTCGAACAGCAATGTCAAAGTGAAGCTGTTTAGGGCGAGGAAAGTACTGGGCAAAGAATTACAATTTTTGTTATAATGCGGGAATTATGAAGCCGATAGACGACAAGCAGGAAGCGCATTTCAAAAAACTGATCCGGGAGGCGGCAGCCGATGCACCTTCCGACGCCTTCACGCGCGCTGTCATGCAGCGGGTGCACGAAGAGACGGCCTTCCATGCATTAATGCAGCGCAATGCCGCCGAAACACCCCCTGCTACATTCAGCAGCGAAGTGATGGCACAAATCCGGGCCAGCCATCCCGTCGCCACACCCAAGCCTGTCATTTCGCGCCGGATCTGGTATGGAATCGCCGCTGGTTGGCTTGCATTACTCGTCGCTTGCTTTTTCTTGCCCGGCAATGAACCCCAGCCTGCATTTTTCTCCCAACTGAATGCACAAATGATGTCGAATCAGGTTTTCAGCCAGCAGCTCCACGCCATTCCGCAGCCTGTTATGCTGACCGTCATCGGGCTTGCGTGCCTGGTATTAATCGATTACTTTCTTCGCGACAGGTGGGCTTTCCTACAAAAAATGGCCAGATCCTGAGACCTGGCCGTCGTTCATGGCTATTTTGGATTGGTTAACCTCTGCGGTTGTAGCGGTTATCAAAACGGTGCTGATAAGCGAACAGGCGCTGGCGTTGTACGGGTGTCAGCACAGACAGGATTTCCCGTTGTTTCTCCTCTTCCAGTCTCTTCATGCCCTGATAGGTATGGTGTCTCTGGTTTCTGCCTGTCAAACGATCGTACTTGTTTTCGATCTTTTTGATCTGGTTTTCCTGCTTGCGGCTCAGCTTCACGATCTCGTCCAGCTTATTGATCTTAAACTCTTCCGCAGCATTGTCGGCGCGGGCGTTGATGATGACCTTGGCAGGCTGGCTGTGGCGCTGAGCGAAAGTATTTCCAGCACTGAAAGTAACTATTGCCGCGATGGCGAAAATGATCTTTTTCATGGTTTCCAGTATTTAAATTGTTTGTTTATGTCTTTTAGAGGCCATTTTCACCCCCAAGTTTAACGCACTGGAAACGCAATCTGCGAAATGTCACTACGAGTAGACGACCACGGGTTTTTAATCGACGAATGGTCACCGCAGGCTGGATAGAATTGCTAACCCGGCCATTAATTTTTAGATTTGGATAAAGTCAAATTTGCAAAAAGATGGCAACTACAGTTAAAGGAATATATGAACACGTCAAGGTTACGCTCGTCGGAAAGCCGCCCATCCAATCACGCACGGAGGTGACCGTAACATTTCAGACGGAAGAATCCCAAAAGCTTAAAAAGCGCGTTGCGGGCGTTTTGACAGGCAAGGTTTATATGTCCGACGACTTTGACGAACCATTGGACGATCTCAAAGACTGCATTTAAATGAGAATACTGCTGGACACACACTCTTTGATTTGGTTTCTTGAAAATAATCCGAAGCTTTCACGCAAAGCCAAATCCCTTATTGAAGACCTGACGAACGATGTCTTCGTTCACGCCGTCAGTTGGTTTGAAATAGCTATTAAAATGAAAATCGGGAAACTCACGCTTCCCGATCCTATTGAAGTGGTATTTGCAAAGGCCTGCGCCAATCAGATCGAAACGATTGAGATCGAACCGGCGCAACTCGCTACCTATCAAAATCTCCCTTTATTCGACACGCATCGCGATCCTTTCGACCGTTTGATCATCGCTACGGCATTGAACGGAAAGCTGGATATAGTCTCCAATGATCCGAAATTCTCGCAGTATCCGGCGGCAAGCGTTTTGTGGTAATTGAGCATTATTCACTCCGCAACGACTTAACCGGGTTCATCAGCGCGGCTTTGATGGCCTGGAAACTTACGGTGAGGAGGGTGATGGCGACTGCCAGCACGGCGGCGACGGCGAATACGACCCAGTTGAGCTGGATATGGTACTCGTATTTATCCAGCCAATCGTGCAGAAAATAGAGCGCTATCGGCGAAGCGATGACGCAGGATACGACCACCAGGTATACAAATTCTTTGGAAAGCATTGCCCACATCTGCGCTACGCTCGCTCCCAATGCTTTGCGGATTCCGATTTCCTTTGTGCGCTGCTCGGCAGTGTAGGCAGCAAGCCCGAACAGTCCAAGGCATGAAATAAACACCGCCAGTACCGCAAACACCCGCGCCAGCTTCCCTATTCGCTCCTCGGCCCGGAACTTGGTATCATATTCCTCGTCGGCAAACTTGAATTCGAAAGGCGAATCAGGGTCATGCTTGCGAAAAACGGCTTCCACCTTTTTGAGGGCCTTGTCAACCGGCGCTCCGGGCATTAGTTTGACGTTGATCAGGTTGGCCCATTCGTAATTCACCATGAAAATAGTAGGTACCGCCGGCTCATACGGCGATTGCATGACCATATCCTTGATTACACCCACCACCTGCCAGGGTTTGCCATTGTACCGGATGTTTTTGCCGATGATATTTTTCAGGCCCGTCAGCTTGACCGCCGATTCGTTGAGAATGAATGCGGAGGTGTCGGTAGAGAAATCGCGGGAAAAGTCCCGGCCTTCAATGACTTTCCAGCCAATTGTTTTGCCAAAATCATGGGTACAGGCAATGGTCCCGAACAGCGGTACCGAACCCGGCGCGAGGCCGTCCCATTCGAAACCGATCTGATTGGAGTAAATGCCGGTCGTTGGACTGGACGATTCGCTCATTTCGTAAACGCTGCCGGTTTTCAGGAGGTCATCCCGCAATGGATTGTATTTACCCCATAAGTTGGGAGAAATATTGATCTGCAAAAGCCCCTGCCTGTCGTAACCCACGGGTCGGTCTTTGGCATGCTGGATTTGCTGAAAAACGATGATCGTGCCGATAATGAGCGTAATCGAAACCGTGAATTGCAGCACCACCATGACCTTGCGCGGCACCGCCGAATACCTGCCCACCTTGAATGTCCCTTTCAGCACCGAAAGCGGATTGAACGACGACAGGTAAAAGGCCGGATAGCTGCCTGCCACCAGGCCTGTAAGCAATGCAAAGGCGATGAGCGTCAGCCAGAACTGCCAGTAAAAGAACGGGAACCTTACATGCTTGCCAGCGAGATCGTTGAATGCCGGCAGCGAAATGAGTACAATGAGGATGGCGATTACCAGCGCAAACATGACCACCAGAAACGACTCGCTCAGAAACTGGAACACCAGCTGGCTTTTTAGCGAACCGATCGATTTGCGGATGCCCACTTCCTTGGCCCGTTTCTCCGACCGCGCCGTGCTCAGGTTCATGAAGTTGATACAAGCCAAAAGCAATACAAAAGCACCGATAATGCCGAAAAGCCACACAAACTGGATGCGTCCGCCAACGTTGCGGCCGTCCTTGAAATCGGAGTAGAGGTGCCAGCGGCTCATGGGATGAAGCATGTACTGCGGCTTGTCGGTTTTGGAGAATGCATGCGGCATTTCCACGTCGCGGATCTTTCGGGAAACTGTCCCAATGTCGGCGTGGTCGGCTACTTGTGCGAACCATTGAAAAGAGTGGTTGCCCCATTGCGTTTGCGCGCCCTTTACCCAGCCTTCGGCTTGCAGGTAGTCGTTCCAGGGCAGGATGAGATAGAGCTCGTTGAAACTGGAATTGAACGGGATATCCTCATACACGCCCGTCACTTTCACATCCTTCTTAATGTCGAGTTTGAGCGTCTTATTCAATGGGTCGGCATTTCCGAAAAGCGCTTTTGCAAGCGATTCGCAAATCACCACCGAGCCCGGGTTCTTTAATGCGGAGTAATCGCCCCGGATCATTTTCAAACCGAGCATTTCAGGAAGCGACGGCTGCGCCCACATGCCTGTTTTGTTAATTTTCTTATCTCCGTTAGCCAGCAGATGGCCGAAGTTCCAGGACGCCAGTGCGGTATGCTTGAAATCCGCCGAATATTTGGTAGCCATTTCGGTGACCGATGGGATGGACACCGCGGTACCGGTGCCCGTTTCACCGTTGAAAGTCTGGCTGATCCACGCCTGCACCACGCGATCATAGCTTTTGTGGTATTTATTAAAGGACAGTTCATCCCACACCCACAGCCCAATCAGCATCGTCACCGCGATGCCCACCGCCAGGCCGACGATGTTGATCAGAGAATAAACTTTGTTTTTAAGCAGGTTACGGAGCGCGATTAACAGATAGTTCTTGATCATGGCCGGGTCGGAAAGGGTGAGCGTTTAGAATGCATTTCGCGAAAGATGTAAAAACCTGCGCGCTGGTTGCATGGGTAAGCATCTCATTATTCACTCCTTAATGCCTTCACCGGATTGGTCATCGCCGCCTTGATGCTCTGGAAGCTGATCGTCACCAGCGCGATCAGTACCGCCGCCACGCCCGCTGCCGCAAAAAGCCACCAGCTCACATTTACTTTATAGCTGAAATCCTGCAACCACTCATTCATGAAATACCATGCGATAGGCGACGCGATGACCAGTGCAATCACCACCAGTTTGATAAAATCAATGGAGAACAACCCGAAAATATTCATGGCAGATGCGCCTATGGCCTTCCGGATGCCCATTTCCTTTGTACGCGACTCGGCCATGAATGCGACTACGCCATACAAGCCAAGGCAACCGATAAAGATTGCAATGCCGCTCAGTATCCGGAACAATGAAAAGAGCTTTGCTTCCTTTTCATAGAAACTTTCGAGCGTCTGGTCATAGAAATTGTATTTGAACAAAAAGTCCGGATACGCTTCCGCCCAGGCCTTTTCAATCCGGCCGATCTGTTCGAGACCGGCACTTTTATCCAGTTTCACGCTCAATGTCCGGTAGTTGTCGCGCATGGTGGTCATCACGCACGGGATAATCTCCTGGTGGAGCGTGTAGGTATTAAAGTTTCTCACCACGCCCACCACCGGCAGCTTCAGGTCGCTCCCACCGATGGCGAGCCTTTTACCAATCATATCCTGGGGATTCTTGAAACCCATTTTCCGGGCGAATGCCTCATTTACAATGTACTCGCGAATCGTATCCGATGGCAGGTAAAGCCTTCCTGCGGCCAATTTCAAACCATATGTATTGAAATAGGCGGTATCTGCGGGGCGCATTACCACGTCGAAATCCAGAAATTCGGCATCGTTTTCATATTTGAAGCCCGTCTGCCAGTTGCTTCTCGACATGGGAGTAAATGCGCTGTAAGCAATGGATTTGACACCTGGGATCTGAGCCACCTTCTGCCGCAATGTTTCCAGCTTCCCTTCTCCCTGGTCGGGAACACCGATCGTCACGATTTCATCCTTTTGAAAACCCAGATCCAGCGAGTTGAAATATTTCATTTGGCTATATGCGATCAGAGTGCCTATCAGGATCACCTGCGAAATAGAGAATTGCAGCACGATCAGGCCTTTGCGCAGGTTGGACTGCCCGCTTCCCGCCGTGCGCATTTTACCTTTCAGCGCCAATATGGGCTGGTAGCCAGACACGACCAATGCAGGATAGAAGCCGGCAAGAAAGGTAGTCACGACCGTGAGAACAACGCAACATAGCAGGATATAGGGGTCCTGAAAGAACACTACATTCTCCGACTGAATATTGAGAATGCCGGCGATGTACGGCAGCAACAGCTGCGCCGACACCAGCCCAAGCAATACTGAAAGCAGGGTAATAATCCCTGTTTCGGAGAAATATTGCCGCAGCAGTTGTCCGCGTGTGCTGCCCAGCACTTTGCGTACGCCCACCTCGCGCGAGCGGCGCAGCGCCTGAGCGGTAGCCAGGTTTACAAAATTCACGCAGGCGGTGATCAGAATAAAAACGCCCACCAGCGACATCGCCCAGATCATCCCCTTGCTGATCGAGCGGTTGGCATAGTTGCCTATTTTTGTAGCAAAATGAATGTCTTTAACCGGCTGTAAGACGAATTTGAGCTTCGCGGCATCTTTGGGATCCCGGTATTTTTTATTGAATGCCAAAAGTTGCTGTTCAAATTGCGCTTCGCTGACATTTTCCGGCAGCATCAGGTACATTTGCCCGCCTCCGTAGCTGGAAACCCAGTCGTCCCAGTTGGTAAATGCGCCAAACTCTTTCAAAGAAGCAAACGACAGCATTGTTGTGAATGGCAGGCTGGTGGTTGCGGGAGGGTCGGCTACGACGCCGGTTACTACAAAATCCATTTGATTACGCACCCGGATGCTTTTCCCCATGGGATCTGCATTGCCGAAAAACTTGCGGGCTTGCCCCTCCGTCAGCACCACAGAGCCCGGATTTTTGAGGGCCTGCGCGGGCGAACCTTTGAGCCATTTGTAATCGAACATCCGGAAATACTCGGGGCCTGTAAATGCGATACTATACCCCGGATCAGAAAACTTCTTTTTCTCCGAACCCTGTGTGATTGTGATGAGCGTTTCGCGAAGGCCATAAGTACAGGTCACCTGGTTCCTGATTTCCGGAAAATCGTTGCGCAATGCCGCCAACGCCGGCAGGGGGATACCCGCACTAAATCCTTTCTCTCCGTCCTCTATATTATGGTTGAGCAGCCGGTAAATCCGGTCAGCATGCCGGTGATGGCTGTCGAAGCTTAGCTCATACCTGACCGTAAAAAAGATCAGCAAACAACAGGCAAGGCTCATCGTCAGCCCGGTAATGTTGATTAAAGTAAAGTTCCAGTTGCGGCGAAGGTTTCTGAGTGAGGTTGTGAGATAGTTTTTGATCATGGCCAGGTTAGTTGGGATTAAAGCATTTGCATTGCATTAAATCCTGTACCAAGTCAACAACAATTTGTTTTTCAATCGATTACATCAATAATAAAAACTGCCGCACGTCCGCTTTCGAACAGTTTTGTACGTGTTCGAACATCAGGCGCTTCCAACATCGCCTATTAATTCCTTACATATTGAGTCAATCCATTGTGCGAAACCCAATTGGGGACATTACCACGCGTAACTTCTTCAACATCTGTGTTTGTTACCGAAATAAAAGATACACTGGCAAAAAGCTTAATGTGCTTTTTAAACAAAGGAATTGTGTCTCAGTACATTGATTGAATCACATGCGGCTCCACAAGGTGTCCGCCACTCTGATGCCTCACTTTCGCGCGCAACAAACACAGTTCGACATTGTCCGTAAAAAACAGGATCAGATGAACATTCACGTCACTCCGGGAAACGGCCAGGCTTCGTAGGTAATCGTAATGAGAAAGGTAGCCAAGATTTAATTCCAGCGCGAAATCATGCGCATTGCGGATACTCATCCATATTCATTTTACCCGGACGTTTCTGCATAAGTCCGGTTTTCGTTACCACATCGCTTTCCATAAAGTTCTGGCCTGGTCTACTGCAAATATAAGGTGTTGAGGAATTAACCCCAACACCTTGGCAACCTCTTGAAAGCCTACTATTCGCTCCGCAGCGACTTCACCGGGTTCATTAGCGCGGCTTTGATGCTTTGGAAGCTGACGGTGGCAATGGCGATAAGCACGGCTGCCAGAGCGACGCCAATGAATACAAGCGGGCTGATTTCAATGCGATAGGGGTAGTTGTCCAGCCAGAGCTGCATGAAATACCAGGCGGCAGGCGTCGCGATCAGGATCGCGATGAGCACGAGTTTTACAAAATCTTTGGACAGTACAAATACCAGGCTGCCGATGCTCGCGCCGAGCACCTTGCGAACACCGATTTCCTTCGTGCGCTGTTCCATGACGATCAATGCGACGGCGAACAACCCCAGGCAAGACAATATCACCGCAACCGACGACGCCAGACTGAAAACCTGAGAAAGTCTTTCCTCTTCCTTGTACCACGCGTTGGTATTTTCATCCAGGAACGAGCCGATAAATTCAGATTCCGGCGTAATTTCCTTCCACACGCTTTTCAGCTTTTCCATGGAGGATGCCAGGCCCTGCGGCGTGACACGCACAAAAATGTATCCGATCCCATCCGTATGCGAGAGGTACATGGTAATCGGCTTCTTTTCTGCCTTGGAAGAATAAAGATTGAAGTCAGGAACGACACCGATGATCTGGTGCCTGATGCCGGCAGTGTCGGTCTGAAAGAACTTGCCCACAGGGTTCTTTTCGCCAATCGCTTTGGCCATGCTTTCGGTAATGATCACCCTTCCCATCGAATCGGTCGGATAAGCTGGGCTGAACTCCCTTCCGTCAATCAGCTTGATATTGAGGGTTTTCAGATAATCGTAACTGATATGCAGCCAATCCGTTTCCACTTCTCGCTCTTTGAAAGTAAAACCGACGGAACTTCGCGAACTGCTTCTATCCAGGCCCATTCCCAGGTTCACGGCGGAACCGGTAATGCTCACGACATTAGGATCATTGGCGAGGCGGTTACGCATTCTGCGCAGCGCGGTTTGCCCATTCACCTTCCTACCCACCGGAATGCTGATCACCTCTTCCTTCTGGAAACCGAGCGGCTGCTTACGAAGATGGTCTACCTGCTGCACCGCGATGATCGTGCAGCATATCAGCAGGCTCGAAAGGGCAAACTGGGCCACGATCAGAGAATTTCTTAATATGCCCGGCTTTTTGAGGGATACTTTCCCCTTTAAAACCTCCACCGCATTGAATTTCGACATTTGCGCCGCGGGATAACCGCCCGCCACCAGCGTAACAAACAAGAACAACCCAACGAGCAACGCCATTTTATCGGGCTCGAAAATGTATTCCAATGTCAGCTTAGATCGGAAAGTTGCATTGAATGCAGGAAGCAAAAGAATCGCCAGTACGATGCCCGCCAGAAAACCCAGAAAACATATAACCCCGGCCTCTCCCCAAATCTGAAAGAAAAGCTGCTGTTTCAAGGCACCGAGCGACTTGCGTACACCCACCTCCCGTGCGCGGATGAAGGATCGTGCGACGTTGAGATTGATAAAGTTGATGCAGGCGATCAGCAGGATGAAAATGCCGATGCCCATCAGCGCATATACGAGCGAGCCCTCACTGGCGCCCGATATTTCCCGGTTGAAATGCACGTCTTCCAGTTTCTGAAGGCGAAGTGCATACAAATCACCCCGTTCGTCGGGCTTGGCGCCTTTCTTTTTAAGCTGAGTGATGGTCTCTGCGAAATATTTGGCGGTGAAAGGTTTCAGTTTCTTTTCGAATGCAAGCTTGTCGACACCCGGTTTCAGTTTAAGAAAGATATTATGCGAGAATGCATCCCATTGATCCTTCTGCTGCTGGTAATTGTCCACATTCTCGCTGCGTATGAATGCATCGAATTGTAGCGAAGAATTTTCCGGGAAATCCGCAAGTACCGCGTTTACCACATATTCTTTTTTGTCCCCATCCAGGCCCAGCTGGACGCGCTTACCCATCGGGTCTTCCTCTCCAAACACAGCCTTAGCCATGTGCTCTGTCATCACAATGCTGCTCAGGTCCTGCAAAGCGGTTTGTGCATTGCCTTGCTTAAATGCGAACGAGAAGATTTTGAAGAAGTCAGGTTCGGTAAACTTGATATTCTTGTCGAGGAACTTGCCTTTGTATTCCACTACATCCGACCCGTTGACTACCCGTGCTATGGCTTCAATATCGGGATATTCATCCTTCAATGCGGGTGTGATCGGGAATGGCATCGAGGCCGCGCGATTTACACGCTCAGGGTCATTGGAAAAGAAATAGGGTTCGTATATCCGGTCTTTGTCGGCGTGAAAGTTGTCATACGACAATGCGAAGTAGGCCGTCAGGAACAGAAACACGCTTACACAGAAAGCGACCGACAACCCAACGATATTAATGAAGGCATAACCCTTGCTCTTCCAAAGGTTACGCAACGCGATTTTGATATAGTTCTTGAACATATTGTTCCCTATTCTGTTTTCAATGATTTCACAGGATTCGTAACGGCCGCCTTGATGGCCTGGGTGCTGACGGTCAGCAATGCGATGACTACCGCGAGTGCGCCGGCTCCGGCAAACATCCACCATTGCAAGCTGATTTTATAGGCGAAATCGTCGAGCCACCGGTTCATCAGGTACCACGTGAGCGGGGTGGCTATCACAATGGAAATGACAACCAATTTTACAAAATCGCCCGACAGGAGGCCCACAATGTTAGTGATGGAAGCCCCAAGCACTTTTCGCACGCCTATTTCCTTGATCCGTTGCTGGGCGGCAAACGTAGCCAGGCCGAATAGTCCAAGGCAGGAAATCAGGATAGAAATGATGGTAAATGCATTGACCAATCTGGAAGTCCGCGCATCGGCGGCATAGTTCTTCTGAAAATCCTCATCCAGGAATGTGTAGGAAAATGGTTCGTCGGGGATGAGCGACTTCCATTTGCTTTCTATCAATGGAATGGCCGCAGCCGCATCTTTGCCGGCGATATGTGCAATCAGGTAATTGTAACTCGGGTCCATATTGAGGAAAAAGGCATAGGGTTCGATCACCTTGTGCAAATCCTGGAAATGGAAGTCCTTTACCACGCCTACCACCTCCACCGAGCCCGGTGTGTCGCCGCCATTGTTGAACAGAAACTTCTGCCCTACCGCCTTATTGAGCGGCACGTTGAATTTCCGTAGCGTAGCTTCATTCACCACGACTTTATAGTTGGTATCAGCCGGAAATTCCTTAGAAAACATCCTTCCCGCGACGGGTTTAAAGCCCATCGTTTCCATAAAATCCGGGGCTACCCAGTTGGTTTTGATCACATTATCGTCGTCCACAGTCTGTCCGGGCAAATAAACCGACATGTCGCTCGGGTTGAGAATGCCGGGATAATAGGCCGTACCGGACGCCGAGGTAATGCGACTATCCTGCAAAAGTTCGCTTTTCAATGCGGTGTATGCCTGCCGTGCCTCCTGGCTGCGGAAAGGGATGACGATCTGCTGGTCTTTTGTAAAACCGAGCGGCTGATCTTTCATAAACCGGATTTGCCCCTGAATGACAATCGTAGCCACCACCAGGCCGATCGAGATCACAAACTGGAACACCACCAGCCCGCGACGCAGCGTCGTAGCTGATACCGAGTTAACAAACCGTCCTTTGATCACATCCAGCGGATTGAATACCGACAGATAAAATGCAGGGTAGCTTCCGGCCAGCACGCCGGTTACAAGCGCGAGCAGCACAAATCCCCCCACGATCTTCGGTTGGAGGAGCTCTTGCACATCCAGCGATTTGTCGGCCAGCTGGTTGAAAAACGGCAACAGCAGCACTACCAGCACCATCGCTACGGCCAGGCCAAGCAGTGTGAGCACCATGGATTCGCCCAGGAACTGCCCGACCAAACTGCCCTTGCCGGCTCCCATCACTTTACGCATGCCTACCTCAGCCGCCCGTTTCGCGGAACGCGCCGTGGCGAGGTTCATAAAATTGATGCAGGCGATCAGCAAAGTGAATACTGCGATGCAAGCGAGAACGTACAGGTAAGTGGAGCTCGTCGTAGCCGATACGATGCGGTCGATCTGGTTGAAAAGGTGAATATCGCGGACTGGAAGCAGTGCCAGTATCTTGTCATATCCCGCGATTTTGAGGTCTTTACGCGCATATTTTTCGATGAATGCAGGCAACTTCGCTTCGAACGCGGCTGCATCCGTACCTGGCCGTAGGCGGATGTAGTGGTAAAACATATTGTTGGCCGTGAAATTGAGATCCGGCTGCCGAAGGTAGTCGCCTATCCATCCCACTTTGAAAGACACAAAGTAATTGGCATCAATATGCGAACGGGCGCTTTCATCGCGAAAAACGCCGGTCACTTTGAAATTCTCGTTATGCCCCGTCTTTCCGCCTACCTTGATAGTGCGGTTCAACGCGGGTTCGTTGCCGAAAAGCTTTTGCGCCAGCACGTCGGAAAGAACGATCGAATGCGGGTCATTAAGTGCAGTCCGTTTGTCCCCTTCCAGAAACTGATAGGTAAAAACATCAAAGAATGTGGAATCTACGTGCGTTCCTTTGGGCTCGTAGAATGAAAGCGGGCTCTTTCCTGATTGCTCCACGGTTAGCAGCGCCTTGTCTTCCAGGAAATTTTGCCACAGCCTCGTCGCCTGCACCACTTCGGGATACTCGGCTTTCAGCGCCTGCGCGTAAGGTGCCGGCGCGCGGGGATTGTCCATTTTCTCTCCATTGGGCTGCACGTTTTCAGAGCGTACCAGGTAGAGGTCATTCACATGCTCCTGATGCTTATCGAACGAAACCTCGCTCAGAATGTAAAGCAGCAGGAGCATGCAACACGTCATACCGACCGAGAGGCCGAAGACATTGATAACGGAGAACATCTTGTTTTTCAAGACGTTCCTCCAAGCAATTTTCAGATAGTTTTGGATCATGGCTGGTCATGGATTGCATTCCGGTTATTGGAAATGAATAATTGTACCAATCGTCAAAAGCCAATCTAAAACACTCATAATAAACCTGTTGACTCAATAAAAAGACAACAAGAGTGTCCGAAACTGGACACTCTTGTTCGATATTGCAATAAGGGGTTAGTCAAAGCAATAGCTTAATTTTTGATTTGCGGATGAGTGGATTTCCCTACTCGCTCCGCAAACTCTTCACCGGGTCGGCCAGTGCGGCTTTAATGCCCTGAAACCCGACGGTCAGCACGGTGAGCAGTAATGCGCCGAATGCGACCAGCACGAAAATGTACCAGGGCAGGTTGACGTGGTATTCAAAACTTGCAAGGTATTTGACCACAAAAGTGTAGGCCAGCGGCAATCCCACGAGCATGGAAATGCCTAACAGCACGATAAAATCACGCGATAGCAGTACGGCAATTCCCTGCACACTGGAACCAAGCACTTTCCGGATGCCGATTTCCTTCGTACGCTTACTGGCGGCAAGTGATATCAGTCCAAAAATGCCTGCGAATGCGATAATGATCGCCAGGAACGTTACAAAATTCACCATTTTCCAGATACCGTCGAGGTCGTTGTACTGCCGGCTGAGCTCCTCCTGCATATAGAAAAACTTAAACGGCCGTTTGGAAGGAATTTTCTTCATATCCCTTTCGAGCGTCGCCAGAACGCTTTTTGCTTGTGAAACATCGGCGAATTTCAACGACAGGTAGCTGTTCAGGCTCGGCGGGCCATCGTACCAATGCAGCAATGGCTCGATACGGTCTTTCAGAGGGCCATAATGGAAGTCTTTCATCACGCCTACCACCGTATATACCTCGGTATTGTTGCCCTGGCGAAGCCGTTTCCCTACGGCAGTCGTCCATCCGAACGCCTTGCGGGCAGCCTCATTGATCACCACAGGATGCTGCTCCCCGTTTCGGTCCAGCTCTTCGGAAAAATCCCTTCCTTCCACCATGCGGATATCGTAGGTGGCGGTATAGTTGGTGCTGGTACCCACGTGTCGCAGGCGAATGCTTTTAGGGTCCTTGCCCTCCGGTGTGTACACATTGTAATTATTCCAGTACCGCGTCGGAACTACACCCGATACGGCTATGCTCCGGATCTTCGAGTTTTGTTTTAAACCATCGAGAATGGGGACAAATTGCTGAACGGCCACATTCTCGTCCTTGTACTGCAAATCCGAGGACACTACCACTACATTCTCCGCCTTGAAACCGGTATTGGCCTCGCGCATGAAGCTGATTTGCCAGCGCACCGCGATCGCACCGACTACCAGGACGATGGCGATTACCAGCTGGACGACGATTAATGTTCCCTGTGTCCAGTTCCCGTATCCCGGCCTGCCCGATAGTTTTCCCTTCAGTGTATCCCGCAGGTCTAGCCTGTTCAGATACGCCGCAGGAATGGTTCCGGCTACGAAAGCGATAATGCCAACAATCCCCATCAAGGTGAGGAATGTAGCGGAATCCTGCTGCCAGTTGACCACCAGCTGCATTCTGCCCTGCCTGAACTCGTTGAATTGGGGGACCAGGTACAGGATTCCGAACGCAACGGCGATCAGCAGTGACCCGACCAGTACCAGCGCCGATTCGGTCCAGAACTGCGCGAGTACCTGCCCGAGCGTGGAACCGGTTACCTTTCTCACGGCCACTTCCTTCACCCGCGTGAACGACATGGCCGTATTGAGATTAACCATATTAATACTGATAATCAATACAATAAATACGGCAATGGTGATTGCACCGTAGATCATCCAGCGAAAATTGGGGTTTTCATAGTGGATGAATTCTTTCAGCGGAGCAATGCGGATCTCCCGCTTTTGTCCGTCCGCGTGGAAATGCGTTTTGGCAAATGCAGGGAATTTCGCTTCCAGCCCGGCGACATCGGCACCCTTTCTCAATTTGAGATAAACTGTGGCGAATGTATTGTACCAATCGGCGCCCGAAGCAAAATTCTTATTGTCTTCCAGATTCGACGCCGGAAGCAGTACTTCAAACTGGATAGATGAGTTCGCCGGGACCGGTTCGAGCACGCCTGTAACCGTAAACGTCATGGAATCCTCCACCGTAACGGTTTCCCCAACCGGGTTCACGTCCCCGAAGAGCGCCTCGGCAGCCTGATCGCTCAACACGATCGACTGCTTGCGTTTCAATGCAGAAGCTGCATTGCCGTATTTGAGCTTGAAAGAGAAGATATCGAAGAATGTGCTATCCACATATTTCGTCCGTTGTTGCAGGTCCTTGCCATTGCGGTTGAGCCACACATCATTCCATCCCTGCACGTGCGTACCCGTTTCAATTTCCGGAAAAGTCTTAACCATCTGTTCCAGGATGGGATACACCGTCTGGTTGTAGCGCGAGGTAGCGTCGGCTGTCTGCACAAAAAAGATCTGATCGTTGTCCTTGTGAAAGGTATCGAACGTAATGCCCCGCTGAATGAAAAGGATCAGAACACCCGCACTCGCCAGCCCCAGCGAGAGCCCCAGTACATTGATCGCCGTGAACAGCCGGTTTTTCCACAAAGACCGGAATGCGATTTTTAGATAGTTTTTTAGCATGGCAGGGAGATTAGAAAAAAGGGAGGAAGGAAGAAAGGGAGGATGGAGGCTCCGTTTCTTCCTGCTAAATCATTCCGTTCTTAAAGACTTGACAGGGTTCAGCATGGCGGCGCGGATGCTTTGATAGCTGACTGTCAGGACCGCGACGGCGACGGCCAGTGACGCGGCCCAGGCGAAGTACGTCCAGGATACCGAAATGCGGTAGGGGAAGTCCTGCAACCAGATATTGGCCCCATAATATGAAATCGGCAATGCGATGATGATCGCGATGATGACAAGCTTAACAAAGTCCATCGAAAGCAGGGCGGTAATGCTGGCCACCGAGGCCCCGAGTACCTTGCGGATACCGATTTCCTTGATACGCGTTTCGGCATTGAAAGTCGCCAAACCGAATAACCCGATGCATGAGACAAAAATGGACAACACCGCCGCAAGCGTGATCATCTGCTTCCATTTCGCTTCGGACTCATACCTTTTCAGGTTCGCTTCGTCTTCGAATGTGTATTCAAACGGCAGGTTCCTGATATGGTTTCTGAAAATCTTTTCAATAGCCTTGATCGTCGCGGGGGTATCCTTGCTGTCCAGTTTCGCCCAAATGGTACCTAGCCGGTATTTCGGGTCCTGGGTAAGCACCAGGGGCGCAATAGTGTCTTTCAGGGACGCATAGTGATAGTCGCGGATGACGCCGATGATCTTCATCTTTTTATTCTTCCATTCAAAATCGACCTCTTTCCCGATCGGGTTTTTCAACCCGGCACGTTTCACGAATGCCTGGTTGACGACAATTGCTTCCTCGGGATCTGTGGCAAAGCTTTTGGAAAAATTACGGCCCGCCACCACGGGTATCTGCAATGTGCTCAGGAACTCGTCGCTCACGCCGATGTAGCCAAAACCAATTTCACGTCCGTCGACTTTCGCCGCCGTCCCATTATAATTTCCATTAAATGCCGCTACCGATGCTATTCCGGCAGTATTTTTCAATTCTCTCTGGATCACCCCCAATACATCCCTATCCGGTCCGCCGCGACCCAGACTGAATTTGACCAGGTTCTGGTCGTTGTAACCCAGGTCTTTGCTGGTCAGGTATTGAAATTGAGAATAAATCACGATTGTCCCGATCACGAGGCACACCGACAATGCAAACTGGAAAACGACGAGTCCCTTCGTCAGATAGTTTTTCCGGGCCAGGCGGGTACGGTTGTATAATGTCTGCACCGGACTGAAACCTGAAAGCACCAGCGCCGGGTACACGCCGGCGACGAGGCCGGTCATAAAAAACAATGCCACGTAACCCGACACCAGGCCGGTATCGAGCAGATATGACAGTGCCAGTTGTTTATTGGCAAGCTCGTTGAATACCGGCAGTGCAATTTGCGTAAACAGGATTGCGAGTGCAAATGCCAGAAACGAGAGCAGGAACGACTCTCCCAGAAACTGATAAACCAGCTGTTTCCGTAAGCCTCCGACCACTTTACGCACACCAATTTCCTTCGCCCGGTTGAGCGAGCGCGCTACCGTGAGGTTCACAAAATTGATGCAGGCGATCAGCAAAATGAAAATAGCGATGCCCGACAAAATGTAGGAATAAATGGGGCTGCTGCCATGGTCCAGGCCATTGCGCACGTCGCCGCTGCTGCTTTGCAAATGCACATCCAGGAAAGGCATAAGGCCAAACGCCACCTGGTTCATAAAATCCCGCTCCTTCCCGGGCTCTGCGGGCACCTTGCTCCGTGAAACCTGGTTCATTTTACGGACTACCGCATGATAGTCCGCCTTTTCGTGCAGCAGTAAAAAGGTATTCATGTAAAAGCCCATCCATTCATTATCCGTCCATCCTTTCGCTTCCTGATAGGCGAACGGCAGCACGGCGTCGAATTGGATGGAAGAGTTCTGCGGGCAGCGCCGGGCCACGCCCGACGCTTTAAACGCCTCAAAATCATCCCCGATTTTGAGCTGCATCGTTTGACCAACTGCATTCTTCGTACCGAAATATTTGACGGCCAGGTCTTCGCTCAATACGATCGAGTGGATATCCGCCAACACCGTTTCAGGATCTCCGGAAAGCAGCGGCATGGAAAATACCGAGAAGAACGGCGCGTCCGCGAACAAAACGTCCTCTTTGAGCACCTCATTCCCTTTTTTGATGACAAATGAAGTGCTCTGCGCCCGGATAACCTCCCTGATTTCCGGAATGTCCTGCTTGAAAGTAGGCCCGTGTATCGCATTGGTACTGCCGAAGGTCCGCGTTTCGGTTTCGTCCTTGCTGGTAACCATTACCCGGTATAGCTGATCTTTATGCTTTTGAAAGCGGTCGAAGCTCACCTCGTCCTTGGTATACAGCACAATGAGCATGCAGCAGGTAAGCCCTAGCGACAAACCGGCAATGTTGATAACCGAGAAAACCTTATTCCTCGTAAGGTTGCGGACGGCGATTTTGAAATAGTTTCTAAGCATGGCTATTATTCGGATTTCAATGATTTTACCGGATTCATCAGCGCGGCTCTGATAGCCTGGAAACTCACCGTAAACAGCGCAATGAGCAGCGCCACCACGCCGGCCGCAACGAAATACCACCATTCCATTTCGATGCGAAATGCATATTTTTCCAGCCAGCCATTCAGGAAATACCAGGCGACGGGGAATGCGATGACAGCAGCAATGCCAACCAGCTTCACAAAATCCGCTGACAGCATCCCTACCAGATTGGAAACACTGGCGCCAAGTACTTTGCGGACGCCAATTTCCTTCGTACGCTGCTCCGCGGTGAATGCGGCCAGGCCGAACAACCCCAGGCAGGAAATGAAAATCGCCAGGAATGCAAAATAATTGGAAAGCTTGCTCACGACCGTTTCAGCTTTGTAAAGATTCCCGAATTCCTCGTCTGCAAAATGATACTTGAACGGCATGCCGGAATTGTACCGACGGAAGACCTTCTCGAGACTTTCAATCGCCTGCTTCGTTTTCCCCGCTTCCGCTCGCACCATTCCTACACCCCAGGCTTCTTTCTTAGGCTGAAGGCTAATTATCAGAGGCTCAATGGCCACGTGGAGCGAGCCGATATGAAAGTCCTTCATCAAACCGACGATCTTCCCTTTTTTACCCCACATGGTGAGTTCCTTGCCTACCGGATCCTTATAACCGATCTTTTTAGCCGCCGCCTGGTTTACCAGGTAATTGGACGTATCGGTCCCGAACGACGGATTGAAATCCCGGCCATCCAGCAATTTGATTCCCATGGTTTCGACAAAGTTGAAACCTACCGGATTCACACTGAAAAGCAATTGTTTGGTGGTATCTTTTCCGGGCCAGTTGACACCCATCGTCGAGCTTCCATAATCCAGCGGGCCGGCCTGTGAGCGGGTCACCGACTTAATGCCCGGCTCCCCTTCGAGTGCCCGCTTAAAGGCATCGAAGTTGTTGCTTATTGTGTTTTCGATATCGGGAATGTATAACAGGTTTTCCTGGTTGAAACCCAGGTTTTTGTGCTGGATATAGTCGATCTGCCGGTAAATAACGATCATTGACAGGATCAGCAGGATCGAAAGGCCGAACTGGAACACTACCAGCCCCTGCCGGAAATAGGTAGCATTCGGTTTGAACTTCAATGCGCCTTTCAAGATTGTTACCGGGTTGAGCGACGACATGAACAATGCAGGATAACTGCCCGCGACCAGACCGGTAATGAGTGTCAATGCGAGGAGCAGTAGCAAGAACGCCGGATCGAGGAAATCGAGCGACAATTGCTTGTCGGTAAGCGTATTGAACCCGGGTAGCAATATCAGGACGATGCCGATGGCCACTACCAGCGCCAGCATCGTGATCAGGATCGATTCACCCATAAACTGCCCGATCAGGCTCGTTTTGTAGGCACCCACCACTTTGCGCAGTCCCACCTCCTTGGCCCGTTTTACCGAGCGGGCCGTTGCCAGGTTCATGAAGTTGATGCAGGCAATGATCAGGATGAATACTGCCACGATCGTGAACATACGCACATATTCTATGCGCCCGCCGTTCTGCTTGCCCGCCTCCCAGTTCGAATACAGGTATGACTTTCCGTAGTTGATCAGGAATAGGTCTACATTACTGTCCTTGTTTTTGGTTTTAATGTAATCCTTGATTTTCGCGTTGACTTTATCGACATCGGCATTCTTTGCGAGCAGTACCGCGCAGCGCGGCCCGTTGTTCCCCCATTCCTTCGCCCAGGCAGCACCTTTGAGCCACCGGTCATAGCTCATCATAAAGTCGAATCTCATCGAAGAATACCGCGGTATCTCTTCCAGAACGCCGGTTACCACTACGTCATCCTTGTTATCGACGCGCATGGCCTTACCGATCGGATCCTGGCCTTTGAAGTATTTGTCGGCAAGCTTCTGGGAAATCACAATGCCGTCAGGTCGTTTGAGCGCCGTCCGGGCATCACCTTGTTTGAGTTTGAATGTGAACATGGTCAGGAAATCCCCCTGCACATACCGACCCTTTTCATTGTCGTACACATTACCCACGCGTAAAACCGGCGATTGCTCCCAGAGCACCTGACTGGCCTTTTCGATTTCCGGAAAGTCCTTCACAATGTGTTCGGCCAGAATCCCGGGCGTAGCGGCAAATGTGTTGATCTCCCCGGAATAATGCTGATTTTCCATGACCGAATAGAGCCGTGCGTCGTTCTCGTGGAAGCGGTCCATTTTGATCTCGTCCTGCACCCACAGCATAATCAGCAAACTGCAAGCCATCCCCAGCGCAAGACCGAGGATATTAATCGAGCTGAACATCTTGTTTTTCAACAAATTCCGCCAGGCGATTTTCAGATAATTTCTAAGCATACGGTTTGATAGTTCGGATTTATTCCCTGTCCTCCTTTACTCCGATTTCAATGACTTCACGGGGTTCATCAGCGCGGCTTTGATACTCTGGAAACTTACCGTGAGCAGGGCGATGATAATCGCGAGCAATCCTGCGGCGGCGAACATCCACCAGGCAAGATCAACGTGGTAGGCAAAATCGTTCAGCCAATGGTTCATGCCAAACCAGGCGATAGGGCTGCCGATCAAGATCGCGATGATGATCAGTCTGATGAATTCTTTGGAAAGCAAGGCTACAATGTTGGCCACACTCGCTCCCAGCACTTTCCGGACGCCGATCTCTTTGGTGCGGCGCTCTGCGGTGAATGCCGACAGGCCGAACAAGCCCAGGCAACCAATAATAATGGAAATCGTTGCGAAAGTGATGAATATCTCGCCTACCCGCTGCTCGCTGCGGTAGACGTTATCAAAATCCTCATCCATGAACCGGTAGTTGAACGGCTGACCGGGCGCCATCTTTTTCCACAGCGAAGCTACCTGCTCCACCGTGCGCGGGGCATCGCCGCCTTTCATACGGAACACCACCGAGCCATTGCTTTTGTAAAGGATCAGGCTCAATGCACCGATGTTTTTCCTCAGCGATTCGAAGTGAAAGTTCTTTACCACCCCGATAATCGTATAATCTACGCGTTTGGTTAAGGCTGCATCTTCATAACCGAAAATCTTCTTTCCTATTGGATCGGCGTAGCCGAGCACTTTGGCGGCAGCCTCGTTGATCACAATGCCGGTAGAATCCGACGGAAAAGCTTCTTCAAAAGCGCGTCCGCTGGCAATTTGAAGCTGCATTGTTTCAACAAAATCATAGTCCACGGCCCACTTCTGCATATTAATACCCTTATCCTGCTGCATTTGCCCGACCGGAAAGAAAGTATGGTCGGTGCGCGAAGAGGGCGTAGGCAGGAAGCTGGTTACGGTAGCGCTTTCCACATTGGGCAGCTGCATCACCTGCTCTTTGAATGCTTTCACCTGATTGTCCAACGCGTAGGCATCGTTCACAATCAGCATCTGATCTTTGTTGAAGCCCAGTTTCTTGGTTTGAATGTAATTGAGCTGCCGGTAAATGACCCCGGTACCGACGATCAGCATCACCGAAATCACGAATTGGAATACGACCAGTGCATTGCGCAGGTAACCACTCCCCTTGCCTTCCAGCTCAATGGTGTTTTTGAGAACCTTCAAAGGCTGGAATCCCGACAGGAAGAATGCAGGATAGCTACCCGCAAGCACCCCTACAATGCTGCCGGTCAGCAGCAGCGCAGACCAAAACCAGACATTTGTGATCGGAAACTGGATGTGTTTATTGGCCAGGTTGTTGAACAAAGGCAATGCGAGGTAGGCGATCAGCATGGCTAGTGTGAGCGAAAAGAAGCTCAGCATGATCGACTCGGTCAGGAACTGGTTGACCAACGACGACCGTTCCGAGCCGAGGGCCTTGCGTACGCCCACTTCCTTCGCCCGGTTGGACGAACGCGCGGTGGCGAGGTTCATAAAGTTCACACAGGCGATGGCGAGCAGAAAAACCGCTACCACGGCGAAAATGTAGACATACTGAATATTTCCGTTCGCATTGATCTCCGCCGTACGATCGGAATGTAAATGAATGTCCGTCAGCGGCATCAGGGTATAGACCAGATAGTTACCCGATTTCCGGATTTCATCCAGTGTCGAACCTACGAACTGCTTGATCCATTTGGAAGTATATTTCTGCAAGACGGTCTCAAAATTCTTTTCAAACTGCTTTGCATTCACCCCTTCCCGGAAGAGAATATAGGTATTGAAATTATGGCTTCCCCAGGCATTGCTCCGGCTTTCCTCGGTGGAACTCATGGAAAGCAGCATATTGACATCGCGCATGTGCGACTGGGCAGGCAGGTCCTGCATGACACCGGTAACTGTATACGTAGCATTATTATCGACCATCAGCGCCTTGCCCATCGGGTTAGCTTCGCCGAAGTATTTGCGGGCGTCCGTTTCGGAAATCACCACTGTTTGCGGATTGCGCAATGCAGTATTGGGATCACCTTGAAGCAGGGCTACCGGGAAAACTTTGAAGAATGTGGAATCCACGAAGAACACGTGTTCTTCCTTTAAATTATCGGTCGCATCGCTGCGGCGCACCAGCTGGCTGCCGTTTTCGCGCATGCGCACCACCTGTTCGATCTGCGGATAATCTTTTTTGAGTGTAAATGCCAGGGGATCGGGCGCTACCGCAAGCGACATATCGGCGCCGCCGAAACGAATGTCGGCATTGATCCGGAAAATACGGTCCGCGTTGGCAAATGAGCGGTCGTAACTAAGTTCATCCACTACGTAAAGCGTAATGAGCAGGCAACTTGCCAGCCCTAGGGACAAACCGAATATGTTCAGAAACGTGTAAAACTTGTGTTTACGCAGATTCCGCCAGGCAATTTTCAGGTAATTTTTAAGCATTAAGTTAAGCGTTTACATTTCCATGCCGTTACCAGGCAAGCCCATTTCGCTCTCGAATTTCTCGATGATTTTCAGCCGCTCCTTCTCGGATTTGTCGGCGGCGTTGACAGTCTTTTCGTAGATATACTCGTCGCCGCTCTTCATGAATTTGTATTTAACATACATTTCACCGGTTTCCGAGTTGTAGCGTACGTGCTTGGTGAAGCCCTTCGGGTCTTTCGAAACAGGTTCTTTGATAAATCCCTTACCCGACGAAATCATCTCCGCATTCACTTCATTTGAAGAAAATGCCATCGTTTCCGGCGTTTCATCGTTGCCGTCTTCATCCGACCATTCGCCAGCTGCTGGTTTAGGCGGGGCAGGTGGTGCGGGCGTCTTAAGCTTGCGTTTAGGCGCGGTCGCCACGGACACCGATTCTTTGCAAACACCTTTCGGGGCCGGCAGTTCCAGGTTTCCCTCCGCGATGGAAGAAAGTACCTTATCCCGCAACGCCTCACGATCTTCCTGGCTCATTCCCTCCACATCGAACGACTTGTCGATGTCGACTTCCTTGCCGTCAAACGTCCCGGATACTTTAATCGACAGCTTTTTGCCGTCGTCGTCGATGCTTCTGCTCAGGTAAGCCCTTTTCTGGGCAATGGCCAGCGTACTCACGCCGGCCAACAGGATGGTTAAGATTTTCTTCATGGTTAGATTTGGCATATTGTTCAAACTAGCTTTGGCATTTCACCCTGCACGGGCCCCCGCATCGCATTCCAGGGAGCTGGTGCCCCCGCTTTAAGGTTCCTGCTATAAAGCCGCGCTAGTCGTCAATAGCCGGAGAATTTCTAAACATGTATTTTTTCGGTCACGATCTTGCCGTCGAACAGGTTCACTACGCGGTGTGCGAAACCGGCGTCATAAGGTGAGTGCGTCACCATCAGGATTGTCGTTCCGGCCCCGTTCAGCTGGCTCAGCAGGCTCATTACCTCTTCTCCGTTTTTAGAATCGAGGTTACCTGTCGGCTCATCGGCCAGGATTGTCTTGGGAGTCGCTACCACAGCGCGGGCGATGGCAGTACGCTGCTGCTGACCACCCGAAAGCTGCTGCGGGAAGTGGTTGCGGCGGTGCATCATGTTCATGCGGGTGAGGGCGGCCTCCACTTTCTCCTTACGCTCTGCGGGAGGTGTTTTGAGGTACAGCAACGGCAGCTCGACGTTTTCATAAACCGTCAGCTCGTCGATCAGGTTGAAGCTCTGAAACACGAACCCGATATTTCCCTTGCGGATCTGCGCGCGCTGGCGTTCCGACATTTTGGCGACCTCGGTGCCGTAAAACTCGTAAGAACCTTCGCTCGGATTATCGAGTAATCCGAGAATGTTCAGCAAGGTCGATTTCCCACAACCGGAAGGGCCCATAATGGCTACAAACTCGCCATCCTTAATTTCCAGGTCGATGCCGTTGAGGGCAGTTGTTTCTACTTCTTCCGTAGAAAACACCTTGTGCATGTTGCTAATCTTGATCATTGTTTTTCTGGCTGTCGGCTCTCAGCTTTCGGCTATCGGCCTGGGTTTCGTGATAAGTAAGGTTTTTTAACTTCGGCTTTCGGCAATCGGCCGTCGGCCTGGGTATCGTTAATTCATAAAAAAGATTCCTTTAAAAAGCCGACTGCCGATTGCCGACAGCCGAAGTCATTCTCAAAATGCCGACTGCCGACAGCCGACGTTCCTCAAAATTCCAGCACTTCATTGTCTCCAAAGTTCTCATATGAACTGGTAATGACTTTCTCACCGGGCTGCAAGCCTTCGAGGACTTCGAAATATTCGGGGTTTTTGCGACCGAGCGTGATCTTGCGTTTTGCAGCGCGTTTGCCTCCGTCGCTTACTACATACACCCAGTTTCCGCCTGTTTCGGAGAAGAATCCGCCTACCGGCAGCAATGTAGCCTGCGAAGGCTGACCGAGTTGCAGGCGGATCGGCGCGGACTGCCCTCTTTTCACCATTTCGGGAGCGCCGCTGTCGAACTTCATATCCACTTCGAAACGTCCGCTCAGAATCTCTGGATAGATCTTGATGATTTTCAAGCCATAATCTTTTCCGTTGAACTCCATCGAGCCGGCAAGCCCTACGAAAATCCGCGACAGATAATGCTCATCTACACTGACACGCATTTTAAACCCATTCAAATCGTCGATCTGGCCGATATTCTGTCCCTGGCTGATATTCGAACCGACTTCAATGTTCATCGAAGACAACAGACCCGATACCGGTGCTTTCACCACGAGGTTATCCAGTGTCTGACGCCACAGGCTTACGTTTTTCTGTGTGCTGGCCAGGGTACCTTCGAGCTGATTAATCTGCATTTTAGCGTTTTCTTCCTGGTATTTCTGCGATTCGATTTCGATTTCACGCTGTCTTACCAGCTTCTCATAGTCGCGCTTCGTTTTCAGGTAATCGGCTTCCGGAATGACTTTGTCTTTGTACAATTTCACGTTGCGATCGTGTGCGTCTTTCGCCTGATCGAGCTGGAAATCGAGGTCGCTTAATGTCTTTTGGAGTGTAAATCGCGCCACTTTGAGATTTTGACGCGTATTTTGAAGGTCGTTTACCAATCGGCTCGCCTCTGTTTCAGATTGAAGAAAGCTCAGTTTCAGGTTCTGGTTTTCGAGGCGTAGCAGTACGTCGCCCTGTTTCACCATGTTACCGCCTTCGATCAGTTTCTCGGTCACATATCCGCCTACGATCGCGTCGAGCTGGATGGTTTTCAGGGGCTGGACCACCCCGGTTACTACGATAAATTCGTCGAATTTACCTTTTTGAACCGTCGATATCGTCAGTTTGTCCTGCTCCACATTCAGCTTGCTTCTCTTATCGGCAAAAAAGAACTGGTATATCAGGAAAGCTGCCAGCAAAACGCTCCCGCCAATGATGCTGATACGTTTGGAATTCCAGAATTTCTTGGGTTTTACTCGGTCCATGGTCGATCCTCCGGAAAATCCGTTACTGGTGCTTGTTGCGTTAGGTGTCTTAACTTCCATTATATGCTAGTGATTGAGTTCGCTTTTGTATTTGGCATAACTAATCCAATCACTATGCCAAAGAAGACTACGGCATATAATCACTTGAAAATCAACACTATTTAAATTGATAATGCGGCTAAAATTGTTCGTTATCGGACAAATTTGTTCGGGCGCGGACAAGCCTTTAAAACCGCCTTTTTAAGGTAAAATAGTGACATTTTAGCTTGTTAGAAAATAATATTTCAAATTGCGTCCTTATCTTGACAAACAATTCCGTTAAGTCCCTATCCGGCAGTACCAACCCGACTGCGCACCACAAGAAATTACAGCCATGCTACTATCAGAAGCCAAGATCCTGATTATCGACGACGATGTTGACGTGCTCAGTGCCGCCAAACTTTTACTGAAACGACACGCCAAAGCCGTCGATATCGAAAAGAACCCCCAAAAGCTACCCTTCCTCGTTACCAACGGAGATTACAACCTGATCCTGCTCGATATGAATTTCACCCGCGACGTGAACAGCGGGCGAGAAGGTTTCCATTGGCTCGATCGCATTCTCGACATTAACCCGGCGGCGAAAGTGATCATGATCACGGCGTACGGCGACATAGAAATGGCGATCCGCGCCATCAAAGCGGGCGCCATCGATTTTGTATTGAAACCCTGGGAAAACGATAAGCTGCTCGCGACGATCAGCACGGCGCTGGAAGGAGGAAACAA
>ERZ778028.1450-NODE-1450-length-25727-cov-6.547834_pt1 | contig 25727 bp, 24 predicted proteins | sample MGYA00375758_ERZ778028 | MGnify/ENA primary metagenome ERZ778028 (study PRJEB29350, sample SAMN05389828) | bioreactor metagenome | isolation source: Thiocyanate bioreactor | place: South Africa: University of Cape Town | collected 2014-03-17 ...
GCAGGAGCCTTTCCTGTTCTTCGGCACCATTGCCGAGAACATCGCCTACGGCAAGCCCGAGGCGACACGCGAGGAAATCGTGGCAGCCGCCCGCGCTGCCCATGCGCACGAGTTCATCCTGCGCCTGCCCCACGGCTATGACTCGCTGGTGGGCGAGCGCGGTCAGGGCCTGTCGGGCGGCGAGCGCCAGCGCATCAGCATTGCGCGTGCGTTGCTGATCGACCCACGCATCCTGATCCTGGACGAGGCCACCTCGGCCGTGGACACCGAGACCGAAAAGGAAATCCAGAAGGCGCTCGACAACCTGGTGCAAGGCCGTACCACGATTGCCATTGCCCACCGCCTGTCCACCTTGCGCAAGGCCGACCGCCTGGTGGTGATGGACCGTGGCGAGGTGGTCGAAGTGGGCCCGCACGACGAGCTGATGGAAAAACAGGGCGCCTACTGGCGGCTGTACGAAGCCCAGGCCCGCCGCGCCGAGGAAGACGCGCAGGCCGCAGGCGTGATCATCGACAGCAGCCTGCTGCACCCGGCCCACCCCGCCGGCAACCCCTGAGACGCTGTGAGCAACCCAGCCATGAATGCTTCCCTGACCCCACCGTCGTCCACACCCGCCTTCCAGCTCACGCGCAACCCGCACGGCCGCCTGGTCCTGACCCTGGCCGATGGCACGGCCCATGAGGGCGTGACTCCCGTGCGTGCCTTTCCCATCGCCGCGCCGGGCGAGGGGCTCTCTTTGGTGGGTGCCGACGGCCATGAACTGCTCTGGGTTCCCCGGCTGGAGGCCGTGACGGGCACCGCCCGGCAGCTCATTGAAGAAGAGCTGGAAGTGCGCGAGTTTGTGCCCACTATCCAGAAAATCCTCGCCGTTTCTAGCTTTTCAACACCCAGCACCTGGGATGTAGAGACCGACCGGGGGCCCGCCCGCCTGGTGCTCAAGGCGGAAGAGGACATCCGCCGCCTGGGCGGGCGCACCCGGCTGCTGATCGCCGGTGGCGACGGTTTGCAGTTCCGTGTGAAGGACACCACGGCGCTGGACAAGCATTCGCGCCGCCTGCTCGAACGTTTTCTGTGACCTTTTGCGGCGGAGTCAGTCCGGCTCTGCCCATGGCCCAGGCCCAGGCAGCTGTCCTGCCGCCGTGAGTTGTCTGTGCGCTACTGCGCGACCGTGAGCAGGCTCTGAAGAGCAATTAGAAGGGGGCTGCGCCTGCCCTCTTGCGCATTTCCTGAGATTTCCAGGGAACGACCCGACCCTTGCGTATCCCTGCCCCTGCCCGCTCTCTTGCGCTGGGTGATGCACGCCCTGCCAGCGCTCTCTCCCTCTTAGGACTACGTGGTGGTGCTGCGACATTTGCACGTGCACGGCGTACTTCGGCATCCCTTTGGAAGGCTTCTGCTCGCCATTGCTACCCCTGGAAGGCGCTAAACCGTTCCCAAAGGCTGGATTTTTACTAGGGAAAACCCTAAATTTCGGCCAATCGGTGAAAAAGACCTAAATTCACCCTTCTTTTTGCCGTAATGGATGTACGAAGAGGCCGAAAGACCCTCTCCACACTTTTGTTCAACTACGGGCCAATGTCATGCAAATGCCACCTGTCGATCGATCGCCGTCCTGGCGTCCTCAGGGCGCTGATTTGTATTCCACTGGCGCCTCGGGTGCGCCTCCGGTGCGTCCCATCAACGCTCCCAACCCGGTCGAGTCCATGGACCGGCTGGGTGAGGGGGCGATCGTGCGCGAGCCGGACAAACCCTCGGCGCCCGAGGCGCCGAACCGCGACTGGACGGCGGTAAAAAAGAAGGAAACCGTCGAGGAGCCGCCGGAGCCTCCCAAAGAGCCGATCTACAAGCAGCTGCTGGAGTTCATCCAGTCAATGTGGCGCGCCAGCGGCAGCGCGGTGGAGGTAGCCCAGGATGTCAACAAGATGACCTTGCAGGAGCGTCTGGCCCAACAGGCCAAGAACGAGCCGCTGACCTACACCGACCCCAAGGTCAAGCGCACCGGCGGCGTTTGAGCCATCGGTGCTGGCAGGCTGCCGCCGTGAAGGCGCCCCATTTCGTGCCGTGGCGCCGGTGCAGTGCGGCGAAGCCCCTGTGCAGCGGCAATCTGTGGCCTACAGGTAGCGCATCCCGTGACCGCCCTTTACGGTGCACACAGAAGCCATGTGTACTGCCTCGGCGCATCCGGTATTTTTGCTATCAAGTAGATAGCTGACGGCGCATATTGCACTAGCGCTTCAAGTCAATTGGATTCATTTTTTGGGTTTTGCCGCTCGGCAAAGTGCAACCCGCGTTCCTCAGGGACGGGCTTCCGGTGCTGGGGGCGATGCAGTCGGGGCTGATGGCGTGGCTGCCGCTTGTGCGGCTGCCCGCTGACGATCACGCTCGGCGCGGTATTTGGCGGCAAAGGCGCGCACTTCGGGATACGACACAAAGCCATCACCATCCGTATCGGCCTCTTCGAAGGCTGCTGCCAAGCGTGGGAACAGTTTCACCTCGGAGCGGCTGAGCTTGCCGTCTCCGTTGAAGTCCAGCATCTTGAATTCGCGCTGGGCCTTCAGTTCGCCCGGGCTCACCGCCGCTGCGGGTTCTGTGGCCGCGTGTGTCTCCACTCGATGGGCAGGTGGTGGTGGGGGTGTTTGTGCCAGGGCTGCACAGGCTGCGAACAGGGCCACCGTCGCGAGGATAGGCTTCTGCAGCCACAGGGGCGCCCAGGATTTGCGAATGCGCAAAGTGTTCTCCTTCGAAGTCTCAACGGCCATGGTGGCACATGGGGGGCGAGGGCGGTGTTTGCAACCGGGGCTTTGCAGGCTTTCACCGGGCGTTGCAAGTCTTTGCAGAACTTTTCCCAAGGGCTGGTGCATGGGGGCACAGCGCGCCAGCCTGCAGCCGAGGCTCCTGCGGGTCAGTTCCCTGCGATCCGCACCGGATTCGAGATGCCGCTGTTCACATGGCCCGCAGGCACGTGGCGCGCTGCCGACGTGACGTGGCCGGTCTGGTCGTCAAAGAAAAAATCGGGCTCGAACTCGCGCAGAAATTCGCCCTTGGGCAGGCCGCCCAGGAACATGGCTTCGTCCACTGCAATGTTCCAGTCCATCAGGGTGCGGATGGCGCGCTCGTGCGCGGGGGCGCTGCGGGCGGTGACGAGCGCGGTGCGGATGCGCATGCCGGTGCCACCCGCCTCGCCTGCCGACTGCAGACGGTGCAAGGCGGCGAGCAGGGGTTTGAACGGGCCGTCGGGCAGGGGCTGCGCGGCCTTGTCGGTCTCATGCTGCTGGAAGGCAGCCAGCCCCTCCGCCTGGTACACGCGCTCGGCTTCATCGGAAAACAGCACCGCGTCGCCGTCAAAGGCAATCCGCACTTCGTGGGGGTTGGAGTCGCCGGCCTGCACCGACTCCGTCACCACCCGCGCTGCGGGGTAGCCCAGGTGCAGGGCCTCGCGCACATCGGCTTCGTTGGCGGACAGGAACAGGTGCGCGCCCAGTGGCCGCAGGTAGCGAAACGGGTCGCGCCCTTGCGTGAACACACCGCGCTGGATGGAGGGGAGCCCGTGGGCATGGCATGAGCGGAACACGCGCATGCCGCTTACCGGGTCATTGCGCGACAGCAGCACCACCTCCACGCGCTGGTGCTCGGAGGTGTTGAACGCGAGCAGCTTGCGCACCAGCGAAAACGCCACGCCCGGCGCAGCAGGCACGTCGAGCCGCTGGCGCTGCAGGTCCACGTAGGCGCGGTCATTGTCCTTCTCGAAGACGCGGTTCTCTTCCTCAAAATTGAACAGCGCGCGCGAGGAGATGGCGACCACCAGCTTGTCGTCGAGCGTTACAGCCATAAGGTCACTTCACAAACTGGTTGAGTTGGATGATCGGCAGCAGCACGGCCAGCACGATCAGCATCACGATCAGGCCCATGCCCACAATGAGCAGCGGCTCCAGGATGGTGGCCAGCGCCATGGCGCGGCGCTGCACCTCGGCCGAGAGCTGGCGGGCCGCACGCTGCAGCATCACGGGCAGTTGCCCGGTCTGCTCGCCCAGGCGCGCAAACATCGACAGCAGGCCCGGAAAGCGTTTTTTCTGCGCCAGGGCCGATGCCAGCGGAGCACCTTCGCGCACCAGCACCAGCGCGTCGAGCGCGTCGGCACGCAGCGCGCGGTTGTTCAGTGTTTCTGCGGCGGCCTGCAAGGCCTTCAGGATGGGCACACCGGCGCCCGCCAGCATGGCCAGCGTGCCCGCAAACCGCGCTGCGTTGTAGCCGCGCGCCAGCTTGCCCACCAGGGGCAGATTGAGCCAGGCGGCATCGAATTTCTCGCGAATATGGCCGATGGTGAGCGCCCATCTTGCCCCAATTGCTATCAAAATTGAAGCAATCAGCATCACCCAGCCATAGTTGCGCACAAAGGCGCTAAGGCCCAGCATGGCTACCGTCAGGAACGGCAGCGCACGCTTGGTGCCTGCAAACACGCTGGCCACCTGCGGCACCACATAGCCCACCAGGAACAGCACGATCACGATGGCCACCAGGGTCACGATGGCCGGGTACAGCGCGGCGCCCACCAGCTTGGCCTTGAGCGCCTGGCGCTCCTCCAGGTCGTCCGCCAGGCGCTCCAGCACCAGGCCCAGGTTGCCGCTGTGCTCGCCCGCGCCGATCACGGCGCAATAGATGTCAGAGAACTCGCGCGGGTGCTGCGACAGCGCGCGGGCAAAGGTGGCGCCCGCGTTGACCTCGGCGCGCAGCGCGGCGACCAGGTGGCGCTGGCGCTCATCATCGGCTTCTTCGGACAGCGCGGTGAGCGCACGCTCCAGCGGCAGGCCCGACGACACCAGCCCGGCGATCTGCCGGGTCCAGATGGCCAGCCCCGTCGCGCTGAACACCGGCCGTGTGAACAGGCGCTGGCCCAGGCTGGCGGACCGGCCGTCCAGCGACTGGCCTGTCTGCACCATTTCCACCGCCAGCGGCACCAGCGCCTGGGCCCGCAGCAGGCTGCGCGCGGCCTTGGCGGTGTCGGCCTCCAGGAGGCCTTTGCGGGTCTGGCCCTGGGCGTCCAGGGCTTCAAAGGAAAAAGCAGGCATGCAAATGCGGGCGTGGGTGGTGGGGCGTTGGCGTGGCAATCACGCAGTCCTGCAACGGGCAAACATCCGTTGCAGGACCGGCAGCCCCTGATGGTAGCCGCTACCCAAGGCCCAGTGCCTCCACCCAGCTTCCATGCCCGGGGCATGACACAGGTCAAGGCGCTGACGCATTGCGCGCGCAGAATGAAAAGTGATCTGTGGCATCGGGTTGCAGGCGTTTTGAACGAACAAGGGGTCTTTCATGCTGAAGAACAAGGTGGCATTGGTAACGGGCGCATCGTCGGGCATCGGTCGCTCCATTGCGCTGGTGTGGGCGCGCGAAGGTGCCAAGGTGGTGGTGTCGGACGTGAATGTGCAGGCGGGCGAGGAAACCGCCGCGCTGGTGCGCGCGGCCGGGGGTGACGCGATCTTTGTAGCGGCCGATGTGGGCAAGCCTGAGGATTGTGAAGCGCTGGTACAGCGCACCGTCGCCCACTACGGCCGCCTGGACGTGGCCTGCAACAACGCGGGCATTGGTGGCCCACAGGCACCGACAGCCGATTACCCGCTGGACGGCTGGGCGCAGGTCATCAACATCAACCTGTCGGGCGTGTTCTACGGCATGAAGTACCAGATCGCCGCGATGCTGAAGAACGGTGGCGGCTCGATCATCAACATGGCGTCCATCCTGGGCTCGGTGGGCTTTGCCACGGCGCCCGCCTACACGGCGGCCAAGCACGGCGTGGTGGGGTTGACCAAGGCGGCGGCCATCGAATACAGCGCGCACGGCGTGCGCATCAATGCGGTGGGCCCAGCGTTTATCCACACGCCCATGATCAGCGGGCTGGAGCAGGACGCCGGCATCAACGCCATGCTGGTCGGAGCCCACCCCATCGGCCGCCTGGGCCAGCCCGAAGAGGTGGCTGAATTGGTGACCTGGCTGGCGTCCAGCAAGGCGTCGTTTGTGACCGGGGCGTATTACCCCGTCGATGGGGGCTATCTGGCGCGCTGAAGCGCGAACAAACGACGGGCGCTCAGGCCGCCACGGCGGCCTGGCCCAGCGTGGCGTGCGCCTGGGCGGCGATGTCCAGCGAGCGCAAACGCAGTGCCGGGTCGTACACGTCGCTCACCAGCATCAGCTCGTCGGCGCCGGTGGCCTCTATCAGGCGCGCCAGCCCCGCACGCACTGTGTCCGGCCCACCGATCACGGCTGCAGCCAGAAAGTCGCCAATTGCTGCCCGCTCCTGCGGTTGCAGGCGCGCAGCGTAGCCCTCGATGGGCGGCAGCAGGCGTCGGCGGTCGCCCGTCAAGATGCCCAGAACCCGCTGGTAGGTGCTACTGGCCAGGTAGTCGGCCTCTTCGTCGGTCGGGGCCGCGATCAGTGGCACGCCAATGGCCACGTGGGGCTTGGGCCAGACAGCGGAGGGGCGGTACAGATTGCGGTACAGGTCAATCGCCTGGTGCAGCATGCGCGGCGCAAAGTGCGAGGCAAAGGCATACGGCAGACCCCGCTCGGCCGCCAGCTGGGCCGAAAACAGGCTGGAGCCCAGCAGCCAGATCGGCACATTGGTGCCCGCGCCGGGCATGGCAATCAGGCGCTGGCCGGGTTCGGCAGGGGCCAGCAGGCGCTGCAGTTCGGCCACGTCGCGCGGAAAGTCTTCTTCGGTCTCCACCCGGTTGCGGCGCAGCGCACGCATGGTGGTGGGGTCGGTGCCGGGCGCGCGGCCCAGGCCCAGGTCGATGCGGCCGGGGTACAGCTCGGCCAGCGTGCCGAAGGCCTCGGCCACCACCAGCGGGGCATGGTTGGGCAGCATCACGCCGCCGGACCCCACGCGGATGCGCGAGGTGCCACCGGCAATGTGGCCCACCAGCACAGCAGTGGCGGAGCTGGCAATGCCCGCCATGTTGTGGTGCTCGGCCAGCCAGTAGCGGGCAAAGCCCAGTTTTTCGGCATGCTGGGCGGTGCGCAGCGCAATCTGCAGCGCATCGGCCACGGTGCCGCCTTCGCGGACGGCCACCAGATCAAGCATGGACAGGGCAGGGCGGCGGGGAGTAGAGGTCATCCCCGGATTGTCCAGCGCGCGCGGCTTTTGCGCAGGCGGTGGGCGTAGAGCTGGCAGTGTCAGCAGGGTTGCCTGCGCCGATTTTTACCAGAGGGTCATTTTTTGGTAGCCAAAACGGCGGAGGCACCACAGAATGTTTCAAGACATTTCCGCGCTGGTTGCCATCCTGCGCTGCGCGGACCAGTCGTGCAAAAGGGATGACGCATGGGTTTTTTCAGCCGCTTGTTCAAGATCCGGGAGCAGGACCCCACCAGCCCCGAGACCACCTGGGCCATGGAAGACAACGGCAGCGAACTGGTGCTGGACGCTGAATACGCGGCCACGCTGATGACCGAGATCGATATCGATGCCGCCATCGCCAGCCACGAGCGCTGGCGCCTGCAGCTGCAGGACATGGTCAACGGCCGCTCCGACGAAGTCATGCGGCCCGAGCGCATCTGTCAGGACGACCGCTGCGACCTGGGTCGCTGGCTCTACGGCACAGGCCGGGTGCGCCTGGGGCACTACCCCGCGTTCGACATGCTGGTGGCGCGGCACAAGTACTTTCACCAGCAGGCGGCCGATGTGGTGACGGCCTTCCAGTCGGGCGACCAGCCCAAGGCGGCACAGTTGCTCAATGGCAGTTGCCGCCACGCGTCCAACCAGGTGCTGCTGCTGCTCAAGGAACTAAAGCGCGGTCTGGGGCGCTGAGACGCGTTCCCCGGCGGGCGGATTCTTTTGCCAAGCCAGTCGGCCCTTCGAGGCTTTCACTTTCTATCTCTGTCGCTTGGCGCTTAGGCGTTGTGATGCGGCAGTGTCTCTAGCTCTGCTATTGGATTGCGCGCCGCGCCGCACCGAGCATAGCCACACAGCTCTTACATCTGCAGACAGGACCCACCCCCGGAAACAGGAGGTGGCGTCGCTATATTCCGGCGCACTTGAGAACCATTGCTTGCACAAGGTTGCTCAATAAAACATCCATACCTAAAAGCAACGACCACAAAGAGAGAGGGAATTCGATGGACCGCCGCCAATTACTGACGCTGGTGACCCTGGCATCCGGCGTGAGTGCCGTATCGCCCGTCTGGGCGCAGTTTGACCTGGGCAAGATGCTCGACGCGGGCAAGGACCTGGCCAAATCCGAGTCGCTGACCGATGACGAAGTCAAGGCCGCCTTCGACCAGATGGCCGCCGAAAGCGACCGCCAGAACCGTATCGCCCCCTCAGGCAACCCGTATGCCACGCGCCTGAACAAGCTCACGGCGGGTTTGGGCACTTATGACGGCCTGAAGATGAACTTCAAGGTCTACCTCACCCCCGACATCAACGCCTTTGCCATGGCCAACGGCACCATCCGTGTGTACTCGGGCCTGATGGACAAGTTCACCGATGACGAAGTGCGCTACGTGATCGGCCACGAAATCGGCCACGTCAAAAAGGGCCACAGCAAGGCCCGTATCCAGGCCGCGCTGCGCACCAGCGCCCTGCGCAACGCCGTGTCGTCCAGCAACAGCCGCACCGGCGCCATCGCCAACTCGCAACTGGGCGATTTGTTTGAGAAAGTGGTGCGCGCCCAGCACTCGCAAAGCAACGAGCGCGAGGCCGACGACTACGCGATGGACTTCATGAAAGCCAAGCGTTACCAGCCCGGCGCCTGCGTGAGCGCACTGGAAAAGCTGGCCGCGATGTCGGGCGGTGATTCGAGCAGCTTTCTGTCCACCCACCCCTCGCCAAAGGAGCGGGCGGAGCGGATGAAGACCCAGTTGGCGTGAAAGCCTTGAACACCCAGTGAGCGCATAGGAGACGCCGATGATCATGGACACCGTGGGCCAAGGTGGCCGCAATTCCTTGAACGACACCATGATCGTTCAGCGGTTGCTGAACGAGATCGACATGCCGGGTGTCCAGCAACTGGTCGCGGATGGTTCGCCGGGTGCGCGGACCATTTTCAAAATTCAGGCATTTCAACGCAGCATAGGCATAACGCGTCCGGATGGGTTGATTCGGCCTGGCAGCAAAACAATGACCGAGCTCATGTGCCGGGCTGATGCCGAAAACACGGTGCAAGCGAAGCTTGCGTTGACCAACCCCGCGCCCTCCAGTGCTGATTTAGGGGCCCCTTGGATCGCGACGGCCGAACGCGAACTGGGTCAGAAAGAAGTGGCAGGGGCTACCGCCAATCCGCGCATCATGGAGTATCACAAGGCCGCGAAATACTGGGCCAAGGATGATTCAGGCAAAAAGGATGCTTGGTGTGGATCGTTTGTGGCTTGGGTCATGTCCCAGCACGGCTACGCGCCTCCTCCCAATGCATTCAGAGCCAAGGAGTGGTCCAACTTCGGCGTGGAACTCAAAAGCCCCGTTTACGGGGCCATCTGCATCAAAAGCCGGTCTGGCGGAGGGCACGTCGCATTTGCGGTGGGCCAGAGCCGCGATGGCAAACACTACTTCATGCTTGGGGGTAACCAGGGCAACGAGGTCAATATCAGTCGATATCCCGCGGGCGTCTGGGATGCATTCACTTTTCCTTCCGGGGCGGCGCAGGGCAAAGCTTTGCCAGTTTTTCAGGGAACGTCGTCTGAAGCGGGGAGCGAGGCATGAATTTGCGCGGAAGCTTGTTGGCAGCCACAGTTGCCGTGGGTTCTTGGCTGAACATGTGCGGTGCCTTGGCTGTAACGATGCCAGTTGCCGGGGAGACTATGTCGGCCGAAACCATGGCGTCTGCCGAAAGGGAGTTTCTGGCAAAAGCGATTGCGCAGACACCTTACTCGGCCCTTGTTGTGCACACCCGCGTGGACATAGCGCCAATACACAATAAAAGTGCACACCCGGAGGCGGCGGACGCAGTGACTGAGGAGCGCCACATCTATCACGCTCGCGTCTTGGAGACCTTTCGAGGCAAACCCGCTTCAACCATCCGCTATGAGATGGTGGTGGAGCGGGGGGAAGGGGCGGAGATTGATACCAAGCCGCAGATCTTGACGCTTTGCTTAGGACCGCGTGGTCTCTACTGGCCTGGGACCGGCGCCAGCTTTGATGCCGTTCAGTCATCCGTCATGTTGGCAAGGCGGGTTGCGCGTGAGACGTCATCCCTGCCATCGCGAGGCTATTCACAGTGCAACTGATGCAAATGCCCCGGTCAAAGGTAGCTCGGGCGACTCACCAAGTCTAAATAGGTCGATGCTGACAGCGGCGGGATATCAATAACTCCGCCCATCCTTGTACATCGCATGCTGCCGCCGGTTCAGCGTGGCGGCTTCGCCCAGGCGGCCCATGGCGGACCCGGCATGGGCATGGGTGATGGCCATGCCCAGGCCATCGGCGGCGTCGGTGCCTGGCAGGCCTGGTAGTTGCAGCAGGCGCCGCACCATTTCCTGTACCTGGCTTTTGGCGGCGCGGCCGTGGCCGACCACGGCTTTTTTCATCTGCAGTGCGGTGTATTCGGCCACGGGCAGGTTGCTGGCCACCAGGGCGGTGATGGCGGCGCCGCGTGCTTGGCCCAGCAGCAGCGTGGACTGGGGGTTGACGTTGACGAACACGATTTCGACCGAGGCCACATCGGGCTGGTAGCGGGCTGCGACTTCGGTGATGCCGTCGAACAGGATCTTCAGGCGCCCGGGCAGGTCGCCCAGCGCCAGCGTGGTGGTGCGGATGGTGCCGCTGGCCACGTAGCTGAGCTTGTGGCCGTCCATGTCCACCACGCCGAAGCCGGTGGTCTGCAGGCCAGGGTCAATACCAAGGATGCGCATTTGCTCTCGTTTTTATAGCTATTGGGGCAATGGGGACTAGCGCTATCGGCCGATTTTTCTACAAACCGAAGTACCAGCGTGCCGAATGGAAGAAAACGGGTGCCGCAAAACACAGCGCGTCCACCCGGTCGAGCAGGCCCCCCGCGCCGGTGACGGACATGCCCTGCATGCCCCAGCTGGTGATGCCCCGATCGCGCTTCAACGCCTTCATCACCAGGTGCCCCAGGCTGCCTGCCACACAGGCCAGCAGCGCCATGCCGAGCGCCTGGCCGGGTTTAAAGGGGGTGATGAAGGTGAGCAGGCCGCCCGCGAGGCCCCCGGCGGCCACGCCAGCCAGCCAGCTGGTCCACTGAAAGCTCTGGCTCACCTGCGGTGCCACCGGCTTGTGCGGAAAGCGCCGCCCCAGCAGGTGCTGCACCAGCATGCACGTCTGCACCACAAACACCAGAAAGAACACCAGAAACGCGCCCTTGTCGCGGTAGCCCGGAAAGTCGAGCAGCAGCAACGCGGGCACATGGCTCATGCCGTACACGCAGACCATGATGCCCCACTGCAGCTTGGCATTGCGCTCCAGAAACCGCTGCGGGTCGTTGGCCAGTGCGCTCACCACCGGCAGCGCCAGGAACACGTACACGGGGATGAACACGGTGAACAGGTCGAAGTGCTTGCTGCCCACCAGCCAGAACTGCAGGGGCAGCACCACAAAGAACGCCAGCACCAGGCTGCGGTGGTCGCCCCGACGCGTGGGCGACAGGGTGATGAACTCGCGCAGCGCAAAAAAGCCCACGATGGCAAACAGCACGGTGGCCACTGTCTCGCCCAGTACCCAGCCCACCCAGAACACGGTGGCCATGACCCAGGAGGTCTTGAGCAGCCCCCAGAAGCGCTTGGCTTCCAGGGCCCGGGCTTCGGCTTCGGGGTCGTCGCTGGCGTGCTCGCGCAGATTGCGCACGAAGGCCCACACGGTGACGATGGACAGGATGCCGAACACGACCAGGAACAAGGCTCCGATCTGCTGGGTGGCGGTGAGGTTGCGCAAGAATTGGTTCATGTCAGCGCGCGCTCCGGGGCGCAGCATTCGGCAAGGTCAGGGGCTTCGGACGGGTCATGCTCAGACTTCCCGCAGTGCGATGACGGCGCGGCGCGCGCGGTCAAGGAACGGGCGGCGCTCTTCACCCGCTTCGAGCTGGATGGGCGTGCCAAAGGTCACCGAACACAGGATGGGCACCGGCACTACCTCGCCCTTGGGCATCACGCGCTGCACGTTGTTGATCCATGCGGGCACCAGCACCACCTGCGGAAACATCTGTGCCAGCTTGAACAGGCCGGATTTGAAGGCCTGGGGCTCGTCGCCATGGCCCCGCGTGCCTTCCGGAAAGATCACGATGGAGTCTCCGCTCTCCAGCGCGCGCACCAGCGGGGCCAGCGGGTCCGATTCGGGCAGTGCGGCGCGCAGTTCTTCGGGTGTGGGTGCGCGGGGGGGCGCTTCGGGCGAGGGGTCTGGGCCCCCGGCAGCTGCCGTGTCGGCATCGGCTGCGGCGGCCTGGGTCACGGTGGGATCGGCGGCCACGGGCGCTGCGGGCCGCGCGGGCGTGGCCTGGCGGTCCACATACACGGCGTTGAACACGGCGGTGGTGATCCACTGCCGGAACGGCGTCTTCGTCCAGTAATCCTTGGCAGCGATGGGCCGCGTGATGCTGCGCAGCTCTTCGGGCAGCGCCGCCCAGATCAGCACCATGTCGGCATGGCTCTGGTGGTTGGCAAAGTAGATACGCTGCTCGGCCTTGGGCGGGCAGCCATACCAGCGGGCCTGGGAGCCGGTGAGAAACCGCACGATCCCCAGCAAAAGGAAACTCATCAACTTGGCAAGCATGGCGGGGATGATACGGGCGCCGGGCCTGCATGCCAGGCAAGGACCTGGGCAGCGCTACACCCAGATGCGATAGGCCCAGAAAGCTTCGTCCCCATAGATGCCGTCATACAGCGCCTGCGGTGCATAGCCCGTGATGCGGCGCGTGACGCGGCACAGGTGCGACTGGTCCGAGAACCCGGCGCCCGCTGCGACATCTGCCCATTTGACGCTGCCTTGGGATGCATCGGCCGCGATGGTGTCGAAGAACGCCTGCTCGGCCTTGCCAAAGCCGCGCAGCTCGCGCAGGGGCAGTCCGGCCCAGCGCTTGATGCGCCGCTCCAACTGGCGCAGGCTGCGGCCGGGGGCGGACAGGGCAGCGCGCTGTGCGAGGTGTGCAGCCCAGTCGCCGTAGCGCTGTGTGGGCAAGGATTGTGCGGGGCGGCAGGCCTGCCAGCGGGGCTCCAGAAAATCTTCCAGGTGCTGCAGGCGGGCCGCGTTGTCGGGCAGGTTCTGCACCGCTTCGCACAGCGCCAGCCAGTCGGGCGGCAACAGCGATTGCGCGTCCACCATGCGATCGGTCAGGGCCCCAGGGTCCACGCCGGTGAGCTGGTGCAGCGCGTCGGGCATGAACATCACCATCATGGCGTGTGTGGGGCCTGCGCAGTAGCTGGAGGTGGGGCGGGTCTGCGGGCCGGCCAGCACCCAGCGGCCGGGGTAAGCCTCGCGCGGGCTGTGCTCCGTGGGCATGGAGTCGGGGCGCTCGGCCACCAGGGCCTCGCTGCGGCCTTCAAACCACCAGCTCAGGCTGCACAGCGGCGAGGCCGGAAAGCGGTTGATGCGCTGTGCATCGCTGAGCGTGCGGCCCACCGTGTTGCGCGCGATGGCAGCACGCAGGCAGGCCGTGAGACTGGGGCGCGGCAGCCACAGCTCGCCCGAGGGGATCAGCCCGGCAGGGTGCCGAGGGGAGAGGGGGGCCAAGCTTGCCATGGGGCGCGAGTGTAGGCGACGGGGGCTGTCGCAATCGTTCAATACCAAGTCGTCGCTGCGCTGCAGCATGTGGGGCATGAACACGACCACAGTCACCACCTCGTCTGTTTCTTCTGTTGCTTCTCCCACTCCTCCCACCACGCCTGCAACGCCACGCGGCCCGCGCAGCCGCTGGTGGGGCCTGCCGCTGCTGCGCGCCATGCGCGCTGACTACCTGGGCTTTGTCACCCAACTGCAGCGCGAGCATGGCGACCTCACCCGCATGCGTTTAGGGTACGAAGATGCGTGGGACCTGATGCACCCCGATCTAGTGCGCGAGGCACTGCTCACCCATGCCGACCAGCTCATCCGCTGGGAGCGTGGCATGGAGGTGTTCGAGGAGGTGTTTGGCCAGAGCGTGCTGGTGACCGAAGGCGACACCTGGCAGCGCCAGCGCCGCATGCTGATGCCCGCTTTCAGCCCCAAGCGGGTGGCGGGCTACGCGCAGCTGATGACCGATGCCGCCCGCAGCGCGCTCGACGCGGCCATGCCCCCGGGCCAGCCCGGTGCGCAGGTGGCGGTGGATGCGCTGTGGACCGATGTGGCTATGGACGTGATCCTGCGCACGCTGTTCAGCACCTCGGCCCAGGCCGATGCGCGCGATGCCGCCTGGGCCACGCAGACGCTGGGGGCCACGGCCTATGAGGAGATGTTCATGCCCTTCACGCTGCCCGACTGGCTGCCCCTGCCGGGCAAGGCGGCCAAGCGGCGCGCGATCCGGTCGTTGAAGGGGCTGGTGTGGCGCCACATCCATGCACGCCAGGCCGAGGTGGCCGCACCCGGTGCCCCGGACCGCTCAGACCTGCTGCACATGCTGCTGGCTTTGCGTGATGAGTCAACGGGCGAGGCCTTGTCGGCACAAGAGGTGTTTGACCAGTGCATCGTCAGCTTCCAGGCCGGGCACGAAACCAGCGCCACCACGCTGCTGTGGTGGACCCTGCTCATGGCCCAGCACCCAGAGGCTGCGCAGCACGCCCAGGCCGAGGTCGATGCCGTGCTGCAGGGCGGCACCCCTGGCCCCGAGCATCTGGCCCAGCTGCCCTGGCTGGGTGCCACGCTCAAAGAGGCGCTGCGCCTGTACCCTCCGATTGCCGCGCTGATGAGCCGCCGCACCACCGCGCCCATCACGCTGGGCGGCGTGCCGGTGCCCCAGGGCGCCATGCTGCGCATCACCCCCTGGGTGTTGCACCGCGATGCGCGCTGGTTTGCCGAGCCGGACCGCTTTGCGCCCGAGCGGTTTCTGGACGGCGCTCCACCCATCCCCCGGGGCGCGTGGATTCCGTTTGGCCTGGGGCCGCGCGTGTGCATTGGCCAGCACTTTGCAATGCTGGAGATGACGCTGCTGGCGGCGATGCTGCTGCAGCGCTACACGGTGCGGCTGCCGGTGGGGGGCGCCGTGGGAGCGCCCCGGTTTCAAGTGACTCTGCGGCCGGAGGGGGCGTCTGCGCTGTGGCTGCAGAGGCGCGATGCGCCGCTGGGGCGATAAGGCGCGCTGCTTACCTGTGGGTGAAGTTCAGGGCAGCTCTGCGCCGCCCATGCGCCCCAGGATCGTGCGTGTCCGTCCTGCCAGATACGCCGAGCCGGGCGTTTTCTCAAAGCGCTTGGGCGCGGGCAGCATCACGGCCAGGCGCGCGGCTTCGGCAGTGCTCAGGCGGCTGGCGCTCTTGCGGAAGTAGTGCTGCGCAGCGGCCTCGGCGCCGAACACGCCTTCGCCCCATTCCACGTTGTTGAGGTAGATCTCCAGGATGCGCTGCTTGGAGAGCAACTGCTCCAGCGCCAGCGTGAGCACGAACTCCTGGCCCTTGCGCAGCAGCGTGCGTTCGCCCGACAGCAGCAGGTTCTTGGCCAGCTGCTGGGTGATGGTGGAGCCACCCCGGATCTTGGGCGCACGCACCGGGCGCTCGGGGGCGCGGGCCTGCGCCTTGCTGGCCAGGGCTTCGGCCTTGGCGTTGCGTTCCCAGGCTTTTTCGATGGCGTTCCAGTCCACGCCGTCGTGGTTCACAAAACCATCGTCTTCCGAGGCGATCACGGCGCGTTTGAGGTGGTCGGAGATGTCGGCGTAGGGCACCCATTGCTGGCGCCAGGGCACATGGCCTTTGCTGGCCAGCAGCGTCCAGGCTTCGGAGCGCTGGAAGGTGGTGGATTCGGGGTTGATGGCCACCATGGCGGCAATGCGCAGCACAAAAAACAGCTGCAGCGCCACGAAGGCGATTACCAGCAGTCCCAGCCAGCGCAACACGGCTTTCATCGTGGCGTCCCCGGGGCTCAGGCGGTGGCAGATTGCTGCATTTCGCGCAGCACTTGGGCCGACGGCGGGCGCACGCCGCGCCACAGCAAGAAAGCCTCGGCGGCTTGCTCCACCAGCATGCCCAGGCCGTCGCGGGGCACGGCGCCGTGCTGCCGGGCCCAGTCGAGGAAGCCCTGCGCTGCCGGGCCGTACATCATGTCGTAGGCCAGGGCACCGGGGCGCAGCACGCTGGCGGGCACCGGGATTCCGCCGCCAGAAAGGCTGCTGGCTGTGGCGTTGATGATCACATCAAAATAGGCCGATAGCGCTAGTGGGTCTTGCGCTGACAGCTCTGCTTTTTGTAGTGCGGCCAGGACACTGTGCGACTGCACCAGCGCCTGCGCCTTGGCCAGGGTGCGGTTGGCCACAGTGATGTGGCGGGCCCAGCACGCCTGCGGCGGCCCCGCCCGCGCCCACCAGTAGCACATCGCGCCCGGCCAGCGACACGCCTGCATTGCGCGTGATGTCGGCCACCAGGCCCAGGCCGTCGGTGTTGTCAGCGTAGATGCTGCCGTCGGCGCGGAAGGTGAGTGTGTTGGCCGCACCCGCCAGTTGCACGCGCTCGCTGCATTCGGTCGCCAGGCCCGGCGCTTCGGTCTTGAAGGGCACGGTGACGTTGCAGCCGCGCCCGCCCTCAGCGGCAAACGCGCGCACGCCCTGGGCAAAACCGTCCATGGGCACCAGGCGGCGTTCGTAGGCAATGTGTTCGCCGGTCAGCTCGGCAAAACGGGCGTGGATGGCGGGCGAGCGGCTGTGGGCCACGGGGTTGCCCATCACGCAGTACAGGTCGGCAGGGGAGGCGGGGGATGTCATGGAGTGGCTAGGGCTGCGTGGGGCTGGCGGTACGGGCGACCTTGCGGTGTGTTCTGTGGGGCGGGTGGGTGGGCTCGGAGGCCTGCTTGGCACGCCTCGTTGCTACCCCCCGCCGGGCAGTTACTTCACCACGGTTTCCAGGGTCTGGTCGCGGGTGAACTTGAAGCGCGCCACCATGGCGATCTGGTCGGCCTTCTTGCGCATCTCGGCATCGAAGGCGCCAAACGGGCCTGCGGCGCGGGCAATGGCTTCGGCGCGGCGGTCCAGGGTGCTGTTGCCCGAGCCTTGCACGATCTCGGTGCCCAGCACACGGCCGTCGTGGTTGACGGTGACGATCATCGTCAGCTCGCCATAGAGCTTGCGGCCGCCCTGTTCGGGGAAGTTCTCGGTGCCCTTGTCCTCGACCTTGCGGCGCAGCGCGTCGTAATAGATGGCGTAGGCCTCTTCGCGGGTGGCGGGGCTGATGTAGCGCTTCTTGGGGCGCGAGTTTTCTTCGTTGATGCGCTTTTCGATCTCGGCCAGCAGCTTGACGAGCTGGCGGCGCTTTTCCTGCTCGCTGGCCTGTTCGGCGCTCTGGCTGGCCTGGCGCGGATCGGGCACGGGCATGGTGGCCAGCTGCTTGCGCAACTGGGCCAGCAGCTGGGCCTGCTGCTCCTGCATCGCATCCATCTTACGCTGGGCTTCTTCGTAGTCGTCACCCACCGTGGTCAGCGCGGTGTACGGCAGGGGGCTGGTGGCCCGGCCCTTCTCTGCATCGCCACCACCCGCCAGGTTGGCCTGGGCAATCGCCTGGGCCTTGTCGGGGCGCTCGTTGGACTTGGCGTTGACCAGGATGACTTCGAGTGGCGTGTCCTGGAACACGCGGTTGAAGCCCTCGGGGTCGATGAAGCGCACCGAGATGAGCGCAGCATGCACGGCGATGGAGACGCCCAGCGCCAGCTGCAGCGTGCTGAAGGTGCGGAGGAAGGCAGGGAGTTTCATCGCCGGCAATTATCAGGGGGCTGTCCGGGGCTTCAAGCGGTGGGAGCCGCTGCAGCGGCGTCGGCGGGGGCCTCGTTCACATCCACCGCAATCGCAATCGGGCCGGCCACGGTGTCGTCGTCCTCGGCATCATCCACGGGACCATCGTCGCTGGTGTCTGCGGGGTCGTCCAGGCGCTCGATCACGGTGCCGTGGATGTCCAGCGTGATTTCGTCCACTTCGCCCAGCTTGACCTTCAGGCGCGCGCCGCGCGGCAGGTTCTGCGCGCCCAGCACGGGGAAGACCAGCGGAATGTCGTCCGCGCGGACGAGGAAGCTGCCGCCCGGGCCTTCCTTGAACACGGTGGCGTTCAGCTCGGTGATGCCGTTCTGCTCCAGGTACTTGAGCGTCCAGAAACGCTCCATGCCGGCCTGGTAGCCGTTGTAGGCGCTGTAGGCGGCGTCGAAGCTGCTGATGATGGAGAACAGGTCGGCGTCCTTGGGCTTGAAGGGCGCGGCCAGCGCGGCCGTCTTGCCGTGGCGGGCGCAGGCAATGATCTGCCACTGGTTCACCAGGTCGGTGTAGCGGCGCAGGGGCGACGTGGCCCACGAATAGGCTTTGACGCCGATGCCCGCATGCGGCAGCGCCTTGGTGCCCATGCGCACCTTCACGCCCGGCGCCATGCTGGCTTGGCTGCGGTAGATGCCGGGTACGCCCAGCTCGGCCATCCAGCTGCCCCAGGTGCTGTTGGCCACGATCATGGCCTCGGCCACGATCAGATCGAGCGGCGCGCCGCGCTGGCGCACGCTGATCTGCACCTGCTCGTCGCCCGTGGGCTCGGCACCGTTGTTGCCGACCAGGCGGAAGTTGTAGTCCGGCCGGTTGAAGTTTTCGGGCTTGCCGCGCACGACTTCGCGGCGGGCCTTGAGATCCTTGGCGAGGCGGTGCAAAAACGATAGCTGCGGGCGCAATTCGGACAAGCGCTTGGGGTCATTCTGGTGCTCAAACGCCGGGTTGGTGAGCCATTCTTCCGTCACCACGCTGTCGAGCTGGTCGTGGCGCAGGTTGGCGGCCACGTGCACGCGCTCCAGCTTGGTCTCGGAGCCCTTGAACTCCAGCGTGGCTTCGTCGATGGTGACGTACAGCGACACGGCCGGGTTGGCGCGGCCTTCGTCCAGCGTGTAGGTTTGCACCACGTCGTCGGGCAGCATGGTGATCTTGTAGCCCGGCATGTACACGGTGGACAGGCGGGCGCGGCCGAGCTGGTCGATGGCGCTGCCGGGCTGGATGGCCAGGCCCGGCGCGGCGATGTGGATGCCCAGCACCACGGTGCCGGTGCCCAGGCCCTGCACCGACAGCGCGTCGTCGATCTCGGTGGTCTGCGAGTCGTCGATGGAGTAGGCTTGTGCGGGCGACAGTGGCAGCTCGTCCGCAATGACCGGTGCAGTGACTGCCGGAAAGCCCGTGCCCTTGGGGAAGTTCTCGAACAAAAAGCGCTTCCAGTGGAACTGGTAGGCGGAGTCGATGGCTCCCGCCTTTTGCAGCAGGTCCAGCGGCGCGGTGTGCGTGGCACGGCTGGCCTCGACCACGGCCTTGTACTCGGGCGCGTTCTTGTCGGGCTTGAACAGAATCTTGTAAAGCTGGTCGCGGATGGGCTGCGGGCATTCGCCCCGGCCCAGTTGCGCGGCCCACTCCTCGATTTGAGCGAGGATGGCCTTTTTCTTCTCGATGGCGGCCAGCGCCTGCTGCAGGATCTCGGCCGAGGCCTTTTTGAAGCGGCCCTTGCCTGCGCGGCGGAAGTAGTGCGGTGCGTCGTACAGGCGGAACAGCGCACCGGCTTGCTGGGCCAGGGTGGCGTTCTCGGAGAAATAGTCGCGCGCCAGGTCGGCAAAGCCGAATTCGTCTTCGGGAGCGAATTCCCAGGCCAGGTCCAGTTCAATGGTCTCGGCCACGGCCTGGGCCTGGGCGATGAGTTCTGCCGGGGCGGGTTTTTCGAACTTCAGGAGGATGTGGGCGGCCTTGACCTTGACCCGTTTGCCCGAGTCCAGCTCCACTTGGGCGGAGGTATCGGCTTCGGACAGGATACGGCCGGCGAGAAATTTGCCGGCTTCTTCAAACAATGCGTGCATGGCGGCGATTGTCCCATGGGCGCCAGCGGGTACCCGGGCAGCCGCGCATATGATCCACGGCGCGCCCTTTCTGCCCGACCTGCCATCCCATGCCCTTTGCCACCATGGCCACGCCGCTGACACTGCTGGCACTGGCGCTGCCGTTCCTGTTCTGCTTCACGCAGGCCCCCATCAACAACTTCTGGCCCCTGCTGGCGTCCTGGGGCTGCGGCGCGGTGCTGGTGTTGCTGGCCCTGGCTCGCTGCGGCAGTACGCTGGGGCGGGATCAGGAGGGGGAGACCGGGGGGGGGCCCGCCCTGGTGTCGAGCCGGATGCTGGCCACCGGGGTTCTGGTCGCAGCGCTGGCCAGTGCGGTCATCGGGCTGCTGCAGTATTTTGTGGGGGACCCCGGCCTGCCCGGCGTGCAGCCCTCCACCCTGGGGCAGGCCATTGGCAACCTGCGCCAGCGCAACCAGCAGGCAACGTTGCTGAGCCTGGGCGTCTGGGCGCTGCTGTGGGGCCTGGCCCAGATGCAGGCACGTCTGGACCACCCCGGCATTGCCACCACCGTGCAGGGAGGGAGGGCCTGGCCCGGGTGGTTGACGGGGTTGCTGGTGGCCTGGGGGCTGGCGTTGCTGGCGATGTCGAGCGCGGCCACGGCCTCACGCACCGGGGCCGTGCAGTGGCTGTTGATACTGGGGCTGATGTTCTGCTGGCGCGTGTCGTGGGGGCGCCTGATCCTGGGGCTGGGACTGGTGGGGCTGGTGTTGTACGGCGCAGCGGCCTGGCTGCTGCCTCGCTTGCTGCTGGATTGGACCGGGTTTGCATCGGACGGACTGTTTGTGCGCATCCTCGACGAAGAGCCGGGCTGCACCAGCCGCCGTGTGCTGTGGGCCAATGTGCTGCACCTGATCGCGCAAAAGCCCTGGGCGGGCTGGGGCTGGGGGGAGTTGGATTACGCGCACTACGTCACCGTGTTCCCGGGGGAGCGGTTTTGTGTGCTGCTGGACAACGCCCACAACCTGCCCCTGCACCTGGCGGTGGAACTCGGCGTGCCGGTGGCGCTGATCTTTTGCGCCGCCGTGGTGGTGTGGGTGCTTCGCGAAAAGCCCTGGCGCGAGACCGATCCGGCGCGGCAACTGGCCTGGGGAGTGCTGGCGCTGGTGGGGCTGCACAGCCTGCTGGAGTTTCCGCTGTGGTACGGGCCGTTCCAGCTGGTCACGGTGCTGGCCGTTGCGTTGCTGTGGCGCTGGCAGCTGCCCGGCTGGGCAACTTCGCTGGCAGCGCGCCAGGGTGCGGCCGCCATCATCGTGGGCGCGCTGGCAATCGCGGCCTATGTGGGCTGGGATTTTTACCGCGTCAGCCAGCTGTACCGGCCGCTGGCCGACCGGCCACCCTCCCTGCGCCAGGACACCGTTCGCAAGGTGGGCAACACCCCTTTCTTCACCGATCAGGTCGATTTTGCGCTGCTGACCACCATCGAGCTTTCACCCAGCAATGCGGGCCAAGTCTTTGGCGTGGCCAACAAGCTGCTGCACTTCTCGCCCGAGCCCCGGGTGATCGAGCCGCTGATCGAAAGCGCCACGATGTTGGGGCTGGACGACGAGGCGGCGTTTCACCTCAAGCGATACCGTGCTGCGTACCCGGCGGACTATGAGCGCTGGCGCGAGCAGGGGCGGCGGATTTCGTCCCACCTGAAGCCCTGACCGGAGGCGCAACGGATGGCTGCCGCGCGTTCCGTTCAGGCCAGTTGCAGGAACTGGCTCACCAGCGGCAGGTAGTCCCCATAGTCGCCCAGCGCGTGGTCGCCCCCCTCCAGCACTACTTGCTCGGCCTGCGGGTAGCGCCCCACCATCTCGCGCCAGTCCAGCACTTCGTCGCCCTTGGCAATGAGGGCCAGTTCGCGGGCGGCAGCGGGGCGGGCCCGCATGTCCAGGGCCTGCAACTCTTCGATGTACTCCGGCAAAAAATAAAAGCGCTCGCTCGGGTCGTGCCAGCTGGTCTGCTCGCCGATGTAGCGGGCGAGGTCGCGTGCCGGGTCCACAGCGGGGTTGAGTATCACGCTGGGGCAACCCGCGTGCTGCGCCACCCAGCTGGCATAGAAGCCGCCCAGCGACGAGCCAATCACGGCCATCGAATGCCGGGGCCAGCTGGCAATGCCCTGCGCCACCAGCGCCATGGCGGCACGGGGCGATGGCGGCAGCTGCGGGCACCAGAAGGTCACGGAGGGGTGGTGGGCCGCCACGTGGGCCGCAGTCTGGCGCGCCTTGGCCGACGAGGGGGACGAGCGAAAACCGTGCAGGTACAGCAGGTGGGTGGTGGTCATGAGACAGAAAGTGATCGGGGCAGGGGAATCACTGCTTTAACCGGGCTGGCGCAGGCATAAGATGTGTGCACCAGGGCGCCACACCGTGCGGCGCCTGGTTTTGCTACCCGCACCATGACCGATTTTGCCCCGCTTTCCACTGCCAGACGATGGGCGCTCGGATCAGGCGACAAGCCGCCTGCGTCGCTGGGGCGGTTTGAACTCAAGAAGCAGCTGGGCCGGGGCGCCCAGGCCACCGTGTGGCTGGCGCTGGACCCGCGCCTGCAGCGCGAGGTGGCCATCAAGCTGATGCGCCCCATGCAGGACCAGGACCCCTCCGTGCTGGAGCAGTGGCTGCGCGAGGCCCGCCACGTGGGGCGTCTGGCCCACCCCTACATCGTGCCGGTGTTCGAGGCCGATGTGCAGGGCGCGCAGCCCTACATCGTGTTCGAGTACGTGCCCGGAAGCACGCTGGCCGAGCACCTGGCCCAGCAAGGGCGCTGTACCCCTCATGATGCCGTAGCGCTCATGGTGGATGTGCTCGATGGTTTGCATGCCGCCCACCAGGCGGGTATCGTGCACCGCGATCTCAAGCCGTCCAACATCATGATCGATGCGCACCGGCACGCCCGGGTGATGGACTTTGGCATGGCGGCCCCTGTGCAGGCCGTACCGGATGCGCAACTGGCGAGCGGCACGCCCGCCTACATGGCGCCGGAGGCTGCGGCGGGCGCCGCGCCCACCCCCGCGATGGACGTGTATTCCGCTGGCTTGGTGCTCATCGAGATGCTGACCGGGCGCCCCCTCATCCACCAAAAGGACACCTGGCAGGCGCTGTACCGCATTGTCAACGAAAACCTGGCCCTGCCCGCCGACCTGGGTCCCGGCGTGGACGATGGCCTGCGCGCCATTCTGCAAAGGGCCATGGCGCGCGACCCGGCGCAGCGCTATGCCACGGCGGCGGACTTTCGGGATGCGTTGCGCGCCTGGGCGGCACCGGCCAGTGCGCCATCGGCTGCCAGCAACGCCACGCTGGACTTTTTGCTGCGGCGCATGCGCCACAAGAGCGACTTCCCGGCCTTGTCGGATTCGGTGGCGCGCATCCAGCGGGTGGCCAATTCGGAAGACGACAGCATCAGCGACCTGACCCACGAAATCCTGAAAGACGTGGCGCTCACCAACAAGCTGCTGCGTCTGGTCAACAGCGTGCATTACGCCCACGCCAGCCGGGGCACCATCAGCACCGTGTCGCGCGCGGTGAGTCTGGTGGGCTTCAATGCGGTGCGCAACATGGCGCTGAGCCTGGTGCTGCTGGACCACATGCAGGACAAGGCCCATGCCAGCCAGATGCGCGAGGAATTTTTGCGCGCCATGATGGCGGGCTCGGTCGCGGCCGAACTGTGCAGCACCAGCCAGGCGGCCGAAGAGGCCTTCATCGGCGCGATGTTCCAGAACCTGGGGCGCATGCTGTGCGAGTTCTACTTTCCCGAAGAGGCGCGGCAGGTGCGCAGCCTGGTGGCGTCCGGGCGGCTGGAAGGGGGCGAGGAGGCCGCATCCGTCCAGGTGCTGGGGCTGGGGTTTGAAGACCTGGGTGTGGGCGTGGCGCGCGTCTGGGGCCTGCCCGACAGCCTGCAGCGCTGCATGCGCAAACCCCTGGGCTCGCCCATGCAGCGTGCGCCCGAGCAGGGCGTGGAGCGTTTGCGCTGGGCCGCCATGGCGGCCAACGAGGTCGCCAGTGCCCTGTTGTTCAGCGAGCCCGCCCAGTTGGAGGGACAACTGGGGCAGGTGGGCACACGCTACGCCCGCACGCTGGCGCTGTCGGCCGAGGCCATTGCCGACGCCACGCTGCGCGCGCGACACAAGCTGGTGGCGTTGGCCGAGGCGCTGGACCTGCGCGTGGACCCCGACACGCCGGCGGCCCGCCTGCTCAAGCTGCCCTCGGCCGCTGGTACGCAAGCCGCACCCGACGATGCCCTCGGCGCCCACGAGTTGCGGGTGACGGAAACCCAGCCCCTGCCCGCCGTGCTCGAATCCCAGGCGGGTGGCGCAGTGTCGGTAGCGCAGGTCAATGAAGTGCTGGCGGCAGGCATCCAAGACATCACCAACGCGATGGTCGAGAGTTTTCAGCTCAACGATGTGCTGCGAATGATCCTGGAGACCATGTTCCGCGCCCTGGGTTTTCGGCGCATGGTGTTTTGCCTGCGCGAGGCCCGCACCGACATGCTGACCGGCCGCTTTGGCCTGGGGGAGGGCAGCGAGGGGGCGGTCCGGGCCCTCAAGGTGCCGCTCAAGGCCCAGGGCGACCTGTTTGCCGCCGTGTGCCTGCGCGGCGCCGACACCCTGATCAACGACGCTACCGAGCCCCGCATGCAGGCGCGGCTGCCCGAGTGGTACCGCAAGGGCGTCAATGCGCCGTCGTTCCTGTTGCTGCCGCTGCAGATCAAGGGGCAGCCCTTTGCCCTCATCTATGCCGACCAGGCCACGCCGGGCGGCATTGTGGTGGACGACAAGGCCTTGGGCCTGCTGCGCACCCTGCGCAACCAGGCGGTGATGGCCTTCCGGCAGGCGGGGTAGGGCTGCGGCTCGCGATGTCCCTGCAGGGGCGTGGGCTGCTCTGGTGTGCGGCATCCCCCCGATAATCGGGGGATGGCCGTCGTTTTTGAAAAGCCCACGCTCGTTCAGCGTCTGGCGCCCCTGTTCCGGGGCTTTGACCTCCCCCTCCTGTTGCTGGTGCTGATGCTGGCCAGCGCCGGGTTGCTGGCCATGTATTCGTCGGGCTATGACCACGGCACGCGGTTTGTGGACCATGGGCGCAACATGCTCATCGCCGGGGCCATCCTGTTCATGGTGGCCCAGGTACCCCCCCAGAAAATCATGGCCTGTGCCGTGCCGCTGTACCTCACCGGCGTGGCCCTGCTGGTGGCGGTGGCGCTGTTTGGCATCACCAAAAAGGGGGCGACGCGCTGGATCAACGTGGGCATCGTCATCCAGCCCAGTGAGATCCTCAAGATCGCCATGCCGCTGATGCTGGCCTGGTGGTTCCAGAAGCGCGAGGGCACGCTGCGCCCGCTGGACTTTGCCGCGGCAGGCCTGCTGCTCGCCGTCCCGGTGGGCCTGGTCATGAAGCAGCCTGACCTGGGCACCTCGCTGCTGGTGCTGGCGGCTGGGCTGTCGGTGATCTTCTTTGCGGGCCTGTCCTGGAAGCTGATCCTGCCGCCGGTGCTGATCGGCGGTGTGGGCATCGCTACCCTGGTGCTGCTGGGTGACCAGCTGTGCGCAGACGGCGTGCGCTGGGTGGTACTGCACGACTATCAGCAGCAGCGCATCTGCACCTTGCTGGACCCCACCCGCGACCCGCTGGGCAAGGGTTTCCACATCATCCAGGGAATGATCGCCATTGGTTCGGGCGGTCTGTGGGGCAAGGGATTCATGGCGGGTACGCAGACCCACCTGGAGTTCATCCCCGAGCGCACCACCGACTTCATCTTTGCCGCCTATTCCGAAGAATTTGGCCTGGCAGGCAACCTGTTCCTGCTGGTG
>ERZ778028.1453-NODE-1453-length-25611-cov-7.247261_pt1 | contig 25611 bp, 24 predicted proteins | sample MGYA00375758_ERZ778028 | MGnify/ENA primary metagenome ERZ778028 (study PRJEB29350, sample SAMN05389828) | bioreactor metagenome | isolation source: Thiocyanate bioreactor | place: South Africa: University of Cape Town | collected 2014-03-17 ...
GCGCGAACAAGGAGACCGCCGAGAAGGCGAAGGCTGCCCTCGAGGAGGCCGGCGCGACGGTGACTCTGAAGTAATCAGCTCTTCTCGAAGAACTGCAGCGAAGGCCCCCGGGATCTCCCGGGGGCCTTCCGCGTTCTCTGCGTTCAGACGCCGCTCTCGACCGGAGCGATGCCTGCGGTGGAGCTGCGGACGATCAGGCGCGCCGGAATGCGCAGCTCGGTGCGGGCGCGGCCGGGCTCCGCGATCTCGGCGAGCAAGACGCTCACCGCAGCCCGCCCCTGCTCCCGCGGCACCTGCTGCAGGGTGGTGAGGGAGAACATCTCGGCGAACTCGTGATCGTCGATGCCCGCGACACTGAGCGCGGCCGGCACCTGGATGCCGAGACGGCGTGCGGCGATGATGGCGCCGATCGCCACTTCGTCGCACACCCCGACGATGGCGGTGGGACGCCTGCGCGTATCGCTCAGCAGGTCGGCGGCGGCGGCGTAGCCGCCGGGCAGGGTCACTTCGGAGTGCGCGTGGCGGATGAAGCTCGCCAGCCCGGCTTCGGTCATCGCGTGCTGGTAGCCCGACAGCCGCTCCTGGTCGACGTGGGCCCAGTGGCTCTGCGGTGCACCGCCGACGAACGCGATGTCGCGGTGGCCGAGGGCGATCAGATGCTCGGTCGCCCGCCGTGCCGCGTAGTCGTCGTCGACCGCGACGACGCTCGTCAGCTCGCTGGAGCCGACGACGCTGACGATGGGGCGGTCGATGCGGGTCAGTCGCTCCAACTCGTGATCGACCGGTTCCAGACCGACGGCGATCAAGCCGTCGAATCTCTTGCGTGCGAGGAAATCGTCGAAGATGCGGACACGGCCCTCGGTGCCCGGCTTTGCGTCGTAGAGGGTGAGATCGAGACCTCGTTCCAGCAGCGCCTGCTGGATGCCTTCGAGCACCTCCGCGAAGAACCACCGGTTGACGTACGGCATGACGACACCGATGTTCTGGGTGCGCCCGGTCGCAAGGCCCACCGCACCGGCCGACGGCACGTACCCCAGTTCTGCGGCGGCGGCCTGGACGCGCGACTTGGTCGCTTCCGACACGTATCCGGCGCCGCTGAGAGCGCGGCTGGCCGTCGCTTTCGATACGCCGGCGTGGGCGGCGACTTCGGCGATGCCGGCCATCGGTGCTCCTCCTCGAGCGCTGTTCGCTGACTATCTCACGGCTCAGTATGGAACCGGTTGCTCTCATCTTCGTGTCGCGGGATGCCGCGCGGTAGTGGTTGTTATCGGGTTGTGACAATCGTCGGGTTGCGTCGTGGGAGCGGGTCCAATAGCTTGGCCTGGAATCGGTTCCGGAACGGGGCCGTGTGCACCAGGAATCATCCGAGCACTCAATGAGGAGGAATCACATGGGGATGTCACGGCGGCGCTGGATTGCGCCTCTGGCTGTCATGGGCGTGGCGGCGTTCGCACTCGCGGGCTGCGCCGAGGGCGGCAGTAGCGGCGGCAGCGCCAGCGGAACGGGGGCGGCCGGGGGGACGGTTCGCATCTCGGGCGGTATCACCGGCTCCGAGGCCGACGCCCTCCAGAAGGTCTTCGACGGCTGGAGCAAGACGAGCGGGATCACCGTGCAGTACACCGGTGACAAGAGCTTCGAGGCGAACATCGTCACCAAGGTCACCGGTGGCGACGCGCCCGACATCGCGATCGTGCCGCAGCCGGGTCTGCTGAAGACCCTGGTCGGTACGGGCGACGTCAAGAAGGCGCCGCAGGCGGTGGAGGACAACGTCAACGCCAACTGGTCGCCGGACTGGAAGAAGTACGGCACGATCGACGGCACGTTCTACTCCGCGCCGATGCTCGCCAACATCAAGGGCTACGTCTGGTACTCCCCGGCGAAGTTCAAGGAATGGGGCGTCGAGGTTCCGAAGACGTGGGACGAGCTGCTCACGCTGACCAAGACGATCCAGGAGAAGACGGGGGCTGCGCCCTGGTGCGCCGGCTTCGAGTCGGGCGGCGCCTCCGGCTGGCCGGGCACCGACTGGGTCGAGGACCTCGTCCTGCGCCAGTCCGGCCCCGACGTCTACGACCAGTGGGTCGACGGCTCGGTGAAGTTCACCGACAAGCCGATCGCCGACGCCTTCACCGCGGTGGGCGACATCCTGCTGAACCCGTCGTACGTCAACGCCGGCTTCGGTGATGTCAAGAGCATCAACAGCACGGCATTCGGTGACGTCGCGGCGAAGGTCGCCGACGGTTCGTGCCCGATGACCCACCAGGCGTCGTTCCTGACGGCCAACTTCCTGACGGTGAAGACGGCGTCGGGTCAGGCGCCCAAGGTCGCGCCCGACGGCGATGTCTACGCCTTCGTGCTCCCGGGCTACAAGGAGGGCGCGGCCACGATCGAGGTCGGCGGCGAGTTCGTGGCGGGCTTCTCCGACAACGAGGCGACGCAGAAGGTGCTCGAGTTCATGTCGAGCGCCGACTTCGCCAACGCGCGAGTCAGCGAGGGCGGCGCGATCTCGGCCAACCTCAAGGCGGACCCGAGCAAGGCCTCGAGCGAGTTCCTGACCGAGGCGATGAAGCTGCTGCAGGACCCGAACACCACGGTCCGCTTCGACGCCTCGGACCTCATGCCCGCCACGGTCGGCTCCGGCTCGTTCTGGAAGGGCATGGTCGACTGGATCGACGGCAAGGACCAGGCCAAGGTCCTCAGCGACATCCAGGCCGGCTACAACAACTAGTCACACCAGCCGCGTGACACCGCGGGCGGGATGCCGTAGCCTCGGCATCCCGCCCGTGGCGCCCGCGCCCCGTCTCGCTCCCATTCCGCGTCCACCGAAGCACACGGAGGCTCATCGATGTCCGCACCCACCACCGCGCCCGCGCGAGTCAAGACCGACGGGCTGGCGCCTGACTCCGGTCCGCGCCGCGCCTTCTCACCCCGCGTCACCGCCGGTATCGCCACCGGTGCGCTCGTCATCCTGCTGGCTCTGGTGGTGCTGCTCCTGCTGAGCACTCCCGTAGAGGACCCGGCGAAGATCGTCATCCCCGGAGTCTCGCTCACCGCGTTCTTCCAGTGGCTCGGCGTGATGGGCCCGATCGTGCAGATCCCCATCATCCTCGTCGCCTTCGCCGCCGTGGTCGGTGTGCTGCTCCTGCTGATCGAGTACGCGCCCCGTCCCGGGCGGGTCTACTTCTGGATCCGCCTCGTCGCCTGCTTCGCGATCCCGGTCCTTGCCCTGCTGCTGCTGCGCCCGTACGCGAACGCCTTCATCTACGTGCTCGGCATCGCGCTCGTCTCCGGTGCCGCGCTGTTCGTGCTCGACTACCGGGCACGCAAGGGAGCCGGCTATCTGTTCCAGCTCGTGCTCTTCGCCGCCCCGGCTGCGGTGCTGCTGCTGATCGGTCTCATCTACCCGTTCTTCGCGACGTTCGTGCAGTCGTTCTTCGACAAGACGGGTGCCGAGTTCGTGGGCTTCGACAACTACGTGTGGGTCTTCACGCAGCCCGAGGGCACCTGGTCGGTCATCAACACCGTCATCTGGGTGCTCATCTGCCCGACGATCGCCACCATCGTGGGTCTCGCGTACGCCGTGTTCATCGATCGCGCCGCGGGCGAGCGGTTCTTGAAAGTGCTGATCTTCATGCCCTTCGCGATCTCGTTCGTCGGCGCGGGCATCATCTGGAAGTTCATGTACGACTACCGTCAGGGCGACCAGCTGGGTCTGCTCAACGCCATCATCACGGCGTTCGGGGGCGACCCCGTCGCCTGGCTCAGCGTCACGCCGCTCGTGAACAGCCTGCTGCTGATGGTCGTCTTCATCTGGAGCCAGACAGGACTTGCGATGGTCATCCTCTCCGCCGCGATCAAGGCGGTTCCGCCGGAGCAGGTCGAGGCCGCGGAGCTGGACGGCGCGAACGCGTGGGAGCGGTTCAGGAACGTGACCGTCCCCGGCATCCGCTCGTCGATCGTCGTCGTGGTGACCACGGTCGCCATCGCGTCGCTGAAGATCTACGACATCGTCGCGGTCATGACCGGCGGTCGCGCCAACACGTCCGTGCTCGCGTTCGAGATGGTCAACCAGCAGCAGCGCTTCCAGAGCTACGGGCACGCGGCGGCGCTGGCCGTCGTGCTGTTCATCTTCGTGACGCCGCTGATCGTGTTCAACATCATCCAGATCCGCAAGCAGAGGGAGATCCGATGAGCACCGGAGTCGACATCATCGAGCCCGTCACCGACACCCGCTCGGCTCGACAGGTCTCCCGCGACACGCGCAAGCACGAGGCCATGGCGCGTAAGCGCCTGACCTCCAAGGGGGCGACGATCGCGGCGCTGGTCATCGCGATCTTCTGGACCATCCCGACCTTCGGCCTGTTCGTCACCTCGCTGCGCCCCGGCTCGGACGTGCAGAGCACCGGTTGGTGGACGGTGTTCACCGACCCGTCGTTCACGCTGGAGAACTTCCAGAAGGCGCTGACCTCGGGCGGCACCGCGCTGACTCTGGGCCAGTCGTTCCTCAACTCGCTCGCGATCACGATCCCGGTCGTGTTCTTCGCGCTGGCGGTGGCCTCGCTGCTCGCCTACGCCTTCGCCTGGATCGACTTCAAGGGGCGCAACCTCGCGTTCATCGCGGTGTTCGCCCTGCAGATCGTGCCGCTGCAGATGGCGCTGGTGCCCCTGCTGAGCCTGTTCTCCCGAGGGATGACGATCGGCGACGTCACCGTCTTCCCGGCGCTGGATCTGCGCGGACTCGAGCACAGCTTCGCGACGGTGTGGATCGCGCACACGATCTTCGCGCTGCCGCTGGCGGTGTTCCTCCTGCACAACTTCATCGCGGAGATCCCCAGCGAGGTGATCGAGGCGGCGCGGGTGGACGGGGCCGGCCACGGCCAGATCTTCTTCCGGATGATCCTGCCGTTGGCGGCGCCGGCGCTCGCGTCGTTCGCCGTCCTGGAATTCATCTGGGTGTGGAATGACCTGCTGGTGGCGACGATCTTCGCTCCGTCGTCATCGCTGCCGATCACCCAGTCGCTCAACTCGCTGTCCGGGACGTGGGGCGATCAGTGGTTCCTGCAGGCCGCGGGCACGTTCATCTCGATCATCGTGCCGCTGGTCGTGTTCTTCGCCCTGCAGCGCTTCTTCGTGCGGGGGCTTCTGGCGGGGGCGACGAAGGGCTGATTTTCGGCTGGGTCCTTCGGGAGCGGCGCGGAATTCGTGGGGACGCGAGCCGCGCCGCTCCTTTAGTGTGAAGCCATGAGCAGCCCCGGTGCCACGGCGCCCGCAGCGATCGAGGAGGTCGATCCCGCAGTCGGACTGCGCGCCGCGGAGGTCGACGTCCGGACGGCCGACGGTCGGTCCAACGCCTACCGCGCCGAGACCAGTCGCAGTGCGCTGAGCATCATCCGCGCGAACGTCTTCACGCTGTTCAACGGCATCGTCTTCGCGTGCTTCGGCATCCTGTTCGCCCTCGGACGCTGGCAGGACGCCCTCTTCGGCTTCGCCGCCGTCGCCAACGCGGTCATCGGCTCGGTGCAGGAGTTCCGGGCCAAAGCCGCCCTCGACAAGCTCGCGCTGCTGAACGCCGCGCAGGCGCGTGTGCGACGCGACGCCGTGGAGCAGGACGTCGCGCAGTCGGCCGTCGTGCTCGCCGACATCCTCGTGCTGCGCGCCGGCGACCAGGTGCCGGCCGACGCGCGCATCGTGCGCTCGCGGGGCCTGCAGATCGATGAGTCCATGCTGACGGGCGAGTCGGATGCCGTCGACAAGCACCCCGGCGACGAGGCGCTGTCGGGGTCGATCGTCGTCGGCGGGGAGGGTGATGCGCAGGTCGTCCGCGTGGGCGCCGACGCCTACGCGAACGCGTTCGCCGACGAGGCGAAGCGCTTCTCTCTCGTGGGCTCCGAGCTGCGCGACTCGATCAACCGCGTGCTGAGCTGGGTCGGCTGGGCGATCGGCCCGATCGGTCTGCTGGTGCTGAACGCTCAGATGCAGGTCGCCGGCGGATGGCGCGCCGCGTGGGAGAGCGGCAGCTGGGTGCAGGCCGTCGTCAATACGATCGCATCGCTGACGGCGATGATCCCGCTCGGGCTGGTGCTGATGACCTCGATCACCTTCGCGGTGGGAGCCGCGCGCCTGGCGGCGCGACAGGTGCTCGTCAACGAGCTGCCCGCCGTGGAGGGTCTCGCCCGGGTCGACGTGATCTGCCTCGACAAGACCGGCACCCTGACCGAGGGCGAGATCGCCTACGACGACGCCCACCTGCTCGACGAGGTCGCCGGCTGGCGGCGGACGCTCGGCTGGTACGGCAGCGCTCCGGACGCGAACGCGACGGCACGCACGCTCCGGGAGCCGTTCGCCGCCGAGGCGGCGCAGCGCCCGCGTGTCGCTCGGGAGAGCATCGGGTTCTCGTCCGCGCGCAAGTGGAGCGCCGTGGCGTTCGACGACGACGGCGATCCGGCGGGCACGTGGGTGCTCGGCGCGCCCGAGATGGTGTTCGGCGCCGCCGCGACCGACGCCGCCGACCCGCTCGGAGCGGCCGTGATCGAGCGCGCCTCGACCGGCCGCCGCACCCTCGTGCTCGCCTTCTCGCCGCGGCAGCTGACGACGGCCGATGTCGAGGCGGAGAGCCTGCCCGACGAGCTCGTGGCCGTCGCCGTGCTGACGTTTCGTGAGAAGGTGCGCACCGACGCCGCGCAGACGCTCGAGTACTTCCGCGCGCAGGGCGTCGGCATCCGCATCATCTCCGGCGACAACCCGCGCACGGTGGCGGCGATCGCGCGGGAAGTGGGTATGGACGCCGCGGAGGGCTACGACGCCCGCGCGCTCCCCGACGACGACGAGGCGCTCGCCGCGGTGCTCGAGGAGCACACCGTCTTCGGCCGCGTCACGCCGGATCAGAAGAAGCGCATGGTCCTGGCCCTTCAGTCCCGCGGGCACACGGTCGCGATGACGGGCGACGGCGTGAACGACGCGCTGGCGATCAAGACCGCCGACATCGGCATCGCGATGAACTCGGGCGCGGCGGCGACGAAGGCGGTCGCGCGGCTCGTGCTGCTCGACGGGCGGTTCTCGCACCTGCCCGACGTCGTCGCCGAGGGGCGGCAGGTCATCGCCAACATCGAGCGCGTCTCGATGCTGTTCTTGACCAAGACGACGTACGCGACGCTGCTGGCGATCCTGTTCGGCGTGCTCGTGCTGGAGTTCCCGTTCCTGCCCCGCCAGCTGTCGATCACCGACGGGCTCACCATCGGCATCCCCGCCTTCTTCCTCGCGCTCATGCCCAACGCGCAGCGCTACATCCCGGGGTTCCTGCGCCGTTCGCTGAGCTTCGCCATTCCGACGGGCGTGGTCGTCGCGCTCACCCTCACCCTGTACACCCTCATCGTGCGCGGCGCCGGGACGCCGGTCGACGAGGTGCGCACGGGGGCGACGATCATCCTCGCCGTCGTGGGCATCTGGATCCTCGCGGTGCTCAGCCGCCCGCTCAACCGGTTCAAGGGAGCCGTCGTGGGCGCGATGTTCATCGCCCTCGTCGTGATCTTCTCGGTGGCCCTGTCGCGCCAGTTCTTCCTGCTGGTCGATCCCGGCCAGACGACGGCGCTGGTCGTGACGGCCGGCTGCATCGGCGCCATCGTGCTGATCGAGATCGTGCGGGCCGTGCAGCGCCGCTACGTCGCCCGAGCGCTGCAGGATGCCGCGCCGCACGCCACCCCGCACACCCGGGAGGTGTCGCGACCGGTGCCGGTGACCATCGCCGTGGCGCTCGTCTACGTCGGCGGCCTGGCGAACGCCATGTTCGGGATCCTGTTCCTGCTCACCCGCTACGACGTTCCCGGATCACTGGTGATGAGCGTCTCGCTGATCGGTGCCGGCATCATCCTCTTCGGGCTGCTGTCGGTGGCCGCGGCCGCCGGGCTCGGACGCGGCAGCGGACTGTCGCGTCTGTTCATCAGCGTGCTCGCGGTCGCAATCGTCGGCCTGCAGCTGTGGAGTCTCGCCGTCGACCACGACTGGGACGTCTGGTCCATCGGCCAGATCGTCGTCTACGCGGCGGTGCTCGTGGCAGTGTGGGCACCACCGGCGAATCGCTTCTTCCGCCCCGTCCTGCGAGCCGGATCATGACGGCGCTCATCGTCACCGGCGGACCGGTGATCGACGGGGAGCGGCGGGCGGCGTGATCGCGCCGTCGTTCGCCGACGCCCACGTGCACCTGGGGCTCGTCGCGCTCGAGGCGCTGGACTGCAGCCTCGACGATGCCGGGTCGGAGGCGGCCTGCGCCGTCGTGCCCGACCGACCGGTGCTCCTGCTGGACAGCGACCGACACGGCGGTTGGGCGAACTCGCGCGCGCTGGCCGTCGCCGGCATCGATCGCACGACCCCCGACCCGCCGGACGGGCGCATCGTCCGCCGTGCGGACGGCGAACCGCAGGGGACGCTGCGCGAGGGCGCCGTCGACCTCGTCGGACGCGTGGCGCCCGAGCCGAGTGCCGCCGCGATGGCACCCGGCATCCGTGCCGCCGCCGACCACCTGATCTCCCTTGGCGTCACCGGCTGGCAGGAGGCCGCTCTGACGTCGTTCGGCAGCATCCCCGACTTCAGGACGGCTATCCCGACGGCTCCGCGGGCCTGCGCTATTTCCCCGATGAGCTCGTCCGCAGCGTGGTCGCTGCGCTGAACGCCGCCGAGCGCGGCGCTCGCCGCATACACGAGTGGCTCGCACGAGCTGATCGGCGACGGCGCGGCCGGACGGATCCGTGTCGGTGCCGCCGCCGATCTCGCGGTGGCCGATCGCGATCCCTTCGTCGGCGCGCCCGAAGAGATCGGGTTCGCGCGCACCGCATGGACGGTGTGCGCCGGCGAGGTCATCGCCGCCCACACGCATACGGGCGCAGAGCGCGGCCGGGCAGCGGCGTGCCCCGCCTGCGCGTGAACGGACGGCCTCCGCGCGTCAGCCCGTGCAGCCGAGTCCGGCGCGCAGCGAGGTCATCAGGTCGATCTCGGCGGACTGCGTCGCGATGACGCCCTGAGCCACCGCGAGCGCACGCGGCTCGTGTCCGAGCCGCAGCAACGCCTGCGCCATCGGCAGCGCACCCTGGTGGTGGCGGATCATGAGGCCGAGGAACGTGCAGTCGGCGGTGGTGCCGGATTGCGCCCGCATCGCCGCGAGCTCCTCGGCGCTCGCCATTCCCATCTGCGTCATCAGCTCCGCGTCGGTCGGACGCGCCGCGCCGCCGCCGTGCGGGTGGGAGGTGCCCGCGGCATCCATCCACGCCATGAGTGGACCGCCGCTCTGCGGCAGGCCCCACTTGACGAGCCAGTCGTAGAACTCGCCCTTCTGTGCCGACTGCGTCGTCGCGATGTCGTAGGCCAGGACCCGCACACCGTCGTTCTGCGTCGTGCGGTAGATGTCCATCGCCATCTCGACCGCCTGCCCGTGGTGCAGCTGCATGTCGCGGGCGAACCCGGCCTCGGGGGAGTCGGAGGTGGGTGCCGCCGCAGCCCCGGCCGCGGCGAAGGTGGAGAAGCGGCCGATCGCGAACGCGAGCGCGGCGACGGCGAGCGCGACCAGGAGCACCGCCCACCACGGGGGGAGGGCGCGCCCGTTCGCCGGCTCGGGCGCGGTCACGACTGCTTGCCCGGCCCGTCGACCGCACCACTGCAGGATGAGGTCGGCTCGGGGACGTTCTGGTTGCGCCAGTACTCCTCGAAGAACGACGGGATGCGGGGGTCGGCCGCACTGTCGAGCTTCAGCTGCGCGTTCCACGCGCTGAGCACGATCGGCGTGGGAAGGCCCTCGTACGGCGAGAGGATCACGTACGACGACGGCAGCTGCGCCGTCAACGCATCGAGATCGGCGTCGCTGACCCGCGTCTTGTCGTACGTGACCCACACGGCACCGTGCTCGAGCGAGTGCACGGCGTACTCGTTCTGCTGGGGCTGGTCGTAGATGCCGCAGTTCAGCCAGTACTGGTTGTGCGGGCCGCCCGCGGGGGGATTCTGCGGGTAGTCCACGGTGCCGGCGACGTGCTGCGTCGTGTTCGTGAACGTCTCGACACCGTCGATGGCGGCACCGGTGCCACCGGCCTGGTAGGTGACCGGCTTCGGCGCGAAGGCGATGGATGCCGCGACGACCGCGACGATGGCGACGGCAGCCGTGGCCCCGACGATCCACCACGTGAGACGGCTGCGCCGCCGGCGCGCGAGCTGACGCTGGTACTCGGCGAGCTTCTCCTGCTTCTGGAGCTCGCGTTGCTGCTTGACGGTCAGCTCGAGGTTCGCGCGCGTGGCGGGGTTGCCGCTCGTGCGCTTCTTGTCGGATGGAGTGGGGGTCATGGGTCCTCGGTTCGATTCGCGGTCGGGGGCCGCTCCCGCAGGGGCAGCATGTCGATCGTATGCGGCTGCATGACTCTGAGGCTGGGGAAAAGGTTAGGATCGAAGTCTGCTCGAATCGTTTCGAGCCCTCCCTGTCGTTGTGGTCGCGCGCCGATCCGCTCTCGGCGACCGCTCCCTCCGCTTTCACTCGTCTGGACCCCGTGCGCGAAGAATCCGCCCCCCGAACCGCTCCGACCCGCGTCCCGTCCGGCCCCGGGCGTACGGCCACCGGTGCCATCCGCACGCTCGGATCGCACCCCGCCACCGCTCCGGTCGTCCTGCATCCCGGTGACGCGATCTCGACGGCACGCCGCGTGGTCTACATCATCCTCCTCGGTGCCCTCACGGCGCTCGGACCCTTCACGATCGACCTCTACCTGCCCGCGTTCCCGACGTTGCAGGCCGACTTCCGCACGTCCGCCGCGGCGATCCAGCTCACCCTGACCGGCACGATGGTCGGCTTCGCGCTCGGTCAGCTGATCGTCGGACCGCTCAGCGACAAGGTCGGACGCCGCGTGCCGCTGCTCGCGGTCACCGCCCTGCACGTCGTGGCCAGTGTCGCCGCGGCGTTGGCGCCGGATCTGACGCTCCTGGCCATCGCGCGTGTGTTCATGGGTGTCGGCGCTGCCGCCGGCGGCGTGGTCGCGATGGCGATCGTCCGCGACCTGTTCGGCGGGCGCCGCCTCGTCGTCATGCTGAGCCGGCTCGCCCTCGTGTCCGGAGCCGCGCCCGTCGTGGCGCCGCTCATCGGCTCCGCGCTGCTGTCGGTCATGCCGTGGCGCGGCATCTTCGTCGTCCTGTCCGTCTACGGTGCCGTCATGCTCGTGGCGGCGATCTGGCTCATCCCCGAGACGCTGCCCGCCGCACGGCGGAAGGAGCGGGGAGCGACCACCGTGCTGCAGCGCTACCGTGCCGTCTTCAGCGACCGGGTGTTCGTCGGCGTGCTCATCATCGGGGGTATGTCCTTCAGCGGGCTCTTCTCGTATCTGTCGTCCTCCTCGTTCCTCTTCCAGGAGACATACGGTTTCGACGCCCAGCAGTACGGGCTGCTGTTCGCCGCCAACTCCCTCGGCCTCGTCGTCGGTGTGCAGGTGGCCGCGCGCCTCGCGGCCCGCTTCGGCCCGCAGTGGGTGCTGTCGGTGTCGACCGGCGTGCTCGTGGTCGCCGCGATCGCGATCATCGTGTGCGACCAGCTCGGATGGGGCTTGTGGGGGACCATGGTGCCGCTGTTCGTGTTCATGACGGCGTGCGGCTTCACGTTCCCCTGCGTGCAGGTGCTCGCGCTCGATCGCCACGGCAAGGCCGCCGGGACGGCGGCATCCATCCTCGGGGCGACGAACTTCGGGGTCGCGGGACTCATCTCCCCGATCGTCGGATGGGTGGCGCGCGATGCCGGGATCACGGCGACGACGATGGCATCGGTCATGGTGGGATGCGCGCTCATCGGGGCGATCTCGCTCTGGGCGATCGTGCGACCGTGGACCGTGGAGCGGCTCGCGCCCTGAGCCGCGGGCGTCGGGCATAATGGGGCGATGAGAGCACCCTTGGACGATGACGTCACCACGGTCATGCTCCAGCGGCTCGTCGTGGGCGTGCTGCTGATCGCGATCACGGTGTGGCTCGGCATCCAGGTGGTGGTCGAAGCCGACGTGAACGTCGACGAGTGGTGGAACGTCTTCGTCGACCGCTTCGCTTTTCTCGACGGCGCCGCCCTCGCGATGAACTTCCTCGGCGGCGGATGGTTCGCGACCTTCGTTGTGCCGCTCGCCGGCGTCGGGCTGCTGCTGTGGCTGCGCCGGCCCCGCGGCGCGCTCTTCGTCGTGGTCGCCCCGCTCGGCAGCGTCGCGCTCGTGCAGCTGCTGAAGGCGCTGTTCGGCCGCGCACGCCCCGAGGACATGATCGTCTTCTCCGACCACGGCTCGTTCCCCTCCGGACACACCGCCAATGCCGCGACCCTCGCGACGATCGCCGTCATCCTCTTTCCACGGGTGTGGGTCGCCGTCGTCGGCGGCGCCTGGGTGTTCGCGATGGCGTTCAGTCGCACCCAGGTGCACGCCCACTGGCTGAGCGACACCGTCGGCGGAACGCTCGTCGGGGTCGGCGCGACCCTCGTGATCGCGGGGATCTGCGCGCGGATGCTCGAGCGCGAGAACGAGCGGTTGCGCTCGCTAGGCTGAGCGCCATGAGCGCTGTCGATGACGCAGAACTTGCCCGACTTCAGGCCGAGGCAGAGGCGGCCGAGGCCGCGCTGAAGCTCGCCCAGGCCAAAGCCGCGCTCGCCGCCGCCCAGGCCGCGCGCGCCGCCGGCCCTGCGCCCGCGGAGGAGATTTCCGCTCCGGAGGACGCCGAGGCCGCCTCTGCACCTCCCGAGGCGATATCTCCTCCCGAGGAGCAGGCCCCGCCGGCCGCTCCGGCTGCGGATGCCGCGGCGGCACCGGATGCCGCGGCATCCGGACCTCTCGACGGCGACCAGGTCGCCGCGATCGCGAAGGGGTACGCCTTCGAGGGCCTGACCCTCGATCTCGGTGCCCTGATGAACACCGAGCCGGTGCCGTCGGCGCAGATCCGCATCCCGCTGGCCATGATGAACCGACATGGCCTCGTCGCGGGAGCCACCGGCACCGGCAAGACCCGCACGCTGCAGGGGCTCGCCGAACAGCTCGCCGCGAAGGGCGTTGCGGTCTTCGCCGCCGACATGAAGGGCGATCTGTCGGGCGTGGCGACGCCGGGCGCGCCGAGCGAGAAGCTGCTCGCGCGGACGGCGGCGATCGGACAGGAGTGGGCGCCCGCGGCATCCGTCACCGAGTACTTCGCCCTCGGGGGCGTCGGCAAGGGCGTGCCCGTGCGTGCGACCGTCTCGGGGTTCGGGCCGCTGCTGCTGAGCAAGGTGCTCGGCCTCAACGAGACCCAGGAGTCCAGCCTCGGACTCGTCTTCCACTACGCCGACGCGAACGGACTGGCCCTGGTCGACCTGTCCGACCTGCGCGCCGTGCTCACGTGGCTCACGAGCGACGAGGGCAAGGACGAGCTCAAGGAGCTCGGCGGGCTGTCGTCGGCGACGGCCGGCGTGATCCTGCGCAAGCTCATCACCTTCGCCGACGACGGCGCCGACGTCTTCTTCGGCGAGCCCGAGTTCGACGTGCGCGACATCCTGCGCACCGCTCCGGACGGACGCGGGGTGATCTCGCTGCTGGAGGTGCCCGGCGTCGCCGACAAGCCGGCGCTCTTCTCGACCTTCCTCATGTACCTGCTGGCCGAGCTGTTCGAGATCCTCCCCGAAGTGGGCGACCTCGACAAGCCGAAGCTCGTGTTCTTCTTCGACGAGGCCCACCTCTTGTTCCGCGATGCGTCCAAGGCGTTCTTGGCCGCGATCACGCAGACCGTCCGCCTCATCCGGTCCAAGGGCGTCGGCGTCTTCTTCGTCACGCAGACGCCGAAGGACGTGCCCTCCGACGTGCTCGGCCAGCTCGGTTCGCGCGTGCAGCACGCTCTGCGTGCCTTCACCCCGGACGACGCGAAGGCGCTGCGAGCGACGGTGGGCACGTATCCGACGAGCGGCTACGACCTCGAACGGGTGCTGCAGGAGCTCGGCACCGGAGAGGCGATCGTCACCGTCATGAACGAGAAGGGTGCGCCGACCCCGGTCGCCTGGACGCGACTGCGCGCGCCGCAGGGCCTCATGTCGCCCACCCCCGACCCGGACATCGAGCGAGCCGTGCACGCCTCGCCGCTGCTGGCCCGCTACGGCACGCCGATCGATCGCGAGTCGGCGCGCGAGATCCTCACCGCGAAGATGAACGCCGCCGCGGAAGCGGACGCCGCGGCCGAACAGGCCAAGGCGCAGGAGCAGGCGGCGAAGGAGCAGGAGAAGCAGCGGGCCGCACAGGCGAAGGCGGATGCCGCCGCCGAGCGCGAGCGACAGAAGGAGTACGACCGGATCCTGCGCTCCACCGGCGGCTCGACGCGGACGACGCGCACCTCCCGCGCGTCACAGAAATCGCCCATCGAGCAGGTGTTGAACTCGAAGTCGACCCAGACGATCCTGAACTCGGTCATCCGCGGCCTCTTCGGCACCGGCCGGCGCTGACGCTCGCCCTTGCGTGCGGCGACCCCGTGCGCAAGGGGATGCGCCGCCTGGAGCCGCCGTCTAGCGTGACGGACATGAGCGATCTGTCGAGCCCCACCGGCCGCGAAGAGGAGCTGCGCGCCGTGCCTCGCGCAGACGGCACGGCGCCGCGTGCGCTCGTGCTCGGTGCGACCGGCTACATCGGGGGGCGACTGGTGCCGCGGCTGATCGCGGCCGGTTACCGGGTGCGGGTGCTGGTGCGCGATGCCGGTCGGCTCGCCGCGTTCTCGTGGGGGAACGAGGTCGAGGTCGTGGTCGGCTCGGCCGTCGACGAACCGGCGCTCGCGCAGGCCTGCGCCGACGTCGACGTGCTCTACTACCTCATCCACTCGATGTCGGTCGGCGCCGGTTTCGAGCAGGCCGATCTCGCCGCCGCGCGCGCCGTCGCGGCGGCGGCCGCGGCATCCGTCGCTCGCCTGGTGTACCTGGGCGGGCTGCACCCGGAGGGCGTGCCGCTGAGCCCGCATCTGCGCTCCCGGGTCGAGGTGGGGGAGGTGTTCCTCGCCAGCGGTGTGCCCACGCTCGTGCTGCAGGCCGGTGTCGTGATCGGGTCGGGGTCGGCCTCGTTCGAGATGATCCGCCACCTCACCGAGGTGCTGCCGTACATGCCCGCCCCCAAGTGGGTGCGCAACTTCATCCAGCCGATCGCCGTCCGCGACGTCATGCACTACCTGCTGGGCGCCGCGCGCGTCGCCGCCGACGTGAACCGCGCCGTCGACATCGGCGGACCCGACGTGCTGCGCTACGGGCAGATGATGAACGGCTACGCGGTCGAGGCGGGCTTGCCGCAGCGGCCGATCGCGCCCCTGCCGGTGCTCACGCCGGGACTGGCGTCGCACTGGGTCAACGTCGTCACACCGGTGCCGCGCTCGATCGCGCGCCCGCTCATCGCCTCGCTGCAGAACGAGTGCGTCATGGACGACCACGACATCGACGCCATCATCCCGCCGCCGGCGGGCGGCCTCACGCCCTATCGCCGGGCCGTGGCGCTGGCCCTGGGGCGCGTCGCGGCCGACAGCGTGGAGACGAGCTGGCAGGATGCCGAGGTCAGCGGCGTGCCATCGGATCCGCTGCCGTCCGACCCGGAGTGGTCGGGGCGCACCGTGTTCACCGACGTGCGCACGGCGACGACGACCGCGAGCCCCGCGCGGCTCTGGGAGGTCATCGAAGGGATCGGCGGCGAGAACGGCTGGTACTCCGCGCCCGTGCTGTGGGCGCTGCGCGGCTGGATGGACCGGGTCGTCGGAGGCGTGGGGCTCGTGCGCGGACGGCGCAATCGCAGCCGCGTGGCCGTCGGCGACGTCATCGACTTCTGGCGTGTCGAGAAGGTCGAGCCGCAGCAGCTGCTGCGCCTGCGTGCCGAGATGAAGGTGCCGGGTCTGGCGTGGCTCGACCTCGGCTGCGAGCCGGGCGCCGACGGCGGCGCCGTGTACCGCCAGCGCGCGGTCTTCTTCCCGTCGGGGCTGTCGGGCCGGCTGTACTGGCTCGCCGTGCTGCCGTTCCACGGGTTCATCTTCCGGGGGATGGCCAACCGCATCACGGCGGCGGCGGAGCACGCAGCCGCCGCCGAGCACGTGGACGCTGCGGCCTAGACTCGCGCCGTGGCCCATCTGCGTTCTTTCCGCCCCGGCGACGAGCCCGCCCTCGCCGAGATCTGCCTGCGCACCGCCGACACGGGCAGCGACGCCACCGGCATCCTGGACGACGACGACATCTGGGCGGCCGTCTTCGTGCTGCCGTACGTCGCGCGTCATCCCGAACTCGCCGTGGTCGTCGAGACGGACGATGGGCGGGTCGCGGGCTACGCCGTCGCCACCGACGACACCGACGCGTTCGAGGAGTGGTTCCTGAGCGAGTGGTGGCCGCGCTTCGCGCAGCGCTGGCCGAAGCCGGTCGGCGAGCCCGCCACGCGACAGGACTCCGTGCTGGCGTACGCCTACGGGCGCCGCCCGGGCGCTGAGCCTTTCGCAGAGTCCTTCCCCGCGCATCTGCACATCGATCTGCTTCCCGACGTTCAGGGGCAGGGGTGGGGGCGCCGGCTGATCGCCGCGCTCTTGGAGCGACTTCGCGCCGCAGAGGTTCGGGGCGTGCATCTGGTCGCCGCCGGCACCAACGCCGGTGCCATCGCGTTCTACGCGCGTCTGGGCTTCACGCGCCTGGACGCTCCCGCCGACGTCGCCGCCTTCGGCATGCTCCTGTAGCGCCCCTCCCGCCTCTTCGCCGAGCCGCCACGTTTTCGCCGACCCGCCACGATATGTCGCGCCGAAACAGGGCGGCTCGCGCGGAAGGTGGCGGCTCGGCGACGAGACGGGGGAGAGGGGGCGGGGGCGTAGGGTGGGGGCGTGGGCAGCCTCGCCGTCGTGATCACCGTCTCGGATCGGTCGGCTGCGGGCGTGCGCGCCGACACGGCGGGGCCGATCGCGGTCGCCGCGCTTCGCGACGCGGGGTGGGAGTGCGCCGACGCGCGCATCATCGCCGACGGCGCCGACAGCGTCGAGACCGCGCTGCGCGCCGCCCTGGCCGACGGTGCGCGCCTCGTCGTCACGACCGGGGGGACCGGCGTCGCCAAACGAGACGAGACGCCCGAGGGTACGGATCGCGTCATCGAGCGCGCGCTCGACGGCATCCCCGAGGAGCTTCGCCGTCGCAGCGTGGCCGAGAAGCCGGCCGGCATGCTCTCTCGCGGTCGCGCCGGCACCGCGGGGCGTGCCCTGATCGTCAACCTGCCCGGGTCGCCGGCGGCCGTGACCTCCGGGATGCCTGTCATCCTCTCGGTCGCCGGTCATGTGGTGCACCAGCTCGACGGAGGAGATCACTGATGGCTGCCGTTCGCATCGCCCGCATCACCGAGGAGCCGCTGGATGCCGCCGCGCACCTCGCCGCCGTCGACGACCCCCGGGCGGGGGCCGTCACGAGCTTCATCGGCACGGTGCGCGATCACGACCCCGACGCCGCAACGGCCGTCCTCGCGCTGGAATACTCCTCGCACCCGGATGCCGAGGCGACGCTGCACGACATCGCGCTGACCGCCATCGGCGACACGCGCGCGACCGTCGCCGTGAGCCATCGCGTCGGGCGCGTCGAGGTCGGCGAGGCCGCCGTCGTCATCGCCGTCTCGACGCCCCACCGCGCCGAGGCGTTCGAGGTGTGCCGCGCCATCATCGAGGCGATCAAGCGCGAGCTGCCGGTGTGGAAGCGTCAGCTGACGGCCGACGGGGCCGCGGCGTGGAAGGGGATCGGCGGCTGAGCGCTCAGCCGCCGGCGAACGGCGGCAGCACGTCGACGAGGGTATCGGCGCCGAGCGGCGCCGAGCCGTCGGTGCGGCGTCCGTCGACGAGCACGGCGCAGCGGGGGAGGATCCGCCCGAGTGCCGGAGACTCCCGCGTGAGCGCGGCGCGCAGGCCGTCGAGATCGGTTTCGGTTCGCGCTTCCTCGTCGCGCCCGGCGAACTCGGCGGCGGCGGCGAAGTAACGGACCCGCGGCATCAGGACTCCCGCACCCAGTCGCCCGACTTGCCGCCGGTCTTGGCGATGAGGCGGACGTTCTCGATGGCGGTGGCCTTGTCCATGCCCTTCACCATGTCGACGATCGTCAGGGCCGCGACGGAGGCCGCCGTCAGCGCTTCCATCTCCACCCCGGTGCGGTCGGCGGTGCGGACGGTCGCGGTGATCTCGACGCCGTCGTCGGTGATGGACAGGTCCACGCTCGCGCCGTGGACCCCGATCACATGGGCGAGCGGAAGCAGCTCGGGCGTGCGTTTGGCGGCTTGGATGCCCGCGATGCGTGCGACGGCGAGCACATCGCCCTTCGGCACCGCTCCGTCGCGGAGCGCGGCGACGACGGCGGGCGCGCAGCGGACGAGCGCAGCGGCGGTCGCAGCGCGCACCGTCGGCTGCTTCTCGGTCACATCGACCATGCGGGCGTGACCGGCGCCGTCCAGGTGGGTGAAGCTCATGCGTCCCATCCTTCCAGCAGGTGCACCATGACCGGGTCGCCCTCGTGCACCTCGGCGACGTCGGCGGGGACGACGGCGAGGGCACGCGCGAGCCCGAGGCCGCCCGCGAGGTGCGATCCCGATCCGCCCGCCGTCGCCGGTCGTACGCTCCAGCGGTCGCCCGCGGTGTCGATGACCGCGGGCAGATACTGCCGCCGTCCCTCCGGGGTGCGCCACGACGTCGCGGCGGGCAGGGTGAGCCGGGGGCGCCGGATCACCCGTCGCCCCTGCATCGCCAGCAGGGCGGGACGGACGAACACCTCGAACGAGACGGCCGCGCTGACGGGGTTTCCCGGCAGGCCGAACAGCAACGCCACGCCCGTGGGCGTGGGCAGCGTGCCGAAGCCCTGCGGTTTGCCAGGCTGCATCGCGACGCGGCTGAAGGTCATGGCCGCCGCCAGCTCGGTGCGCACCACTTCGAAGGCGCCGGCGCTGACGCCGCCGGAGAAGATCACCGCGTCGACGGATGCCGCCAGCAGCCCCGCCACGGCGTCGCGGAGAGCGCCGCCCTCGTCGTCCACGCAGACCTGAGCGATCACGTCGGCGCCGGCAGCCGCCGCGAGCCCCGCGAGCAGGACGCCGTTGGATTCGGGGATCTGCCCGCGTCGCAGTGGTGTTCCGGCCGGGGCGAGCTCGCTGCCCGTCGAGACGACGGCGACGCGGGGCCGGGCCGAAACGACCGCGTGTGTGCGTCCCGCGGCGGTCGCCGCAGCGACCTGGAGAGGTCCGAGCATCATGCCCGCCTCCAGGACCACGTCGCCGGAGCGGAGGTCATCGCCCGCGCGGCGGACGAACGCTCCGGCTGAGCGCGGGGCGCGCTGGACCGTCGCGGTCTGCAGGGAGTCGGAGAGCCCGCCGGCGGTGTCTTCGAAGGGGACGATGGCGTCGGCATCCGAGGGCACGGGCGAGCCCGTCATGATGCGCGCTGCCTCGCCCGCAGCGAGCGGTGGATCGTCGGCGGTGCCCGCCGGCAGGTCCGCGACGACGCGGAGGATGACGGGAGCTGCGGGGCTCGCGTGCGCGACGTCGGCGAAGCGCACGGCGAAGCCGTCCATGGCCGAGTTGTCGAAGACGGGGATGTCGAGGGCGGCGCGCACCGGCTCGCGCAGTGTCGCGCCGGTCGCCTCCGCCAGTGCGACCCGCGCGGTGGGCAGTGGACGCACGGCGGCGAGCACGTCGCCGAGCTGCTCCTCGACGGTGCGCAGCGGCGCGCCGGCGCTCATGACTGCTGCCACGCGGCGAGACCGCCCACGAGGATGTCGGCGTCGACGCCGCGGGCCCGGAGGGCGTCGGCAGCATGGCGGGCGCGGATGCCGTGCGCACAGATGACGACGACGTGCTCGTCGTCGATCTGCGCCGGATCGTCCAGGAGATCGCCGAGGGGGATCAGGACGGAGCCGGCGACGACGCCGGTCTGCGTCTCCCACGGTTCGCGCACATCGAGGAGGGTGGCGCCGGCCTCCTGCGCGGCGAGCATCTCGCTCGCCGTCAGCTCGCGGATCGCCGCGGGGGCCGCCGCGGCGGGAGCGTCGATCGGCTGCGGCGTCGTCGGAGCGGCGGGAGCAGCCCCGCGCAGCGCGACCTCGGTCTGCGTGCCGCGCAGGGCGTCGATCACGAGCACGCGGCCCAGCAGCGGCTCACCGGTGCCCACGATGAGCTTGATCGCCTCGACGGCGAGGATGCCGCCCACCTGCAGGCAGAGGGCTCCGAGCACGCCGACCTCGGCGCAGGTGGGCGGCGTACCGACCTCGTCGGCGGGATGCAGGTCGGACAGCACGACCGGGTCGGTCCCGGCCGGTGGTGCGTTCCAGAACACCGTGACCTGTGCGTGGAACTCCTGCAGCACGCCCCAGACGAGCGGGATGCCGAGACTCTCGCAGGCGGCGGCGACCGCTGCCCGGGTCTCGAACGTGTCGCTGCCGTCCACGACGAGATCGGCGCCGTGGAGCAGGTCCTGCGCGTTCTCGCTCGCGAGGCGTTCGGCGACGGGGATGACCACCGTCTCGGGGGACAGGTCGGCAGCGACGCGCTCCGCCGACGCGGTCTTGTGCGCGCCGATGTCGGCGTGTCGGTGAAGAAGCTGCCGCTGGAGGTTGCTGAGGTCGACGACGTCGTCGTCGATGACCGTCAGGGTGCCGATGCCGGCCGCGGCCAGTGCCATGACGACGGGGGAGCCGAGCCCGCCGGCGCCCACGACGGCGACATGCGCGGCCGCGAGTCGGCGCTGACCGAGATCGCCCACGCCGTTCAGCACGAGGTGGCGCTGCGTGCGTGCGCGTTCGGCGGGGCTGAGGTCGGGAGCGGGGTCGACGAGAGGAGGCAGCGGCACGGTGCCAGCGTATCCGCCGTGCCCGTCCGCGGGGCCGTGCGCCACAAGCGCCTCCCGCTGTCGAAATCCGCAAATGCGTCCTCTGAGGCGGCCTTCTGTCCGCAGATGCGCGCTATCGTTGGCGGTATGCGTTCATACCGTGTCACCGAGGCCGCGCGTCTGCTCGGCGTGAGCGACGACACCCTCCGTCGGTGGGTCGATCAGGGCATCCTTCCGACGACGGGGGCCTCGCCGGTCGAGATCCCCGGCGATGCGCTCGCCGCCCGTGCGGTCGCACTCGCCCACGCCGCCGCAGACCCCGCGGATGTCCTCTCCAGCGCACGCAACCGATTCGTGGGGCTCGTCACGCGCGTGCAGCAGGACGGAGTGATGGCGCAGGTCGACATCCAATCCGGCCCCCACCGCGTCGTCTCGTTGATGTCGGCCGAGGCGGTCCGCGACCTGGGGCTCGAGCCCGGTGCGCTGGCCGTGGCGGTCATCAAAGCCACCTCCGTCATCGTCGAGACTCCGAAGGAGAGCTGATGCGCACGCGATCGAGGTACGTCCTCGCCGCCTTCATCGCCACGGCCATGGCGCTCGCCGGCTGCAGCGCCGGTGCGGGATCGGCGGATGCCGGCCGAGCCGCCTCGGGGACGGCGTCGTCGGACAGCATGTCCGGCGAGCTGACCGTCTTCGCCGCGGCGTCGCTGAAGGCGGCCTTCACCCGGCTCGCCGATCAGTTCCAGGCGGCGCACCCGGGTGTGACGATCCGTCCCATCAGCTACGACGGCTCGTCGACGCTGGCGACCCAGCTGATCGAGGGCGCCCCCGCCGACGTCTTCGCCTCCGCCGACGAGAAGAACATGCAGAAGGTCGTCGCCGCCGGGCTCGCCTCCTCGCCGCAGCCGTTCGCGACGAACGTCCTCACCCTCATCGTCCCCTCCGGAAATCCGGCCGGCGTGCAGGGGCTCGCCGACCTCGCCAACCCGTCCCTGCGCGTCGTGCTGTGTGCGGCCGACGTGCCGTGCGGCGCGGCCTCGCAGACGCTGCTGCAGAAGGCGGGCGTGACGGCATCCGTCGACAGCTACGAGCAGAACGTGACCGCCGTCCTCACGAAAGTGGCCAGCGGCGAGGCGGATGCCGGGCTCGTGTACGTGACCGACGCCACGACGACCGCCGACGTTCAGACCGTGGCGACGCCCGGCGCCGATGCCGTGGTCAACACGTACCCGATCGTCGCCCTGGACAACGCTGCGAATTCTCCGGCCGCGCGGGCCTTCGTGGACTTCGTGCGCTCCGATGCCGCACGCGCCACGCTCACCGACCTCGGCTTCGGCACGCCATGACGGTCATCGCGCCGGGGCGGCACGGGCAGCCGCGGGGATTCGTCCCGCTCGCGCTGGGGGTGCCGGCCGTGCTGGGGCTGGCGGTGCTCGTCGTGCCGCTGACCGCGCTCGTCGGGCGCGTCGACGGGGCGACGCTCTGGGGAGACATCACGTCGCCGGCAGCGGTGTCGGCGCTCGGGCTGTCACTCGTGACCGGCGCGCTCGCGACCCTCGTCTGCATCGTTCTCGGCATCCCGCTGGCACTCTGGATCGCGCGGTCGGGTCCGCGCCTGGCGGGAGTGCTGCGGGCGTTCGTCACGGTCCCGCTCGTGCTGCCGCCGATGGTCGGCGGGGTCGCGCTGCTGTTCCTGCTCGGACGCAACGGCTGGCTCGGGCAGTGGCTCGCCGTCGTCGGCGTGCGCCTGCCTTTCACGACCGCGGCCGTCGTGATCGCGCAGACCTTCGTCGCGCTGCCGTTCCTCGTGCTCGCCGTCGAAGGAGCCCTCCGTGCGACGGGCACGGGCTACGAGCAGGCGGCGGCGGCGCTCGGTGCGGGGCGCTGGCGCATCCTGTGGCGTATCACGCTGCCGCTGGCGGCTCCCGGCCTCATCGCCGGCACCGTGCTGTGCTTCGCGCGCGCGATCGGGGAGTTCGGCGCGACGGCGCTGTTCGCCGGCAATGCGCCGGGGGTGACGCAGACGATGCCGCTGGCGATCTACACCGCGTTCAACGGGGCTGGGGTGTCGCAGGGCACCGCGGTGGCGCTGTCGCTGCTGCTGCTCGTGACCGCGCTGGCGGTGCTTCTCGCGGTGCGGGCATGGCGCCCGGGGGCGACCCGGTGAGCGGCGCGACGCTCGAGGCGCACGTCGTCGTGCGGCGCGAGGGGTTCGTCCTGGATGCCGAGATCTCGGCATCCGCGGGGGAGATCGTCGCCGTCATGGGCCCGAGTGGTGCGGGCAAGTCCACCCTCGTCTCGGTGATCGCCGGGCTGCTGGCGATCACCGAGGGCCGTGTGCACGTCGCCGGCGAGGTCGTGTCGTCGCCGCGCGTGCAGCTCGCGCCGCAGCGCCGCGGGGTCGTGCTGCTGGGGCAGGATCCGCACCTGTTCCCCCATCTGTCCGCGCGGGACAACGTGGCCTTCGGCGTGCGCGTGTCCGCGGGGGAGGGGCGCGCGGCCGGGCGGGTCGAGCGGCGCTCGCGCGCCGAGCGGGCGCTCGCTGAGGTGGGCCTCTCCGGGATCGGGCATCGCCGTCCGGCGGAGCTGTCCGGCGGACAGCAGCAGCGGGTCGCGCTGGCGCGCGCATTGGCCACCGAGCCCCGGGTGCTTCTGCTGGACGAGCCGTTCACGGCGCTCGATCCGGTGACGGTTGCGGACATCCGCCGCACGCTCGCCGAGCGTGTGCGCGCGGCGGGGTGCACGACGGTCTTCGTGACGCACGACGTGGTCGACGCCGTCGCCGTCGCGGATCGCCTCGTCGTGCTCGAAGCGGGGCGGGTGTCTCAGCAGGGCGCGGTGCGTGAGGTGCTCACGGCCCCGGCCACGGATTTCGTCGCCGCCCTCGCCGGCGTCAATCGGGTGGCCGGGCGTGTGGAGGACGGCGTGTGGGGTGCCGGGGTGCTGCGGCTGCGAGCTGCGGGGGTGCGCGACGGGGACGCGGTGGCGCTCATCCCGATCGGTGCCGTACGCCTTGAGAGCGAAGGGTCCGGGGCATCGGAGGGCGAGGCCGCGGGGGCCGGCGCCGCCGAGCCGGTGCGGGCAGCCGGCACCGCGACGTGGACGGCGCGCGTGGAACGCATCGAGGCGACGCCCGCGGGCGCCCGCGTGTACACGGCGTCACCGCCGGTCGTCTGCGAGCTCACCGTCGCGCAGATGCTCGCCGCGGAGACGGCGGAAGGCGACGCGGTGCGCCTGTCGGTGGATGCCGCGGACGTGCGGATCGTCGCGAGCTGAGTGCGCGCAGACGGCGGCGTGCTGTCACGCCCCGCCGTCTGCGGCGACGTCCAGATCTCGCAGGTAGTCCGCGTTTGCGCGCAGCGATGCGCGGTAGCGATCCAGCTCCGTCTCCGACGCGTGCGCGGCGACGACATCGAGCAGCTCGGCGAAGGCCGCGTGGACCTGGCCGGCAGCATGAAGGCTGAGGGCCTCGAACACGGCCAGTGAGACCGCTTCGGGGAACTCGTCGCGAGCGTCGGCGAACACCCGGAGGGACTCGTCGAACCGGTCGAGGTTTCGCAGCGTGCTGGCGTACTGGAGCAGGCATCGGCGGCGGATGTCGCCGGTCAGACCGGCGTCGAGCGCGCGCGGATACAGAGCCGAGGCCGCGCTTTCGTCACCGGCGGTGTCATGCGCCCCAGCGAGCTCGTACAGGACACGCGCGTGATCGGGATGCCGGGCGTGGATCTCCTCGAGCGCCGCGATCGTCGGCGCCATCGCATCGCGATCTCGCGCCGCGAAGATGCGGTCCAACTCGGCATCGAGGCTCTCGCTCATCCGTCGATCCTCTCAGAACGGTGGCGGCTCGCCCCCGCCAGGTGCCGGTGTGGTGGTGTCGGGGACGAATCGGACGCGGCTGGGCGGGTGGTCTTCGTAGTGTCGTCCGGTGGGGGAGGTCCATTGCAGGGTTCCGCCTCCGAGGTGCCGTACTCGCCAGGTGGTGTGGTGTTTGAGCGTGTGGTGTCGTCGGCACAGGTGGGCGAGGTTATCGTGTGCGGTCGCTCCGCCGATCGCGGCGGCGGTGGTGTGGTCCTGGTCGCATCGGTGTGCGGGGCGGGTGCATCCGGGCGTGCGGCATCGTTCATCCCGTGCGCTCAGGTAGCGGCGAAGGCCCGCGGACGGCCGGTACCGGTCGACCGCGACCGGGATGCCGGCGATGGGGTCTGTGAACACCCGATCCCACCCGGGTGCGAGCCCGGTGAGTCTTCGGGCGAGGGCGGGCTGGATCGGGCCGTACCCGGTCAGGATCGCTGGACCTGCGTCCGGGGCGCCGGCGAGAGTGAGTGCGGGGATCGTCAACTGAATCTGCGCGGTCACCGTGTCCAGCCCCGCCCCGGTGGCTGTGGTGGTGGGAGTGGCGGTGAGCAGCAGGTCGCTCAGGATGTCAGCGCGCACCTGCGCGAGCGTGCGGTGATCCTTCTCCTGCACGCAGATCGCACCACCGCAGGATGCTGGGTCGGTGTCGGCGTTGCCAATATCGCTGGTAGTGCGCGCCGTCCCAGTGACGACGCTCTGCCCGTCGTTGTCACCACCATCTCCACTGTCTGCATCACCTTCACCACCGCCGCTCGCGGCCGCGCCGTCGGCGGCGCCTTCGGGGTGGTCGAGGACGTGGCAGGCGCGGCTGGTGAGGGCGTCGTGGATCGCGTAGGCGAGGGGTGCGGGAAGGTCGGCGATCAGGCGTGCCATCCCGTCATCCAGGTCGAACAGTCGGACCGAGCGGGTCTCGTACGGGCCGCGTCCGTTTGAGTGGTGGTCTTTCGCTTCGTTGCGATGATCAGCTGTCGT
>ERZ778028.1464-NODE-1464-length-25202-cov-5.222015_pt1 | contig 25202 bp, 25 predicted proteins | sample MGYA00375758_ERZ778028 | MGnify/ENA primary metagenome ERZ778028 (study PRJEB29350, sample SAMN05389828) | bioreactor metagenome | isolation source: Thiocyanate bioreactor | place: South Africa: University of Cape Town | collected 2014-03-17 ...
CCGTCACCTGCCGCGTGGTCATAAGCAAATGGGCGTGGTGATTGCGAACGTCGCTCGCCTCGTGCGGCGCATGAATGGCGAAGTCCACGGCCGCGCCGTAGCGGTCGGCCAGCTCTTGCGCCATCTCCCGCGCCGCCTCTAGCCGCTGCTCGGCCGATAGCTCATGCGGCAAGGCAGTCTCGAACTCCCGCGCAACGCGGGCGTCCTTGCGCTTCTCGGCAAACTCGGCAGCGTTCCACAAGTCCGACCGATCCCGCGCCCAATCCGCGTTGACGCCCTCGGGCAAGACGATCTCGGCATGTTCGACGCCCTGCTTGGCCGTGTAGTCGTGCGTGATTCCGTCGCGCTCGTTGGTCAGCTTCTCCCCGGCACGATAAGCCATTGAGGCGACGGCGCTACGGCCGCTCGCCCGCGAGACTGGCTTCATGCTCAAATGGTAGATCGCCAACCCATTGCCTCGATCCCGTTTCAGTCTTTTCCGCCAGCCTCCAAGCTAGCGGCGCGCTGAGTTGCGAAGCAACTCGGAAGTGCGCTCTTCTCAACTCAATCGCTTCGCATTTTCGTCGCTCGGTGTGGCGCTTGCGGCAAGGTCTATGCAATTAACTGAGGCCACGATTTTGCGGCAAAAGAGGCGAATATGCAAGGTCGAGCAAGATACTAAAACCCGAAACACTTGAGCTGGACGTATCTTCGTACAATCTGGCGACCAGCGGAGGTAAAAGAAGATGGCAAATGACAATAACCCGGCATTGGCGCTGCTGATCGACGGCGACAATGCTTCGTCCAAGATCGTCGCCGGCCTTCTCGCGGAAATTGCCAACTATGGAACCGCCAGCGTCAAGCGCATCTATGGCGACTGGACCAAGCCGAACCTCAACGGTTGGAAAGAGTGCCTGCTGGAACACTCCATTCAGCCGGTTCAGCAATTCGCCTACACGACCGGCAAGAACGCCAACGATGGCGCAATGATTATCGACGCTATGGACCTGCTCTATACCGGGCGCTTTTCCGGCTTCTGCATCGTCTCAAGCGATAGCGATTTCGCTCGCCTCGCCGCGCGCATCCGCGAACAGGGTGTCACGGTCTATGGCTTCGGGGAGCGCAAGACGCCCCGCCCCTTCATCACCGCTTGCGACAAGTTCGTTTATTTCGACGTGCTCAATGCGGCCGGGGAACAGAAGGAAGCGGAAGCCGTCGCCGTGCCCAAGGCCGCCGTCGCCAAACCTGCACTGACAAAAGCCGCGCTTGATCGTGCTGCCCTCGACATGCTGGCGAAGGCTGTCACCGCATCGGCCGATGAAGACGGCCGCGCCAATCTCGCCCGCGTCGGCGCGCACCTGGCGAAGCAGTCGCCCGATTTTGACGCCCGCAACTTCGGTTTTCCTCGCCTCTCCGAACTGGTCGAGGCATCCGGCATAGTCGAGGTCGAGCGCATTGGCGACAACCCGAAAATCATCATGGTTCGCCTCAAGGGTGAAGCGACCGCACGCCCCACGAAATAGGAGGGAACGAGATATGGCACGCAAGACGATCGAACAAAGGCTGGCCGAACTGGATGCGCAGCGTTCAGCTCTCAAGGCCAGGCTGTCGAAACAGGAACGCGCCAATGATACCCGCCGCAAGGTGCTGCTCGGCGCGCTCGTCCTCCATCGCCTTGACAACGCCAAGGATGAAGAATTTTCCCGTCGCCTCCGCGAATGGCTCAAGCGCGAGCTGCCCGGCTTCCTGACACGGCCAGGCGACAAAGACCTGTTTGACGATTTGCTCGCCGCAGCGCCGGCAACCGGAGAAGGAACGCGCAACGCCGGGGAGGCCGATTCATGAGCCAGGCAACGCTTGCATGGGCCGCCTTCAAGAACATGCTGCGCGCTGCTGCCCGCGATCCCCTATGGGCTTTTGTAGCTCTCATCTCCCTACCCTTCCGCATATGGCAAGGGCTGCTGAAAGCCCTGTTCATCCTCATCGTTGCCCTATTCGTCATCGGCTTTGGCGGCCGGTTCTTCCTCGAACAACAGAGCTTCGGCCCCGGCTCGGTTCCCTTCATCGCGCTCGATCTCATCACGCTGCTGGTGCTGGCCGCCCTGGTCTTCCGTTTCCTCACCAATCCGCTGATTACCCATTTCGGGGATATGGAAGGCGAAACCCACGGCTCGGCCCGCTTCGCCACCAACAAGGAAGTCGCGCCCCTCACGCGATCCGATTCCGGCCTGCTCATCGGCCGCGACGGCAAGACCGGAAAGGTCCTACGTTATGACGGCCCGGCCCATCTGCTGACGATGGCACCCACCAGGACCGGCAAGGGCGTGGGAACCATCATCCCGAACCTGCTCACCGCCGATCGCTCCGTGATCTGCATCGACCCCAAGGCGAGAATGCCAGGATCGCCGGCCGCGCTCGCCAGAAGTTCGGGCCGGTCCACGTCCTCGACCCCTTCGGCGTCACCGGCCAGCCCTCGGCCGCCTTCAATCCGCTCGGCCAGCTCGACCCGGCCAGCCTCGATCTCGCGGAAGACGCCAGCACCCTTGCCGACGCCCTCGTGTTCGATGAGCCGGGCATGGCCGGCGAGGCGCATTGGAACGAGGAAGCCAAGGCGCTCATTGCCGGCCTCATCCTCTATGTCGTGTGCCACAATGCCCATGAGGACCGCACCCTTGAAATGGTGCGCTACTGCCTCACCGCCACCCCTGACGCCTTCCTCGCCATGCTGAAGGACATGCAGGCCAGCACGGCGGCGCGCGGCCTGATCGCCCGCGCCGCAAATCGCCATCTGGCGAAATCCGACCGCGAGGCGGCCGGCGTCCTCTCGGCCGCACAGCGCCATACCCATTTCCTCGACAGCCCCCGCATTGTCGATGTAACGGCCCGCTCCGATTTCCGCTTTGCCGATCTCAAGCGCCGCAACGTCTCGGTGTTCCTTGTCCTGCCCCCCGATCGCCTGTCCACCTATTCCCGATGGCTGCGCCTGCTCGTCGCGCAAAGCCTCACCGACATAGCCCGCGATCCCGCCAAGCCGGCAGCGCCGGTCCTCTACCTGCTGGATGAATTCGCCGCCCTCGGCCACCTCGCCCCCGTAGAACGCGCTATGGGCCTCATGGCCGGCTATGGCGTCAAGCTCGGCCAGCAGGCGGCGGATAAGGGCCTGCCCGTATCCGAACTGGTCCTGCGGGCGGATGGTCTGCATGTCGTCCCGGAATTCCTCGGCAATCGCTCACCCCTGGCCGATCCCGATACGCGCGGGACTGTCGCTCGATGGTTCCCTAGAAAACCTGATTGCGCTTTATCTGGCCGGCATTTGTGGCCTTGGCTATGGCTGCCGGAAAATTCTCGATGCATTGGCCGATGGCGGCATCGAGGTGGACACGATCGTGGTCAGCGGCGGCGCCGGAGCATCACCGCTGGTGCGGCAGATCCTCGCCGACAGCACCGGCCTTGTCGTGGCATCGCCGAAGGCGGCGGAGCCGGTGCTGCTGGGGGCCGCCATGCTCGGCTCGGTGGCCGCCGGATGTCACGACGATCTGCGCTCGGCCATGAAGGCCATGTCGCGAATGGGAGAAGTCCTCCATCCCGGTGGCGGAAAGACCGCCGCGTGGCACGAGGAGCGCTTCGCGGCGTTCAAATTGCTTCAGGGCGCTCTGCGTACCATCAGGACTGGTGCAGGCAAGACCGCCAGATGATCTCTACGAGGTGGTCACGCGGCTTATAGAACGAGCCGGTTGCCTGTGCCCTTGTCAAAAAAGTGCACCTTTTCGGGGTCGATTTCCAGATGGACGACCTCACCTCTGGCCAGTTGCACCCTTTCGCGTGCAAGCACACGCAGCGAATGGCCGCCGACGGACACGACCGCCAATGTGTCGAGCCCGGTCTGCTCGACCAGTTCGACGCGTCCGGCAAAGCCGGTCTTGCTGATCCGAATGGCCTCGGGGCGAATACCCGCCACAACGACTTGTGCTTCGGCGAGGTCAAGCTGGGGCACGGCGAGAACGATGTCGCCGGTGCTTGCCGTCTTGCCGCCAGCGGCCACGGTGACGTCGATCAGGTTTATGGCAGGCGAGCCGATGAAAGTGGCGACGAACAGGTTGGCGGGCCGGTCGTAGATATCGAGCGGCGTGCCGATTTGCGCGACATGCCCGCCATGCATCACCGCAATCCGGTCTCCCAGCGTCATGGCTTCGATCTGGTCATGGGTCACATAGACCGACGTCACCCCCAGCTGCTGCTGCAGTTCGCGAATGTCCATGCGCATCTGCACCCGCAACTGCGCATCGAGATTCGACAGTGGTTCGTCGAAAAGAAACGCCTTGGGCTCGCGTACCAGCGCGCGTCCCATCGCCACGCGCTGCCGCTGTCCGCCGGACAATTGGCGCGGATAGCGATCCAGATATTGCACGAGGCCAAGCGTGGCCGCGGCGCTTTCCGCGCGCTGCCGCATTTCGGCCTTGGGCATTCCGCGCATCTTGAGCCCGAAGGTGATGTTCTCGTAAACGGTCTTGTGCGGATAAAGCGCATAGCTCTGGAACACCATGGCGATGTCGCGGCGCTGCGGTTCGATGTCGTTGACCACCACGTCATCGATCGCGATTTCCCCGCCGGTGATCTCCTCCAGGCCGGCGATCATCCGCAAAAGCGTGGACTTTCCGCAGCCGGAGGGGCCGACGAGCACCAGCAACTCCCCGTCGCCGATATCGAGGCTGACGTTCTTGATGACGTTCACGGATCCATAGGATTTCGACACGTCTCTCAGGGCGATCCGAGCCATTCATTGTCTCCTCAGTTTCTTGTCGTTCAGCGCGGTTTCGACGGCGCCGATGGTCGTTCAGTGCCTTGCCGGCTCATCCCTTGGTCGCGCCCGCCGTCAGCCCCGAAATCAGGAGCCTGCCGAAAAACAGGAAGACCAGGATGATGGGCAGAACCGCAAGCGCCGAGGATGCCAGCAAGGGTCCCCAATCGCGGCCGAAATAGCCGATGTTTTGATAGATCGCCACCTGCACCGGCCGCAGCGCGGGATTGTCGACGAGCACGGAACCGGCGACGAATTCGTTCCAGGCACCGACGAAGGCGAACAGAGCCGCGGCACCGAGGGCCGGTTTGCAGAGCGGCAGCAGGATCTCGAACAGGGTCCGCAGCCGTCCGGCTCCGTCGATTGCCGCCGCCTCGTCCAGTTCGCGCGAAAGTCCGTCTATGGAGCCCATCAACACCCAGATGGCCGTCGGCAGATTATAAGCGATATAGACCAGAGGCAGGACGAAGATGGTATTATTGAGGTTGATCCAGTTCATGTACAGATAGGTCGGCACGATCAGCGCCGCCGCGCCGCTTGCCAGCGGTATTCCCGCCAGAACCGCGAACATCACGGCCGAGCGGCCGCGAAAGCTGATCCGCGACAGGGCGAAGGCCGCGAGACTGCCCACCAGCAGGGCCACGGCCACCGTCACCATGGCATAGATGAGGCTGGTGCGGATCGACGTCATGAAACCGCTGCCCACAATGGTGCCGTAATGCTCCATGCTCACCGCCGACGAGACGATGGTGGGCGGGAATTGCATGATGTCCGCGCGTGGCTTGAGCGAACTGAAAACGCCCCACAGGATCGGGCCCAGATTGAAAACGACGACGCCGACAACGAAGGCGCAAAGGCCCAGCCTGTGTTTCAATATCCGACGGGATCTCTTGTTCATGTCTGTTTCCCCCGCACCGCGCGCACATAGAGGGAGACCAGGACGATGTTCACCAGGAAGGTGATGATCGCCAGGGTCACCGCGCGCTGCAAATCATACTGGCTGAACGCCATCTGGAAGATCGACAGCGCTATCGTGGTGGTCGCATCGAGCGGCCCGCCGCCCGTGACGATCAGGGGCAGTTCGACCGTGTTGAGGTCGGCTATGCCCAGCACCACGGAACATATGAGGATGGACCCCCACAGCAGTGGCAGGGTCACTTCGCGAAAGGTCTGGAACGGACGCGCGCCATCGATGCGGGCGGCCTCGTAATAGTCTTTAGGAATTGCCTTGAGGCCGGAAAGCAGTAGGATGACGGCAAAACCGAGCTTCTTCCAAACGGCGGACGCGACCAGAACCGCCATCGCACTGTGCGGCGACGCCATGGGATCAGCCATGCCGAGCCCCAGACGGCGCAGAATCTCGCGAAATACGCCTAGGTCGCTCATGTAGAACCAGCGGAACAGCAGCGCGCCCACCACTGCGGAAATCGCCCAGGGGATGATCACCCCGATCTGGAGAAGGCGCGCGGTCCGCTCCTCGAGGCTGTTGATGTAGATTGCAATGGCCATGGCGAGCACGATGGTGCAGATGACGCTGCACACCACGAAGATCACCGAGGCCAGTACGACGCTGCCGAAGCCCGGCTCGTTGACCACGCGGGCATAGACGTCCAGCCCGACGAAGCTGCCGCGATTTGGGCCGCCGATGCGATAGAGGCTTTGATAAAAGCCGGCTATTGCGGGTCCATAAAGAAGAACCGCCAGCAGCAGGACGGAGGGCAGCACGTAGAGCAACCCATGGACGTTGTTCCAATGCCTGCGTGATGCGATTGCATGTGTGCTCATTCCGGTCCTCCTCCGGCATATCGAGGACCGGCGCCAGCCAGTCCATTGGACCGCCTGGCGCCGGACGCAGTCAGATTAGTAGCCGTGGCGGTTGTTATAGGCGCTCTCGGCCTGCTCCAGAACAGCCAGGGGGTCCGCATCATTGAGCAGAACCTGCTGGATGGCGCGATTCATATCGTCGCGATAGCCGCTGATATCGGCGCCGAACGGCGGTACCCAGCCGCTGGTGCGAATATATTCCATGGCGGTGCCCAGCGTGCTGTATTTGACCTGGCTCATATGATCGGCCATCGCGGTGACCGTGGATGCCCGGAACGGCACGGTGCTGCCCAGCGTCACCCAAGTCTCGTCGGCCTTGCCCGAAGACAGGGCCGCAATGAAACGAGCCGCTTCTTCCTGGTGCGGGGAGCCGACCCACACTCCGGTCGTCCAGTTGCTGATTGCCTGCAGGGACGGCTTGCCCGGCTCATCGGACGGATAGGGCAGGAAGCCGATGGCGTCGTCCCCGGTGGCGCCCTGCATATTGCCGACACGCACGCTGGCACCGGTGACGATGGCGCAGCGTCCAGCGGCGAACTGGTCGTACATCTCGTCGTTGTTCCAGTTGATCGCGTCATGCGGGCTCACGCCGGACTTGATCAGGTCGACGACGCGCCGAATGCCCTCGACGCCGCGTTCGTTCGCCCATTGGGCACGGCCGGTCTCGGTAAAAGGCGCGATCGGGTTGTCGGTCAGCAGGTGTGCGAGAAGCAAGCCCGGATCGACCTTGGTCATGCCCAGATTCTGGCAGAGGCCCCAACGGACCACCTCGTCGCCATTCTTCACGGTCAGTTGCCCGGCCGCAGCCACGAGGTCATCCCAGGTCTGGATGGAGGCAGGGTCCACGCCCGCTTCTTCAAGGAACTTCGAACGCGTCAGCAAGCCATAGATCATGAAGGACTGGCCGGTACCGTAAAGCGCGTCCCCCACGCTGGCGGCGCGCACCAGCTCATTGTCCAGATCCTCCCGGTCCGCGGCGGTGAACTGACCGCTTATATCCGCGAGCGCGCCGGACTGGATTACCGTACCCAACAGGTCCGAGTTCACCCAGATCAGGTCGGGAGCCGAGCCCGCGTCATGCGCGGCCAGGAATTTCGGGGTCATCTGATCCCATACCTGCTGCTCGACCTGAACGTGAATGCCCGGATTCGCGGCTTCAAAATCCGAGATGATACGGGCCAGTGCCTGTTCACGGCCCGCCGCGCCTTCAGGATTCAGAAAGGTCCACATCCGCAGGTTCACGTCCTGCGCAAAAACGGCACCCGGGGCGGCTATTGCACTGGCCAGCGCCAAGGCCGCGATCGTTGCGTACTTCTTCCTCGACTTCATTTTTTCTCCTCCTGTTATCTACGTTGTCGATATGAGACCGCGAAGCGGAACCTCCCAGCGCCTCAGCCTCCGGTCGGTTCGCGACCAGGGCCGTCCTCGATCTCGCCACGGACATCGGCCGGCAATCTGTCTCCTCGAAAGTGCCGGCTGGGTCCAACTGCCCGTTCGGCAGATGTCATGAACAAGGCGGCGCGCTTCTCGCTGCGAGAAGCGCGCCGTCCGGTGTCAGGTGTAGTGGAAATATCCGGTCGCCACGCAATCCTTGTCGGTCTTCAACCGAATCCAATGCGCGTTGAAGCCATCGGGGAAGGCGTGCGAAACGTAACCGTTCGGGCCGACCGTGATGGTGTCGTAAACTTTCCAGGTCCCGTTGCCGAGGAAATCGACCTCGACCTGGAAAGCCACGTCATGTGCGCTATCGTTGGACAGATGCATCGACTTGCGTTCGAAGCCCGTCATCAGGAAAGGATCGGAAGCGACGCCCGCCTCGACCTTGTCTTCCCACCAGACGCCGCCCCAGCCCTTGGGCTTGCCGAACTTGGTCCACAGATCGTCCATTGCGCCGAACCACAGGCCGGTCTGGGGTTCGCCCGCGATCGGATTGTTGTCTATGCGCGAATTGAGCTGCAGCGTTTCGCCGACATCCTTGCCTTCGTTCTCGGTCCGGTCGCTGCGCCACCAGTCCAGTTCCATATTGGGGGAGATCTGGTTGCCGCCCATGACGAGCATGCCGCGATAGATGGTGAAGTCCGGAACGACGCGAAGATGGGTGCTGATCGGACGCAGCCCCCAGACCCGCCCCTCATAAGTCACGGGGCTGATTTCGTAGAACATGCCGCTCGCATCGATTATGATGCGCTCGTGCTCCATCTCGCGGATGCGGGTCCATTCCAGCGACCAGTAATATTCATAGCCGGAGGACGCTTTGGGCAGGCGGTAGCGGGTCCATTGATCACCGATCCGCGTCCGCATGATTGCCGAGCGCTTGTCCCAGCCGATGGCGAAGATGGTCTGGCTCAGGTTGCGGCGGCCGAAGACCTCCATGAAGCCGGTCTTTTCAAGGATCGTCCACTTCTTGCCGTCATATTCGGCAAGAAGACCACCGGTCCATTCGCCCTTGTGGTCGCGCTCGTCATAGGTGTTGTTGCCGACGATGATATGTCCGTTGAGGGTGAAGCCGGCCTTGAAATGGGGCTGGGTTCCCTCGGGCAGCTGCAGCTCCTGCAGCATATTGAACGCCGTCTTCACCTCGAGGGTACGCAGGTCCAGCTCGAGGATCAGGCCTTCCATCGTGACGTAGCTGACCTTGTTCACCACGTCTTCGTGGTGATCCATGCTCGCGGTCAGCCGGTGAGGCACGAGCTCCGGCACGGTCCGGACATTGCCCTGCACGTCGACGAGATGGGGTCCGATGATCAGCTGGTCGGTGGCGGAATGAATCCAGCGATTGGCATAGGTGCCAACCACGCTCGCCGGATGCTTCTCCATCTTGAGATCTTCATCCACAGTATAAAGGCCCGTGCCGGCGCCACTACGGCCGGTGTGACCCACAAAGGTCACGAACCAGAGCTTGCCGGCCCAAGGCATCATCGCGCCGATGCCGCACTCTCCTCGCAACGGCGCGATCTCCGCTGTCACCCCAAGCTTGGGATTGATGCCACTGATGAAAGTCAACTTTGTCCTCCGTCTTCAAGACCAGCCGATCCCCTCGTCGTCGCCGGCCGAACCCTCGGCGCGGCAGTTAAGGAACGACAAAAAGGTCCTTGACGTCTTGCTTTCTATTGTCCATATTATGGACGTTGCATCCACAATATGAAAATTATCTGCACAGACCATCCTTGTCAATGGAGCGCGCGCAATGGAATCGCCCACACCCCCCGTCCAGGGCGTCGGATCCCTATTGAAATCTCTTGATGTTCTTGAATTCATTGCCAAATCGGACGAGCTGCCCAATGTCGGGAAAATTGCGGCCTCGTTGGGCCTGCCGCGCCCCACGGCGCATAGAATCGCCGCCGCTCTCGAAGCCCGGGGGATCATTCAGTTCGATCCGGCAGCCCGTGGCTTCCGGCTGGGGTTTCATCTTTTCGAGCTGGCCCACAAGGCCTGGGCAGATGTCGACCTGCGTGCCATTGCGCGGGAGCCCATCGACCGGCTGCGGGGGCTGACGCGCGAAGCGGTCGTGCTCGGCGTACGCGCCGACAGGCATTTTATCGTCACCGACAGGCGGGAAAGCCTGTTCGGCGTCCGCACGGCCATTTCGGTCGGCCATATGGAGCCGCTTACCGCGAGCGCCTTCGGGCTCGCCATTCTCGGCGAGCTTGACGAGGAGACCCTTGTGGGCCTCGAGCTGGAACTGGCCGAAATCGGCGATTCCGCCGCGCAGCAATCCGGTGGCAGGCCTGTGGCCGTGCCGGAAGCGATGAGACGCGCCGCGGCCAGAGGCTATGCCGTGCGGCTGGGGCTGGGCAATGACGGCGTCACCAGCATCGCCGCACCCATCCTCGATTTCCTCGGGCGTCCCATCGCGGCGATCGGCATCGTCGCGCCGGCCAGCCGCCTTGCTCTCGATCAGCTCCATTCGCTCGCGCCGGACGTCATCGATGCGGCGCGGCGGGTGACCCTCAATGCCGGAAATTCCCTGCAATCGATCGAGCCCCTGGCCCGGCCCACCGGCCAGGTCGATCTCGATGTCTGGCAGAGCATCCCCACCAGCACCCTGCTGGGCAAGACGGCGCACTGGCACCACGCCAGCAATGCGCTCTATCTGGCCGACATTTTCGGGCCGACCATTCTGGCTATCGCCTCCGACAACGGACCGGCCAAGACCATTGCTCGACCGGACATGGGCGTCGTCTGCGGCTGGTCGGAATCGGGCGATCTTATTTTCGCCGACGGCCGGGGCGTTTTCCGGCACGACGCGACCGGGGAACGCGAGGTCCGGATCGCCGAATTTCCACGCAGCCAAAGCGCGAACCGCCTCAACAACAGCGCTATCGATCCCAATGGCGGCGTCTGGCTGACCAGCATGAACATCCGCGCGCATCCCGGCGAGGGCGAGGTGCTTCGGGTCCGCAACGGCAGGATGGAAACAGTTTTCGACAACCTCTCCGTGCCGAGTGGCCTGGCCTGGACCGCTGACGGACGACGCCTATATCTCGTGGACTCGGGGCGCAGGCTCATTCTCACGGCCGACTACGATCCCGACTCCGGTCGGGTCGGCCCGCTTTCCGAGTTCATGCGGCTCGACCCGTCGGAAGGCACGCCGGACGGCATGGCGGTCGATCGCGACGGCGGCATCTGGGTGGCCATGTGGGACGGCTGGTCGATACTCCGCTTCGACGCCAACGGGCAAAGGACCCGTCGCATAGACATGCCGATCCCCCGTCCGGCCGGGCTATCCTTCGGCGGGCCGGACGGGCGCACCCTTTATGTCACCACCGCCAGAATCCGGCTTTCTTCGCGCGTCCTGAACGAAGCGCCGCTTTCTGGACGGGTTTTCTGGATCCGGACCGAACATGAAGGCGTCGCCTCGTCCACCATCTCCCATTTCTGACCCCGGCGCGTTCGGGGCCAGAACACGGGCTCTGCTCAAACAGCCAGCGGCTTTACCCATGGCTGGTCCGACGCTTCGTGGCTGTTGACCACCGCATCGACGAAGGCCACGCCTTTCAGTCCGTCATAGGCAACCGGCAGGTTCTGTCCCAGCGGGCCCGGCTCGCGGCCGTCATGGCGTGCACCGATCGCCTCGGCAAATCCGGCATAGAGGTTGGCGAAGGCTTCGAGATAGCCCTCGGGGTGGCCCGCAGGGGTGCGGATGCGCACCTTCGCATCGGGCGAGAGATCGTCCGCACCGCGCTTGATGGTCTGAACATGCCCGTTTATCGGAGTATGGACCAATTCGTTCGGCTGCTCCTGAAACCACTGGAACGACCCCTTCTCGCCGAATACCCGGAGCCTGACGCCGTTGGAATTTCCGATCGCTACCTGCGAGGACCAAAGCAGACCACGTGCTCCGCCACGATAGCGCAGGAGCACATGGGCATTGTCGTCGAGCGCCCGGCCCTGAACGAAGGTGGCAAGGTCGGCGGTCAGGCTCTCAAGCTCAAGACCGGTCACGAAGCCGGCCAGGTGATAGGCATGGGTGCCTATGTCACCGATCGCCCCGCCACGCCCGTTTTTCAGGGGGTCGGTGCGCCAGGCGGCCTGGGCATTGCCCTCTCGCTCAATCGGGCTGGCCATCCATTCGAGCGGGTATTCGACCTGCACGGTCCGGATTTCCCCGATGTCGCCATTTGCGATGCGCACGCGGGTCTCGTGCACCATGGGATATCCGGAATAGGTGTAGCACACGCCCAGGAAACGTCCCGACGCGCGGGCGCGCCTTTCCAGATCCACCGCATCGTCCAGCGTCGCGGTCAGCGGTTTTTCGCAAATGACGTCAAAGCCGGCCTCTAGCAAGGCGCGGGCAATGGGATAGTGGGTAAAGTTCGGCGTGCAGATCGCGACGGCATCGACAGGATCGCTGCGTAAACGCTCCCTGGCGATCAAATCCTGCCAGGTGCCATAGCTGCGACCGGGGTCCAGCCCCTGTGAGATGGCAAAGGCGCGCCCGCGTTCGGGGTCGAGGTCGAAGGCGCCGGCAACCAGAGCCCAGCGGCCATCCAGCCTCGAGGCGAGGCGATGAATATTGCCGATATAGGCTCCTTCTCCGCCGCCGATCATGCCCAGGCGTAAGACTTTATGGCTCATTTTTCCTCCAGCCCGAGCATCGCCCGGTTGGCGCCGCGATCAGCGCCGGATTTCACGAAGTCGTCGAAAGCGCGATCCGATACGCGAATGATGCGATCGGCTATGAAGCGGGCGCCTTCGGCAGCACCATCTTCAGGGTTCTTCACGAAGCATTCCCATTCCAGAACGGCCCATCCATCGAATCCCGCCGTGGCAAGTTTCGTGAAGATCGCTCCGAAATCCACCTGCCCGTCGCCCGGGCTGCGAAACCTTCCGGCTCGCTTCGCCCAGGGCTGGTAGCCGCCATAGGCACCGGATTTGCCGTCGGGACGAAATTCGGCGTCCTTTACGTGAAACGCCTTTATCCTCTCGTGGTAGTGATCGATGAAGGCCAGATAGTCCATGCCCTGCAGGACCAAGTGGCTCGGATCGTACATGAGGTTGGCGCGCGGATGCATGCCGACCTTTTCGAGGAACAGTTCCCAGCTGTGACCGTCATGCAGGTCCTCGCAGGGGTGGATTTCGTAGCACACATCCACCCCAAAACTGTCGAAGTCGTCGAGAACAGGGCGCCAACGCCTGGCCAGTTCGTCAAATCCCTCCTCGACCAGACCGTCCGGCCATTGGGGATAGGGGTAGAGATAGGGCCATAGCAGCGCGCCCGAAAAGGTGACGTGCCGATCGATGCCCAATCGCCTGGAGGCACGGGCGGCGAAACGCAGCTGCTCCTCGGCCCATGCCCGCCTCCTGCGCGGATTGCCCCTCACATGTTCCGGCGCGAAGCCGTCCATGATCCTGTCGTGGGCCGGGTGCACGGCCACCAGCTGGCCGGTGACATGAGAGGCCAGCTCGGTGATTTCGAGCCCGTGATCGCTCAGCATTCCCCTGATCTCGTCGCAATAGCCGTCACTGATCGATGCGAGTTCCACATCGATCAGGCGCCGGTCCCAGGTCGGGATCTGCACGCCCTTGAATCCCTTGTCTGCCGCCCATCGCGCCAGGCCGGACAAGGAGTCGTATGGCGCCTCGTCCGTGGCGAACTGAGCGAGGAACACGCCGGGCCCCTTAAGTGTCTGCATTTTCATTCCGATAATCCTTGCAGGGCGGCGTCACACGCCCAGACGGCGCGCCCTGCGAATATTTTCCTGCGCCAGCCGGGCGTTTCGAACGGCTTCGAAATTGGACACTTCCGGCACGCCGACATCCCAGTCGGCATCTCCGGGTACCCATTTGAAGGCATCCGATACAATCGAGATCACCGTCACGCCCGAATTGCCCTGAGCCCATTTCAACGCGTCTTCGAGGTCGGCGAGCCCTTCGGCCCGGCGGGCCTGCGCGCCCATCGCTTCGGCATGCTTGACGAAATCGACATGAATCGGCGCGTGGCGATCCTGCACGCGGCAATCTGTCAGCAGGTTGTTGAAGCCTGGCACGCCCTTGGCCTGCTGTAGACGATTGATCACCGCATAGCCGCCATTGTCGCACACGACCACGATCATCTTGTGGCCGGTCAGCGCCGCCGAATAGATGTCTGAATTCATCATCATGTAGGTGCCGTCGCCCAGCATCACGATGGGTGTGCCACGCAATCCGCCCGGTCCGCTCTGCGCCATCGCGCAGCCCCAACCCGCCGCGATTTCGTATCCCATGCAGGAAAAGCCGAACTCGCAGTCGAATGTATTGGGGTTCTTGACCCGCCATCCCTTGGTGACTTCGCCCGGCGTGCCCCCGGCGGCGGCAATCAGCGTATCTTGCGGGCGGGCAATTCTGTTTAGAACCCCCACCACCTGCGCATAGGACGGCACATGCGCATTGGAAGGCGCCTGATGCTCATCGAGCAGTGCATTCCATTGCCCGAAGATGCGTTTGGCATGACCCATCCATGCCGGCTCCGCTTCGTAGGCTCCCAGCGCGGCGTCCAGTTCGGCAAGACTTTCGCGGGCATCGCCCACAACCGACAGTGCACGGTGCTTCATGGCATCGAAGCGGGCGGCATTGATCGAAATGAAACGCGCCTCGGCGGGGAAGGCCGTCCAGGACCCGGTGGTGAAATCCTGCAATCGCGTACCGATGGCCAAGATCACGTCGGCTTCCCTGGCAAGTGCATTGGCCGAAGTGGAACCGACAATGCCGATCGGACCGGCATGGGCCGGATGGTCGTGCGTGAGCGTTCCTTTCCCGGCAATCGTCTCCACGACGGGTATGCCGTGTCGCACGGCGAAATCGGCAAGCACGTCTTCAGCAAGGGAGTATCGTGTGCCGCCGCCGGCAATGATCAGGGGCCGTCGCGCCGTGCGCAGCAATTCGGCCGCTCTTGCCACCACATCGCGGTCGGGGCGCGGCCGGGGGATTGTCCATGTGCGCGGCTCGAAGAATATTTCGGGATAATCATAGGCCAGTTCCTGGGCATCCTGCGCGAGGCCTATGAAGGCAGGGCCGCAATCGGCCGGATCCAGCATGGTGGCCACGGCCTGCGGCAGCGACTGAATGATCTGCTCGGGCTGCGTGATGCGATCCCAGTAGCGAACCACCGCCTTGAAGGCGTCGTTTACCGTCACAGAAGGGTTCCCGAAATGCTCGACCTGCTGCAGCACGGGGTCGGGCAGCCGGTTGGCAAAAGTGTCCCCGGCGAGCAGCAGAACCGGCAGGCGATTGGCCATCGCCACGCCTGCGGCAGTCACCATATTGGTGGCGCCTGGACCGATCGAGGCAGCGGCCACCATGATTTGCCGCCGCCGCGTGGCCTTTGCGAACCCTATCGCGGCAAGGGCCATGGATTGCTCGTTCTGGCCACGCCAGGTCGGCAACCGATCCTGCACCTGCTCGAGAGCTTCCGAAAGGCAGGTCACATTGCCATGACCGAAAATGCCGAAAAGCCCGGCAAACAACGGCACATGTTCGCCATCGATCTCGGTGAACTGATTGCATAGGTAGCGGACAAGAGCCTGACTGAGGGTCAGCCGCACCGTGTCTTTCGACATCCCGTATCCTCCCGCGGGGCGATATTTTTCACGATCTTATGGAACGATAATTGACATTGCAATATTTCTGCAATGATTATTGCAACATGACGAATGAGGGAGGCATGCCCACGCCAGCCCGTGCCGGGTAGCGACCCGATGCACAGGCCTGCGATGGACGACATGGGGCAATCATGTACAAAAACTACGGACTGTTCATCGACGGCGGCTGGGTACGCACCGATGCTGCAATCGAGGTGATCTCACCGGTTACCGGCGAACCACTGGCCGAAGCGCCCTCCGCAAGCGCCTCCGATACGGCCGCTGCGCTGGATGCCGCCGCCGCTGCCTTGCCCCGACTGCATGCGATGGGGGGCTTCGGTCGCGCCGATGCTCTGCACCGGGCGGCCGACGAAATGCTGCGCCGCGCTGATGAAGCCGCCCACATGATCTCCTCGGAAACTGGCAAGCCCATCGCGCAGTCCGGCCGCGAATGGATGCTCGCCTGCGACCAGTTTCGCTGGTACGCGGAGGAAGCGCGCCGGATATACGGCCGTATCGTGGAAAGCCGGGTGCCGGGCGGCCGTTTCGAGGTCAGCCGCGAGCCGGTCGGCGTGGTTGCCGCCTTCACCGCCTGGAACTTTCCTGCGGCCCTTCCCGCGCGCAAGCTGGCGCCTGCCCTGGCTGCGGGCTGCCCCGTCGTGCTGCGGCCATCCCAGCAGACGCCGGGCGTGGCCATGGTCATGCACGATTGCCTGCGGACCTCCGGGCTTCCCAATGGCTCGGTAAACCTCGTCGTCGGCACCACCGACAACACCTATGTTCCGATCATGGCCGATAAACGGGTGCGAAAGGTCTCGCTGACCGGCTCGACCCGCGTTGGCCAGCAAATGATACGCGATGCCGCCGCGACAGTGAAAAAGGTGTCGATGGAGCTTGGCGGCAATGCCCCGCTGATCATCTACGAGGACGCGGACCTTGAAAAAGCCCTCGATCTGGCCGTTCCAACCAAGTTCGCCAATTGCGGACAGGTCTGCGTGACGCCAGACCGTTTTTTTGTTCATGACAGCCTGCATGATGCCTTCGTCGCCAGCTTCGTTGCCCGGGCCCGGCAGATTAGGCTGGGTGACGGCCTGTCCCCGGACGTCGGCATGGGGCCGCTGATCAGCGCACACCGGCGCAGCGAGGTCGAGGCTGTCGTCGCCGACGCGGTCAAGGCCGGTGCGAGACTGGTTCAGGGGGGCAGGCGTCCCGCCGGTCTCAACGAAGGTTTCTTCTTTGAGCCCACGGTGCTGACGGAGGTGACGGACACCATGAAGGTCTTTTGCGAGGAGAATTTCGGCCCCATTGCCGCCATTACCCGCTTTTCAAGCGAGGAGGAGGTGCTGGAGCGCGCCAATGCCTCGGAGATGGGGCTGTCGGCTTACGCTTTCACCCGGTCGCCCGAGCGGGCGCGGCGCACGGCGGCGGCGCTCAAATCGGGCATGGTGGGCATAAACAGCTTCGCCCTCGCGGCATCGGAAGTGCCGTTTGGCGGCACGAACCATTCCGGCATGGGCCGCGAAGGCGGATCCGAAGGTATCGCGGATTATCTCGATACCAAGCTGGCCCACATCGTGTTCTGAGGGACGCACCATGTTAACCAACAAGTTGAAGCGGCAATGGTCCGAAGGGCGTCCCGCTATCAATGGCTGGCTGTCGATAGGCGATGCCTTCACCGCCGAAATCATGGCCGCGCAGGGCTATGATTCCCTCACCATAGACATCCAGCACGGTGCGCTCGACTATGCTCGCGCCCTGACGATGTTTCAGGCCATGCGCGCCTCAGGCGTCACGCTCATAGCCCGCGTGCCGTGGCGCGAGCCGGGGATCATCATGAAGATGCTGGACGCCGGCGCGCAGGGGATCATCTGCCCCATGGTCAATTCCGCCCAAGATGCAGCCGAATTCGTCAGCTTCATGCGCTACCCGCCCAATGGCCAGCGCAGCTTCGGCCCCACGCGGGCGACTTTTGCCTATGGCGGCTACGGCATCGCGGCGGACGATCAGGTGCTGGCACTGGCGATGATCGAGACGCAGCAAGGGCTGGATAATCTTGAGGCCATCGCCGGCACGCCGGGACTGGACGGGATCTATATCGGCCCGGCTGATCTGACCTTGACCACGCAAAAGGGACGCCTGCCGCCCGGTTTCGATCGCGAGGAGCCGGAGATGGTCGCCCTTATTCAACGCGTGCTGCATGTCTGCAAACAGACAGGCATCCGCTCCTGCCTGCATTGCGGCACGCCTGAATATGCGGCCAGGGCAATAGATTGGGGATTCGACCTGACCACGGTTTCAGGCGACAGCCGCCTGCTTTCGGCGGCGGCGGCGGCGTCGGTCGCCACGTGGCGCGAACTGACCGGCCAGGCTTCATCGCCGCCGGCTTCAAAGGGACAGTATTGATGGTCCACCTCCTCGTTGCCGGAAAACTTCATCCATCGGGTGAGGCGCTTCTCGATACGCTGCCCGATAGCGGTGTGACGGTTGACTATGTCCAGGAAGTCACCGAGGCGTCCTATGCTCCGCTGATCCACAAGGCGGATGGTCTGGTCATTCGCACCCAGCCGCTGTCAGCCGCGACAATTGCCATGGCGGAGAGGCTGAAAGTCGTATCCCGTCATGGCGTGGGCTATGACGCCGTCGACCTGCCGGCGCTCAATGACCGCGGCATCGCACTGACCATTGTCGGCGACGTGAACTCGGTATCGGTCGCCGAGCACGCGATGATGCTCTTGCTGGCCTGCGCGAAGCGCGCGCGCCTAGCCGACCGCGCCGTGCGGGAGGCGGGGCAATGGCATTGGCGCGACAGGTATGAGCAGCGGGAAATCTCGGGCAAGAACCTGTTGATCCTGGGCTATGGGCGGATCGGGCAAGCCCTGGCCCGGATGGCCTCGGGCTTCGGAATGCAGGTTCGCGCCTACGATCCCTTCCTCGCTTCGGCGGGCTGGCCGGATGGGGATGTCGCACAGGTTTCGTTCAATGAAGGCCTGGCCTGGGCCGATTACATTTCGATCCATATTCCGCGAAACGACGCGCCGCTTATCGGAAAGGCGGAGATCGATCGCATGAAGCGTGGTGCGATCCTGATCAACACGGCGCGCGGCGGTGTGGTCGAGGAGAGATCTCTTGCCCAGGCACTGGCCTCCGGCCAGATCGGCGCCGCCGGGGTCGATGTCTTCGATCGAGAGCCACCGGGGGATGAATCGCCGCTTGTCGGGCAGCCAAATGCCATCCTCTCGCCGCACATCGCAGGCCTCACCGCCGAATGCAGCGAACGCATGGCCCTCGCATCGATAGACAACGCGTTAAAATACCTGAGCGGGACGATTGACCGGCGCATGATCGTCAATGCCGATCACGTATGATATCGAGGTTTTCTTCCCATGGGTGGCGCGATGACTGCCGGGGATGACCGGTACTGCTCCTCGCTGAGGTTTCACATGACGGCTGGGGAAGGTTTTATGGCAGGCATGAACAATTCTTCTCCACAGAATTACGAAGACCTGATCCGCCTCATTCACGATCGCCACGATCATATGAGCAAGACCTATCGACAAATAGCGGTCTATCTAACGCAAAATCCAAATGACGTCGCTGTTCTCTCGGTAAATGCAATCGCCGAGAACTGCGCAATACACGCTTCGAGCCTGGTGCGATTTGCACAGTCTTTGGGCTATAACGGCTTCAAGGAATTGCAGGTCCTGTTCCAGAAGCGTCTGACCACCGCAGCGCCGGGCTTCGAGGCGCGTGTGCGGGCGCTCGAAACGGAACTGAAGGACATCGGCCCGAAGCCGGAGACGAGGTTCCTGCGCGATCTGGTCCTGCGCGATATCGCGTCGCTACAGCAGATGCTCGACGAAACCAGTCAGGACGACCTCGCCCTGGCGGCCGACCTGCTGCATCAGGCGGATATAATCTATCTTCTGGGCCAGTTGCGCTCGGCGCCGGTGGTGGAACTGCTGCGCTACGTGCTGACCATGCTGGGCAAGAAATGCATTCTGCTCGACGCCTCCGGCGGACTGGCCACGCATATGGGGCGCACGATCCGGAAAAACGATGTGCTTCTGGCCGTCTCGTTTCGCTTCTATGCGCATGAAGTAGTGAACATCGTCGAAGATGCCGCGCAACGGGGCGTCGACATAGTGGCGATCTCGGACAGCACGCTATCCCCATTGGCGCGCTGGGCACGTGTGCTGTTCCCAATCCCGGAGCACGATTACAGCTTCTCCCGTTCCCTGGCGGCACCGATGTGCCTGGCGCAGGCGCTGGTCATCGCCGTGGCGGCGCGCGTTCAGGAAAACACCGAAGCCCCACGGATACCCACCATCACGCAAAGATAACCCCCAAGTCTTCCGCAGGGATGCTCAATAGTCCGGTTCAGAGCGACCGACTTTTCAGGGGTGGGCTTTCTGGATGGTATGCTGAAGCTCGAGGAAGGTCCGATACCGATTGTCGTGCAACGCGCGTCCTGCGCCCTCGCCCGGGAGTTCCACATCCGCTATTTCCGACATTGCGGCAGCCGCAATTCTCATGTCCGGATATGCACCACAGGCAACCGAGGCGGCAATGGCCGCGCCCAGCAATACCGGTTCCGGGCTTGATGCGCGGGCGATTGGGGTATCGCTGGCATCGGCGAGAATCCGGCGGATGACGAGGCTGCGTGCCAGTCCGCCGCTGATGACGACATAGAACGATACCAGCTGCTCGACCGTCTCGCGCGGCGCGATGCCGACAATGGCGCCCGACATTTGCGGGTCGGCCAGGGGCGAGCGGTTGCCCAGAATATCGGGGACGATATGCCACTCCCGCGCCATATGGCTGACCGCCTCGCCGCCGATGCGGGTCGCCGATTTCGGCAACGAGCGTCACGGCGGTCGTCAACTTCACGCCGCGCAAAGCCTGAAGCGCATGGACCAGAGGACCAAGCGCCCAGCCCGCGACGGCTTCCTTCAATACATCGTCCAGCCGGTTGCAGCGGTCCACCAGATCATGAATCCGTCGCTTGTATTCCTCATAGACGAATTGCTGGTGCGGGAAGTCGAACGCCTGTTCCGACAGCCAGCGCCAGTGCGCCTTGCCCCAGATCGCCTTGCCAGTAAACCGCCGACCGTGACGCAGAAGGAAACTCTTCAGGGCCGACTTGGCGGCTGAGAGCTCATCTTTCGCCTGCCGTCTGGCGCGCACTACATCGCGAACCGCTTCATGGGCCTCATCGGCACCCACACCGCGACCAGCTCGCCGGCGCGCAGCAGCCGAGCCAGCGTCTGTGCGTCCCTGCGGTCAGTCTTCACCCGGTCTCCCGGCCGTCGCGGCATCGAGGACGGCGAGATCACCATGCAGTCCACGCCGATCTTTGCGAGAAACCGATAAATGACGAAGCCGTACGGCCCGGATTCATAGCAGACGCGCAGCTCTGCGCCGTCCTGACCGCTCTTCTTCAGCGCCGCATGTAAAGTTTCCGGCCGATTGGCGACCGTACCGAAATAGCGGACCTCCCTGTCCACACCATCATCTGCAACCGCTATGGCGATAGTGTCCTGATGAACGTCGAGGCCGATGAACTTCTTTCCTGCCGACATGAGAGCTTCCTTTCTGCTGCTCGATCAATGAGCACAGTCAGAAAGCCCCGATCTCGGCGCAAGTGATCGTCATCCGGTCAATGGGAAAGCGCGTTTGCCTCCGAGCCGGGCGCGGCTCCCGCCGCGCTCGATCGCGTGTCAGCTTCTCCGCTTGCTCGACGGTAGCCCCCGGGCGGCCCGCTCTTATCATATTGGGCCGTAGGGCCGGCCGGGGGGCGGGATAAGGAGCACTGAGCTACGGGTTTATGCGGCCTCGGCAATATCGAGCCGAACGGAAAGCCCCGCTTGGCTCGCCAGACTGATGAGCGTATCAAGGCTGAAATTCGTGATCCGGCCGCGCAGCAGATCATTGAGCCGGGGCTGAGTGATCCCCAGCCGGCGCGCAGCCTCTGCCTGGGTAACGCCCCAGCTCCGCACGCGCTGCTCGATCGCAATAAGCAGATTGGAACGCATGGTCATGTTCGCGGCCTCGGCCGGCGTGTCTTCCAGTGCATCCCATACATTCGCAAAGCTCTGACGTTCCATCGTCACGCCTCCGCTAGATTTGCCGCAACCGGGTCGCAGCTAGGTCCAAATCCCGTTTCGCCGTCTGCTGCGTCTTCTTCTGGAAGGCGTGCAACACATAAACGGTATCCTCTATCTTGGCGATGTAGAGCACCCGGAAGATTCCGGCTTCGTCGCGGATGCGGATTTCCCGCACCCCCTGCCCTACGCTCGTCATCGGCTTCCAATCGCTCGGTTCAATCCCTTGCTGAACCTTGTGCAACTGAACGCCGGCCTCTTTCCGCGCCGTCTCGGGGAAATCCCTCAACTCCTCAAAGGAGTCCCCAAGAAATTCGAGCCGCTTCATATCAGCCATTAGCCCCTTATATCAAAACTTGTATAGACCGACAAGCGAAACCGCTCACGCCTCCCGCTCGACAAGTGCGCTCATGGCCCGCTCGATCGTCTCGGCAAGCGTGATCTCATGCCGGTCGGCATAGGCATAGATCACCTCAAGGGTATCGGCGCGCAGGCGGGTCGCAAACTGCTGCGTGCGGCCTGTCTTGCGCCGCGCGCGTCGTGTTGGCCTAGTGGGTGCTGTCAGCTCGAAATCCGGTGCCTTCGGCGTCTCGCGGAATCCGGCCGCCCTAGTGGCCGCTTTGATCGCGTTCGGATCAATCGGGGGGGCCACTGCCGGCGTCTCCAGCTCATCGCCAAAATCCAACGTGGCTCGTTTCTTTTCTTCGCCGGTCATGCGGCCGCTCCCCTAGAAGCATTGATAACGGCCTGCGCAAATTCGCGGGCGTTCTCCTTAGCGCTGTCGAGGCCGGAAACATCGGACGTTTCCAGCTCGTGAAGCGTCCCGCCCAAGGAAAACAACGTGCGGAAGGCCGCTCGATCTATCAGCGTTGCCGAAAGAGCCGGGATCGCTGCATCGGAAAACTGCCGATCTATATCCCGCGCCGTGCGCTCTCGGATGGCCGGGGGAACGCGCGTAAAAAACACCCGATAAGGGATTTCCCGGTTCGCTACGCGCCACATTTGGCGCACCAGCTTGACCGATTTTGCGGCCTCCGCCGCGTCGAGAACCGAACTTTGCAGCGGAATGAGTACCAAATCCGACCGCGCAACCGCGAAGCCGATCCGATCCGTTGCGGTGCCCTCAAGGTCGACGATGACAAAATCCGCCGCTGCGCGCGCATCTTCGATGGTGTCGATGATGGTTTCGGCCGAGTCATCAACTATGATTCGGAGCGCTTCGGGCAACGCCCGAAGCCGCGACCAGGCTTCAAGCGGTCTATTTGGGTCCGCGTCGATCAACGCGACCTTGCGCCCAGCGGCGGCGAGTTCACCGGCCAGCACAACGGCAGAGGTCGTTTTGCCAACGCCGCCCTTGCTCGAAACAAACGAAATGACGGCCATGTTCCCTCCAATTATCCGCTGGAAAGCAGAATGTTAGCAGCTTTGCCTTTATAGGCAGTTAACTAGCGGATTGAAAGCGGATTATAAATCGATAGCTGTTTACTAGCTGATAGCGATTTATCACCGCCTTCACCACTTATTCCCTTTCGAAAGCCCATAGGGCGGTTGCCGCAGGCGCGAGCGTTGCGGATTTGCTGTGAGGTTTCCGCCTGCCGATCCGCCTTATACGCGGATCGGAACCGCCGCAGGGCCTCGTTAGAGGCCCGAACAGCGGCGTCCGCTTATGTTTTCATATTTAGATAAAGATCAGACAGGGATTCAGTCCGGATGGCGGACTCACGCTTATTCACTGATTTCCCAAGCTTGATTAGGGCTTCCGTGAGAGCGGGATTGTCCGAATCCATACGCATCCGGTCTTCCATCGGCAAAGATGCCCGGTAGGCGGCTATCGCATCGGTCCAAACCTTCTGTTCCTGACCGTGATCGTCAGGCGGGGGAGGGGACTTGCCAAACCGCCCCAGGAGCTGGCGGGCCTTCTCCGGCAGGGATAGGCGATAGGCATTGCTCGCCTGCTGCACCTGGGGGCCGCTCTCGTTGCCGGTCGGCTCGTAGCGCCGCAGCCAGTCGAGGAAGCCATGCGCGCGCAGGTTCTTGAGCGCCCGGACAACGGCGTCACGCGAACGCCTGATCTTACCCATGATCGTTTCTATGGACGGCTCTAGCCGGCCGGTCTTGAAATCAACCAGATTGACGAAATAGCGAAGAACTTGAAGGGCGACGGGTCCGAGCGGCCCGTTCCGCTCACCTGGCCCTTTCTGCTCATCGTAACGATATGCCGCGTCCATCAGCGTGACCATTTCCCGCCGCGTAGTCGGCCGCCATATCTGGCCCTCCGATCGACTCTTGAAATGGCTGTGCCGGCGAACCGGCGTCGGGCATCGCTCGGGGGGAGGGGGCATGACCAGGCCAAGCCCAGCCTGTGACGATCCCCGCCACGCCGCCCGGCGCTCTTGGGCGAGCGTGGAGAGCTGGCCCGCGTCTTCCTCGGAGAGCTGGCCGGCGCTGTAGCGCGCCCATACCTCTCGCATGATTTCATCAAGCGCGTGCCCGCGCGCGCAGCCGATCGCGGCCGCGATTTGCGTCCTCAACATATGCCCTTCATCCTTCCATTTGGGCGGACATGACGATGTGGATGGCGGGCAAAGTTTCACCGTTCCCGGCAAGACTCACTCTTGCCGGGTGGCTCACTCTCGACTATGTTGGGAGCTGCTTAGGTGGCCTCCAAACATAGCCGCTGCCGTAATCCGAAAACCCCTTGCCGCTGCGAACGGCTAGGGGTTTTTCATTTCATGCCCTCGACGTTTCTTTCTCGATCAGCAACCTCAATGCTTCTTCGATGATCGGCGCACGACCCGGTACGCCGCGGCGCTCCTTAATCCGGTCGATTGCCTCGACCAGATCACCCGGAACGTAGGTATTCAGCGCCACGCGACCCGCCGCCGCTTGCCGCGCCCGATGGGCGGCAACGTCCTTCCGAATCTTTTCCGTGTTCTGCTTCATACTTACAAGTAAGCAGCCGATTCCCGCGATTCTGCAACCCCTTATGTCTAAGACGCGGAAATATCGCGCAAATCGGCGGCCGCAGAGAACGGCCGGCACGGCCTCAACGTCGATTTGGAACCGATCCAGCAAGCGCCCGGTAGAGGGTGGCGCGATGCACGCCCAAGAGCCGGGCGATCTCGGGCACTGATTTTTCCTCCCGGTCGATGAGCTGGCGAGCGTGCGCGATCTGCTCGGCCGACAGGGCAGGGGGGGGGCCAAACCGCACGCCTCGGTCCTTCGCCGCGATCCTGCCCGCGCTCGTGCGCTCCACGATCAAGGACCGCTCGAACTCGGCCATGCCGGCGAACACGGTCAACACCATGCGCCCGGCCGGCGTCGTCGTATCGGCCCACGGCTCGGCCAGGGAGCGCAGGCCAGCGCCGGCCTCCTTGATCCGCTCCGCGATCGCCAGAAGGTCGGCCGTCGATCGGGCGAGGCGGTCTAGCCGGGTGATCG
>ERZ778028.1481-NODE-1481-length-24799-cov-8.745837_pt1 | contig 24799 bp, 22 predicted proteins | sample MGYA00375758_ERZ778028 | MGnify/ENA primary metagenome ERZ778028 (study PRJEB29350, sample SAMN05389828) | bioreactor metagenome | isolation source: Thiocyanate bioreactor | place: South Africa: University of Cape Town | collected 2014-03-17 ...
CGTCGGAGGACGGCTTGGCCGCCCTCGGCGCGGCCCTCCCGGTGCGGGCGCTCGACCCGCCGCGGGGCGACGGCCGGGCGCCTCCGGACGCCGACGGAGCCGGCGCCTCGGCCGACGGCTCGAGGTCCGGCTCGTCGCTCATCCCAGGGAGTCTACCGATGCGATCCGTCCGGCGAGCCGGTCACGGTTTGGCAACGACGGCGGCGATCCGGGCGTGCTCCCGGCCCCGACCGGGTAGCGTCGGACGCGCTTGCGCGGCGGCGGTGTCCACGTCCCGCCGCCGCGCGCACTGATGGCGCCGCTGGCCTACTGGGGCAGGTCCTTCAGGTCGCCGAGGGTGACCTGGACGGTCTTCGTCTGGCCGCTGCGGACGAACACCACGTCGACGACGTCCCCGACCCCGTAGGTGCGGATCTGCGCCGTGAGGTCGTTGCGCGAGGTGATCGGGATGCCGTCGACCGAGACGATGATGTCACCGACCTGGATGCCCGCCGCCGCCGCGCCGCCGCCCGAGACCACCTGCTGCACGCTGGCGCCGACGATGCCGGCGTTCGACTGCGAGGGGTCCTGGGCGACGTCCACGACCGTGACGCCGAGCAGGCCGTGCGTCGCCGAGCCGCTCTCGACGATCTCCGACGACACGCGCCGGACCACGTTGGACGGGATGGCGAAGCCGACGCCGATGTTCCCCCCGGTGTCGCCGGCGATGGCGACGTTGATCCCGATCAGCCGGCCGTTGGCGTCCAGCAGCGCGCCGCCGGAGTTGCCGGGGTTGATCGCGGTGTCGGTCTGGATCACGGGCAGCTGGATGTAGCTCTTCGCGCTCGGCGTGCTCACGCCCGGCAGGTCGAAGCGGAAGTTCCCGAACGGGCTCTGGCCCTGGGACCCGGAGTCGGACGAGCTGTCCGGGACGGCGCTGGAGGCGACCTGGATGCTGCGGTCGAGCGCGCTGACGATGCCGCTGGTCACGGTGCCGGAGAGCCCGAGCGGCGCGCCGATCGCGACGGTGAGGTCGCCGACGTTGAGGTCGGACGAGTCGGCGAACTCGATCGGGACGAGGCCGGTCGCGTCCGTCACCTGGACCACCGCGAGGTCGAGGAGCGGGTCGGTGCCGACGACCGTCCCGCTGTACACCCGGCCGGAGCTGGTGGTCACCTTGATGGTGGGGTTCGCGGTCTGCCCGCCCAGGGTCACCACGTGCGTGTTCGTGACGATGTGTCCCTGGTCGTCGATGACGACGCCGGAGCCGGTGCCGGCGCCGATCGCGCTGTCGGCGACCGAGAGTGTCACGACGGAGTCCATCGCGCTCGCCGCGACGGCGGTGATCGCATTGACGCTCGCGGTGTCGTTCACCGTGATGGTCTGGGGCGAGGCGCTGAGCGGCACCGTGCCGCTGCCCTCCGAGTGCGTGACGAGGACCGCGGTGCCCGCGCCCGCGGCGGCGCCGAAGACGGCGCCTGCGGCGAGGGCGCCGACCACGGGGACCCACCCGCGGCGGCGCGGCGGCGCGGCGAGCGCGGCGGCCGGAACCGCGGCGGCGGCCGGTGCGGAGGCGTAGGAGGTCGAGGCGTGCCCGCCGGCAGGCGCGTGATGTCCGCCGGACGGCGCCTGGTATCCGCCGGCCGGAGCGGGCGGCATCGGCGGCACGGGGGGCGTCGGCGGCGCGACCGGGGCGGCCGGCGCGGTGGCGGCGGGCGCGACGGCCGGGTCCGTGGCGATCGGAGCCATGGCGATCGGAGCCATGGCGTCGGGGTTCGCGGCGGCCGGTGCGATCGGGGCCTGGTGGTCGGCGGCGACCGCCTGCTCCGATGCCGCCTGGTCCGGCGCGACGGGCTGCGGCGCGGCGCCGGTCGGCTCCTCCGGCTCGGCCGGAGCCGGGTGCTCGATGTCGTTCATGTCTGTCCCTTCGACACCGTCACCATCCGATGCGAACCTGGACATGCTATTTCCGGCATCTGTGGTTCCCCTATGTCGCAGCAGTGGGTTCTCCAGGCGGCGCCACGCCCTAGGCTCGGAGACGATGACTCCCCGAGCACCCCGGGTCGCCGACGACGTCCACGGCAGCTGGCACCGCGCCGCGAGCGGGGCGGGGCTGCTCGACGCCGACGGCCATCCGCAGCCGACGATCTTCGCCGAGATGTCGGCGCTCGCGAGCCGGACCGGCGCCATCAACCTCGGCCAGGGGTTCCCCGACGAGGACGGCCCGCCGGAGGTGCTCGAAGCGGCGCACGCGGCGATCGACGCCGGCTACAACCAGTACCCGCCCGGCACCGGACTGCCGGTGCTGCGCGAGGCGATCGCGACTCACCAGCGGCACTGGTACGGCATCGAGGCCGACCCCGCCGCCGAGGTGCTGGTGACGGCCGGTGCGACGGAGGCGATCGCCGCGGCCATCCTCGCGTTCACCGAGCCCGGCGACGAGGTCGTCGTCGCGGAGCCCTACTACGACTCCTACGGCGCGATCGCGGCGCTCGCCGGCGCCCGCCTGGTGACGGTCCCCGTGTCGGCGCCCGGCTTCCTGCCGGAGCCGGAGGCGCTCGACGCCGCCGTGAGCGACCGGACCAGGGTCATCCTCGTCAACACGCCGCACAACCCGTCCGGCGCCGTCTGGCCCCGCGAGCTCCTCGAGCACGTCGTCGCGCTCGCGCATCGCCACGACGCGATCATCGTCACCGACGAGGTGTACGAGCACCTGGTGTTCGAGGGCGCGCACGTCCCGGTCGCCGCCCTGCCCGGAGGATGGGAGCGGACGCTCACCATCTCCTCGGGGGGCAAGACCTTCTCGGTGACCGGGTGGAAGGTCGGCTGGGCCGTCGGCCCCGCCCGGCTCGTCACCGCGCTCACCGCGGTCAAGCAGTTCCTCACCTACGTGAACGCCGGTCCCTTCCAGCCCGCGATCGCGGTCGGCCTCGGGCTCCCGGACGCCGTCTTCCACGGCGCCGCGACGGCGCTCCGCGACAAGCGCGACCTGCTGGTGGCGGGGCTCGCGGACGCGGGGCTCACCGTCTACCGCCCGTCGGCCGGCTACTTCGTCGTCGTCGACACGTCGGCGATCGGCGAGCCGGACGCGACGGCGTTCGCCCGGAGCCTGCCCGAGCGCGCCGGGATCGTCGGCGTCCCCGTCAGCGCACTGGTCTCCGAGGCGCATCGGGCGGAGTACGCCTCCCTGCTGCGGTTCGCGTTCTGCAAGCGCGTGCCCGTCCTGCAGGAGGCCGTCGCGAGGCTGGGAGCGCTGGGCCGATGAGCGACGCGACCGAGCAGGGCGAGGACCGCGCCCGGAACCCGTTCGTCGAGCGGGCCGCGATCATCCTCGGCGCGGCGGGGGCGGTCGTCGCGCTGATCACCCTGGTCGGGCTGTCCTGGCAGCTGCTGGCGATCGCGCAGTCGGCGCTCGCCTGGATCCACCTCGGCATCGCCGCCCTGGCGCTGACCGGGATGGGACGAGGTCGGCCGAACGTGCGCGCGATCGTCGTCGCGGTGATCGCCGCGGCCGTCTACGTGTTCTGGATCATCGCACCCGAGGCGATCGGCGCGCTGCCGATCTACGCGTATCTCCTGACCGCGGCGCTCGCCGTCGCGCTCGGGCTCGCCACGCCCCGGCTGGACACGGCGCGCGCCCGCAGCGTGCTGATCGCCTGCGGCGGCGTCGTGGTGTTCACCGCGGTCACCGCGGTGTCGCGTCTCGGCGGCTGAGCTCAGGCGTCGGGGTCGGGCTCGGCGACGCGGAAGCGGCGCAGCCGGAGCGCGGGGTTCGCGCGACGCACCTCGGCGATGCGCTCGGCCGAGACGATCGCCGTCGCCACGTCCTCGACCTCGCCGAGCTGGGCGATCGCCACCCCCATCGGGTCGACGACGAGCGACGCGCCGACCCCGATCGGCGGGATCTGCCCGGCGGCGGCGACGTAGACCGTGTTCTCCAGCGCGCGCGCGACGACCAGGGTGCGCCAGTGATGCTCTTTGAGCGGACCGCGCACCCATTCCGCCGGCACCAGCACCAGGTCGGCGCCCGCGTCGACGATGCGGCGGGTGACCTCGGGGAACCGGATGTCGTAGCAGGTCTGCAGCCCGACCGTGAGGCCGGCCCACTCGAAGGTCTGCGGCGCGGCGATCCCCCCCGGCTCGACCCAGTCGGACTCCCGGGCGCCGAAGGCGTCGTAGAGGTGCAGCTTCCGATAGCTCGCGACGAGCCCGCGTCCCGGCGCGACGGCGACGACCGTGTTGTGGAAGCGGTCCGGCGACGAGCCCGCCTCGATCAGGCCGGCGACGATCGTCGCGCCGGACGCGTCGGCGAGCGCGTCGAGCGCCCGCACGAACGGCCCGTCGAGCGACTCGGCCATCGGCGGCCAGCTCGGCCCCGGAGCCCCGTCGAAGAACTGCGCGTACTCGGGGAACACGACGAGCCCGGCCCCGCGCCCGACGGCCTCGACGGCGAGCCGCCGGATCGTCGCGAGGTTCGCCGCGACGTCCGCCCCCGGCGCGAACTGCGCCACCGCGACCACCGGCTTCACGCCGCGAGCCTACCGCTCCGCCCGGTCGGACGATCCGGGCGCGACGGCCGCGGCCGGGGAGCGCCGCGTCCGCTCAGTCCGGAGGATCCGAGGCGGCGGCGAGGAGCTCGTCGGCGACCCGGTCGGCGAGCTCCGCCGCCGGGTCCGCGGAGTCCTCCGGGTAGCCGGCGTGCGAGGCCGTCAGGGAGTCGGAGCCGTCCGGCGAGATCCGGCCCGAGGCGCTCGCGCACGCCGCGCTCCGCCGCGGTCGCGAGCCGGGTGGGTCGGTGATCGAGGGCCGCCACGCGCCGACGGGCCTCCGCGGGGCCGTCGACGCGGATCTCGACCGCGAGCGCGCCCTGCGCCGGCGCGGTCGGCCGGTCGGCGAGGTCGAAGAGCTCCGTCGCGTCCGCGGAGCGGCCGAGCCACCCCAGGTCGGCCGCGGCGAGCACGACGCCGTCGAGCCGCTCGGGCCCCTCCTCGGCGAGCCGGGCGAGCCGGGCGGCGACCCCGCCCTCGACCGCGACGATCCCGAGGTCGCGTCGCGCCGCGAGCAGCTGCGCGCGTCGCAGCGGCGAGTCCGCGCCGACCAGGGCTCCGGCCGGCAGCTCCGCGAGCCGGGGGCCCCGGGAGCAGAACGCGTCCCGCGCGTCGTCGCGCCGCGGCACCGCGGCGAGCACGACGCCGTCCACCGGCGCGAACGGCAGGTCCTGCAGCGGATGGACGATCGCGTCCACCTCGCCGGCGAGCAGCGCCGAGCGGAGACGGCTCACGGCATCCGCGCCGAGGCCGTCGGGCCCCGCAGCGCCCTCCCGGCCCGGCGTCGGAATCGTCACGAGCTCGTGCGCGCCGAGCCGTGCGGCGACCCGCGCCGCCTGCGCCGCCGCGAGCGCCGACGCCCGCGTCCCGATCCGGAAGACCGTCACGGCTCCCATCCTGCCGCAGGCCGCGGCGATGGCGCTCCCCCGAGCGGGGCCGCCCCCTCATCGCGTCGTCCGACGCCGCCGCGGCCGACGCCGGGGTCCGGCGGCGAGCCGCAGCAGGGTGCCGGATCCGATCACCGCCATGGCGAGTCCCGCTCCGAGCGCGAGCGCCGATCCGTCCGTCCCGGTGGCCGCGAGGCGCGGCGGAGCGGGCGGGGCCTGCGGCGGCGAGAACTCGACGATCTCCCCCGGGGCGCCCCAGTCGTCGCAGCTCGGGCGCACGGCCTCCCCCTCGAGCACGCACCACCGCGCGACGAGCCAGCCGGACCCGGCCGGGATCGTGACCGGCTCGGCTGAATAGGTCCCCGGTCCGGCGGCGACGATCCGCTGCACCGCGATCTCCTCCGCCCCCGCGGGCGGCTCCCCGGCCCGGACGGGCCGCTCGCCCACGACCGTGAAGCGCCCCTCCAGCTCGACCGGCATCGGCTCGCCGCCCGCGTCGAGCGGCCACGGCCCGGCGGCGACGGAGATCGTCACCGCGTCGACCACCCGCGCACCGGGCACCGCGGTCGCGGCGGGGAACGCGGTGGAGATCGCCGGCAGGAACGGGACCAGCGCGGACTCCGCGGCGACGCCGAAGGCGTCCTCGAAGCGATAGCCGGGCGGCAGGTAGGGGCGCGTCGCGGCGGGCTGCGAGCCGGCGTCGATCGAGCACTGGGCGGTGTACCACCCGGCTGCGGTCAGCGGCTGCTCCGAGTCGACGACGTAGTCGGCATCGGGGCCGTCCGGGCCGGTCGTGACGACGAAGGAGCTCGCGAGCGGCGCTCCCGCCGGCGGCGAGGGGGCCGGTGCCGGCGACGCCGCGAACGGCCCGTACAGGCGGCACGAGGCGGTGATGGGGAGATGACCGGCCGCCGTGCGATACCAGCGGTTGACCCGGCCGTCCGCGTCCGGCGCGAGCTCGAACCGCAGCAGGTCGGCGAACCGCCCGCCCGGCTCGATGCGCTGCTGGAGGGCCCGCGTCGTCACGATCGGCTGGAAGAGCACGCTGCGGTCGCGATCGTCCGAGCCGGCGAGCGGGAAGACCAGGTCGGAGGCGCGGCCGGAGCCGGCGAGCGTCTGCGCGTCCGGCGTCGCCCACCGCTCGATCTCCCCGCGCCACCCGGCCGCGGCGAAGGCGCCGTCGACGGACACCCGGTACGGCGCGGGACCGGACGGCGGGATCGCGGTGATGGCGAGCACGGCGCCCGCGCCGACGCCCGCGATCGAGGCGGTGCCGGTCGCGTCGAAGACCGCGTGCTCCAGCACCAGCGCCCCGGTCGCCGAGGCGGGCTCGAGGGCCGACACGACGACGCTGCCGCGGTACTCGTCGACGGGGTCGATCGTGATCGACAGGGCGCCCGCTCCCGTGCCGGCCACGGCCGCGACGGACGCGCCGCCGGCGCGCAGCGCGGCGAGCCGGGCGAGCGTCTCCGCGCGATCGGCCGGGTCCGGGACGTAGTCGGCGTACCAGTCGTCGCCGGGCACGCCGTGCGCCGCGTACGCGACCGGCGCGAGCAGGGACCAGACGTAGAGGTTCACGGCCACGGCGTCCCGCGGATCGGACGACTGCCCCGTGGTCGCGATCGCCCAGCTCGCCCGCGCGAGGTCGTCGGGCGACGCGGCGCCCCAGCCGCCGTAGCCGAGCGGCGAGGTGGCGCCGAGCGGCGCCTCGAGCGCCGGCTCGAGGCAGTAGACCTGCCGACCGCCCACGACGAAGGCGCCGACGAAGCCCAGGCCGCCGTTGTCCTGCGGCCCCCAGCCGGGCCCGATGCCCGCGGCGGCGGCCGGTCTCGCGGGGAGCACGGCCACGAGGCCCGCGACGAGCAGCGCGGCGAGGGCCGCCGCGACACGGGCGAGCGCGGGGACGATGCGAGACGCAGAGGTGTGCATGCCGTGGACGGTATGGAGCCGCCGCGGTGCACGCCGCGAGTTCTCCACAGTTCTCGATCGGGCGCTGGCGTGTGGTGCCATCCCCTGTGGAGAAAACCGGTGCGCGGCGATCCCCGGATCACTAGCCTGATGCCGTGGCTGACGGGGGTCGGGGATTCACCAGACGGCAGGCGATCGGCGTCGCGATCGCGGGCACCATCGGCGCGTTCGCCATACCGACGGTGCTCGCCTCCTGCAGCACCGCTCCGCGCGCCGCGCTCGCCTCCGGGCTCGAGCTCGCCAACCCGCCGGTGCGCCGCGCCGCGAACGGCCGGCTCACCGGGCCGCTCACCGCGACGGTCGCCGACGTCGACGTCGGCATCGGCGCCATGGTCCGCACCTACACCTACGACGGGGCCCTTCCGGGCGCCACCTGGGAGGTGCTCCCCGGCGAGACCATCGCCTTCGAGCTGCAGAACCGGCTCCCGCCGCAGTCGCACGCCTCGCATCCGACGCCGACCCCGGGCACCGAGACGGACGCGGCCGGCCAGGCCTTTCCGACGGACATGACCCGGCCGCACGCCTGGACGACGACGAACCTGCACACCCACGGCCTGCACGTGTCCCCCTCCGACACCGCGGATGGCTCCGGGGACAACGTCTTCCTCGTCCTCGAGCCGGGCGCGAACCAGCGCTACGACATCCGGGTGCCGGACGACCACACCGGCGGCCTGTTCTGGTACCACCCGCACAACCACGGCGGGGTCAAGCAGCAGGTGCGCGGCGGGATGGCCGGGGCGATCGTGATCCGGGGCGCGATCGACGAGGTGCCCGAGATCGCCGCGGCGGCCGAGAAGATCCTCGTCCTGCAGGACATCGAGCTGACCGCCGAGTACGCGCTCGCCGACCCGACGCCGGACGACCCGAACGGGAACTACTGGCCCGATGCCCAGGAGTTCTGGATCATCAACGGCCAGTACCGTCCGGTCATCACGATGCGCCCCGGCGAGGTGCAGCGCTGGCGGATCGTCAACGCCGCCGCGAGCTGGTCGGCGCAGCTCACCGTCGCCGGCCACCCCGTCCACCACCTCGCCTACGACGGGTACACGCTCGCCGCGCCGGTCGAGGAGCAGCAGACCATGGTCGTCCCCGGCGGCCGGGTGGAGCTCCTCGTCAAGGCCGGCGCGATCGGCAGCTACGACATCGAGCTGCAGCCGACCTCGCAGGTGCCCGCGGTCGCGCCGACGCCCGACAAGGACGGCTACGTCCCCGCGTCGGAGCTGGCGCGCGTGGTCGCGACGGTGCGCGTCGAGGGGGATCCGGTCGAGATGGGGCTGCCGAGCCGGCTGCCCGCCTACGACCCGCCGGTCCTGCCGATCGCGAGGCGCAGGACCCTGACCTACGAGTCGCTCTACGACAAGGGAGGCGACTTCATCGCGCTCGGGGTGGACGGGGTCCCCTTCGATCCGGCCGCCGCGCCGTACCGGATGAAGCTCGGCACCGCGGAGGAGTGGGACGTCGAGGACATGGACGACGGCTTCGACCACATCTTCCACATCCACATCAACCCGTTCCTCGTCACCCAGGTGAACGGGGTGCCGCTGAGCACCCCGCAGTGGCGGGACACCTACCCGCTCGGGCCGAACGCGTTCACGATGCAGATGAACCTCGTCGACTTCACCGGCAAGTACGTCGACCACTGCCACTACGTCGATCACGAGGACATGGGCATGATGGAGGCCGTCGAGGTCGTGCCGTAGCCGCTACCGGTCGGGCTCGGGGAGTCGATACGCTTCATCCGCAGCCGACCACGACCGGAGGAACAGATGGCCGAAGCCGCCGAGAAGAAGACCGCCGAGGCGACCTGGAAGCCGACCCCCGAGGCGAAGCAGCGAGCAACACGGCTGCGGATCATCGCCTGGATCCTCTGGATCGTCGCGATCGTCGGCGAGGCCGTCGGCATCTTCTGGCTGCTGCGCCAGCGCCAGGTCGCGCAGAGCGCCGCCGGCACGGTCGTCGTCACCCGCGACGACGCCACCGGCCTGCTGACCCAGCAGTCGGTGACCTACGAGTTCCCGCAGTGGGCGTTCATCGCGCTCATCGTGCTGCTGGTCGTCATCGCCGCGCTCTCGATCACCGGCTCGGTGCTCTGGAAGCGCGCGAACCGGCTCGACCCGGCCTCGAAGCAGGACAAGGTGCGGTTCTTCGTGCAGAACCAGCTCGGCGCGATCGTCGCGATCGTCGCGTTCCTGCCGCTGATCATCATGGTGTTCCTGAACAAGGACATGTCCGGCGGGCAGAAGACGCTCGCCGGCGTCGTCGGCATCGTGCTCGCGGGCGCGGCGGTCGCGCTCGGCATCGACTTCAACCCGCCCTCGGTCGAGCAGTACACCGCCGAGCAGTCGACGGTCGTCCAGCTCCTCGGGCAGGACCACGTCTACTGGGTCGCCGGCGGCTCCGTCTACCACGTCTGCAGCGAGGTCTCCGACATCCAGAACGCGACCACGGCGCCCGGCGAGGGCACCACCGCGCAGGCCGTGGAGGCCGGCAAGTCGCGGCTGACGCTGGAGCTGCAGTCGGAGCTGAAGAAGTGCGGCCTGCCGGTCCCGGAGAACATCGACGCGATCGTCGACGCGATCCGGCAGATCCAGGGGGGCGCGACCGACACCGTGCTGCCCGCGCCGGTCTACGCCGCGGACGTCACCCCGCCGTTCACGCCGGCGGTCCTCGGGTCCTGAGGCGGACCGCGCCATGCCCGAGATCACGACGGCGCCGGCCACCGCGGACCGCTGGGCGGACGTCGTCGCGGCGATGACCGGCGGCGGCGACGGCGGCAGCTGCTGGTGCCGGTGGTTCCACTCCACCAGCTCCGAGTGGCGCTCGGAGACCTCGGAGCAGCGCCGCGCGGCGCTCGAGCGGGAGGTCGCGGCCGGGCCGGCGCGCGGGCTCGTCGCCTACGTCGACGGCGCGGTGGCCGGCTGGGTCCGCGTCGCGCCGCGCGTCGAGCAGGGCCGGCTGCGGCGCTCGCGGATCCCGAAGGCGAGCCCGGCCCCGATGGCGGACCCCGCGGTCTGGGCGATCACCTGCTTCCAGGTGCGGCGCGAGCACCGCGGCCAGGGGGTCGTCCGCCGGCTCGTCGCCGACGCGGTCGAGTTCGCCGAGGCGAACGGGGCCGTCTCCGTGGAGGCCTACCCGATCGACACCTCCGTCGCCGCGACCTCGGACAACGACCTCTACCACGGGCCGGCGAGCGCCTTCCTCGCGAACGGCTTCACCGAGGCCGCCCGCCCGGCGCCGGCGCGCCCGGTGCTGGTGCGCGACCTCTCCGGGGCGGGCCCGGGCGAGCGATAGGCTGTGCGCATGACGATCGAAACCGCCATCCTCGGCATCCTCGGCATCGTGGCCGTCCTCGGGGGCATCGGCGGGATCGCCGCATTCGTCGAGACCGTGCGCGCCGGCGGCAAGCGCGACTGACGTCGTCCCGGCCGCGGCCGGCGCAGCCGGCGGCCTCCTCCGACTCGGCTGCGGTGGTCCTCGCGCGCCGGGACGGGCCGTCCCCACCACGACCGATGCGGTTCCGTCCGTCCACCCGATCTGATACCCTACGGGGGTACCGTACACGGAAGGGCGAACGCATGGCCGAACGGCATGAGCACGGAACTGGGCATGGGCACCACCACGAGACGTCCGACGAGGCGAACCCGCACGGGGAGCGTGCCCGTCATCACGTCGATGCGGCGCCGATGACTGAGCCGGTCGCGCCCGCGGCGCACGCCTGCCATGCCGATGCCGGACACGGCGACCACGCGGGGCACAGCGAGCACGCGGGACACACCGACCATGCGGGGCACGGCGACCACGCCGCTCACAGCGAGCACTCCGGCCACGCGGGACACACTGGCCACGCGGGCCACGCCGACCATGCGGACCACGCCGGGCACATGGGGCACGCGGGGCACGGCGATCACGCCGCCCAGTTCCGGCGGCTGTTCTGGATCATGCTCGTCGTCGCGGTGCCGGTCGTCGCCTGCTCGCCGATGTTCGCGATGCTGGTCGGCTACTCCCTGCCGGACTCGGAGTGGGTGCGCTGGGTCTCGCCGGCCCTCGGGACGGTGCTGTTCGCCTGGGGCGGCTGGCCGTTCCTCTCCGGCGGCGTCGCGGAGATCCGCGTGCGCCGGCCCGGCATGATGCTGCTCATCGCGCTGGCGATCACGGTCGCGTTCCTCGCCTCCTGGGGATCGACGCTCGGCCTGCTCGATCACGAGCTCGACTTCTGGTGGGAGCTCGCGCTGCTCGTCGTCATCATGCTGCTCGGGCACTGGATCGAGATGCGCGCGCTGACCAGGACGACCTCGGCGCTCGACTCGCTCGCCGCGCTGCTGCCGGACACCGCCGAGGTCGTCCACGGCGACCATCTGATGGCCGTGCCGCCGTCGGAGCTCCGCGTCGGCCAGACGGTGCTGGTGCGTCCCGGCGGGCGGGTGCCGGCGGACGGGCGGATCGTCGACGGCTCGGCGAGCATGGACGAGTCGATGATCACCGGCGAGTCGCGCACGGTGCGGCGCGGGGACGGCGACGCGGTCGTCGCCGGGACCATCGCGACCGACTCCTCGATCCGGGTCGAGGTGACCGCCGTCGGCGAGGACACCGCCCTCGCGGGCATCCGCCGGCTCGTCGCCGAGGCCCAGGCCTCGCCCTCGCACGCGCAGCGGCTCGCGGACCGCGCCGCGGGCTGGCTGTTCTGGTTCGCGCTCGGCGCCGGGATCCTCACCATGCTCGTCTGGTCGCTCGTCGGCCGCCCGGACGACGGGGTGGTCCGGGCCATCACGGTGCTGGTCATCGCCTGCCCGCACGCGCTCGGCCTGGCGATCCCCCTGGTCGTCGCGATCGCGACCGAGCGCGCGGCGCGCGGCGGCGTGCTCGTCAAGGACCGCCTCGCGCTGGAGCGGATGCGGACGGTCGACACGGTCCTCTTCGACAAGACCGGGACGCTCACCCGGGGCGAGCCGGAGGTCACCGCGGTCGCGAGTGCCGGCGACCTGCCCGAGGACGAGCTGCTCGCGCTCGCCGCCGCCGCCGAGACCGACTCCGAGCACCCGCTGGCGCGCGCGATCGTCGCCGCGGCCCGCGCACGCGCGACGGCGGTCCCGGCCGCGACGGCGTTCTCCTCCTCCCCCGCCGTCGGCGTGACGGCGACCGTGCTCGGCCACCGCGTCCGGGTCGGCGGCCCGCACCTGCTCGCGGAGGAGGGGCAGCCCGAGCTCGCCGCGACCGCGGCGTGGCGGGCCGAAGGGGCGACCGTGCTGCACGTGCTGCGGGACGGCGCCGTCGTCGGGGCGCTCCGGCTCGCCGACGGCATCCGGCCCGAGTCCCGCGAGGCGGTCGACGCGCTGCACGCGCTCGGCCGCAGCGTCGTCATGATCACCGGCGACGCCGAGTCGGTCGCGGCCGCCGTCGCGGCGGAGCTCGGGATCGACCGCGTGTTCGCCGGCGTGCGGCCGGAGGACAAGGCGGCGAAGGTCGCGGAGCTGCAGGCCGAGGGCCGCTCGGTCGCGATGGTCGGCGACGGCGTCAACGACGCGCCGGCCCTCGCCAGGGCCGACGTCGGCATCGCGATCGGCGCCGGGACGGACGTCGCGATCGCCTCGGCCGGCGTCGTGCTGGCGAGCTCGGACCCGCGCTCGGTGCGCTCGGTCATCGAGCTCTCGAACGCCGCCTACCGCAAGATGACGCAGAACCTGTGGTGGGCCGCCGGCTACAACCTGCTCGCGGTGCCGCTCGCCGCCGGAGTGCTCGCCCCGATCGGGTTCACGCTGCCGATGTCGATCGGTGCCATCCTGATGTCGCTGTCCACCATCGTCGTCGCGCTCAACGCTCAGCTGCTGCGCCGTCTCGACCTGCGCCCCGACCGGGGCGCCGTGAGGATCGAGGGCGCCGACGACCGCACGAAGGAGCACCGCAGCCATGTCTGAGCCGCACGTCCATCACGGATACATCTCCGACAAGGAGCGCTACCTGCAGCGCCTCGGGCGGATCGAGGGGCAGGCCCGCGGGATCTCGCGGATGATCGACGAGGAGCAGTACTGCATCGACATCCTCACCCAGATCTCCGCGCTGACGAGCGCGCTGGAGAGCGTCGCGGTCGGCCTGCTCGACGACCACCTCAAGCACTGCGTGCGGGACGCCGTCGCGTCCGGCGGCGCGACGCTGGACGCGAAGCTCGACGAGGCCTCGAAGGCGATCGCGCGGCTCGTCCGGTCCTGAGCGGGCCCGGCCGGCTGAGCGGGGCGCTGCGGGCCCATCCCGCGGCTGCTCAGCGGAACGGCCCGAAGCCGATCGCGAGCAGGTAGTTCTTCCAGACCGACCCGTCGTGCTGGTCCACCGCGCCCCGGCAGACCAGGTTCGGGAACTGATGGCAGCTGGCGATCGCGACGCTGCCGGCGCGCTTCGCGAGCACGATCCTCCGGGGCGCGTCGGCGGTCCACTCGTGACACCGACGGTGTCCTTCCAGTTGTCCGTCCACCAGGCGAGGCACTTCGAGCCGTCGGCCACGTACCGCCACTCGACCGTCGTGCCCTTGGGCAGCTCGTGGTAGGTGATCCGGAAGCAGATGTTCCAGGTGAGGTCCCCGCTGTCCCCGGTTGAGCAGCCCGGAGCCGGAACCTGAGCATCCCGGGGGCGGGCGCGCATGGGACCCGTGCGCGCGACCCCACCCCCCGAGGTGGGGATGCTCGCGGCCGGCGGCGCCGGTTACGTTCGGAGCCGAACCCGAACGAAGCCGTTGGCGCATGCCGCGGCGCAGTGCCGGCCCCGCGAACCCGAACGAGGAGCCCCTGACGATGATGCGCGCGCGCCTGCGCACCGCCGCCCTGTCCGCCGCCCTGCTCGCCGTCCTCGCCGGACTGATCGGGGTCGCCGCGCCGGCGCACGCCGCCGGCGACGTCTGGGTCGACGACGACTGGGTCGGCCAGCCGAACGGCACGCCGGTCGCCACCCCGGCCGGGACGAAGACGATCGGCACGGACGCGTTCGCGACGCTGACCGCCGCGCTCGCGACCGCGCCGACCACCGTGCACCTCGCGGCCGGGCACTACCCCGAGCAGCTCGACATCACGCAGAGCACGACCATCGTCGGCGACGGCGCGGGCACGACGTTCATCGACCGCGGGCCGAGCCCGCTCGCCGCCGTGGGCACCACGATGCCGTACGTCACGGTGCGCAACGCGGCGACGGTCGCCATCTCCGGGGTCACGGTGCAGGGCAGCGGCTCGATCTCCGACCCCTCGCCGCCGCCCTACGCCGTCGGCGTGCTGATCATCGGCGGCGCCGACCTGACGATGACGGACAGCGTCGTGACGGGCATGATGAACCACCCGCTCTCCGGAGCACAGGGCGGGCTCGGGATCCTGGTCGGATCGCCCCCCGAGACCGGTTCGCTGACGCTGCTCGACAGCGTCGTCTCCCGATACCAGAAGGTCGGTGTCCTCGTGCGCCCGAACTCGAGCGCGCACATCGAGCGCACCGAGATCATCGGTCAGGGCTGGGTCTGCGAGATCGCGATGAACGGCATCCAGATCCAGGGCCCGACGACCGTCATCGACTCGATCATCCGCGACAACCGCTACGAGAAGGTCGGGGGCCCGGGCTGCGGCGGCGACATGTCCTCGATCTCGGTCGGCATCTCCGTCTCGTCCCCGACCGGACCGGTGACGATCCGCGGAAACACCATCTCAGGCAGCGAGGCCGGCGTCTACGAGCGGCAGACCGCCTCGAACCCGATCGTCATCGAGGACAACGACGTCTCGGGCCTGCTCGGCGACCCGAAGGCGATCCTCGGCTCGTACGGGCTCTACCTCGGCGTCGACATCCCCGGGCCCGGCGTCGTGGCCACCGGGAACCGGGTCACCAGCTCGGACTACGGCATCACCGTCTCGGGCCCGCAGACGATCACGAGCAATCTCGTGCAGGGCAACGACGTCGGCATCAGCCTGGTGGACGCTCCCGCGCTGCTGGCCGCGAACGCGATCCTCGGCAACACGACCGGTGTCGAGGGCGCGTTCGCGAACCCGGGCGCCAACTGGTACGGCTGCAACGCCGGGCCCGGCGACACCGGCTGCGACACGATCACGGGCGGCTACAGCGAGCCGGACTGGCTCGTCTTCACGATGGCGCTCGGCGGCTGCACGGTCGCGGAGGGCGAGGACCTCGCCGTCACGGCGGCGATCACGCAGACCGCGAGCGGCGCCCCGACGAGCACGCACTTCGTGCCGGCGCTGCCGATCACGCCGATCAGCGGCACCGGCGTCACCCCGGTCGTCCCGACGACGACGCTCGTCGGCGGCACCGCGACGCTGCAGTTCGTCGGCAGCGTGGTGGGCCCCGGGTCGCTGTCGGCGACCGCGCAGAACCAGGTCGTCGCCTCCCCCGGCGCGGCGACGGGCTGCGGCGCGGGCGGCGTGACGGTCACGATGGCGCAGCTGCCGCCGACCGGCGGGAGCACCGGACTCCAGGCGCTCGTCCTCGCGCTGCTGCTCGGCGCCGGCGGCACCGCGCTGGTGCTGCTCGCCCTGCGAGGCCGCGCGGCCCGCCGCGGCTGAGCGCGTCCCGGCCGGGCGGGCGCCGTGGGATCAGCGCACCGGTCTCACCACGGCATCGGGCGCACGTCGTCGCGATGGCCGTCGTTCGGCATGTGGGCGACCTCGGAGCCGCCCGCGCGGATGCAGAGCCAGCGCAGCTCGTCGACGGCATCGGGCGGGCACCGCCAGGTGCGCCAGACGCCCTGCCCGACCCGCACGACCGTGCCCGGCCCGACCTCGACGACCTCGTCGTCGAGGCCCATCTGGCCGTGGCCGGAGAGGAACACGTAGAGCTCCTCGACCTGGTCGTGCGTGTGCCAGTAGCCGGCCTCCTCGCCGGCGACCAGGGCGTTCGCGGTCATGCCGATGAACTGCGTGTCGAGCTCGTGGTCGACGACCCGCCGCCCGTCGCGCGAGGACTCCGGCCGGAACCCGCCGTAGTGGGCCCGCCACGCCTCGAGCGCGCCGATCTCGAGGATCTCGTAGTCGCTCATGGTCCGAGCGTAGCCCCCGTCGCCGACGTCGGCGGCGGGGCCTCGCTCAGACGGTCCGGCGGCTCAGAGCCGGCGGATGTTGCGGGCCTGGAGGCCCTTCTGGCCCTGCTCGACCTCGAACTCGACCTTCTGCCCCTCTTCGAGGTTGCGGAAGCCGCTGCCCTCGATCGCGCTGAAGTGCGCGAAGACGTCGGCCGAGCCGTCGTCGGGGGCGATGAAGCCGAAGCCCTTCTCGCCGTTGAACCACTTGACGGTGCCAGTGCTGGCCATTTGCTTCCCTACGTGTCAGGAGGTGAATCGACACGTGAAACAGCGCCGATGTGGACGAGGGCCCGGACCTGAATCGATCCGGACCCTCGGCTCGTTGCGGGGGCTGGATTTGAACCAACGACCTCTGGGTTATGAGCCCAGCGAGCTACCGAGCTGCTCCACCCCGCGTCGCGGTGAACGAGTCTAGCACCCTTCCACCGTGGTCCGCTCATCGCGTTCGAGCGCGGACCGCGACCCCGTCGTCGAGCCTCGGCGGGGCCGATCCGGCGCGGTGGCCGGTCGGACCCGCCGGGCTCGACGGGGTCGCCGCGGGGGTCAGGCCCGGCGCGAGCTGCCGAACATGAAGGCGCGGACGATCTGGATCACGCCGAGCACCACGAGCGAGATCCCGAGGACCAGCCAGAGGATCGCGATCGCCCAGAACGGCGCGAGGATCACGACGATGCCGGCGACGACGCTGAGGATGCCGTAGAAGATCGTCCAGCCCTTGGACGCCGTCGACCGGCCGAGCAGCGTGAACGCGACGATGCCCTCCACGATCCACGACGCGCCGATGAAGATCGCGACGATCAGGGCGAGCACCGTCGTGGCGCCGCTGAGGTTGGCGAAGGCGATGATGCCCGCGGCGATGAAGACGAGGCCGAGGACGACGTGCCCGATCCGGGCCCACACCCCCAGCTTCTTCGAGAAGATGCCGATGCCGCCGTAGACGAGCCCCTGCACGATCGCGTAGATCGCGATGAGCGCCGTGACCACTGCGGCGGTCTTGGTGGGCCAGACGAGGATGAGCACGCCGAGGATGAGGGCGACGAGGCCGCCGACCCCCAGCGCGACCCTGATGCCGTTGGTGAGCGACTTGCGCTCCGGCGTCGTGTCCGTCATTGGATTTCCTTCCGGTTCCGGCCGCCGGTCCGGGCGACTCGCCCCAGAGCCTAGCGATGCGCGGGCCCCGTGGGCAGCATTCGGCGGCGGATGCGACGACGCACGGGCGAGGTCGGAGGGCGGGGGTAGTCTCGGCGGCGTGACCGGGATCCACGGCTGGGCGGGCGCATCGGCGCACCGCGAGGCCGTGCTCGGCGGACGGCCGGCGCACGAGGGACGCGCCTGGGCGAAGGGCGCCGAGGGCGAGATCGCCGTCGGCCGGGTGCTCGACGCGGCCGAGGGCGTGCGCGCCCTGCACGACCGGGCGGTGCCGGGCTCGACGGCGAACATCGACCACATCGCCGTCGCGCCGTCCGGCGTGCTCGTGATCGACGCGAAGCACTACGCGGGCGCGCCGCGGCTGGTGCGGCTCGGCGACGGGTCGATCCTGCGGCTGCGGGTCGGCGGGGCCGACCGCACGGAGCTCGTGGCCGGGGCGCGCCGGCAGCTCGGGATCGTCGCGGAAGCGCTCGACGAGCGGGACGTCCCGATCCGCGCGGTGCTCTGCTTCGTCGACGCCGACTGGGAGCCCGGCAACGAGCGCGGCTTCCTCATCGACGGCGTCGGCGTCACCTCGCCGGCCGGGCTCGGCGAGCTGCTCGCGATGCCGGGACCGCTCTCGGCGGCGCGCGTCGAGGAGCTCCACGCGCGACTGCGGGCGCGGCTCGCCGCGGCCTGAGCCGCCCGGTCCGGCTCAGCCCAGCCCGAGCGCCGCGCCGAGCCGCCTCAGCTCGTCGACGAGGCCCGCCTCGTCCGCCGGCACGAGCTGCAGCAGGACGTGGTCGGCGCCGGCCGCCAGGTGCGCGTCCACCCGTGCTCGCACCTGTCCGGCGTCGCCGTGGACGGCGAGCAGGTCGATCGCGTCGTCCCGCTCCGGGTCGAGCATCTCCTCGGCGACGCCGAGCCGCAGCAGGTTGTTCCGGTAGTTGGCGAGCTCGAAGTAGTACCGCATCCCGGGGCGCAGCCGCGCCCTCGCCGCCGCGGGATCGGCCTCCAGGGCGACGCGGACCTCCGGGACGAGCAGCGGCGAGGGCCCGAGCACCGATCGCGCCCGGACGGCGTGCGCCGGGGTCACGAAGTACGGGTGCGCGCCGAGGGCGCGCTCGGCGGAGAGCCGGAGGATCCGGTCGCCGAGCGCCGCGAGCACCAGCCGGGTCGCCGGCACGCCGCGCGCCTCGAGCGCGTCGAGGTAGTCCACCAGCGGTCCGTAGGGCCGCGCGGCCTGCTCGACCCGCTCGGGGTGGCCGGGGCCGATCCCCAGGATGAAGCGCCCGGGGTGGGCGGCCTCGATCCGGTGGTAGCTGTCGGCGACCTCGCCGGCCTCCGCGGTCCAGATGTTGACGATCCCCGTGGCGACGACGAGCCGCTGCGTGACCGCGAGCACCGCCTCGACCTCCGCGAGGTCCGCCGCGGGGCTGCCCCCGATCCAGAGCGAGCCGAAGCCGAGCCGCTCGGCCTCCGTCGCGAAGTCGATCGGGACGCCGCCGCGTCGCCAGAGGCCGTAGGGTCCGAGGGTCTCGCGGAGTCGCGTCCGCGCCGCGTCGAGTGCTGCGCTCATGCCGCCAGTCTGCACCCTCGCCCGGCGACCGGTCGCGGCGCTCAGTCCCCCGCCGCCGCGAGGGCGCGCTTGACCGCGTCGACCATCCGCTGGTCCGCCTCCGCCGCGGCGACCAGGTCGCCGGCCGCGTACGCCGCCTGGCGGTCGGCGAGCGCCGTCTGGTAGTCGCCGAGCGCCTGCCGCAGCGCGGCTTCGTCGACCGTGCCGGGCGTCGGCGTCGGGGTGGGCGTCGGAGTGGGAGTGGGCGTCGGAGTGCTGCCGCCTTCGCCGCTGTCGCCGGCGTTCGCGCCGGAGTCGCCGCCGAAGAGCACGTCGAGCGCCTGGTCGAGCGTCGGCTCGAAGGCGATCGCGTCGCCGAAGCCGACCAGCACGCGCTGCAGCAGCGGGTACTGCGTGCCGCTCGAGGCCTGGATGTACACGGGCTGGACGTAGAGCAGCCCGCCGCCGACCGGCAGCGTCAGCAGGTTGCCGAGCAGCACCTCGGTGTTCCCGCGGCCCCACAGCGCGAGCTGGTCGGCGACCGGCGCGTATGTCGTGAAGCTGTTCTGCACCTGGCCCGGACCGGCGACCGTCTGCGTGGGCAGCGTGAGGAGGGTCAGCCTGCCGTAGTCGCTCCCGGCGTCGCCGTTGACGGCGAGGTAGCCGGTGAGCACGTCGCGCTGGTTCGACGCGCTCGCCCGCGGGATGTAGGTCGAGTACAGCGTGAACGCCGGGCTGTCGTCGCCGGGCATCTGCATCGTCAGGTAGTACGGCGGCTGCGGCTGCCCGCTCGAGGAGTCGACCGGGTCGGTCGGGGTGACCCACTGGTCGTCGCTCGAGTAGAACGAGCCGGGGTCGGTCACGTGGTACGAGCCGAGGATCTGCCGCTGCACCTTGAACAGGTCCTCCGGGTAGCGCACGTGCGCCAGCAGGTCGGGGCTCATCTCGGACTGCGGGACCAGCGTGCCCGGGTAGACCTTCTCCCAGGTCTGCAGCACCGGGTCGGAGGGGTCCCACGCGTAGAGCGTGACGTGGCCGTCGTAGGCGTCGACCGTGGCCTTCACCGAGTTCCGGATGTAGTTGAGCGGCTCGCTGTACAGGCTGGAGACGGAGGTGTCGGCGTCGGCGATCGCGTCGGCGAGGTCGATCGTCTCCGAGTACGGGTACTGCGTCCCGGTCGTGTAGCCGTCGACGATCCAGACGATCCGGCCGTCGACGATCGCGGGGTACGGGTCGTTGTCGAGCGTGAGGTACGGCGCGACCTTGTTCACGCGCACCAGGGGGTCGCGGTCGTAGAGGATCTGCGAGTCGCTGTTGACGGCGTCCGAGAACAGGATCTGCTCGGACTGGAACTTCACCGCGTAGACCAGCCGCGACCAGAAGCTGTCGAGCTTCGGGCCGCCGTCGCCCTCGAAGGTGGTCGTGACGGTGCGGGTCGACTCCGCGCCGCCGGCCGGGTAGTCGACCTCGACCGGCGCGCTCCCCTCCGGGGCGCCGACGATCGAGTACTTCGGCGAGTTCTCGCCGAAGTAGACGCGCGGCTCGAAGTCCCCCAGGTCGCCGGTCGAGGGGATCCCGGACTGCAGGAACAGCGGCTGGCCGTCCTCCGCGCGCTGGTTGCCGTAGGCGCCGACGACGCTGTAGCCGTGCGTGTAGACGATCGTGTTGTTGTACCAGGACTGCGAGTCGCCGAGGCCGGACAGGTTGAGCTCGCGGACGGCGAGGACGGTGTCCTGCGTCCGGCCGTCGATGTCGTAGCGGTCGACGTCCAGCTTGCCCGGGAACGTGTAGTACTGCTTGAACTGCTGCAGCTGCGCGAAGGCCCGCGGCACGATGATCGGGTCCAGGATCCGGATGTTCGCGGTGGTCTGCGCGTCCTCGCGCAGTGCGCCGGGCTCCGCCTCGGTGACCGCGCTGTACGGGATCTCCTCGACGTGGTCCACCCCGTACGCCGCCCGCGTGGCGTCGATCGAGCGCTGGATGTACGGCGCCTCGGTGGTCTTCGCCGACGGCTCGACCTGGAAGCGCTGCATGATCCACGGGTAGACCAGGTTGATCACGATGCTGATCACGATCAGGCCGGCGACGCCGACGACCGGCAGCCGCCAGCGGCCGATCGCGGCCGTCACGAAGGCGAGGATCGCCGCGATCACGGCGGCGCCGGCGAGGATCGCCTTGCCGGGGATGATCGCGCTCACCTCGGTGTACCCGGCGCCGGTCTCCAGGAAGCCCATGCTCGGCTCGCTGAGCAGCGCGTAGCGCTCGAGCCAGATCGAGGCCGCCTGCAGCAGCAGGAAGACGCCGAGCGTGATGGCGAGCTGGATCCGGGCCGAGCGCGAGATGCGGATCTGACGGCCGGTGATGCGGATCGAGCCGTACAGGAAGACGGTCACCAGCGCCGCGATGCCGCTGAGCACCACGATCGCGATCGCGAACGAGACGATGCCGCGGTAGAACGGCAGCTCGAAGAAGTAGAACGACAGGTCGAGCCCGAACTCCGGATCGGTCTGGCCGAAGGCCGTGCGGTTCAGCCACAGCGCGACCGTCTCCCAGGTCGCGGCCGCGGCGACGCCGCCCGCGACGCCGATGACGGCGGGGATCACGAAGGTCGCGGCGCGGCGCAGCGGCTCGATGATCTCGCGGTAGCGGTCGATCTGGGCGCCGAGCTTGGCGTAGACCGGGCGGCTGCGATAGGCGATGAGCATGCTGAGGAAGACCGGGACGGCGAAGGCCGCGAACCCGATCAGGAACATCGCGATGCGCGCGATCCACTGCGTCGAGAGCACGCCGACGAACCCGGTCTGGCCGAACCAGAGGAAGTCGGCGGCGACCGAGGCGAGCGCGAAGAACGCCGCGATGAGCACGACGAGCACGACGATCGTGATCAGGATCGCGGCGCGGATCGACCGGCGTGGTCTCGTCGGCGCGGCAGGGGCTGCAGACACTGGGGCTCCCGTCGTTTCGGTCCGGCGGTCAGTCTAACCGCGGACCCTGAGGGCTACCCGGCGAGCGCGGCCTCGCAGCTCGGGAAGGAGGAGTCGCCGTGCGCGGCGATCGTCTCCAGCGCGTCGACCGCCTGGTCGAGCGTCGCGACCGGGATCACCCGGAGCCCGTCGGGCACGTGGCCGACCACCTCGCCGCAGTTGGCGACCGGCGCGAGGAACCAGGTCGCGCCCGCGTGCGAGGCGCCGTAGAGCTTCTGCCGGATCCCGCCGATCGGGCCCACGTCGCCGGTCGCGGTGATCGTCCCGGTGCCGGCGATGACCTCGCCGCCGGTCAGCGAGCCGGGGGTGAGCTTGTCGATGATCCCGAGGGCGAACATCATCCCCGCGCTCGGGCCGCCGACGTTCTCCAGCTGGATGCGGATGTCGATCGGCCAGTCCCCCCAGGAGGCGGCGACCTGCACGCCGATCCGCGGCGCCGTCGGGTCGTCGGCGCCGTAGGCCGGCGTGACCTCGAGCTCGAGCCGCCGGCCGTCGCGCTCGACGACGAGGTCCGCCGGACGGTCGACGCCGTTCTCGGCGAGGATGCCGCGGAGCTCGTCCACGTCGGCGAGGGTCCGGCCGTTCGCCGACAGGATGATGTCGTCCGGCTCGAGGACCCCCTCCGCGGGGCCGCCGGCGACGACGTCCGCGATCCGCATCTCCGGCACCAGGTGGTAGCCGAGGTGGTCGAGGGCGGCGGCGATCGCCGCGAGCTTCGAGTTCTCCATCTGGACCTGCTGGGCGTTCGACGCGGAGCCGCCGGACGACGGCGGGTAGAGCGCCTCGATCGGCAGCACCGATCGGGACGGGTCGAAGTACGCCTGCACGACCTCGAGCCAGGACGGCAGGTTCGCCGGGCCGGTCGCGTTGATCGTGAGCATGTCCAGCACGCCGTCGGTCGCGTACGTCTCCGCGTCGACGACCTCGATCATCGGCACCTGGTCGCCCGCGACGGTCGTCTCGCCGAGCACGTCGTAGACCGGGCCGGGGCGCTCGATCGCGTACGGCGCGCTCGCGGAGGCGACGATCGCGGCGCACAGCGCGGAGCCGGCGAGCAGCGTGAGGCCGACGATCTGGGAGACGGGCCAGGCCGCGTCCCTCCGGGATCCGCGTTCGCCATCAGCGGAGCGCACGAGGGCCGAGTCTAGGGCGATTCCCTGGGGGAACCCGGCGAGAGCGCCTAGCGTGGAACGCATGACCGACCGCGACGAGGAGGAGTTCCGCGAGCTCCTCAGGGCCTTCCTAGAGGGTCGGGGCGACCTCGACCCGGCGAGGCTCGCGAGCGCCGCCGGACTGCCCGACGACCCCGCGATGATCGGCCAGCTGATGAGCCAGCTGCAGCGCGCGATGTCGAGCGAGGGCGACGGCGTGAACTGGACGCTGGCCGCCGACCAGGCCGCGGCGATCGCCGGCGGCGGGACGATCGTGACGCTGCCCGAGGAGCGCGCGGCGTTCGAGCGGGCCCTCCAGGTCGCCGACCTCTGGCTCGACGAGGCGACCGACCTGCCGCAGGGATCCCTGCCGCCGGGCATCCTCAGCCGGCGGGAGTGGGCCGCGGCGACGATCGGCGTCTGGACGCAGTTCGCCGAGCCGGTCGCGGCGTCGATCGCCAACGCGCTGACGCATGCGCTGAACGAGGCGGCGCCGGAGGAGATGGCGGAGATGCTGCCCGGCGCGACCCGGATGGTGCGCAACGTCGGCGGCACGCTGTTCGCGATGCAGCTCGGCGGCATCGTCGGTCGGCTCGCCGGCGAGGTGCTCTCCGGGGGCGACATCGGCATCCCGCTGCTGGACGACGGCCAGGCGGTCGTGCTCCCCCAGAACGCGGCGGACTTCGGCCGCTCGCTCGAGCTGCCCCTCGACCAGGTCGAGCTCTGGGTGTCCGTCCGCGAGCTCGCGCACGCCCGACTGTTCCGGCACGCGCGCTGGCTGCGGCTGCAGCTGCTGACCGCGATCGGCGCGTACTCCCACGACATCCGGATCGACACCGACCGGCTCGAGGAGGTCGTCGCCGACTTCGATCCGTCGAACCCGGAGACGCTGCGCGACGCTCTACAAAGCGGCGCGCTGATCCCGCCGCCGAGCGAGGCGCAGCTGCAGGCGCGCCACCGGCTGGAGACGACGCTCGCGCTGATCGAGGGCTGGGTCGACGTCGTCACCGCCTCGGCGACGAAGCGGCTGCCGACCGCGGACGCGATCGCCGAGGCGATCCGGCGGCGCCGGGCCTCCGGCGGCCCCGCGGAGCGCGCGCTCGGCGTCCTGGCCGGGCTCGAGCTGCGCCCGCGCCGGCTGCGGGAGGCCGCGCGGATGTGGCAGGAGGTCACCGACGCGGTCGGACCGGCGGCGCGCGACGCGCTCTGGTCGCACCCCGATCTGGTGCCGACCGACGCGGACATCGACGACCCGGCCGGGCTCGTCGCCCGGCTGCTGGCCGGCGACCCCGAGCCGGACGAGGTGGATCGGGCGATCGAGGACCTGCTCGGCGACGACCGGGGAGACCGCCCGGTCGAGGACTGAGCCGCCGGCGGAGGGCCCTCGCGACGCCGACCGCCGCCGCTCAGGCGAACGGGAGCTGCAGGTCGAGGCCGCAGCCGCAGTCCGGATGCGGCTCGATCCGGACCTCATCGCGCCCGCCGCCGCGGACGAGGCGCCGGCCGGGCAGGTCCCCGACACCGGCGGTGCCGCGCGAGACCGCG
>ERZ778028.1489-NODE-1489-length-24638-cov-4.112273_pt1 | contig 24638 bp, 22 predicted proteins | sample MGYA00375758_ERZ778028 | MGnify/ENA primary metagenome ERZ778028 (study PRJEB29350, sample SAMN05389828) | bioreactor metagenome | isolation source: Thiocyanate bioreactor | place: South Africa: University of Cape Town | collected 2014-03-17 ...
CGGCGCCCACCGAGATCTACACTCTTTCCCTACACGACGCTCTTCCGATCTGTCCATCTTATAGCCTTTGCCTGCGGCAAACCGGATCAGCTTCGCCCGCCTTTCGTAGTCGGATTCCGCCTTCATGGAGTTGTTCTTCCGGACTAACAATTCACTCAGGATAGAGTCGGTATCCTCTTCCTTCAATTCCGACATCGCTTCGCGGATAATCGTTTCGGGAATTCGCTTCTTGCGCAATTCAAACACAATCTTCACCACCCCCCATTTTCCGAAACGGGATTTGTCCCGCACAAATGCCTTGGCGTAACGCGCCTCGTCCAAGAATTTCTCCTGTTTCAAACGGGAAACGATGGTCGAAGACGACTCTTCCGCGAGCTCCCACGACGAGAGCTTTTTCCGCACATCCCATTCGCAACGTTCGGCCTTTGAACAATAAGCGGCTAATTTATATAAAGCTTGCGATTCGGTCATTGTAGTAAAAACAGTTAGCAGTTAGCAGTTAGCAGTCATCAGTTAGCAACAAACCACGGAATGATTGAATCATTGAATCACTGAGTTTTAATTTTCTCATTGGCTTATTGGCATATTTTCATATTGGCACATTGGTTTATTGGTTTATTGGCACATTGGCTAATAACCGCCTTCACCATCCGATCGTTGCCCGACAAATCTCGCCTCAATTGGGTATTGCTGTATCCCAGGCCGGTCAACAAGCTTACCGTTTCGGTCCCTTTTGCCGCATTGATTTCATAAAACAAGGCACCCAAAGGCTTCAAAAGCTGTTTTCCGAATTCTGCAATCTTCCGATAAAAAAGCAATGGATCGTCGTCTTCCACAAAAAGAGCCAGATGCGGCTCATAATCCAGTACATTGCGGTGCATATCTTTTTTTTCAGAATGGCAAATGTAGGGCGGATTGCTTACCACCACGTCAAACGAGGCACCTCCCTCCATACCAGCCAACGACAACACATCCACTTGCCGAAACGTGACATCCACACCGTTTCTCCCGGCATTTTGAGCCGCCACAGCAAGAGCATCCGGCGACACATCCCAAGCTTCCACCGCGGCCAAAGGCAACAACTTAGCCAACGAGACAGCGATGCACCCGCTCCCAGTGCCAACGTCCAAGATACGTACCGGCCTGGAGGGATATTCCTGAACCACCCAATCGACAAGCTCCTCCGTCTCAGGGCGAGGAATCAGCACGGCCGGACTCACCGAAAATGGGAATCCATAAAATTCTGTTTCCCCTATTACATATTGGAGAGGTTCCGATTTTTGAAGCCGAGCCAGAATATCATCCAATCGCTTTTCCTGTTGTTCATTTAATTGCTTACTTTTGTCCGACAGAAAAAGAGCCGCCTGCATCCCGCTAACCTCCTCCAGGAGGATGCGTTGCAAGGAGACAATTTCACTCTCGGGATAAGTGTCCCGGAGCGCAGCATATATATGTTCCTGGTAATTTTTCATTTGCTTAAAAAAACGCATATCAACAAAGATAAAATAAAAATGACGACCGACGAAAAATTTATGCACCGATGCCTCCAACTATCCTTGCTTGGCAAAGGGCATGTGTCGCCAAATCCGATGGTGGGAGCCGTGATCGTGAAAGATGGGAAAATCATCGGTGAAGGCTACCACCGCCAATACGGTGGTCCTCACGCAGAAGTAAACGCCTTCGAGAGCGTGAAGGACAAAAGCCAAATCGAAGGGTCGGACATGTATGTGTCGCTGGAACCTTACTCTCATTTCGGGAAAACGCCACCCTGTGCCAACCGCATTATTCAGGAAAAAATCAAACGGGTAATCATCGCCGTGGTGGACCCCAACCCGCAGGTGGCAGGAAGGGGCATCAGGCTTCTACAAGCCGCGGGAATAGAGGTGGAGTTGAACGTCTTAGAGAAAGAAGCCAAAGACTTGAACAAGGAATTCTTCGTATATCAAACCTTCAGGAGGCCCTACATCTACCTGAAATGGGCACAAACCAAAGACAATTTTATTGATAAGAAAAGGATTCCCGGGCAAGCAGCCGAACCAACCATCATTTCAACAGATTTTCACAAAATTTTAGTCCATAAAATCCGTGCGGAAGTCTCATCCATCATGGTGGGCACCAACACAGCCATCAACGACAACCCATTTCTCACCACTCGGCTTTGGGCGGGAAAAAATCCCACGCGCATTGTCATCGACCGGTCAGGACGGATACCACCCGGCAGCAACATCATCAACAACGAAGCCAGCACGTTCGTCTATACCGAAGCCGTTGATTCGGAGCAAAGTTCAGGGTCAACCACCTACATACCAATCATTTTTGGGGAAGACCTGCTGAAAAAGATCATGGCCGACCTCCGCGTCCGCAAAATCAACTCGGTGCTGGTGGAAGGAGGCAGGCAGTTGCTGCAAAGCTTCATCGATGCCGGTTTATGGGACGAGGCTTTTGTGGAAATTGCCGAAAAAGAATTTCACGAGGGTACGCCCGCACCCGTGATCCACGGCGAAGCAACGGTAAATGAGAAAGATAATGACTCCTCTATCATTCATTTAAAGAACATAATATCCACAAATTAATTTTAATTATTATTGTCTGTTGTAATTCACCCAAATTTCTTTCTATTTTTGTAAACCCGTTTAAAAAAATGTTTTTAGAAGGGGATTTACTCGAATATAAGTGAAGATCAGATACTTTTAGCGAAAAAAAAGCGTTCAAAGAGAAATGACTTTGATTGAGAATAATGAAGAAAAAATTTCAAACAAGTGCTTTAATACTTATTTTCGCAAGTTTTCTTTTATCGGGTAGAGTCAACGCCCAGGAGTATATTTACGAAGCAGGGGGTTTTGTCGGAACATCTTCCTATATGGGCGATGCCAACAAAGAGACCTTGTTCAAGAACCCGGGGATCGCCATCGGAGGAATGTTCAGAAAAAACATCGACTTCCGTTGGGCATGGAAAGGGGATTTGGCTTTGGGGAAAGTATCGGGCAACACACAGAGCAGCGGCAATGTGTTTCCCCACTGGGAGCAGGCTTCATTCAACAGGTCGTTTGTTGAACTGGGAGGGCAAATTGAATTTAATTTTTTCAATTACAGTGATAAATACGGCTACTTGGGTACAAGGCGTTTCACTCCATATATCTTCACCGGACTTGGAGCAACCCTTGCAACGGGTAGTAATACAAATATATGTATGAACATCCCTCTCGGAATGGGGGTAAAATACAAGTTAAAGAACAGGCTAAATTTGGGATTTGAATTTTCAATGAGAAAGCTCTTTGGAGATTCATTTGATGCAATGAATAAAGACGGATTTTCGCTTAACAATCCCTATGGGATAGAGAGCAGCACTTTCAAAAACAAGGATTGGTACTCCATGACAATGATCACATTGACGTGGGATTTTGGAATACGCATCGACCGCTCATGTCACAAATAATCAGTATCGTAGCATGCCGTTAATAGAACAAATCGATAAAAGCAGGATACCCCGCCACGTCGCCATCATTATGGATGGAAATGGTAGATGGGCCAAGGCTCACCAACAAGAAAGGTCGGTGGGACACCGTGAAGGTGTTGTCTCGGTGCGAAAAGTTATAGAAGCCGCCGACAAACTGAAAATCGGGTATCTTACCCTATATACATTTTCAACAGAAAACTGGAACCGCCCCAAAGAAGAAGTCGATACGCTCATGTCGCTCATGGTATTCGCCATCGTGCAGGAAACGCCCGACATGATAAAAAACAACGTCAGGCTGCTATCCATCGGCGACCTTAGCCGGTTGCCGGACGACACCCGGGACGCCTTCAAGAAATGTATCGCCGACACCGCCTCCTGCACAGGGCTCACCATGGTGATTGCGGTAAGCTATTCCGCCCGGTGGGAGATGAGCAAGGCCATCAAGGAAATCGTGTCGGACGTAGAGAACGGCAAACTGGGCGAAAAAGATATTGATGAGTCAACCATATCCGACTACCTGTCCACCAGGCACATTCCTGACCCCGATTTGCTGATCCGAACAGGAGGCGAATACAGGATCAGTAATTTCCTGTTATGGCAACTGGCCTATTCGGAACTTTATTTCACGGATGTTTTCTGGCCTGAATTCAGGGAAAACGAATTCTACAAAGCGATCCTTGATTACCAGTGCCGCGAACGTAGATTTGGGAAGATCAGCGAACAAATCAGCGAGAATAACAACAATTCATAATAACAAAAAACAGAGAGAAATAGCAGTTCCTGACGAATTTGCTCAATTATAAAAACCAACATGGCTAAAAAAGGTATTTTCACCCTACTCACATTGTGTCTGGCATTGAGCGCCAACGCTCAATCACAGAAGACAGATTCCACTCAAACATCTTCCTCACAAGAACTTCCGACCTTTTCTTATGCGTCACCGAAAAAATACGTGATCGCTGACATCAAGGTGACGGGCTTGGTCAACAAGACTTACGAGGATTATGTCATCATCAATTTCTCGCGTTTAGCCATTGGCGACACAATAGAGGTGCCGGGAAAGGAAATCACAACAGCCGTAAAGCAATTCGTCAAGCAGGGGCTATTTGCAGATGTGGCCATTTTTCCCGTCAAGGTTGAAAACAACAAAATATGGCTCGAAATCCGCCTCAAGGACAATCCCCGAATCACTGAAATCCACTACGAAGGGATGAAAAAAGGAGAGCGCGAGGACATCGAGAAGAAAATATCCATGGTGAAGGGAACGCAAGTGACCCAAAACATGATCGACCGGGCCAACACTGTAATCAAATCCTATTTCAACTCGAAAGGCTTTAACAAGGCCAGCGTGAACATCACACAAACACCGGATCCCGAGAAGCCCAATGAAATATACCTGAAAATAAAGGTGGACAAAAAGGAGAAAGTGAAGGTAAACAACATCATCATCACTGGAAACACGGAAGTTTCGTCCGCAACCCTCGAAAAGGCGATGAAGAAAACGCGTCACAAGCATACTTGGAGTGCTAAGCTCCGCAACTTCCTGCGTTCCACCAACTTCATCCCCGATAATTACACCGAAGACAAAAAGCACCTGATTGCCAAATACAACGAAAAAGGTTATCGCGACGCCGTTATCTCCTGGGACACCGTATATAACGCAAGCGACAAAAAAGTGAACATCGAGATAAAGGTCGAAGAAGGCAAACGGTATGTCATCCGGAGCATCACTTGGGTAGGAAACACGAAATTCAGCTCAGAAGACCTTCAAACCGCTCTCGACATGAAGGCTGGGGATGTTTACAACCAAACAAAATTGAACAAACGCCTCACAGACGATGAAGACGCTGTGAAAAACATATTCTACTACAACCAAGGATACATATTCTCATCAACAGAACCGGTGGAAACGAATATCGAGAACGACTCCGTCGATCTGGAAATACGTGTTACCGAAGGCGTGCAGGCCACGATCAACAAGGTTTCTATTTCGGGTAACGACCGGGTTTACGAAAATGTGATCCGCCGCGAGCTAAGGACCAAGCCAGGGGCATTGTTCAGCCGCGAAGAGCTCATGCGTTCGCTTCGTGAAGTGGCGCAGATGGGACATTTCGATCCGGAAAACCTGAAACCAGATGTAGCGCCTAATCCCGAATCCGGGACTGTAGATATTGGATATCCTCTTGTTTCGAAAGCCAACGACCAGGTGGAGCTTTCCGCCGGATGGGGACAAACAGGAATTATCGGCCGCGTGAGCTTGAAGTTCACCAACTTCTCTATCAAGAACCTATTCAATCCGAGTTCCTATAAAGGCATCATCCCGCAAGGCGACGGACAAACATTGACTTTGAGCGGACAAACCAACGGGCGCTACTACCAGTCCTACTCGGTATCGTTTATGGATCCGTGGTTCGGCGGAAAACGGCCCAACATGCTATCGGTGGGAACATACCTTTCCTACCAGACCGACATGTCGAGCTACTACAACAGATATTACAACAACAACTCCAACCTGAACAGTAATTACTATAGCAATTATGCTGTAAACCAAAAGGATTTGTATAATACCGACAAGCACATCCTGATGGTTGGCGGAAGCCTCGCTTACGGAAAGCGCTTGAACTGGCCCGATGATTATTTCCAGCTCCAAGGAGAACTCTCCTACCAGCTCTATTCGATGAAAGACTGGGACTATTTCATTGTCCGTAATGGCAATTGTAATAGCTTGAGCTTGAATTTCACCTTGAGCCGCAACTCAATGGATCAACCGATATACACACGTAAAGGATCTCAATTTTCCTTAAGCTTGGACTTCACGCCACCTTATTCGTGGTTCGACGGGCGCAATTATGCGACCATGACCACCGACGACAAAGGGTATGAAAAAGCAAAGAAATATCAATGGATTGAGTACCATAAATGGAAATTCAAATCCAAAACTTTCCATCCCTTGATCCCGTCGATCCAAAAAACGCCAGTGTTGATGACCCGTGCCGAATTTGGCGTCTTAGGATTCTACAACGAACACAAGAAATCTCCTTTTGGCACATTCTATGTGGGAGGAGACGGAATGACAGGGTATTCAAGCACCTATGCCACCGAAACAGTTGGACTTCGCGGATACGAAAACGGATCCATTGCCACCAACGCCAGTTCCTACACCCGATTGGGACTTGAGCTGCGGTATCCGGTATTGCTGGAGCCAACCTCCACCATCTACTTGTTGTCATTCATCGATGCAGGAAATGCCTGGGCTTCCGTCAAGGACACGAACCCATTCCAATTGAAACGTTCGGCAGGATTCGGGGTGCGCATCATGTTGCCGATGATCGGGCTGATGGGTATCGACTGGGGATATGGCTTCGACAAAGTTTCCACCAACGGTGTCATGCAGAGAGCCGGAGGTAAATTCAACTTTATCATTGGCCAAGAATTCTAAATAAATAGCGCCAGTTTTAAATATTAACAATATTTACAGTCATCACCATTAAACATTCAGAGAGAAACCTCATCTAAGATTCATAAACTTTAAACTGATTAATCGTATGAAAAAGAGTATCTTTCTATTCGGACTATTTCTCGCCTTAGCCACCAGTAGCTATGCACAGAAATTTGCTTTTATTGATATGGATTACATCCTTAAAAATATAAGTACGTATGAAACGGCCAACCAGCAGCTGGAGCTGACCTCTAAAAAATGGCAAGCTGAAGTTGACAAAGGCCAGCAAGAACTGCAAAAACTGTATAAGTCTTACCAGTCTGAGTCGGTGTTTTTGTCGGCAGAGCAAAAGACCAAGCGTGAAAACGAAATTGTGGCCAAAGAAAAAGCCTTGCAAGACCTGAAAAAGAAATACTTTGGGTCGGACGGCGAGCTGTTCAAAAAACGGGAGGCACTTATCAAACCCATCCAGGACGAGATTTATACTGCCGTAAAAGAGATAGCCACCGCACGTGGATACCAGGTAGTTGTGGACAGGGCTTCGGCTTCGAGCGTCATTTTCGCATCGCCAACCATCGACATCAGCAATGAAGTTTTAACTAAGTTAGGATATTCCAAATAATTAAATTAATTTTGCTGCGCTCAAAAAGAAATTCAAAACAAAACAAATATTATTATGCTTAAAAAATTAGTTATCCTGTTATTCGCAATTGCTCCAATCGGTGCCTTTGCTCAAGAATTGAAACTCGCCTACATCAACACCAACCAAGTGTTTGCATTGATGCCTGAGGTGAAAGATGCCGATACAAAATTAGCGGCAAAGCAAGAGCAAATCAAGAAAGACTTGGCTGCCATTGAAGCTGAATACAACAAGAAAGTGGAAGAATTCAAAGCTTCGACCATCGACCCAACACCGGCCGTAACAGCTGACCGTCAAAAACAATTGGAACAATTGCAAGAAAGGTATCAATCTTACACACAAACAAGCGATACTGAATTTCAACAATTGCGCCAAAGCTTGCTGGCTCCTGTGCAACAGAAGCTGCAACAGGCCATCAAAGCTGTTGGAGACGAACAAGGCTACGCCTTTATCCTGGAAGCTTCCGCCTTGCCTTACGTGGGATCGAAAGCAGTGGACGTCACACCTTTTGTTAAAACCAAGTTGGGAATAAAATAATTCGACAACAAAATAAGGAAGAGGATGGTAATTGAATTTTTACCATCCTTTTTTCTTGCTATGCGTCAGGAGTAAAATATTGATAAAAGATGAATAAACAACCAAAGTTTTCATTACTTTTGTTTCTTGACGTATTAACTTAATAATGATCCACAAAAGCTGTTACTATGAAAATTTTTAAATCTACATTTCTTACGCTTCTTGCCGTGGGGACACTCATATCTTGTAGTAAGTCGTCCGACAATTTAGCTGAATCGATTCCCGCAGGAACGCAAACCGTGACGCACATCAACATGGAGGCCCTGATTAAGAAATCGAACTACAATATTTTTGAAAATTCCACCGTAAAACGCGGAATCAATATGGCAAAAGCCATGCTGAAGAATGAGTCGGCAGTGAAGCTGATCGAAGAGTTTGAGAAAAACTCAAGCGCATTTGGAGTCACCCTCAACAAGGATGCCTATTTCTTTACCAAAGGTTCCTATTTCGGGCTCTTGCTCCCGGTGAACGATGCGAAGAAAATCAAGGAGTCACTCACCAAATTCAGTGTGGATGCCGCATCCATCAAATTAGAAAAGGGTGTATATTCCTTTTCGCAAACAGCAGCATTCAACGTGGTGTGGAACGACGAGAAACTACTGGTGCTGGTACAGCAACCGGGATTGGGACAAGACACTACACAAATGTCTGCCACCAAATTATTGGCATTGGACAAAAAAGAGAGCATCCTATCGGACAAAAACTTTGAGAAATTCCTCAAGGAGAAGCAAGATGTCTCGATCTACTACTCTTCCAACATCTACACCGACTTGTCGTCCAAATTGGACAACTTGAGCAAGTCACCTTACAACACAGGCGCAGAGAAAACACCACAAGAAGTAGCCGAAGGATTGAAAAAAGTGGCCGAGGAATTCAAGGGAATATCTTTCGGTTCATTTGTTTCGTTCGAAAACGGAAAAATCGTTGCCCACACCAAATATTACTACGAGACTTCCGAGGCTGAAGCGAAAGTGAAGAAACTGACTGAGGAAACCACCGGAGAAATTACCGGCAAGTACCTGCAATACATCTCCCAGACTCCTATCATTTCGATTGTCGCAAACCTGAAGGGTGCCGGATATTACCAGTTCATGGAGAAAATGGGATTCTCGAAAGTCATCGATAGCTTTGCCAAAGAAAATGGCATCGACGTGAAATCGCTGGTTGAATCGGTCAACGGGAACATTGTCTTCTCGCTGAACGAACTTAGCCTGACTCCCAAAAACAAGAACCTGAGCGAAATGGATGCCATGCTCACCATGCAAGACAACACTCCGAAACCGAAATTCAAGCTTTCGTTGCTGGCAGAACTGGCTCCTAACAATAAGATCGGAGCATTCATTGACACGCTTCTGGCAAAACAAGCAGGCGAAATGGTGAAGAAAACAAGTGACGGACAGTACTCAGTGAAAAAGGACGATCTCGAAGGATTTTTCGGCGTGAAAAACAACACCTTCTACTTCACTACAGAAGCAACCACCGCTGCCAGCCTCGGAAATGCAACCGCTAAAAGCGCTTACGCCGACAAAGTGAAAGGCAAAAGCTGCTATCTATACGGAGACTTCCGCCCACTGAAAAAACTCGCACTCGACTATTTCACCCAGGAAGGAGGCCAGCAGGCTGCACAATACAAGGATTTGGTCACTGACGGATTGTCGCTGATCGAAACGGCTGAAGCTTATGCGAAGCCCGACCTGACCAACGAAGCGTCCGTGAATTTTACAAACAAAACAGACAATAGTTTGGCTTCCATCTTCAAATACTTGGACAAGGTGTTGACCAAGCTGGGAGCGCAACAGGGATTATAAAAATGAACAAAATAGTGCTATCAAATTCCAGGCCGGGGGTTTTCTTCGATCTGGAATTGCATTCTGATGTCTGGGACAAACAACTGACATTTGAAAAAGGAAAATCGTATTTGATCGAAGCTGAATCGGGAACCGGAAAGAGTTCTCTTTTCAGCTTTATCTACGGCTACCGGAGCGATTTCTTAGGCAATATCTACTTTGACGAAAGAAGCGTCAACGACATTCCTTTCAAAGAATGGGACGAGATACGGAAAACCAAACTAAGCCTCCTGTTCCAGGAATTGAGGCTTTTCCCTGAATTGACCGCTTTCGAGAATATCGAGTTGAAAAACCAGTTGACCCAACACAAGTCTCACAAAGAAATAGAGGAGATGCTCCAACTGCTGGGCATCGGCGACAAGCGGAACACGCCCTGCGCCAAATTGTCCTGGGGACAACAGCAGCGGGTGGCCATCATCCGGGCATTGTGCCAGCCTTACCAGTTCTTATTGTTCGACGAACCGATAAGCCACTTGGACGATAAAAACGCCGCCATCATCGCCGATCTGGTGGAAAAAGAAGCCAAAGCACAGAATGCGGGCATCATCGTCTCTTCCATCGGCAAACAGTTACCCCTACCCTATCATCAACGTTTTGCCCTATGAAACTGGTCTGGAAACTATTAAAACAAAATATAAGCAAGACCCAGATGGCGGGGTTCTTCATCGCCAATCTGGTGGGGCTCTCCATCGTGCTGATTGCCCTTCAATTCTTCTTCGACGTGAATCCCTTTTTCTCGCAAAAGGACACCTTGTTCAAGCGGGATTTCTTTGTCATCACCAAGAAAGTGGGAATCATCGGCAACACAGGCTTTTCGCCAAAAGAAATTGATGAGATAAAACACGCCCGCTTTGTGAAGGAGCTGGGACAATTCACCTCCTCCCAATTCAGTGTTTTCGGAGGCATCTCGCAGCAAGGGGGACAAAGTTTCAGGACGGAGATGTTCTTTGAATCGGTGCCCGACAACTTCATCGACGTGAAATCCAAAGACTGGAAGTTCTCTCCTTCCGACTCGTCGATCCCGATCATTATCCCCAAAAACTACTTGGACTTGTACAACTTCGGCTTTGCCGAAGCCCGATCCATGCCGAAAATATCGGAAGGCCTGGCAAGCTTGGTGGGGATGGACATCACCCTGATGGGCAACAACAACACCCAACAGTACCGGGGAAGCATTGCCGGGTTCTCGAACCGCATCAACACCATCCTCGTCCCCGAGAGCTTCATGACTTGGGCCAACGAACGCTACGGTAACAAGAAAAATGCGAATCCCGCACGGCTGATATTGGAAGTGAGCAACATTGCCGATCCCCAAATCGCCACCTTCTTCAAGAGCAGAGGCTACGAAGTGGAAGGCGAAAACCAAGCCGTGGGCCGAATGGCCTTCTTCATGCGGCTGATCGTCGGCATTGTGGCCGGTGTGGGAGTGCTGATCTGCGCCTTGTCGTTCACGATCCTAATCTTGAGCATCTACTTGTTGCTCCAAAAGAATATGCAGAAACTCCAGAACCTGCGCCTGATGGGGTATTCGAAGTCCGCAGTTTCGCGTTCGTATGAAATACTGTCTGTGGGCATCAACTTCGTGGTACTGATCGGCTCAATCGCCATCGCAGCCATCCTCCGGAACTATTATGTGGACACCATCAAAACCGTCTGGAGCGATTTCGAGCAAACAAGCATCCTGCGTGTAAGCCTGATCGGGATTGCCATCTTCGCCTTCCTGTCGGTGGTGAACGTGGTAATTATCCGAAGGAAAATAAAATAGCCTTTTCTTGAAAAAAATAGCAAAGCAGAAATTCCTCCCCCGTAGGAATTTCTGCTTTGCTATTTGGCGGAGGAAAAGATCAAGTGACAGATAATGGAATTTTCCGCCGGAACTTTCAGATTTTTCAATCCAAATCATTTATCTTTGACACCACAAGGAAAACTTGGATCCGGGTCGTTTCCTGAATTCAACTTTATTCAACTAATTACCTATTGGTTAAATGAATACGGACAAGATACCTTTCATTGTGCGGTTGCCGTTAGTGCTGGTCAGCATCCTTGCCATCGGCTACCTTCTGTCCATCGGGCAAATCATTTTGGCCCCGCTCACATTCGCCATGTTCACAGCAATCATGTTTCTCCCGCTTGCCAGCTTTCTGGAGAAGAAGCTGCACCTGTCGCGGGTTTGGTCCACGATGGTCTCCGTTTTGCTGCTCATCCTTGTCCTGTCGGCGATATGCTATTTCTTCGCCTACCAGCTAAGCGACTTGGTCAACGACTGGCCCAAGCTGCAAAAACAGATCGAGATCGTCTTCCACCGGGTTCAAATCTGGTTTTTCCACAGTTTCAACCTGAATCTGGACGAACAAATGCAATACCTGAAGCAAGGTGCCGAGAAATTGGCATCGACCAGCGGACTGATTATTGGGGGAACGATAAGCATATTCTCGTCGAGTGTGTTTTTCTTTTTCCTGAGCATCATTTTTTTCATGGCCGTGCTCAACTACCGCCGCATCCTGTACAAATTCATCACGAATGTGTTCACCCAAAGGCACATCGGCAAGGTGGAAGAGATTGTCTCTGAAATTCAGATCATGGTGAAGCACTATTTAGTCGGCCTCGTTACCCAAATCATCATTGTCTTCCTCCTTGTGTCGGCGTTCTTAACCGTCATGGGGGTGAAATATGCCATCCTGTTAGGGGCAATCACCGGATTCCTGAATGTGATTCCCTATATCGGGATCAGCATATCGGCCATCATCACCTTGTTGATTTCCTTCGCAACCGGCAGCTCGTCCAGCGCACTGATGATCGTGCTGGGTTTTCTGGCCACCCATTCCATCGACGCCAACATCACGCTACCCTTCGTGATCGGCTCGAAGGTGAAAATAAACGCCCTGTTCTCCTTTCTCGCCATCCTTGCGGGTGAAGCCCTTTGGGGAATATCGGGAATGTTCCTGTGCATCCCGGTACTGGGAGTCTTGAAAATCATTTTCGACCGGGTGGAAGACCTCCAACCTTGGGGATTGCTGATTGGGGACGACGACGTGCATCGTCATCGCCGAAAACAAAAGAAAAGCAAGAAAGTGCTTACAGAAACAGAACCGGAGGAAACAGAAGGTCAAGGGCAATAAACGACGATTCGGATGGAATATATCAAGAATTGAATGCAATATATGCAAATGCAAGTGCGATATACGCAAATTCACATCGATGAAATGTTAATCAAACTTGGATATATGCAAATGAATTGTGAATATACACAAATACAAGTGCGATATATGCAAATACGAATTCAATAGATACAAATGCGGATCGAATATATACAAACGTACTAAGCTGAAATGCAAATGAAGCAGGCGTATATAAGCACCAAGTAGTAATAATCATGAAATCAGATGGAATTTGCAGCCGCAAACGCGATGCTATTGGCTTGGGAGATACATACAATCAAAGTGCGGAATCATTACCTGATTCCGCACTTTATTTTTGGAAGACAGGCCGAACGCTATTTGATGGCAATTTTGGAAATCTGCTTGTAGTTCGGATGTGTACTACCAAACAAAGACCTGACATAGGACTTGACGTTGGACGCCGTTTCAACGATACTCGTTTCGGCGCCTCGAATAATCTCCGTTCGCTTGTTTCGAGCAGCAGTAAGCTGCACGAAGGAAGAAGCAACCCTGGTATTTTTGTCTTGTAGCTCGGCAGCCAAGCTGGCCAAGGCACTCACTTTGAGTTCCTCCTCGTTGGGATTGTATGCCGGAATAGAAGAAAGCAACGATATAAGACTCTGTAAATTGTCTATCCGGTTGCTGTAACTCATTTGGGAAACGGAAATTTGATTCACCTTTTTGCCTTCGGCCTCCATAGCTGCCTTCTCCTCATTGGTAATCTTGGTGGATGCACGTTGCCCCTTTAGTTTGCGGAAGATGGTTTGAGCAGTTTGATCGTTTTCGGCTGTGCTGTCTGATGCCTGAAGGGCGTATTTGACACGGGTAAGAAGCTGCCCAATAGCATTGAAGGCATCCTTTTGAGCATCCACGTTGGTGGAATAGGAGGAATTGGCAGCAGCATACTCGGCAAGTGCCTCTTTAGCTTGTGCAAGCAAGGCCTCCATGGCGGGAATCTTGATGCTTTCTTTGACAGGGTTGTAAGCCGATCCAAAGGAACGGATTATGATGAGTAAACTCTCAAAGTTGGCTATGCTCTTGGCATAGGACGATTCTGAAATTGTTGTCATGTTTCTGTAAAATTTAAGTGAGACATATGGTATAAATTAAGAAATCGCAAAGCTTGATAACGCAAATATAGGGATTTGTTCCATTATTTATATCACTAAAAATGTGTTCTTTGGCATAAAAAAGCGGGTACTATAACCTATGTTGTGAAAATTAGTCCTCAAACATGAAATATTTTTAATAAAAATAGGGTTTGGTGGGGAGAAATGGATATATTTGCGAAATGAGGGGAAAGAAAAAGTTTTCAGTTACACGAAAGGATTGACTCCGTCAATATTCAATTCGTGCTGCTGCTGAAAGCAAGGTATTGGATGGTTGCAAATAATAGTAGAACATTCGTAAATGGAATAAAATGTAAATCATTGTTTCTATTTTATACTTATAAAAATCAATATGTTACCAACAATAAATACAAAATAGGCAAATCCGTTTACGAATGTTATAAGTTTCATATTTACGAATGTTGAATATGTACTTCGTAAATTAGACGTTATATGCAAGCCTAAAAATGCCGAGCACTAACCATAATAAACAAAATTAGATGCCCATAACAGAAACAGAAATAGAGAAATTAATTAGTTGCACAAAGATGTTCATGAACCATGTTCATTTTGTCCAGCAATCCTTTAATCTGCTTCCTGACAACAAGCATTATGGCACTTGCATAAACTATGTTGACTTACAAGAGTATCGCGATGAATTTTGTAATGAATTAGTAAACACAATATCAGAGTGGGTTTATAGCCAAAAAAAAGCAGCGGAAGTAATTGACATAATGATAGGTGAAGGGAGAAGTTTTCAAAATGCACAAAACACCCTGACGACAGAAGCATTTAAAAAATTTAGAAACCATTCAACCGACAAATTATTAGTTCAAGGACAGTTTGGCGAATTGCTTTTATTCAATTTTCTGCAAAGTTTTTTCAAGAGTGTTCCTTTGCTTCGAAAGATGCCAATCACAACTTCTGTTGAGATGGAAAGATTTGGTGCAGATGCAATTCATTACAATTACAGTGGGGGGAAAAATCTTTTCTATTTAGGCGAAGCGAAAACTTATAGTAGCAAATACAAATTTGATACAGCAATTGAAGATGCTATTGGAAGCATTTTAAAAACTTACAAAGAGCATCGTAAAGAGCTTGGTAGATATGTTTACGATTCTTTCATTGATGATGCCTTGATTGAAGTTGCAAAAGATTATAAAAACGGAACTCTAAAAGATGTTGAACTTCATTTAGTTTCAGTTATAACTTATTGCGAAAATAAAAAGATTGAAAAGAAAAGCGAAAATCAAATCAAAGAGGATATTATTAAAATCATTGAAGAACGAGGGAAAGCCGTTGATAGAAAACTTTTTGATTCAATTGATAAAGGTTTGCATCCACGATTCAATTACATAATCCTACCAGTTTGGGAATTGGATTTGCTACTTGAACAATTTAAAAAACTAATTGGCAAATAATGGAAGCAAAAGAAATTCTCACAAAGTTGCTCCATTTAGAACTTGTTACAAATGCGAGCAGGTTAAAATTCATTAATGGAAATTCAGATGAACAAATTGAAGAGGAATTTTTAACCGAAGCAATTTCTGTTTTGAATGATTTGTCGGTAAAGACAGATGAAGTTTCAAAGAAGCAACTAATTGCAATTTGCGCCTTGCTTTGGACTTATAGAAAAAAGGAATGGGATGGGCTTAAAAATTATCTGATTCTGTTTCTTTCAAGAGCGGGTTTTGGCCCATCATCAATCATGATTGATTCGGAATATTCTTTTTCCGACAAACAGTTTTCGTTTAGCGAAAATCTACTGAATCAATTTGCCGTTACCGTTGCACAAGTAAAAAACGAAATAAAAGTTGGTAACTCAATCTTTCTGTTGAGTGATTTTCAGAAGGACATTTGGGAAGCCATAGAGAAAAATACTTTAACCGGAATTTCAGCTCCAACCTCGGCAGGAAAATCTTTTCTAATTCTGCTGAAAGCTATAGACCTAATCCAGAAGAAAGGCGGAACAGTTGTTTATGTAGTGCCTACTTTGAGCTTGGTTTCACAAGTTACCAGTGATTTCAGAAAACTACTTGACGATTTTCAACTTGCAGACTACACCCTTGAAACGACTTATAATAATACTTCAGCTACTCAGAACTCTATTTATATTTTGACGCAAGAAAAAGCCATTGCCGCTTTTTCACAGTCTGAAAATCCATTTGAAAATGTTCGCTTATTGGTGATTGATGAGATTCAAAATGTTGAGAAAGTTGCAGATTCTGACGACCAGCGTTCTAAGGTTCTGTATGACTTAATGATTGAACTTAGAAACAGTTCACAGATAGACCACATCATTATCTCGGGTCCAAGAATTATCAAAATAGATGAATTAGGCGAAAATGTTTTCGGTCTAAATTCAGAGAAGAAAGAAACAGATGCTTCACCAGTTCTAAACTTAACTTACTCTATATCAAAGAAAAAGGAAGATTACTATTTCAATGTTTATTCTGATTTATTGGAAAAACATTTACAAGTAAAAATTACAAACAAAGATTCTATTCAAGGTTACGGGAAGGTTCAGTATAATGATAACTACCTTGAGTATTTAAGTGGCTTTCTAGATGGTTTTGACAAGGATGAAAGCACTTTAATATTTTCTCCTACTTCCACCACTTGTAATAAAATGGCTTCTCACATTTCAAAAAACATGATAGAGAAGAATGATAAATTCTTAAATGAATTAGCTGGGTTCATATCTGCGACAGTGCACCCAATGTTTACAATGGTTGAAACAATCCAAAAGGGAGTTGCTTACCATCATGGAAAATTACCGTTTCATGTAAGAGTATTGATTGAGGACGGGATAAGAAAGAAAAACATCAAAACAATTATTTGTACAACAACTCTTCTTCAGGGAGTAAATTTACCTGTTCAGAATATTATTATCAGAAACCCTAATTTGTTCATCGCAAAAAAGGAAACCAGTTCCAAACTTTCGAACTATGAAATTGCAAATCTACGTGGCAGGGCAGGACGACTATTAAAAGATTTTATTGGCAGAACATACATACTTGACGAATTAAGCTTCAAAGAAAGCGAAACCACTCAGTTGGAATTATTTAAAGATTCTTCCAAAGAACTGCAAGTTGGTTACGGTAAGAAATATCATACGCATAAGGAGAATATAAATAAAGACCTTGCAAATAATGTTGGAAGCACAATCGAAAACCAAGACTATTCTTTTCTTACCACATATTTGAGACAAACAGTTTTACGTTACGGACTTTTTTCACAAATATATCTTGGAAGAGTTGGTATTATTTTGAGTGATGCTGAAATGAACAGCATTTTTGAATCTTTATCAAAATTGGAAATATCAAAATCTATTTGCGCAAAGAATAGATACTGGGACCCGATAGATTTGAATAACCTTTATCAAAAAAGAAATCTGTTCCAACTTCCGACTAGTGCAAATGAATTGGGGCTATCATATAAAATCAAAACCCTACTTCAAGCTATTAAAGTAAACTTTCCAATTTACTACTTCAAATATTTCGGAGTTGAAAATTCATTTAGAAAAGATGGAACTGAAATAGATAAACTGCTTCAATCTTGCATTCTATCTGAAAATTGGATGAAGGAAAAAACTCTTTCTGAAATCTTCTCTGATAAGTTTTATGACTCCTCGGAAAAAATTGATGATGCAATAAGTTTTGTTCAAAATAAAATTTCTTACGGTTTGCCATTGTTATTAAAGCCTTTGTATGACATTAAAGAACCAGACAGCATGTTTACTCGATTTATTGAGTTGGGGGCGTACAAACCAATCACAAGAAAACTAATTGAGCTAAGTATCCCAAGAGAAACCGCAATCTTTTTAAGCATTAACTTTGAATTCACTAACATTGATAACAAACAGGAACTTATAAATCAATTACGAATAATCAGAAACAATTTATCTTATTGGCACAAAGTTCAATTAAGCACGATATGACACAAAAAAGGCCAGCATATAACAGCACCTACAAGAAATTGGCGGTTCAGCGGTTACATGAAGCTTTGTGCTTCGTATCAAGTTCAGTGGTGGCAGACAGTTTTCGTCTCCGAAATCGCCAACTTCTTGTAGCTGCAAACCGTTATGCGGCATTGTAAGTGCTGCCGTGGAAACATTAACTTACAGACAAAAAAATGACAAAAACGGACATTGAACCAATTGTAAATAAGTTTAAAAGTCAGTCGAATCCAGACGACCGCTATACATCGTTTGACTATTGCTACAATTACTTTCGTATGACAAATGACCTTACCCAAGACATTGAAAAGAGTTGTTTAGTTCTTGGATTTTATTTGGCAAGTTGGGGAATGTTTAGAGGTTCAAGTTTTTTGCTCCAAAAAAGTGTAAAGCATTTTGAGTCGACAATTTTATACATTGCAACATTAGACAAATCAGTCTGGGATATTGATGTCGATAATTATAACGAGAAAAATATTGACACAATTATCGGTATCTATAAAGATATCAAGAAGCTCCTCATTCTCAATGGCAATTCGGACTTGACATTAATAACCAAGATTTTACTTGGGATTTTTGGTTTCATTCCGGCATTTGACAATTACTTCGGTAATTCATTTCGGGCAATTTATGGTGGACAGTGTGGTTTTAGAAAATTAAATGTAAAATCATTGACTTTCATAAAGGCATTTTATGATTCAAACAAATCGACAATTGATAGATTATCAATGGAGACATTTACGACCAACTTTACAACTGGACAAAAGACAACGATAAATTATCCAAAAGCAAAAATTATTGACATGTATGGATTTACCGCAGGACAATATTAAACAACGACCGCATAACATCAGCTACCCGGCAAGTGCGGCAGCGGTGGTTTTCCGTGGGCATCTTTCCGCTCGGGCTGCTTTTCGGCTTGACAGGAAATCGCCCGCAATCCGCCCCTGCGTGTAGCTTCCTACGTTAGCGGTCAGGCTAAAGCGACACAACGAAAACAAACAGTTGACAGTTTAGGACAAACCAAGGACAGAAAAAACTGAACAAATTAAATTATGATTATTAGAGAAGCTAAAATTGAAGACATAAAACAAATTCAAATTGTAAGAAATTCTGTGACGGAAAATACTTTGTCAAATCCTAACTTGGTGACAGACGAAGATTGTGAAGAATTTATTACCAAACGAGGAAAAGGATGGGTTTGCGAAATAGATGCACAAATCGTGGGCTTTGCAATTGCTGACCTAAATGAAAATAACATTTGGGCTTTATTTTTAGACCCAAAATTTGAGAAAAAAGGTATTGGACAACAGCTACACAATACAATGTTGGACTGGTATTTTACACAGACAAAGGAAAAAGTTTGGTTAGGGACAGCTTTTAATACAAGAGCAGAACAGTTTTACAGAAAAGCAGGTTGGACAGAAGTTGGTACACACGGAACAAAGGAAATTAAATTTGAAATGACATATAACGACTGGATAACAAGCCCGAACCGCTAACAGCAGTTTGGCAAAATGGCGGGTTCAGTTCCTCCTCCCCCTCGTTTGCAACGAGGGGGAATTGGTGAGACGTTTGCAACGTAAAGAAAGACATAGCCAAATTGATGACTATAAGAAATCTATCACTAAGATATTTTGAACAGCTTTTGATGCGAGTGGATGGTATATCTTTGTTGTAAAAACAAAGGACCAGCAACCCCTCGTTGCAAACGAGGGGTAGGGATGATTTACTGACAGCTCTTTTACGGGTAAATAAATTCGTTAAAACAGGCTATAATACGTTCTTTGTGTTCTTGAAAATGAAAAGGAATTATTAAACAAACAAAAATCATTACAAAGATGTATACCACAATTAAAAAACTTTTATTTGTCACCTGTTATTTCGGTTTAAGTACCGCTGTCATCGCACAATCTAAACTTCCACTAATTAAGGCATCCAATGAGAAGGCCATAATTACAGATGGTGCGAATGTGAAAATTGAATGGAAACTTGACCCAAAGCTAAAACCCGACACCTATTTTGTAAACATCCCCTTAATAAAAAGCAAAGTAAGCCTTAAAACAGACAAGGATGAAATAAGCTTTCAAACAAAGCCCGGGAAAAACTATGATTTTATAGTGCTACTTAATGAAATGGATAGTTGTTATGTGAGAATTTCATCTTGTCAACCACCGGCTTCTGAGATTATGAATTTTGATGGTAAACTTCCAGAGAGCATTCCTTTTTCTATAATAGGCTCTCGTATATATTTTAAAGGAAAGCTCAATGGTAAACTTCTTAATATTCAATTGGATTTAGGTGCAGGGACTAACGTTGTAAACAAATTAGTTTCAGATACATTAGGTTTAACATTTTCGCAAAGCACTTTGGTAAGTAATACAGAAGGTGTAAATGAGCAGCGGACAAGTATCAATAATGAGCTAAAGTTAGGCGATTTAAGTTGGTCTGGCGTATCAGTAACCGAAGTTGGAAATATGCAGCCATACGAAGATATGATTATTGGAAATGGACTTTTCAAAAATAAAATCATTGAGGTAGATTATGACAATAAGAGTTTTTCCATCCATGACAAACTACCTTCAAAAGCAAAAAAGTATTCCAAACAACCTGTTTATTATGAGCAAAACCGACCAAAATTTGAAGCTGAATTTGTTCACAACGGCAAAAAATTTGATTTTTGGTTTCTTTTTGATACAGGAAGAGATGGAACAATGCTAATCGGTGAAGATTATACAGCTTTAAACAATAACTGGATAGAACTAAACCCATTGATGACTATTAAAGGACGTAAAATTGTTCGTCTTGATGCTATAATTGCCGGTCAAAAATTTAGTGATATTGTCACAAATGCGGCTGACCCGTCAAACCCTCAAGGCAGACCAACATTGTTCGGAAACCAAATATTAAGTCATTTTAACATAATACTGGATAACAGAAGTGGAATCATCTATTTAAAAGCTAACAGCCGCACAAATGAACCCTATTCCGATTATAAAGGATACCTTAAAGAAGTTTCCAAAATGCAAAAAAAATAAACACAGCAGGTAACCTCCTCCCCCTCGTTTGTAACGAGGAGGAATTGGTAAGACGCTTGCAACGTAAAGAAAGACATAGCCAGATTGATGACTATGAAAAATCTATCACTAAGATATTTTCAACAGCTTTTGATGCGAGTGGATGTTATATAGTGCTTTGTTGTAAAAACAAACAACCAGCACCCCCTCGTTGCAAACGAGGGGCAGGGAGAGTGAAAAAACAAAAGATTACACTTAAAATTATAACTTGATATGGATTTTTCAAACATTACAAATGGAATCTCAAAAGTGATTGAGACTTGGGAACCGAAATTTGCAGGCTTGCCGATTGGCACCATCACGCAAAAAAGGAATAAGCAAAACCGAACGATAAAACAAATACTTGGTCACTTGATAGATTCCGCTTCAAACAACCACCAGCGTATGATACGGTTACAATACAATTCTGACTTGGTATTCCCTGACTACCGGCAAGATAACGACTTGTGGATTGCTCTTCAAGATTTTCAAAACGAAGATTGGCATGATTTGATTCAATTATGGAAGTATTTCAACCTACACATGATTCAAGTCATTAAATCGGTTGACGAGTCTAATCTTGACAATTACTGGCATGACTTTGAAGGAACAAAAGTTACCTTGCAGCAGATGATTGAAGGCTATCTTTGGCATATCGACTTGCATTTGAATGAAATACAAGAACTGATTGATAAATAACGTAAGAAAACTGGAAAAGGCCTCCTCACCCTCGTTTGCAAAGAATAGAATTGGAAAAGTGTTTATAATGCAAAAAAGAATAAATGCTATATATTTGTAAAAGCTAAAAAATAAATATAAACGTTTTTCCTCATTCGCCTTGGAGGAGATGGCAAGTCGTTTCCAACGAAAAAAACACAAACAAATATGTCTTCAGAAAACTACAGAATTGAAAAGCAAAATGCGGTTTACTTTCTCACGTTTACGGTAACTGATTGGGTGGATGTTTTTACAAGATTGAATTATCGAAATATTATTTCGGAATCATTGGATTATTGCCGAAAGCATAAGGGGTTGAAACTGTATGCGTGGTGCTTAATGACCAATCACATCCATTTGGTTTGCAGCATTGAATCTCCTTTTAGAATGACTGACTTTCTTCGTGATTATAAAAAATTTACGGCAAAGAAGATACTCAACGACATACAGCATTTGCCCGAAAGCAGGAGAGACTGGATGTTGTACAGGTTTGAATTTGCCGGCAAGTTTGATAACCGTATCCAGAAATACCGGTTTTGGCAAGACAAAAGTCATCCTGTTGAATTGTCAACAACGGAGATGATTGAGCAACGCATCAACTATATTCACGAAAATCCTGTGAAAACGGGATTGGTTGCCTCTGCCGAAGATTACTTATATAGTTCGGCACGGAATTATGCAGGTCTTGACAGCGTCATTGAAATTGATCTGATTTAGAGGTTGGGGAAATAATTATTGTTGTAAACAAGAAACCAGCAACCCCTCGTTACAAACGAGGGGGAGTGAGGATAATCTTTCACTAAGATATTTTGACCAGCTTTTGATGCGAGTGGATCTGATATAGTACTTTGTTGTAAAAACAAAGAACCACTAACCCCTCGTTGCAAACGAGGGGTAGGGAGTGAATAGTACTCTATGTCCTCCCCCTCGTTTGCAACGAGGGGGGAATGGTGAAACGTTTGCAACGTAAAGAAAGACATAGCCAAATTGATGACTATAAAAAACCCCTACTCTTCAGCGGCTTGGCTTCTATGTTTGTACCACTCAATTTTTCGGGAAAAATACATGATGGCGGCCAATATGCAGAAGAGTCCCAAGCTGCCAATGAGCAGGGCGATGTCTTCGAGTTGCAAGATCACGTAGAGAAAGGTGTAGAGTCCGCAAAGCATGGCGCACAGCGAGAGCGACTGCCTCTTATCCTTGAAAATACTTTGCACATAGACCGTGATGAGTCCAATTGTAGCCGTGCTGGCAATGAGGTAGGCCGCCCCAAAGTTGATTTGCTCGGAGATTGACAACAGCAGGGTGTAGAAGATTATCAGGGCGATGCCCACCAGCAGGTACTGGATAGGATGGATGCGTTTTCCGGTGAGAATCTCGATGAAGAAAAACACGACGAAAGTGAGCAAGATGAACATGATGGCGTATTTAGCGGAACGCATGTTTTGCTGGTATTGATCGACTGTGTCCACCAGATCGACGCCAAAGGACGATTGGTTGGGATTGCTGAATTCGTTGTCCGACCAATAATCGGGGATCGGGCGATTGAAGCTCAGCACGTTCCACGATGCCTTGAATCCGTTTTGGTCAATTTTATATTCCGGGGTGAAATTTCCGGTGAATCCGGGCGACTTCCACGCTCCGCTCACCTCCACGGTGGTGGTTTTGCCAACAGGGATAAAGTTGATGTCGCTGCTCCCTTTCAATTTCAACTGATAATCAAAAGCTATGGGTTTCTGAAGTGCGGAATCTTGCAATCCGGTCAGGTCGATTTCCAAACCGTCTTCCTGCTGGTTTTTGGAGCTCGCTTTGGCACTGTATTTTGTTCCACCCAACACAAACTCCCGGTTCTCGCCAATTCCCCTCAGATCGGTGATTCCCAACGAAATGTAAGCTCCGCGCATATCCAGGGTCATCCCTTTGGTGTCCAATTCTTTGGGGAAGGAAAAACTCCCGGAGAAACGCGTGTCGCTTTTGTACAAGATAGACTTGTAGATCCCATAGTGCCGCTCTTCGGGAAACAGCTTCGTGGTGATTTTCAGTCTGTCGGGGGCGATCCTCAACACGCGCTTCTTGATCTTCACCGTGCTTCCTTCCGTCGTTTCAGTTGTGTATGGGATGTTCAGGATGGGTCCGTTCAATGTCTGCGGACTGCTCCACTTGTCATTGATCTTGCGGATAGCTTCTTTGCTTGTCTGCTGTCGTTCGCCGATCAAGCTTTGAATCATAACGCTCGGGATCAGCAACATGAGGGTCATAAAGGCAATAATGATCGCCCTGAAAGTGAGAGATTGCGTGAATTTTTCTTCCGAATTTGTTTTCATACTGATTTCAATTTTACTGATGATGTATTTAAAAGAACTTTGAATTACAAAGTAAAGCTTCAAAAAAAATTATCTAATCAATTTTTCAAGGGCATCGAGATGCTCCTGAAAGCTTTTACGGCCGAGATCGGTAAGCGAATATTTTGTGTTGGGTTTTCTTCCGATAAATTGCTTGGACGAAAGGATGTATTGACTCGATTCCAAGGCTTTTAAATGACTCGCAAGGTTGCCATCGGTGACACCAAGCAGCTCTTTCATCGTGTTGAAATCCGCCGAATCGTTGACCGACAAAATAGACATGATCCCCAAGCGGATACGGCTATCAAAGGCTTTATTCAGGTTAGCTATAATGCTCAT